>ERZ1673962.111-NODE-111-length-68346-cov-4.764449_pt1 | contig 68346 bp, 71 predicted proteins | sample MGYA00580188_ERZ1673962 | MGnify/ENA primary metagenome ERZ1673962 (study PRJEB41334, sample SAMN05608104) | rock metagenome | biome: terrestrial subsurface; feature: shale formation; material: shale | place: USA: Pennsylvania ...
GAGCTTGCAGAGAACGCGGAGAACCCACCCATTTTCCATGAGGTTTTCTCTGCGCCCCCGGCATGCTCTGCGGCAAAAATTCCCTTCAGGCCACCCCGGCTGGATCCATAAAGACCTTTTTCAATTGGGAATAACGGAAAAATCGCCGTCCAACCGGTAGATCACAGCGGCCAACAGGCGGATGGTGGCTTCAATGTCGGCCAGGGACAGCACCTCCACGGGCGAATGCATATACCGCAACGGAACCTGCACCAGGGCTGCCGCCACACCGGCGCGGGTCAGTTGCATGACGTTGGCATCGGTGCCGGTTCCGCGGGGGGCCCCCATGATCTGACAGGGGATATCCTCCTCGCGCGCCGTGCGCACCATGAGATCGTACAGGGCGGGGTTGATATTGGCGCCCCGGGAGATGATCGGCCCTCCCCCCACCTTGAATTCACCGATTTCCTTCATTTCGACACCGGGGACATCGCTGGCGAAACCGACGTCCACTGCAATGCCGATCTGGGGATCGATGCCGTAGGCGCTGGTCGCTGCACCGCGCAGACCGACTTCTTCCTGCACGGTGGAGACCCCGTACACCTCCACCGGCGGCACGCCGCGCTGGCGCACCGCGCGCATCACTTCGGCCACGATAAAGGCCCCCATCTTGTCATCAAAACCCCGAGAGGCAGCCAACTCCCCCTGGAGGCGTTCGAACCCGACGGCGAAAGTCACCGGATCCCCCACCGCCACCAGCTTGCGCGCAGCCTCGGCATCGGCGCAACCCAGATCGATAAACTGACTGTTCAGCTTCACAACCGTCTCGCGATCCTTCGGCTCCATCAGATGGATCGGTTTCTTGCCGACAACGCCCAGCACCGGACCGTCGGCGGTATGCACATGCACGCGCTGCCCCGGCACCAGGTGAGCGTCTATCCCGCCGATGGGCGCGAAATAGACAAATCCCCTGTCGTCGACATATCGGACCATGAAACCGATTTCATCGCAATGGCCGGCCAGCATGACCCGCATATTCCCGCCCGAGGCGGCATCGATACGAGCGATGACATTACCCATGACATCGGTGCGCACATCATCCGCCAGGGGGGCCAGTTCGCGGCGCATGACCCGCTGTACGGGCTGCTCGAAGCCGGAAGGGCTGGGGGTTTCCACCAGTTCCCGCAAAAGATTTACTGCGCGTTCATCCATATGCTTTCACCTCATTATTGACGGAAAGGGGTTATACAAATTTTTTCCACGAAAGTCACAGCGGCCAACCGACAGAAACCTCAGCGTCCCATAAGTTTGCGCACCAGGTCCTCCGAGTTCTGCCGGGCCTGCTGAAACCCGGCTTCGTCAAGCCCGGCTCCGAGAGCGATGCGACGCGCCTGCTCAAGAGGGGTCAGGTCTCCAGGAGCATGGCTGTCCGTGTTGACCACGAGGGAGGCTCCGGCCGCAACGGCCATACGGACCACGTGCCCATTTGTCAGCGAATGCCCCTTGCGCGTGGTGATTTCCAGACAGATGCCGCGACGCGCAGCAAAGGCCGCGTCCTGCTCGGTGAGCAACCCCGGATGAGCCAGGATATCGATATCGGCTTCGAGAGCAGCCCGGTTGGTGCCGGGGGCAACCGGCTCGGCAATGGTTTCACCGTGACAGACGACCAATTTAGCTCCCAGAGAACGGGCATCCCGCGCCACTTCGGCGATCAAGCCCGGCGGAACGTGGGTCAACTCGATCCCCGGCACCACAGTAAGGCCCCAGGCCGAACCCAACGCTTCGGCAACCCGGGCGATACGGGGAACGATGAGATCTATATTGCTCGGATCGCCGTGGTCGGTGATGCCAATGGCGCGATAACCGGCCACGGCCGCCCTACGGGTAAGCTCGGCGGGAATCAGTTCGCCGTCGCTGAAAACGGTATGGGTATGCAGATCGATCATGTCGTCTCCTCACAAAAGCAGCGCCGGCAAGTCTTACGCCAACTCTCCCAAATGGCTGTTTCGGTATGCCCGTAAAAGACGCACCGGCACGATTTGCCCAATCAGGTCGCGGCCGCCGTCAAAGTTAACAATGCGGTTCCAGGTGGTACGTCCGAACAGCTGCCCGTTGCCTTGCCGGCTGCTCCCTTCGACCAGAAGCGGCAGCACCTGCCCGACATCCCGCCCGTGATACCCAAGGGTTATCTCTTCCTGCAGAGCCAGCATGCGGTCGAACCGTTTTTGCTTGACAGCTTTGGGCGTTTCATCCGCCAGGTCGGCGGCGGAAGTACCGGGCCGCGCGGAATAGATGAATGAATAGATTTCGGCGAAACGGGCTTCCTTGAGAAGATCCATGGTCTGCTCGAAATCGCTTTCCGTTTCGCCGGGAAAACCGACGATCACGTCGGATGTCACCCGAATATCGGGACACACCCGCCGCAGACGCGCGATTCTGCCGAGATACTGTTCGCGCGTGTAACCGCGCCGCATAGCCTTGAGCACCGCGTCGCCGCCGGCCTGAACCGGCAGATGGATATGCTTGCACAACTTGTCGAGCTCGCCGAAGCAGTCGACAAGCTCATCGGACAGGTCCTTGGGGTGGGATGTCATGAAACGAATGCGCTCCAGTCCCTCCACGGCATTGACCTGTTTGAGCAAAGCGGCAAAAGAGATCACATCCCCTTCCTTACGCCCGTAGGAATTGACGTTCTGCCCGATGAGTGTAACCTCGCGCACCCCCTGAGCCACAAGGGTCCGCACCTCGTGAAGCACCTCGGCAGCGGGCCGGCTCACCTCCCGTCCGCGCACATGGGGAACAATACAATACGAACAGAAATTATCACACCCCTGAATGACGGTAACGAAGCGCGTAACCTCGGCATTCGGCCTTCGCTCCGGGAAAAGCCGACGGCGTTGATCGGCTTCGAGAAAAGCCACTTCGGCGCATCGGACCCGGCGCTCTTCGGCCTGACGCACCATGTCGCCAAGTCGGTGCACGTTATGCGTACCACAAACGACATCGAGGTACGGCACCTTCTGCAGCATGCGCTCCCCTTCCTGCTGGGCGACACAGCCGCACACGGCAAGAAGCAATCCGGGACGCCGCTGCTTAAGGGGCTTGAAGCGACCGAGATGCCCATACACTTTGCGTTCGGCACGCGCACGAATGGAACACGTATTGAGAATGATGAGATCAGCCGATTCGGGGCTGCCGACCCGGACGTAGCCAAGTTGTTGCACAAGATCGACGATCTGTTCGGAGTCGACCACATTCATCTGGCACCCGAAGGTCTCCAGGTAAAAATTTTTCATAACTGCATTTACCGATCCTGAAAAACGCCTCCGGGGTTCTTTGGTGAAACTTTCTGCAAAACCCCGAGAACCGAACATGGTTTCCCATGGCTCCGCAGAATCAATTCCCCCGCCCGAAAGGCTAGATTGATCAAAAATTTAGTTGACAATATTAATCAAGAGAGCATCGGACTGTCAACGGCTTTCCCCGGGCTCCAATCCAGCCCTGCAAGAATCCGCAGCAGAATCTCGGCCCCTTCCAGACAATGCAGCGTCAGCACGGTACCATCGGTCCGAGAGCACAGTATCACCGTAGCGACGCTGCCGGAAAAAGGTACCACCCTGAAAACCTCGGCATCCGTCAAAGCCATCTGCCGCAAATGACGCCTGCGCGAACCAAAACGAGCTACGACTCTGCGATCGGTCAGCAGATATTGCCGGTTGCGCCATAGAACGCGGGCCATAACCGGGTATCCGACAACGCCGCAACCGGCCAACGCCCAGACCGCGGCACCCAGGCCGAAAGAAAACCCGGCCGTCGCGGAAGCCAACGACCTCCCCAACCACACACCCGAGACCAACCAGACAGGTAACAACGCCAGAGAAAGGCGCCAACGCCGCCAGACAAAAGCACGCGGCGCCGGACAAGACTGCCACAAAACCCGCTCCCCCGGCTCCAAAGAAAAAAATGCAGAACTCACCGGGATTGCAACTCAGCCACTTTTTGTGCGGCAGCCTGCCCCACCTTGCTGTCGGGGGAAGCTTTGGCCACCTGTCGATACAGGTCGATCGCTTCAGCGGTTCGCCCCTGTTTTTCATACCCCAGAGCCAGCAGATACCCTCCACGGTCGGTCGGCAACAGATCCATGCTTTTCTCCAGATGACCAACCGCACCCGGCACATCGTCCAGCTCCAGGTAAACCATGCCCAGTCCCAGGCGCGACAGATAATAGCCGTCATCCAACTGCACCGCCCTTACAAGATGCGGCCGGGCAGCCCTGACATCTCCGGCGTGCAGGTATGCCATGCCCAGTCGGGTTAGAATCAGCGCCTGATCCGGCGCCTTTACAGCGGCCTGCAGGTAGGTAGCTATGGCACCGGACACATCACCCCCGGCTTCCTGCTCACGTGCCTTATCGTACAACTCGTAGCCTTCGCTGGTTTTTTTCAGATCTGCGATGGCACGCTGAAACGGTTGTTCGTTGAAGATGAAACGCGGATCATTCTGTTGCAGCAGGTAGCGCTCGGCAATATAAGCCCGCAGGTCCTGCATGCGCTCCTTGGAAAAAGGGTGAGTGCGAAACAGCCCGGTCAACCACATCGGCTCAGCCCCACCCTCCACGGTACGGTAGAAGAACTCCTGCAACTGCACGCTGCCGCGCGGGTTGTAACCGGCGCGGACCATGTAATCGACCCCGAGACGATCAGCCTGACGCTCCTGCTCGCGACTGAAGCTGTTATCCAGCAATCCGGCCGCCAGCTGTCCTGCCTGCTGAGTCAGAGTACCGTAACCGCTGGATCCGGTAGCCGCGGACAAAACCGACAGACCCAGGTTAAGCAAAGCCCCCCGCTGCATGCCCTGAACCGAGTCACGGGCCGTAACATGGCCGATTTCATGCCCCAGGACAGCCGCCAGCTGTGCCTCGTTTTCGAGATTCACCAGCAACCCCCGCGTTATGGCGACAAACCCTCCCGGCAGAGCAAAAGCATTGGGTGTGGAATCGTTGAGGACCTTGAACTCATAGGGCAGTTCGGGACGCTCGGCAACCTTGGCAAGCCGGCTGCCGACACCGTTGACATAGGCGGCCAGCGTAGGATCGTCATATTCCCCGCCCATCTGCTGAACTGCTTTCGGGAAAGCCTCCTGCCCCAACTTGACTTCCTGGGAGGCAGAGATGCTGAACAGGGCAAGTTCCTGACGCCCCGTAACCGGATTCACGGCACACCCACTCACAAACAACAAAGCAAGTGCCGCAAACAACATGAACCGGGTATGTGGAATACGCATGGTGTCGACTCCCTTCGCCGTTTTTGATGTGAAAATATGAAGTCTTCCGGTTCTCATCATAAAACGCACGGTCAGCAAGGGCAAGAGAGTTCTGCATTTGGGCAACGGTCTCATAAACAGCGCACACCACCGGCAGTGTTCTCAAAGACCCAACCAAAGGAATTTTTATGTGGCATAAAAACCCGATTCATTATAGTATGGGAGGATTTTGTAAATCCCAAAACCCAAGCAAGGAGACCATATACGTTTTATGCAGCAGAACATTCGCAACATCGCCATTATCGCGCACGTCGACCACGGCAAAACGACATTGGTCGACGCCATGCTGAAGCAGTCCGGCGTCTTTCGTGAGAACCAGGAGGTTGCCGAACGGGTCATGGACAACAACGACCTGGAAAAAGAACGCGGCATCACCATCCTCTCCAAAAACCTGTCCATCCATCACAAAGGCCTTAAAATCAACATTGTCGACACGCCCGGCCATGCGGATTTCGGCGGCGAGGTAGAGCGGGTCCTGAAAATGGTCGATTGCGTCCTGTTGCTGGTGGATGCCTTCGACGGCCCCATGCCTCAAACGCGTTTCGTGCTGAAAAAGTCCCTCGACCTGGGCCTGAAACCGATCGTGGTCATCAACAAAATCGACCGCCCCGGCTCCCGCCCTTCCCAGGTGGTGGACATGGTCTTCGACCTTTTCTGCGAACTCAACGCCAACGAGGAGCAACTCGACTTCCCCATCATCTACACCAATGCCAAAGCCGGCGTAGCCAAGCAGGAGCTTGAGCAGGAATCGAACGACCTTGAACCGTTGTTCAACCTGATCCGGGACAAGGTCGCGCCTCCCGGCGGCGAACTGGCAGCGCCTTTCCAGATGCTGGTCACGAGCATCGGATACAACGATTACCTGGGCCGCATCGCAACCGGCAAGGTTGTCAACGGCGAGGTCAGCACGGGACAGACCATTGCATTGATCAAACGTGACGGCAAAGTCGAGAAAGGACGCATCAGCAAACTGATCGGCTACCAGGGCGTCACCCAAATCGAACTGGAAAAGGCCCCCGCGGGGGATATTGTCAGCATCGCCGGCTTCGACGAAGTCGGCATCGGAGAAACCTTTGCCGATGAAGGCAACCCCCAGGCACTGCCCTCCATCGCCATCGACGAACCGACCCTGTCCATGAACTTTTCCATCAACACTTCGCCGTTTGCCGGCAGGGAAGGCAAATTCGTCACCTCGCGCAATCTGCGTGACCGCCTGATGCGGGAATTACGCACCAACGTCTCTCTGCGCGTAGAAGAGACAGGCAACACCGACACCTTCAGGGTATCGGGCAGAGGCGAGCTGCACCTGTCGATCCTGATCGAAAACATGCGACGGGAAGGTTTTGAACTTTCCGTCTCCAAACCCGAGGTTATTTACCGGGATATCGACGGCGCGCGCTGTGAACCGATGGAGAACCTCATCATCGACGTCCCGGAAGAACACCAGGGCACAGTCATCGAAAAGCTCGGCAAACGCAAGGCGGAAATGGTCTCCATGCATCCCATGGACGGCATCAACCGCCTGGAATTTTCCATTCCGGCACGCGGTCTGATCGGCTTCCGCACGGAATTTTTGACCGATACGCGCGGCACCGGCGTCATGAACCATACATTCAATGAATACGCACCCTACAAAGGACCTATCGCCGGCCGCAACAACGGTGTACTGATCGCCATGGAAGATGGCGAAACGGCTGCCTACGCCCTGTTCGGCCTGCAGGACCGCGGCACGTTGTTCATCGGACCCGGCCTCAAGGTCTACGAAGGCATGATTATCGGGGAAAACGCCAAACAAAGCGACATGGTGGTCAATCCCTGCAAGGGCAAGAAACTCACCAACGTGCGCGCATCCGGCAGCGATGAGGCCATTCGCCTGACGCCGCCGCGGGAACTCAGCCTGGAACAGGCGTTGGAATATATCAACGATGATGAACTGGTCGAAGTCACTCCGACTTCGATCCGCTTGCGCAAAAAAATCCTCGACGCCAATGCCCGCAAGAAGTATGAAAAAAACAAATAACCTGACTCCGAACATCGGCCCGGTTCCCCCGGGCCGTTTTTTTTCTTCACATTCCGGGCTGTTTGGCTTGTCATCTGATCTCAATACTATTAACATTCAGGGCAGAATACGACTTCTCTATAGCTTGTTTCACGTTGAAAAGGGCACTGTCATCAGGAGGTTCCATGGATAAGCCTCTAACCATTCACCACCAGACCGTTTTGCTGACCATCGCTCGCAAAGCCATTGAAACGTGTGTTTTGACCGGCGATGTTTACATCGAACCGCGAGAGGAAAAAGCTCTCAACACCCGCCAGGGCTGTTTCGTTTCCATCAAACAGAATGAAAGGCTACGCGGTTGCATCGGCAACTTTCAGTCCGAGTGGCCCCTGTATCGCGAAGTGGCTGAAATGGCTTGTGCAGCGGCGACCAAGGATCCACGCTTCTACCCCATGACCAAGGAAGACCTGCAAAACTTCCAAATAGAAATCTCGGTCCTCTCCCCTCTGCAAAAAATTACGGCCTACGATGACATCATGGTGGGGGAGCACGGAATTTACCTTGAGAAAGGTTATCACCGCGGCGTGCTCCTTCCTCAAGTTGCCGTCGAATACGGCTGGGATCGCATGACATTTCTTTCACAGACCTGTACCAAGGCCGGTTTGCCCGCCGATGCCTGGAAATCCGAAGATGCCGACATCTATATCTTCAACGCTCAGATATTCGGCGACACGCAAGCAGGCGCTGCACAACAAAGCTGAAAACCCGAACCGCCCCTTGCCTGCCCTGCACAGAATACTGGCAATACGCTAACTTGATCGATGTTCTGATGAGTTACATACCATCCGCAGTCGTCATCCCTGCACTTCTCCACACCTACTGTGGACAACTTGATTTCCCGCCCCGACCGTGCGCATCGGCTTTCCCCGACAATCTGCCCGCACAGCCGGGGAACGAAGCATACCGTTGCCCAACATCCAAGAAGGTTGTATGATTTAAAGGAAGTACGGTTGTCAAAACATTGATGGACAATTGCTTGCCATGACAAAAATCGACCATACATTAAAAAACGGCGCACCAACCACCGTTGCCGCCACAAAGCCTGTCACTTCGACCCGTCGCGGGTATTTCGCCGATCCCCGCACCCCCCGCCCTGAAGATCGGATCACCCTTTCGGAAGCCGGCCTGACCGCCGCCGCGCGTTACAGCAACCTGATTCCAAGGTCGGCCGACAGTCATGCCCCGGCCCTCCCGGCTCCCGCCGAGACCGCTGACCCCGCGCCTCAGGCAACCAACGCAACCGACCTGGAAACTCCCTCTTCAAGAAACCTTGTCCGCAGTCTTTATTCGAAACAACAGAAGCAGAAAACCTCGCAAGACTCCGCCCCCGGCGCCCGAATCGACATCCGCGCCTGAACAAGATAAGATATGCCGTTTGGCATGACATCACCGGCATTATCCCTGTCATCGCCTGCTCCGCGACATTGGAATTTTCCGTAGTGATTCGCATTTTTCAAAAAGCATTTTTACTAATTTTATTTTTTTGTTACTATACCGACGAGCTTTTGCGCGTTTTGCCCACGCCATCCATATCCCGGTCCGGCAACGCAACTGCAACACATCAATCTCACGAGTGAATGGATGAGCATGTTTTATTCTTTGCGTAGCGTTCTTATCGTACATAATAATGCCAAGGAGAGAGGCGAACTGGCCGTGGCTATTCGCAAGACCGTAGATTGCACGGTCCTCGAATCGGATTCACCCGAAAGAGCCCTCGAAGCTCTTCAGGAAGATGAAATCTCCGTCATCCTCACCGACCTTTTCGGACCCACCAACGCGGGATTGGATCTGCTGAAAAAGGCTTCGAAGCTCAACACCCAAATCGTCACCATCGTCGGCGTTCCCGTCAATCAGCGCAACCTGGCACTGGAGGCTCTCAAATTCGGAGCCTTTTTTTGCCTCAACACACCCTATAATCACGAAGAAACTATCATTGCGACATCCCGAGCCCTGCAACATCACGATCTATTAACCAAGGGAGAGGTTCGGGGTCGCAAGTTCCGCAAATCGGACGGCTTCCATGGCATCATCGGTCAATCGGCCAAAATGCGTCAACTTTTCAACAATATCGAAAAACTGGCTGCCGAAGGGGACTCGTCGGTACTGGTGCTCGGAGAAAGCGGCACCGGCAAGGAGCTTGTTGCCCGCGCCATTCATGCCCATGGCCCCCGCAGCCGAAAAAACTTCGTCCCGGTAAACTGTGCCGCCATCCCCGAAGATCTGTTGGAAAGCGAATTGTTCGGTTACGTAAAAGGGGCTTTTACCGGTGCCAACCAGGCCAAAATGGGCCGCCTCCAATATGCGGACGGCGGCACCCTTTTCCTCGACGAAATCGGCGACATGAAGGCAAGCCTGCAGGCCAAATTGTTGCGGGTATTGCAGGAAAAGGAATTCGAACCGGTAGGTGGGATCAAGCCGATCCCCGTCGATGTGCGCGTCGTGGCTGCTACGCATCGAGATCTGGAGAAGTCCGTATCCGAAGGACGTTTCCGGGAGGACCTCTACTATCGTCTGAATGTTGTACCGCTGCAGATTCCGCCCTTGCGCAAACGTAAAGAAGACATCCCCCTGCTCATCGATAAGTTTATCATGACCTACAATCGGCAGAAAAAGAACCCGTTCAAAGGATTCTCCAACGAAGCCTTGCAGGTTTTGAAACAATATCCCTGGCCCGGAAATGTGAGGGAATTGGAAAACCTCGTACAGCGAATGTCCATTTTCTTCGCCGGACAGACGGCCGCCTGCGAGGATCTTCCGGAGAAATATCAGGGAAGCGACGGGACAGCGCAAGAACAGCAGGCCTCGGAACCTCAGGATTACAGCGTCAGCATGGATGAAGGCGGGGTTGACTTCAACCTGCTGGTGAACCGTTTTGAAAACCAGCTGATACTGCAAGCCCTCAACATGACCGGCGGCAATAAGCGTGAAGCGGCCAAGCTGCTGAATCTCAAACGCACCACCCTGATCGAAAAACTAAAACGCAAAAACATTCAAACGGGAGACTGACGATGAGTATGTAGCGGTTTGCCGGATCCGAACAGCGGTCGACCCGGGACATCCCGAGGGCTGTTAGCGGTTTTGTAATCGAATGAAAGTCAATTTTTTATGGAACCGAGATTCTGGCGTATTTTTTCTCGAATATCGTCCGGCGACGCCGGTGTCACTACGATATCGCACACTCCGTACTTTACGGCCTGCAGAACCTGACTGCGCGTCCATCGCCCACCGGCGGCTATCAGAGGAACGGAGCTGCCGAAAATCCCCTTGGCCTTGATGATCGAAGCCAGCCCCTGTTCCTTGGTATCGTCCATGCTCAGAATCACGCCTTTGGCCGGAGTCGGCCCGTTCGGACCAAAAGACTGAAAATCCTCCTGGTAACCGCAAACCTTGGATACGAACCCTTCTGCGACACACGCATCGGCGAGATCGTGCACTTCATCCTTGCGCCCGGTCACCAGCAGCACCAACTCTCCGGTCGTCTTCTTCCCGGTCTCTGCGTCGTGTTCAGACGTTTCCGATGACGGTGCCGTTTCAGCGGATTCTGCCGCCGCAGGCACGGCCTCCCCGGACTCAGCCTGCATGTCCTCGCCGGATATTCCCAGCAGGCTGAGCGGAAACAGCATTTCCATGCTCTCAAGGGGCTGCTCTTCCAGATTCATTCGAAAAGAGACCCGGTAGATTTCCCCGTCCGGGAAAGGTTCGGGACTTTCAGGAACGACCTTTCCGGGAAGAACAACGTCGATACCCGTTTTTTTAAAATGGAGCTTATCGGCGGAAACTTCGTCAAAGGCCTGAATCAACTCGCCGGATACGATATTGACGATTTCGCCGTAAGCATCGGCCTCATCCTCGTTGAATTCTTCCTTACGAACCTTCTTATCCAATTCGGCCGGCGGCAGCATAATCAACGTACCACCCAGCAAAACGGCATCCTTTAGCCGGCAAAAACAGCACATTCGGCCTTCGCGACTGCCCGTAACATCAAAATTGGCCATCACCAGTTTTTTATGAAAACCGGAGAAAAACTTCGCTTTTGACGTACGGCACTCGGCTGTCAGTTCGACCTCGATACTGCAACCGAGCAAATCGCTGAGACCACTGGCGAGTTTCTCCGCCAAAGTACTGAAAACGGCTGTTATGCGTTCGTTATCGCTCATTCCCGTGTGTTGCTCTGTATTCGAAAGGAAAAATCAAAGAAGACTGACACAAAGTTTGAACAACTCCGGCCGCCTTTGAAAAAATCATTAACCGAGCGGTCTTTACCGTCGGAAAATCAAAAAACCGCTGATTCGGCCTCGGGGAAACCCGGTCCCCGAGACGGAATCAGCGGTTTTGTCACATCAGCTGTTCTGAAGATAGCACTCGACCAGAAATTCACCTTCGTCGATATTAAAAGGCACAATCGCGCCGTCGCTATCCGAAAGACATTCGACCTCATATTCCGTTCCACTGATGGCCGAAGGTATGGCAAGCTTGAGTCCCGTTCCCGTCTCGGTCAACATCGACTTGACACTGCCGGCCAGCATATTGGCAAGCTCCCCGATGGCGTCTTTGACATCATCGTTGATTTCTTCGACATCCATGAAAAGAAATTTGCTGGTGATGCTCATGGCAACCGCATTTGGTACATGAATGGCCAGCATGCCGCGATAATTTCCGGCCAGACCGACCAGGCCCGAGACCGAATCCTTGAAGACGTTGGAACGCGTCGACAACGGCGTGGATGGACGGGCCTCGGCCATCAGCATCGATTGGAAGATTTCCTGCGTTGCATCAGAAATACACTTGGCTAAATCCACGAGACCTTCTCCTTATCACAGGAACTTACCCAACACCTCTTGTACCTGCTCCGGCGTAAAGGGCTTTTTGATGGTGCCGACCGCGCCCAGGGACAGGGCTTCGTTAAGCACATCCGTACCGGCCTCCGTGGTAATCATGACCACAGGAATGCCTTTTATCTGACCATCGGCGTTCTTCTGGCGAAGAAACTCTATGCCGTCCATAACAGGCATGTTTATGTCGCTCAATACAATATCGACCGTTTCGCCGGCCAATACTTCCAAGGCAGCCTGACCATCCGCCGCCTCCAGCAGTTTTTCGAACTCGAATCCCGCCTGTCGCAGGGAACGCGCCACGATTTTTCTCATGGTATTGGAATCATCGACAATCAATACTTTATTACCCATATCCTCCTCAATCCTTCCGTAAAAAATGAAAACAAGGGTTACCGGTGATTTCTAGGCCGGTTCGCCATCCTCTGGGAAAAACCCGGTGCCGACGATGGTCAAGGCAAGCGGTTCCCCCTCGACGTCGTACTCCCAGGTCCTGCTTGGACCTTCACAAACCGTCGGCTGCTCCAGAGTTACCTCCGGCAAACCGAGGCGATAGGCCTGATTCCCCGGAAGAAAATCGTTGAGCAGACGCCCGGCTACGGTGTTGAGCAACTCCCCCAGCATATCGGACCGGATCTGCTCCACCACATCGTCCTCCGGAAAAGCATGCACGACATCGATGATATTTGTCAGCAACCGCACCGGCAGTGTCAGGACCATTTCCGCCTGAAGCGGATCAAGAACCAGCAAACGCGCAGACATGTTGTCTTCAGCATCGGTTTCGGTTTCCTCCGACTGCGGCAACACCTCCATGAAGGCCATATTCTCCAGAGTCACGGCAATGGAGTGACGCACCAGTTCGTCAAAGTTTTGGCTCATTTCCTCCCCCTGTTCATTGCATGAGCGGTTCGAGCTTTTTCAGCAAGGTCGCCGGTGAGATAGGTTTATCGAGAACCGCAAAGGCCCCCAGGTCCGAAAGCAGCGCTTCCTTGGCAGGATTGCCCGCACTGGTGATGACAACCACCGGCACATCAGTCAGCTTGGGACTGCCCTTGACCCATTTGAGCAGGGTTTCTCCATCCATGATGGGCATATTCAGATCAGTCACAAGCAGGTCCGTCGGTGCTTCCTTGAGACGGGCCAAGGCTTCTCTGCCATTGGGCACTTCCACCATCCCGGCGTCTCCCAGACCGATAATTTCAAGGCACCGCCGGATAACCATCCGGGCGGTGGCCGAGTCGTCGGCTATGACGATGCGTTTCACTTATCAACCTCCTCTTCAACGGAAAGAGATGAAATCGCTTTTTTAAATTGAATTTCCGCCTCCAGCAGAATCTGCGCCAGGGATTCGGAGGTCAGGTCGAAAAACTCGGAATAACCGTCGTCCAACGGATACTGCATGCCGTCATTGCCGGTATCGCATCCGGCCATCATGGCGCACATGTCGCCAAGATGCGCAGCAAAAGCAAGAGCCCGAAATTCCTCAGGTGCCTGCTGGGGCGTATGATGATACAAAATGGCCTGTTGTAGAGGTTCTGGAAAATCCCAGTGCCTGGCCATTTCATAACCGATCTGGGCATGATCCATCCCGGTCAATGACCTTTCAGCCTCAAGGTAATCGGCCATACTGCCTTCCTCGATATGCCCGAGAGCTTCGGGAACGACTTTCTCCCAGAAAGGCGAAAACACGAATTTCCCTATATCGTGCAAAAGTCCGGCGGTAAACGCCAATTCGGCTTCAAAATCATGCTTGGCCAGTCGCGCGACTTCGGAACTGGAAAAAGCTGCGAACAGGTCATGCCGCCACAGAGCATTCTGTCCTCCATCGTAACCCTCGAGGGGCTTATGGAAAAGCTCGCCGGTATTGTCTGATAAAATGATACTGATGACAATCCACTTCCCAAGATAGCTGATGGCCCGATCCAGGGTGGTAACCGGATTAACCAGTCCGAAAACAGGTGAATTGGCAACCTTCAAAACCTTGGCGGTTAATGCAGCATCATATTTGACGATATTGACGACGTCGTCAAGCTCATAATCGTCCGTAGACAAAACCTGCAGCAACCTGCTGACATTGGGCGATAATATCGGCAGTTTTGCAATAGTTTCACGAATATCATCGGAACTGATTCTTGGTTCCATGCCCCCTCCCTATATTTGCCACTGGCCGCGTCCAGGACATGACACGGTTACACCACCGCTATCAACATACAGGGACACCGTACGACTGTAATTCGCCCCCACATCTTCCGCCACCGGTCCCATTCCCAGGCCCCACAGCACCTTTTTGACAGCCAGCACATTACGTTTGCCTATATTGAAGGTATCGTTCCCGGCCATGACCGATGCACCGCCCAACAACTTGACCACCAGGCCACGCCCCTGTCGCTGGCAACCGAGTCGCACCATTTCCTCGAACAGCAGAGGGACACCGAGGTCGGCAAAATATCCAGGGCACTCCGCCCCCTTGGCTCGATTGAGTTTGGAGTCGGGAAGAGCCACATGAACCATGCCAGCCACATGCAGATTGGGATCATACATGGTCACGGCCACACAGGACCCGAGAGCATAGGTTTTCACCATGGAACCGGGTCGGTCGCTTGCACCGTAATCCCCGATACCCAAAACAATATTACTCATATCCGCCGCTCCGAAAGAAGATCGACAATCCTGGTTGCCATGGAATCCAACGGCACCAGCGAATGGGCGCCTCCCAATTCATAGGCTACCTTCGGCATGCCGAATACTACACTACTCGCCTGGTCCTGCGCCAGATTGTGGGCTCCCGCCTCGCGCATGGCTCTCATCCCTTCCGCCCCGTCGGATCCCATGCCGGTCAACATGACGCCGATGGCATTCGCGCCGACATGCTGGGCCACGGAATGCATCATAACATCAACGGAAGGGCAGTGCCCCTTGACGGGCTCTCCCGACTCGCATCGAACCTGATAAAATCCACCGCCGACGGCGAGGCCTATCTGCTTGAGGTCAATACCCTGCCCGGCATGATCCGATCGCCCGAAGCCGCCTCCTTGACCTCCATGGCGCAAAGCTGATTGAGTCGCTCGGCAAAAAGGCGCGTAAATCCGGCCGGCATATGCTGAACGATGACCACTCCCGGCATGGTCGCAGGGAACTGGGCGATTATTTTTCGAATGGCTTCGGTGCCGCCGGTGGAGGCACCGATGGCGATAACCTTATCCGTCGATTCGGCCAGCGCTTTTTTCCCAAGAGTCTTGAGACGCGACGGCACGACATTGCGGGCCGTTTTCCAGTGGGATACATTGGCCGTAGACGCCAGTTTGATCTTGGCGCGCAACTCCGACAGCATTCCCTTCAACCCGCGTGCAATATCACTGGTCGGTTTCGACACAAAGTCGACAGCACCGGCATCGAGAGAATCAAGGGTAATCTGCTTGCCTTTCTGGGTCAAGGAACTGACCATGACCACCGGCAACGGATATTGCGGCATCAGGCGACGCAGGAAATCGACGCCGTCCATGCGGGGCATTTCGACATCCAGAGTCAGGACATCGGGACGAAGATTGACGATCTTGTCGCGGGCGATATAAGGGTCCCCGGCTGTGCCCACGACTTCAATGGAAGGATCCAAAGACAACCCCTTGCTCAGAATCTGCCTCACGAGAGCTGAATCATCTATGACAAGAACGCGAATTTTTTTTGGCATCTGCAGTCTCTGGTCACTGTTTTTGGTATACGGCAGGGGCCAGATACTTGAAAAGACTCTGTCCCCTACCCAGGGTTTCGGAATGCCCCAGGAAAAAATATCCCCCATCGGCAGTATGTTTGTGGAACTTGGCCACCAGGGTTTTGCGCGTCGGATCGTCGAAGTAAATCATGACGTTGCGGCAAAAAATGATATGGAAAGGCTTTTTGAACGGAAAGACGTCATTCATGAGATTGAAGCGTCTGAATGTCGCCTCCTGCCTCAGGTCATCGACCACCTCATACTGTCCGCCAGACAGTTGACGAAAATATTTGCGTCGCAGATGTTCCGGCAACATCCGCAAGCGATCTTCGGCGTAAATGCCTCGTCGGGCGACATCGAGAACCCTTGAGGAAATATCGGTGGCAAGGATGCCCCCGTCCCATCGCGAATATTGACTGCCTAAATACTCGCGCAGCAACATCAGCAGCATATACGCTTCCTCGCCGCTGGAACAACCGGCGCACCAGATGCGAATGTCGCGATTGTTCTGGCGCTCCAATAACGGCTTGAGTTTGGGAAGCGCGGTTTCGATGAAAAAATCGAAGTGCGATTTTTCTCGGTAAAAATAGGTATGATTTGTGGAAATGCGATCCACTAACTGGCTGAGCGCCTGCTCGGTGGAATCCTCGAGCAAGGCATCGTAATAACTCTTGAAACTGGTATGTCCGGTTTGCCGCAGCACCTTTTGCAGCCGTCCCACCAACAGGGAACGTTTCTGATCCGTCAGGTTGATGCCAAAGCGCTTGTAGATAAGCGAACGTAACAGATTGAACTCTTCGTCCGTTATGCGCATCAGCATGTTGCTGTCGGGAAAAGCAGCTACCGATCTGCGTTTTATTTCAGGCATAGAACAGACTCTGAACATCCAGAAGAATCTTCACTTCGTCGTTGACCTTGCCGATGCCCTTGACATATTGTCCGGCCTGCGCCGAACGGGACGGCGGAAGCTCGATCTGGTCATCGGCGATTTCAGTCACTTCCTTGACCTGGTCGATGATCAGACCGGAGGTCTCCCCCTCAACCTGAACCACGATAATGCAGGTCCTCTCATCGTAATCACGATCAGGCATGCAAAAACGGGTACGGATATCCATGACGGGGATAACCCGGCCGCGCAAATTGATGACGCCTTTCATGTATCCGGGCAGATCAGGCACTTCGTTGATCTTCTGTATGCCTACGATTTCGATAACATGACGGATTTCGATGCCGAAATCTTCATTACCGACCTTAAACACCAGAAACTTTCCGTGCAGCGTATCTTCGGCCGAAGCGCCCGCTTCGGCGGCCAAGTCCAGATGAGGTCCAGCGGTCATGTATCCCCCTTTGACAGTTGTTTTAGGTGGTTTCCCCTGAAAGCTTCGGATGAAAACCAGGTCCTCCTGCTCAACGCGAATCGTATTTTATTGTGCCTGCAAGCGTCTTTGCCCGGCATGTTCCTCCACCAGGGTGGCGACATCGAGAATCAAACAAACTTCGCCGTTGCCGAGAATCGTACATCCGGATGCGACTTTCACATTGCCGATATAATCGGACAACCCTTTGATAACCGTCTGCTGTTGTCCGAGAATTTCATCCACCAGCAGGCAGAGGAATTTGTCCTGATACTCAAGCACGATCAACACGCCGTCTTCGATAGTATTGTAATCCGCCGGCTCCTCGAGAAGCCGGTCGAGATAAATCACCGGATGGAAGCTATCCCTGACTTTCGCGAGTTCCAAGCCGTCGGGCATAACCGTGATATCCTCCGGAGTCGGCCGGAAGATTTCACGAATGGCCAGCAACGGAACGATACACCGGGACTCGCCGATACGCACCAGCATACCGTCGATAATGGCGAGGGTCAGAGGTATGCGCAGGGTTATCCGCGATCCTTTACCGGGAGTACTGTTGACCTCGATCTTGCCCTTGATCTTTTCCAGGTTCTTTTTAACCACGTCCATGCCGACACCGCGTCCCGAAACATCGGTCACCTTGTCGGCGGTGGAAAATCCGGGCTGAAAAATAAGATTATAAATCTCCTTATCGTTCAAATGGCTGCCATCGCCGGCAACCAGTCCCTTGCCGATGGCCTTGGAGAGTATTTTATCGCGATTGAGCCCCCGGCCGTCATCTTCGACCTCGATCCACACTTCGCCTTCCTGATGGCGGGCCGAGAGCTTGACCACGCCTTTTTCCGGCTTGCCGCAGGCGGTGCGTTCCGCGGGGGTTTCAAGGCCATGGTCGAGACTGTTGCGAAGCAGATGAACCAGCGGATCGGTAATCTGTTCAATAACGGTTTTATCGACTTCCGTTTCCTGACCGAACAACTGCAGATCCACCTTTTTGCCGGACTTCACCGACAGATCGTGAACCAGACGGATCATCCTTCGGAACAGGCCGGAGACGGGAATCATCCGGATGATCATGGCCATTTCCTGCAGGTCCCGCACTAATTTGCTCATCTGCTGGGCGGCTTTGTTAAAGTTGTCGAGTTCCAAACCGTCGAGATCGGGGCTGCGCAGCAACATGTTTTCGGCGATAACCATCTCTCCGATAAGATTGATCAGATCGTCGAGCTTGCCCAGGTCGACGCGAATATCCTGGCGTTTCATTGCCGCAGGTTTGGCCTTGGTCTTGGCCGATGCCGGCAAGGTTCCCGGCGATTTAGCCTCCCCTTCCTCGCCGGTTTTCTGAATTTCCAGAGCCTTGGCCAATTGGTCCGGCTTAACCTTGCCCTTTGCTACCAGCAGCTCCCCAAGGGGTTTGCGTTGCTCTTCGATGATTTCCGCAATTTCATTCTCCTCGGCAAGCCCCTCCTCAACAAGGATTTCTCCCAGCAATCTCGACGAAGATGAAGGCAAGGATGACCCGTCCTTAGCCGAAGCAGCCTCACCCTCCTGCATTCCCGATGCACGCAAGGTCTCTTCGGGTGCACGGAAAACCTCTTTCGTCTCGGTTGGCTCCTGTTGAGGCGTCTCCTTTTCATCCTCTTCGGGGACATAGCGAAGCAGCTGTTTAAGATATGTCTCCACCCCTTCGATCTCTCCCTTGCCACCTTGACAAATATCCGCCACGGATATCCTCAGGGCATCGAGACAGGAAAGCAGAGCCTCTGCAGGGGAGCCGTTTGGAAACGCCCGCCCTTCCTTGGCGACATCGAGCAGGTTTTCCATCTGGTGGCTGAGCTTTTCCATATCCCGAAAGCTGAAAAAGCCGCTGTTGCCCTTGAAACTGTGTACATTACGGTACAGCTCGGCAATTCCTTCGGCATCGAGATTGTCATCGCTCCAAGCCAGCAGCCCCTGCTCGACATTCTGCAACAGTTCATCGGCTTCCTGGACGAACCGCTCCAGCATTTCCGGGGAAATGAGCATTTGCATGAGGTCGTCAAGGTCATCCGCGCCATCGGCGGCACCTTTCTCCGTTTCTGCAGTTGCCTGCTCCGATTCGGCGGCATCCGTCGACTCCTCCTGCCGGATACCGGCCAGGGCATCTTCCGCGGCCTTGGCCAGCAACTCGGAAATATGGCTGGCCGCCTCCTCCATGCCCTGATCGTTCAACTCCTGTTCGACATAGTCCATCGCCTCCCTGGCAAAATCGCAAGATTGGCAAAGGTGTTGAACATGTTCGGGAATCATCTGAATTTTCCCCGAACGAATCTTATCGAGCAGACTCTCGGCCGCATGAGCGACGTGAGCTATGTTGTTCAATTCAAGAAATCCGGCACTGCCCTTCATGGAATGAAACAGCCGGAATATGGAGTTCATGGTTTCGCCGTTACCGTTGATGGACTGAAAAACGGCGCAGGAGCGGCACTCTTCGGCGGACGAAGCATGCGGGCAGGACTGATCCCCCCCTTCCACATGTCCGGTGTGCAGCCAGCACGGCAGGTCAAGAGATCGACCGTGTCTCCGGCAAGCGGTATTGGTGCATTCCAGAGCCAACCAGCAGTCGACAACCTGACAACTCTGCCCGAGCTCTATGATGGTGGGCTCGAGCTGGTCCAGCATCTCCCTGCTTTCCAAAAGAAATTCATTAACAATTTCAGCTTGTTCCGCCAATAGATCAGTGCTCATCGATGCCTCTCTGATGTGGTTTTAGTCCAGCTGGTATCCATAGTCGACAACGCGGCCGCGCAGTCCTCCCGGTATCAACACCAGCAACGGCATAAACCGGCGCCCGATGATACTTCAAAATTCGGGCCACATTCAACATGTTTATAAAACATTTAATAAACCTTCCCCAGCAAGGCCCGCAAAGGCCCTGAACCGGCGGATGTCCGGGCATCCGGCTTGCTCGGACGTGCCCCTCCCCATTTCTGTGGCCCCCATCGCCACACCATTCATCCTGTCAAAAACTTGTCTACTCTTTGAGCTTTCCACCCTGCAATCTTTTGGGATTAGAATTTGTACTTATCTTTCAATGCGTTAATGATTGGCACAATAATCGCAAAACCTCTGGCCGAGATGAAGTTATGAATTTTGCCTACAGCATGATGGTGTCTTCTTTTATGGTTCTACAACGATCTGCAATCATCCTCCTTCTGCTACTGGCCGGCTCGGCTCTCCATTGCCGGGCGGCTGTCACGCACCGACTGCAGAATCTGGCCAAGGTGGACGAGTTCGACCAGACACGCATCGTTTTTGACTTTTCCGAATTGCCCGAGTTCCACCTCGAAACATCCGGGCAGCGTGTCGATCTTCTGCTCCGCAGCACCGACATCGCCTCCTCCCTGAATGTCCTGCCGGAAGATGACAAAGTTGTCAAAGTCCTGCTCGCCCGCAAGACGGACGAGTTGCTGGTGTCGATCCTCCTGCACCAGATTCCGGCGAGGGTGGCTTCCATTAAATCCCCTGCCACAAAACAACTCACCCTCGATATACGCTGGGCAGCGGATGCCGCGAAACGACCTGCCATCGCCTTCCAATTGAACGGCATGCCGACGCCTCACAAGACTCTCAAGAACGTTGCCACACCTCAGCAGACCTCGGCCTATGCGGGACGCTGGAAAGATTTTTTCCGAACCTTTCATACGCCCCCCGAGCTGAACATTGCCGTTCGGCATACGATTCCGCCGTCACCTGCCTGGTCCCTGGAAAAAGCCGACACCACCCTTGAAAAGCTGCTTAGGCAAGCCAATAGCGGCCAATGGCGAAGCCTCCTCGACCAGCTTGAAAAAGCAGCCAGCCCCAACATGTCCGCGACCGAATCGCTCTTAAAAGCGGAAGCTTTACTGCGCACGGGACGTCCGGATCGAACCCTCAGGACCCTCGACAAACTCAGATCCGACGGGGACCCCATCCACGAATCTGCCAGAGCCATTTATCTTCGTGCCGCTTCCGAAGCCGTATGCGGCCATCCCTACCAGGCCCAATTTTCCCTGGCTCCTTTGCTGCAAGCACAGCACAAAGATTCAGCTTTCAGCAGATATGGCCGGCTTCTCGAAGCAGAACTTAGACTGACGACAGGTCAGGGAACGGCAGCCTACGACATCCTCAAAGAGCCGGTCCAGCATTGGCCTTCCGCCCTGCAACGCGCGGCACAATGGCGCCGGGCTGAAGCTCTGCACCTCATCGGTCGCGAAAAAAGTGCCGCTCGAAGTTTTCGCCGTCTTTTCTCGCGCAGGGACAGCTACGCCGGCTTTCCCGACATTCGGCATCATGCCGGGTTGGCATGCTTGAAAAGCGGTCGCTACCAGAGTGCCGAAACCCATTTTCTGGAACTTGCCCGCACCCTTCACGATCCCGTCATGCACGGCAATGCTCTTTTCCTTGCGGCGCAGGCTGCCTATCTCGCCGGAAAGCACAAAAAGGCACTGGTGAAATTTCAGCAACTGCGCGACAATTTTGAAGGATCGGAACCCGGGTTTCGTGCCTGGCTCGCTCTGCTCGATCACCGCTTCGTGAACCAGGGAAACACCACTTACCTCCAGATTGCCAGAGGATACGGCAAGATTGCCGAAAACGCCCCGCTACGCACCCTGCGGGAAGAAGCCGCTCTCAAACAGGCTCTTGTTTACCATCTGCACCATCAAAAAGAGCACGCCGCCGAACTGCTTCAGGTCTTTGTGCGCAATTTCACAAACGGTCCCTACCGCAAAGAGGCCAGAGTCCTTTTGTCGGCCATTCTGCCCCCGCTTATTCAAAAGCTGATAGAAAACGGAAAAGACAAAAAAGCCGTGCTCATGGTGGAGAGAAACCGGGACCTGCTGCTTGACGGCAATCTGTCCTGGCCTTTTCTGCCTGCCCTGGCGCAAGCCTACACAAGGCTCGGTTTATGGCAGAAAGCCTGCAAAACCTACTATTTCCTGATTGACCGCGCCGGCAATCGGCAACAGGAGGAACCATTTTATCTGCCCCTGGTGCAACTTCTCTATGACCGGGCGCAATACAATATGGCCGCTTCTTTTGCACATCGATATCGGGAGAAACATCCCGCAGGGGCGAATAAGGAGAAAGTATTCGAACTGCAACTGGCGGCCCTTGCAAAAGCCGACCGCCTGGATGAAGCAGCAAACCTGCTGCAAGAAACGAAACATCCCCACGGACAGGGCATAGCTCTTCAGAGCGCCCTGATCCACTGGAAACGTGGCGATGCTGCCGCCATCATCGAACAACCTGCGGAACTTAACGACTCATCCGAGGGTCTGCTTCTTCGGGCCGAGGCTCTATTCCAGGCAGACCGCAACAAAGAAGCCTTGGCCCTTTTCGAACAGTTGCGAGATCAGAAGACCTATGCCGATCAGGCAACCTATCGTTGTGGCCAGATCAAACTGCGCGACGGCGACAAACGATCGGCGCTTAAGTATTTGAGCCTGTTGGCCGAAAATAAAACAACTTCTTACTGGGGACGGTTGGCGGAGGATACCCTCGCAGCCAACCGAGTGAACCGATAGACCGCCCCTGCAACCAGGAGGGAAAACGCCATGTCCGGACTGAAAATTTTCGACCGCACCGTCGACCTGCTCGGCAAAGTTCTCGACCTGCGGCAACGCAAACAGGAATTGATCGCTTCAAACATCGCAAATGCCCAGACGCCCGAATATGTTCCATCCCAACTTTCGTTCGAGGACGATTTGGCCCGGGCCCTGCAAGACCATCAGCAAGCGCCGCCTGCCGCCCATCCGCGACACATTGCCGTTGCCCCGACCAACCTTGACACATTGCAAGGACAGGTCGTTCGCCGTCCCGATCAGGGCCTGAGCATCGACGGCAACGGCGTGGATCTTGACAAGCAGTTGATCGCTCAGAGTGAAAATCAGTTGTTGTATGAAACAACGACGCAAATTCTCAGCAAAAAATTCTCGACCCTTAAATATGTCTGTCAGGACGGCCGCTAAAGGAGAGCAATCATGGATATATTCACTGCGATGCAGGTAAGCGCATCGGCCCTGTCGGCACAACGCACCCGGCTGAACGTCATCAGCGGCAATCTTGCCAACGTCGGCACGACACGCACCCCCGAGGGCGGTCCGTACCGCAAGCGCGACGTGGTATTCAAATCGAGCGAAAACATTTTCGACGACCAATTGCAGCAGGAGTTGGACAAGAATGTGCAGGGTGTTGAAGTTGCGCAGATCCAACCGAATTCAAGGGCGTTCCGCACAATCTATCAGCCTGGCCATCCCGACGCCGACGAAAACGGCATGCTGACCTTGCCGAATGTCAACGTTATGGAGGAAGTCGTCGACATGATGACGGCCATGCGCTGCTATGAGGCTAACGTAACAGCCATCAAGTCCGCCCAGCGCATGGCCACAAAGGCACTGGACATCGGACGCTGAGGAGTCTTATGAAAAACATCGGATCCATTTCTCAACCCCTGACGACGGCTACCGGACCCTCGATTGAAACGCAAACCAAGAAAAACGATACCTTCGGCGACATGCTCGCCGATGCCATAGAGGAAGTCGGCAACGCTCAAGTCGAAGCCGACAAGGCTGTCGAAAAGCTCCAGACCGGAGAGTCCCGCAATATCCATGAAGTCATGATCGCCATGGAAAAAGCCGGCATATCCATGCGCCTGATGGTCACTATGCGCAACAAGATCGTCGAAGCGTATCAGGAAGTCATGCGTATGCAGATCTGACTTCCCGCAGCGATCACCGACATACACCGATTCCCATGGCCAGGCATGCGCCATGTCTTCCGGGGGAGACGGACCCCTTCCGTCATTTCCATGACAATGGCCAGCATGCCGCAGCAAACCGTATCGGACGGCAAACGATTAACGATGCCGGCTCTGCATAACAGCGCCTGCTCCCGATTTTCACGGTGCCGAGAACCCGCGTCAGAAATGTAGAAAATGAAAGGTTTGGCCCCATGGCCGAGGAAGCCTCATCCAAAAATCTCATCGAAACCATACGCAGCTGGCCTCGCAAACGCCAACTGAGTCTGCTTGCCGTAGTCGCGGCCTGCGTGGTGTTTTTCGCCGCTATCATTATCCAGGCGAACAAGGCCGAATATCAGTTGTTGTTCGGCAACCTCGATAATACAGACGCCGCGGCGGTCGTCGATCGATTGAAGGAGCAGAAGGTTCCCTATCGTCTGGAAAATGGCGGACGCGCCATTTTCATCCCCGCCGACATGGTTTATGAAACCCGCCTGACTCTGGCCGGCAGCGGCCTGCCGCAAGGCGGTGGCGTCGGGTTCGAGATTTTTGACAAGCAAAGCTTCGGCATGACCGACTTCGCCCAGAAGGTCAATTACCTGCGAGCGCTGCAGGGGGAGCTGACCAGAACCATTACCTCCCTGGCTCCGGTTGAAGCGGCGAGGGTTCATCTGGCCCTTCCGGAAAAACGCCTGTTTCGCGACCAGCAGCAAAAAGCCAGCGCTTCGGTTATCGTCAAGCTGACTGCCGGGCAGCAGCTTCGCGAAGGGCAGATTCTCGGCATTGTCAACCTGGTGGCAGGCAGCGTCGAAGGGCTCGATGCCGATCAGGTGGCGGTTATCGGCGACAACGGCAGAGTGTTGTCCAAAACCGCCGAGCATACCCCTGACAACGGCATGGCGCCGAATATGCTCGAATATCAGCAGAACCTGGAACAGCGTCTCGAGCTGCGCGCCCAGGCATTGCTCGACCGGGCTCTGGGAATGGGCAATTCCATGGTGCAGGTGACCGCATCCGTCGACTACACCCAGCGCGAGAGGATGGAGGAAAGCTACGATCCCGACAGCACCGCGGTGCGCAGCGAACAATCCTCCACGGAAAAAGGCGGGATATCCCAGACCGGCGGCGTTCCCGGCGTACAATCAAACATCCGGGGGGAAGAGGGGCAAGCTTCTTTTATCCCGACCAGGCGCACCGACGAAACGGTCAACTACGAAATCAGCAAGGTGGTCAGCAAGCAGATCGACGCCGTGGGCACCATCAAAAACCTTTCGGTTGCCGTGCTCGTTGCCGACCGGTTGGTGGAAGGAGGCGAAACCTCGGATGGCGCACCATCCTACGAGCCGCGGAGTGCCGAGGAGCTGGCAGCGATCGAAAAAATGGTCGGTCGGGCTCTCGGCCTCAATCAGCAGCGCGGCGACCAGATCGCGGTCATATCGAGACCTTTCGAAACGGCATTCAGCAACGAGCCCCTGGCCAGACCATCGGTCTGGAATCGCATCTACCAGCTGGTTCCAATAGTCAAATACGCGCTGCTGTTGTTGGCCGCGGGGCTGCTTTATTTCCTGGTGGTGCGGCCGCTGCTGCAGATTCTGCGCGGAGAGGGACGAAGGGTCGAACATTATAAAACCGTCGAACAGCTCGAATCGGAGATGGCGGGACTTCCCGAGGAAAGTTCCGGCCAGGAAGCCCCTCTGAGCCTGCCCGGCGGCATGGAATCCCAGCAGAACGATCCTGCCCAGATCATCAAGGCCTGGCTTAAGGATAACTGAACCGACCGTCCCCTGACTTTTTGAAAGACGCATCATGGACATCAAAAAATTGACCGGACCGGAAAAAGCGGCGGTACTTCTGCTCACCTTGGGAGAACAGGCCACGGCGCAAGTGTTTCAAACCCTCTCTGACAGCGAGGTCAGGGAAATCAGCCGTTGCATGCTGGCCATCGATCATATTCCCACCAGGGTTTCGGAACAGATTCTCGACGAGTTTGCAAAAGCCCAGAAAAACAAATCGGGCTTTTTTATTCGCAGCAACGAATTCGTCAAGAAGGCCATCTCCTCCAGCGGCAACGAGGAACGCGCCAAAAAACTCATGGAACAGGTATCCATCGGCATGGAGCAGCTCGAATCGGGAGTCCGCCCTCTGGAAACCATCGCCATGATGGACCCCCGCATGGTCGCGAGCCTGCTGGGGGAGGAAAGGCCCCAGACCGTGGCGGTCATTCTGTCGACCCAGCGTGTCGATCATGCCGCAAAGATCCTCAGTTATTTTCCCGAAGAGGCACAATCCGACATCATGTTCCGGATCGCTAAGATCGACAAGGTATCGCCCGAAGTGCTCGGACAGATCGAAAGCGCCCTGCAGCAGGAAATCCGGGTTGTGGCACACAAGGAACAACACCAGATAGGCGGTATCGGCAGAGCGGTGGAAATCATCAACCACCTCGGCAGCGGCGCCGACCGCAACATATTGACCAACATAGAAAAAACCGACCGTATGCTGGCGGAAAACATCCGTAAGCAGATGTTCACCTTCGAAGACCTGGCAAAAATCGACGGCCGCACCATGCAGACCCTGCTGCGGGAAGTCAACAACAACCAGTTGACCATGGCCCTCAAGTCGGCGTCCGAAGATCTGAAAAGCAAGGTTTTCGAAAACATTTCCGAACGTGCCGCGGATATGATCCAGGACGACCTGGAAGCCATGGGTCCGGTCCGATTGTCGGAAGTCGAAAGTATTCAGCAGGAGATTGTAAAAATCGCCCTGCGACTTGAAGAGGACGGTAAAATCGTTCTCCCAGGAAGAGGTGGCCAGGATGCTCTTGTCTAAAGTGATCAGACCATCAGACCTGCAGGATCTGAAACCGTTGAAATTCCGGGAGCTCGGCAAAGATACGCCCGCGGACGATTTCAACCCTTTCGATTCCCGGTTGCCGGAGATATCCGAAGCGGATGAAAACCGCGTCTCGGAAAAAACCCAAAACGCTCCTGAGGACAATCCCCAACCGGAACCCGAAGCGGCCCCGGCCATCGATCATCAGCAGGAGTTGGAAAGGGCGTTCCGGCAGGGACGCGAAGCCGCCCAACACGAGGCGATTCAGCAGTTCGGGCATGCCAGCGACATGCTGGCCCAGGCGCTGGAAGAAGTCACCCGTCTGCGAGGGTCCCTGCTGCAGAACAGCAGCAACGACATGCTGCGCCTGGTGATGTCCATCGTTCGCCAGGTTCTGCACGCCGAAACCAGCGTCAATCCGCAGATCATCATCGAAACCATCGACAGAGCGCTGCACATGGCCGTCAAAGCCGATTATTACCATATACGCGTTCATCCTGCCGACCTGGAAACCGTGACCGAACACAAGCCTCTGTTCCTGGCAAGCATCAACGGACTCAAAAACCTGTCTTTCCAGGCTGATCCCGAGATTGCCCGGGGCGGCTGCCTGCTCGAATCGGAGATCGGCGACGTCGATGCCACCATCGACGGTCAGCTTGATCAAATCCGCCGCAGCCTGCTCGCCACCCTGGAGCAACCCTGATGGAACGTCTACTGGCCTGCCTCGACAATCTGGACAGCATCCAGGTGAGCGGCAAAATCACCCAGATCGTCGGGCTGGTGGTGGAAGGACATTGTCCCGCCGCCACCGTCGGAACCCTCTGCGAATTGATTCCACGGGATGGCGGCCCTCCGGTACCTGCCGAAGTTGTCGGTTTCCGCCATACGCGGGCATTGCTGATGCCCCTCGGCGAGCTGCGCGGCCTGGGGCCGGGCAGCCGGATCCGGGTGGTTTCCAACAGCGCCACCCTGCCCGTGGGGCGGCAATTGCTCGGCCGCGTCATCGACGCCATGGGCAAGCCTATCGATAACGGCCCCCTGCCCGAGCAGGAAAGCGACATGCCTTTGTATGCCTTGCCGGCCGGCCCCATGGAACGCGATCCCATCGAGCAGCCCCTCGATCTGGGCGTGCGGGCCATCAACGGGCTGCTGACCTGCGGGCTGGGACAGCGCATGGGCATCATGGCCGGCTCCGGTGTCGGCAAAAGCACCCTGCTGGGAATGATCGCCCAGAACACCAAGGCCGATGTCAACGTCATCGCCCTGATCGGTGAACGCGGACGCGAAGTACGGGAATTTATCGAACGCGACCTCGGTCCCGAAGGACTTTCCCGCAGCGTGGTGGTGGTAGCGACATCGGATCAATCTCCCCTGCTGCGCATGCGCGGAGCCTTCGTCGCCACCACCGTAGCCGAATATTTCTGTTCCCGGGGGCAGAACGTGCTGTTGATGATGGATTCGGTCACCCGTTTCGCCATGGCCATGCGTGAAGTCGGTCTGGCCATCGGTGAACCGCCGACCACCAAAGGCTATACCCCCTCAGTGTTCGCCACCCTCCCCAAACTGCTGGAACGTGCTGGACGCTTTCGCGACAGCGGCAGCATCACCGGCCTATATACCGTACTGGTGGAAGGGGACGACATGAACGAACCGATAGCCGATGCTGTGCGGTCGATCCTCGACGGTCACATCGTTCTGTCGCGCCGTCTGGCTGCAAAAAACCACTATCCGTGCATCGATATTCTGCATTCGGCCAGCCGGGTCATGAATGCGGTCGTCGAGCCGGAGCATCAGCACATCGCCGGCCGTTTGCGGGAAATACTTGCCACATACCAGGAAGCCGAAGATCTCATCAATATCGGCGCCTACAAAAAAGGCAGCAACAGCAGGATCGATGAGGCCCTGTCCCACATCGAGGGAGTAACAGGTTTTTTGCGTCAGCAGATCGACGAATCCGTCGATCTACCCGACACGCTGGCCCAGCTCAAAGCTCTCGGACTTTGATGACATCGCGAAAAATCCGCCCTGAAAGTTTTTGCCAATGCATATGTCTTTTAAAGAATCGCAACGGGCCCCGTCCCCAGGCTTCGGCTTCTTGAAAATCACAACCATCCTGTTCGTCTGGTCTTCGGCCCCGCAGAGAATGCACTATGGCATTTAAATTCAAACTTCAACCACTGCTCAAACATCGCACCCTGCTGGAGGACCAGGCCCGACAAGCCCTGGCAAGAGCCCTGTCGGAAGAAGCCGCGCATCAGCAAGCCGTCGAAAAACATCGACAGGAATACCTGGACCTGCAACGGGAATTCGAAGAGAAAAAATCCCGCGGCATGCTGCTGCAAGAGCTGGTTCTCTACGAACGCAGCCTGAAACAGAAAACGCAGACCCTGAAGGGAATGCTCTCCAAAGCCTCCCAGCTGCAAGCCCGAACGGAACAGCAACGCGTCCACCTGACCGAAGCCAGCAAAGATAAAACCCTGATGGAGAAACTCAAGTCAAAAAAGGAGGAAGAGTATCGTCAGGACATGCGCCGCGAAGAGATGAATCATCTCGATGAAATGGCCCTGCTGCTCGAAAAAAAACGTCTATGAGTCGTCTCAAACTCTTTGTCATACCCGTGACCGCCGCTCTTTTCTGCCATGCACTTTTCTCACCTTTGCGGGCCGAGACCCGTTTTTCTCCCGCGACCTCGTCAACCGCAACCTCCGTTGCGGAACGGCGCATAGAAGCCGCCATTCAGACCGAACTGAAAAAACTCAAACTTCGGGATCAGACTCTGGAAAAAAAGGAAATGGAGCTAAAGACCCTGCAGGCCGAGGTCGATAAGAAGTTATCCGAGCTCAAAAAGGTTCGCGCCGAAGTCACCCGCCTGCTGGAACGCAAAACCGAGCAGGAAGCGGTGAAGGTGAAAACCTTGAGCAAGATTTACGAAAAGATGGAGCCGGCCAACGCCGCTTCCGTCATTCCGAATCTTGACCTTGAGCTCGCGGTGGAAATCCTGCAGAACATGAAGGTCAAAGCCGCCGGCCGCATCCTGGACAATCTGGATGCGAAAACCGCCGCCAGGCTGAGCTCTTCCTTTCCCGCCCTGGCGCGGGACTGACCACCCGCCCCAAAGCGGGCGGCATGTCCGGGTTTCCACCACCTATTCCATGGAAAGGAGGTGAACCTCATGCACATGCTACCCGTAATCACGCCCCAGCCTCGCTCGGAGGCGCATGCCGCAGGCAAGGCATCGAATACTTCATCAGACGATACCTTTGGGCAGGTTTTGACCCGTCGGTCGGCGTCCGTGAAGGCATCGGACCCTGCCAAAAGCACGAAAACGTCCGAGGAAGAACCGGAACGGGCCTCGGCCGACGGTTCGAATCTCGACGACCCATCCATCATGGCCACGCTTATGGGATTGGGCAGTTCCTCGTCAGCCCTCAGCCAATATGAAGTGGTCCGTACCGATACTTTCGGCAAAAATGCTCCGACGGGCAACAACCTGGATTCGGAAACCCAGAACGCTCCTCCCTTCCCCGCAGCGTCGAAGGAGACGCAAACGACCGCCGCCGAGGCGTTGTCGGCCGATTTCGAACCGGCCGAGCAACTGAAACGATCGGAACTTCAGCAACCGGCTCCGGCCGGACAGGCCCGAACGGCTCGGCAGACGGCAACCGCTGCACAGGGCGCCTTAACGCAGGCATCTCCACATGCCTTGCTGCAGGCGAACGGACAGGCTCCGGAAACGCTGTCACCTTCGCGCCGTTCCGAAACCCTGGGCGACAGCCACTTTGCGCAACTGGTGGGATCTGTCAACAAGCTTAACCGGGCAACGCAGGACGCCACTGCAACAGACGCCGCTGGTGCGAATAACAATCAGGAACCTCTCACTCAAAAGGGTCTTGATAAATCCGCCGCGCGACAGGGCCTTGCCGAAAACCCGAAAAACCTCCCCACTGCTGCCGAAGCTGCGATGAATGCCAAATCGGGCGCCGGTTCTATGAACGACTTCGAAGGCAATATGCAAAAAGCCACCGCAGAACCGTCCGAAGACGCTGCACTGGAAATCCTCGAGGGAACGGGCCCCCGTCAGGAAGCTACCGCAACGGGATCGCAAATCGATCCGCATTCCGCTCTCTCGGCAGTCAGAGCCTCGGCAACGGCACCATCCCAGCCGAACGATGTCGCCAGTGCATCCCACCTGCCATCAACGGCAGGCACAGCCCTGCCGGACCATGAGGTTGTGGAACAGGTTCTCCAGGGGGCTTCCCTGAGGGAACTGGAAGGCAAACGCCATCTTACGGTGGAACTGCATCCGGAAGAACTGGGGCAGGTAAAGCTCGAACTGGTTCAGGAAAAAGACCGGCTCCAGCTGCATTTGCAGGCCCAGAGCTCAGAAGTACGCGACATATTGGAAAAACATCTGCCGCGCCTTCAGGAAACGCTGCAACACCAGGGTCTGCGCCTGGAAAACATCCAGGTCAGCGTCGATGCGCAGCGCAACGGCTCCCAGGGATTTTTCGAACGACAGCAACAACAGGCGCATCGCGGTCCCTGGCAGCAGGCAACCCAAGGGTCCCTGCGAGCCGAAAAGCAGCCTTTGGCAGCCCGGGCTGACGGACGGCCTTCCGCATCCGGCCTTAGCTTGAGGATTTGAACAGAGAGGTCAAAAAAATGACAACCGTTTCAGGCATAAACCAAACGGCATCCAATAACATTACGGGCAGTCTCACCGGCGGGAACAGCCTGGGCAAGGATGATTTTCTGCTGCTGCTGGTTACCCAGCTGCAGAATCAGGATCCCCTCAATCCCCAGGATCCCACCGAGTTCACATCGCAACTGGCCCAATACAGCTCTCTGGAGCAGCTGTTCACCGTCAACGATCAACTCCAGCAGTTGGAAACGACCAACGGCAATGTGGTGCAGCTCAACGCTCTGGGTCTGATGGGACAAAGCGTGGTGGTGCAATCCGACACATTCGCACTGGGCGACAATCCCGTGACCCTGGGCTTTAACCTGTCCGAAGATGTCGACGAGGTACAGTTTACCGTTCAAAACAGCGACGGAAAGGAGGTTGCCACATTCGATGGTACCGACCTCTCCGCCGGAGAACACTTTGTCCAGTGGGACGGCACGGACTCTTCCGGCGCCGCTCTGCCGGCCGGCGACTATCAGATTAAAATCCAGACCCGTCGCGACGGAGAAACCACCTCGGATGCAAGTTCGCTGGTCAAAACCACGGTCAACGGTGTCGACCTCAACGGCGGCGGCAGCATGGTGGTGACCGATCTCGGGGAATACAACCTCGCCCAGGTTGCCAAGGTCAGGAACTAACCCCCATGAGCGAACCGTTGACCATCCTTCCGCGTCCCCTGTCGCCACTCCGGACGACGGAACAAATCAGCCGAACGAAGGTCGCCAAAACCGCCGACGGTTTCGAGCGGACGCTCGCCCGGCTGATGGAAAACCCGGTGAGCTTTTCACGACACGCCATGGATCGCATGGCAAGCCGCGGCATAAGCTTTTCCGACAGCGACCTGCAACGGCTCAACGGAGCGGTCGACCTGGTGCAGGCCAAAGGCGGACGTGAGTCTCTCGTGCTTGTGGACAACACGGCTCTGGTCGTCAGCATAAAAAACCGCCAGGTGATCACGGTCATGGATCAGGCTCAACTCAAGGACAACGTTTTCACGAACATCGACAGCGCTATCATCGCTTAACCGAACCGGCCCTCTCGTGGAGGTTCGCGGATCGCCGACCGACAGACGCGATCCCATTCAAGGAGAGAACACTATGGCTCTTTCAAGCGCACTTTACAGCGGCATCAGCGGCATGAACACCAACGGCACCGCCATGTCCGTCATCGGCAACAATATCGCCAACACCAACACCGTCGGTTTCAAATCGAGCCGTACCGTCTTTTCCGACCTGCTGGCCAGCTCGGTAAACGGTTCCGGCGGCACGTCCCAGGTCGGCCGAGGCACCGGATTATCGTCGGTCGACAACCTTTTCAGTCAGGGCACCTTCGAGACCACCGAGTCGCAAACCGATCTGGCCATCGAAGGCGAAGGATTGTTCGTGGTTCGCGAAAAAGGAGATGAAACGCTCTATTACACCCGGGCGGGATCTTTCAGTTTCGACGGGAACGGTTACCTGACCAATCCGGAGGGATTTCGTGTTCAGGGCATCAGCTATATCAACGGCGCGCTTTCGGGTGCCGACCCCACCGACATTCAGGTCGATATCAACGCCGGGATACCGGCCAACATGACCACCGAAATGTCCCTGACCACCAACCTCGATTCCAACTCTTCCATCATTTCGGCGCCGTTCGATGCCGCCAACCCGGATTCCTACAATTATTCCAATTCGACGACGATTTACGATTCCCTTGGCAACACCCACCTGTTGACCACCTATTTCACAAAAACCGCCGACAACACCTGGGACTGGAACGTGGTGGACGAAAACGACGCCGTCGTCTACTCTTCCGCAGCCGCCGGCAGTTCGCTGGTTTTCGACAGCAGCGGCAATCAGATTTCGGGTGGGGCCGCCAGCATCGGACCGCTCGACATGGGTAACGGCACCGCTGCCCAGCCCCTTGATTTCGAACTGAAAAACACCACCCAGTTCGCCAACGACTCTCAGGTCATTTCCCAGAGCCAGGACGGTTACGGCTCGGGCAACCTGACCAATGTTTCCATCGATAATTCCGGCAATGTCCTGGCGAGATATTCCAATGGCGAAGACATCAAAATTTCCCGCATCGTTCTGGCCAAATTCTCCAACTTCAACGGCTTGCAAAAGGAAGGCGCCAGTCTTTTCTCCGCCACCAGCGAATCGGGTTCCGCCCGTGTCGGCGTACCCGGCAGCGAACTCGGGAAGATCTTCACCAATTCGCTGGAGCAGTCTACGGTCGATCTGGCCTCCGAATTCGTGAAAATGATCACCACCCAACGTGGATTCCAGGCCAATTCCAAGGTCATCACAACCACCGATGAAATGCTCAGCGAACTGATCAACCTAAAACGCTGACGTACCACTCTGCATAAAGTGTATGCTTCAGCCCGTAACCTCTTCAGGTTACGGGCTTGTTTATTTTTGAACGAAAAGCACCCTCCCGTTGTTACATGAAAACAGTCGACCAGCCCCCTGATGACTCATAAGTCCTTGGAAGACGAGTTTTCGCTGATCGTCTTTTACTTTTCTGCGTTTCGCAAAAATCCCTGCACCATGAAAAAGCCGCCAAATTCGCCTGGCGGGTATTTGCTGTCCGATGGATGGTGATTTGTCGGGAAAAGTTTTCTATTTCATTGCCGACCTTCCCATCAATCGTGAGATAGGTCTTAGGACTTCTGGCCCAGGGTAAAGTAAAAGGTCGCGCCCTTGCCTGGTTCTCCCTCCGCCCAAGCTCTGCCGCCGTGGTGGCGAACGATTCGTTCAACCGTGGCCAGACCGATGCCGAACCCCTTGAAATCCCGGGTGCCGCGGAGGCGTTCGAAGGGGAGAAAGAGTTTCTCCGCCTCCTCCATAGTGAAGCCCACCCCGTTGTCGCGGACAAAGCAGGCAGGCGTGCCTTCAACCTCGGTCGTCCCGAACTCGATGACCGCCTCCTCCCGAACGCCTGTATATTTCCAGGCGTTTCCGAGCAGGTTGTCCAGTACCACTCGGAGCAGGTTCGCATCCCCGTCGACGAATACCCTTTCGGAGATACCGAACTCCACCCGGCGCTCGGGTTCGGACAGTTTCAGCTCCCGCGCCGCCGCCCTAGCCACGGCGGAAAGATCTATCTTCTCACGTTGAGGCTCGACCCGGGCCAGGCGGGAGAAGTTGAGTAGAGCATCGATAAGTTGGCTCATGCGCTGGGTACCGTCGTGTATTTTCTGAAGGTATGCCGTCCACTTCTCGTTGACCGTTCCGGCGGACATATCCCTGATCACCTGGCTGTAGCCGCTGATGACCGTCAGCGGCTTGCGCAGGTCGTGGGCAACGGTATAATTAAAGGCCTCCAATTCCTGATTGGCGCCCTCCAGCTCGACCGCCCGCTTCTTCAGTTCGGCGTTCAGCTTCCTGATCTCCTCTTCCGAACGTTTGCGGTTGGTGATGTCGCGAATCGTGACGACGGCGAGGATCACCCCGCCCGATTTGTCCCTCACAAGCGTGCCGTTGTAGCTGGCGATCCTTCTTTTTCCAGTCTTTCTGTTCAGAAGGCATGCCTCGAAGTCGGTAAACCTTTCACCGCGGAGTATGCGGGATAACGGCCATTGCCCGATCGGCAGCATTCCTCCATCGAGTTCGAACAATTCGAAATCCTTCTGAAATCGGTTCAAGTGCTTCCGCCCCTGTTCGAGGCTTTCGAAATCGTGCATCTTCAACGCGGCCCGGTTCATGGTCTGAATGTTCCCGTCGAAGTCGGAAATCACGATCCCCTCGATGACATTGTTCATAACGGCGTCGAATTGTTCCAGCAGCCGTCCCCGTTCTTCCAGCGCGTGACTCATCTTGGCCAGATACTCGCTCTTGGCGCGACTTGCTTCTTCGGCCTGTACCTTGGCCTGCACCAGGTCGGCGAAGAGATTCTGGTAGGGATGGCGCAAAGAGCCTTTGATCAGAGCCTGGTAGATCAGAATCAGAGAAAGAAATTTGAAGATGTGACCGAGGTAGTTGAAGAAACCGTAAACGCCCGCGTAGAGGGTGAAGCTCATTTCGGAACAGACGGTCAGGGCCAGGGAGCCGACAAGGAGGGGAACAATGTTGGACGCGAACTGCTTGCGGCGGCGCCAAAAAATGATCCCGGCGGCTGTCAGCAGACCCGAAATGAAAAACTCGCTCCCCACCTTGTACGGGGTCAGCCCCTTACCGACCAGGAAGCAGTCGGGGAACGCCCCGAGGAAAATGGAGGCCGCCAGGACGGCCCCGGCCCCGAGGGTTCCCGCCAGCACCGGGAAGGCGTGCAGGGACCGGCCTCGGCCAAGAAGCAAGGCGGCGGCAAGCAGGCCGGCACTCTGGAAATAGCGGGCCGCGATCCAGAATTGAGTCGGAGGATTGGGTCCCCATGCTGGGAATACCCCCATTCCCCGGTAGGTCAGAGTGTGGAGCAGGTCGATGCCGGCGACGACCAGGAACGTACAGGCGATTACCAGCAACGCGTTGTTGCGGGCGAAGCTCCGGGCGTTCCAGCCGACGCTGAAGATGGTGACGGCAACGGCCACGCTCAGCATCTCCACGATGGTGTGGAAGAGGAGATAATTATGCTTGCTCAGAGGAAAGAGCGGAGCGAGCAGCAACGCGCCGAGAACGAACCTAAATAGCAGTCCGCAGAGGGTGGACGACGGCGGCAGAGGATCCGCGGCTTTTGACGAGAGGGTCTGTTCGTGGGATTCTGTCATGTTTCAAGCCCTTGTGCGTGTTACCGGAGAATTTAGCAGGATATTATGTCGGGCCGGCCAACCAGTATATGGACGTGATCAGAGCACAAATGACCTTCCAGCACCAGACTCTCCCGTTGCCGGGCCACTTCGGACGCAGAATAACCGCATTACGCAACCTGCTTGACGGCTTCGATTTTAAATTCCTCGGTATAGCGCTTGCTGTCCATGAAGTCCTCCTGATGTCGGTTATTTATACCTCAGGAGTGTCAAAAAAACCAGTGCGATTCAGATCGCCATAATTATATGTCTGAATGACGCTGAATTTGTCAGGTCAAATATCTGACAAATACAAAGACCGCCCGGGTGAAACCGGGCGGTCTTTTTGTCCGGGGTCAGACCTCATGACAACCGACCGGCGTTATCCGCCTTAAAGCCCTTAACAAACCTTCGTTTTTGCAACATCTCAAAAACGGAAGGCATCAAACCACCCCTCTGGCACGGTCCTTGCGACAACTGCGAAAACAAAAGCAACGAGCACGCCTTACGCGACCATTTCTTTCACCGAGGAATACCATGGACTTTTCTACCATTGCTGGCATCGCTGCGGCTTTTATCCTGATGATCCTGGCCATTTCCAGCGGCGGAGGACTCGGGCTCTTTATCGATCCTCCTTCGGCCATGATCGTTCTTGGCGGCACCATCGGCACGACCCTGGTCCATTACACCTTTAAAGACCTGATGGGTGCCGTCACCGTCATAAAAAAAGCCTTTTCCGCCCACCGGCTCTCATCGATGGAGCGCATAGAACAGATCATCAACTATGCAGGCAAGGCGCGCAAAGAGGGGATTCTTTCCCTGCAAGCAGTTACCAAGGATGTGAACGATCCGTTCTTTCTCAAGGGCCTGCAAATGGCTGTCGACGGTCAGGAACCGGAGAAGCTCAAGGAAATGCTCGATCGCGAAATAGAATATCTCGAAGACCGTCACGATCGCGGCTCCGATATCATGGTGGCCATGGGCACTTACGCACCGGCCATGGGGATGATCGGCACCCTTATCGGCCTGGTGAAAATGCTGCAGACCATGGACGATCCGTCGACTATAGGCCCGGCCATGGCGATTGCGCTGCTGACGACCTTTTACGGTGCCGTCATAGCCAATGTCATCTGCCTGCCCATCTCCGGCAAGCTGAAAAACCGTTCATACAACGAAATCCTCGACAAGACGCTTATCGCGGAGGGCATGCGCTCGATTCTGGAAGGCGAAAACCCCCGCATTCTGGAACATCGTCTGCATGCTTTCGTCGCTCCGAAGGAGCGTCAATCCCACTTCGGGAAGAAAAAGTAATCATGGCCCGTAAAAAGAAAAAAAACTCGGAAGGCGGCGCTCCGGCGTGGATGGTCACCTACAGTGACATGGTGACGCTGTTGCTGACTTTCTTCGTTCTGCTTCTGTCCATGGCCAATCTGGACAAACGCAAGTTTTTCGATGCCCTCGGCTCTCTGAAGGGCGCTTTCGGTTTTCTGGAAAGTTCCAGCGTCAGCGAAGTCAACAAACCGCAGGTCATCAGTTACGCCCCCATGGACGACGATTACGTAAGCCGCCTCTACAATCGCGTGCAGGCCATGCTCACCCGTCTGCGCATCGACCGTGACATCGATCTGGTCAAAGATCGGGGCGCAGTCATCCTGCGGGTCAAAGACGCCATTCTCTTCGATGCCGGCAGCACCGAACTCAAACCGAAGGCCTTGCCGATCCTGCGGGAAATCGCCGGGCTGGTCAAACCCTTGCCCCTGCTGCTTCGCATCGAAGGCCACACAGATAACCAGAAACCATCCGATCCGGCGATCACCAACTGGGATATTTCGGTGCAACGTGCCGTGTCGGTTCTCAAATTTTTCGCCGCAGAAGACCTTCTGCCGCTTGACCGCCTGGCGGCTGTCGGGTACGGAGACCGACGTCCGGTGGCTCCGAACCTCGGTCCCGAGGAAAAAGCCATCAACCGCCGCGTGGAATTCGTACTGGAAAATCTCAACCAGTATCAGGAGCAACTGCCTTACCTGATCGACGCCGCAGACCAACTCCCCTTTTAGCCTGTGAGGATATGAACCATGGCGGAAAAACCCAACCTGCAGGATATGTCGTCCCCTGCAAAAAACAACAAAAACCTTATCATTATCGGCATACTCGGCGTGCTGCTGCTGGGAGCCATCGGCGTGGCGGCCTACATGATGGGCAAGGCGAACGCTCCGGAGGAAACCCGTCAAGCACAAAATGAGGCGGAAGCCATCCCGGCCAACGGCACCAAAAAACTCAGCGGCCTGATGGTGGAGATAGAACCCTTCATCGTCAACATCCTCGATGTCCAGGGAACCCGTTATCTGAAAGCGGCCATCACCCTCGAAGTCGACAGTGAGCCGGCCGTACAGGAAGCCGGCGAGCGCATGCCCCAGATTCGCGACGCGGTGCTGCTGCTGATCAGCAACAAGACCTTTGCCGAAATGTCCGACCTGCAGGGTAAATTGCAGTTGCGGGCCGAACTGATGGCCAAACTCAACAGTTTTTTCCGCCGCGGAAAGGTCCAGAAAATATATTTCACCGATTTCGTTGTGCAATAAGGGGCGGGACGTGGAACGTATTCTGTCCAAAGAAGAGATTGCGGAACTGCTCTCGGCGGTACATGAGGGAGAAATCCCCCTGCGCGAGGACGAACCGGAAACGCAACAGGACGTCAAACGGGAGGTCTCGAGCCTTAACCTGCTCGCCCTGCAGGGACCGCGTCATTGCAAGATCGAAAATTTCGATCTGATTCTCGACACCCTCGCCCGGCACCTTGGCATATCCCTGACCAATCGCATGCAACGCAGTATCGGGGTGCGCCGCAGCATCATGGAGGTCTACGAATACGACACCTTTCTGCAACAGCTGACCGGCCGAGATGCCCTGGGGGTAATACGCCTCGACCCTCTGCGTTGGCGAGGCGCCATCATCTTCCGGGAGAAACTGGCCTTTTACGTGCTGGAACACCTTCTGGGCGGATCGCCGGACGTCGAGTTGACCTTGCCGGAAAGAGCCCTTACCGCCATCGAAACCAGTATCCTGCGCAACACCATGGCGGACGCCTGTCTCGATCTCAACAAGACCTTTGCACCCCTGGAAAAAATCGAAAGCTCCCTGGTCAAGATCGAAAGTTCCACCCGTCTGATCAATATCGTTCCGGGAGATGCCTCGGTTCTGGCGGCGCGTTTCGTGGTCACGGGCACCAACCTGGAAGATGAAATCCTTTTGGTACTGCCCATGGCCATGCTCGACCCGCTGAAGGAAAAAATGCGGGCCCGCACCTCGCTTTTTTCGGAAAGCCAGGACCGCCCGTGGCAGGCCCAGCTGGAACAGGAAATCCACCTGATGGATGTCGACGTATCCGCGCGTCTGGCAACCCTCCAACTGACGGTAAGAGATATTCTGAACTTCGAGGAAGGCGACATTCTCGATCTCGGTTGCGCACCATCCAGCCCACTGCAGATCAGGGCAGCCGGAAAACCGAAATTCCAGGCCATGGCCGGCACGCATCAGGGAAAAAAAGCCGTTCGCATCACCGGACGCATTCAGCGACACAATATCCTGGTAAAAACCCCATAGCGAGGAAACCATGCCCACTGACGAAACCAAGGAAAACAAAACCCAAGATACCGAAGGGGAAATCCGCGAACTCGGATTCCTGCTCGATATTCCTCTGGAAATTTCCGTCGAAATCGGTTCCACCCGCATGCCGATCAAGGATCTTCTGCAACTGCAGGAAGGCAGCATCATCGAGTTGGACAAACTGGCCGGCGAACCGCTGGATTTGTATGTCAACTCGAGGCTCATCGCCCGCGGAGAAGCCGTTATGGTCAAGGACCGCTACGGTCTGCGACTCACCGATGTCGTGAGCCCCGCGGAACGCCTGGAGAACCTCGGATGACAAGAAAGATTTTCGCCATTGCGGCTTTGCTGCTGACCCCGGAAAGGCTGCTGGCGGCCGATGGGGCACCGGACACTCTGACAGGAGGGTTGCAGCTTTGGGCCGGTCTGGCCATCGTAACGGCTGTCATCCTGCTGCTTTATGCGGCCGCAAAACGCTGGTTGCGCTGGCCGGAAGGCGGGCGCTCCGGCATCATCCGCATTCGTGAAACACGTGCTCTGGGCCCTAAAAAAGCGCTTTTTCTGGTGCAGGTTCGCGACCGGGAATTGCTGCTCGGGGTAACGGGCGAAGGCATCGCGTTACTGTGCGACATGCCACTGCCTGCCGACGAGGCGGAAAAGGAGCCTTTTGAACGGACCTTGAGCAAACGCATGAAGGAAAGTCCATGAAATCCGCCGCCGGCATGATAACGGCTCTTATGATCCTGCTGCCGACCGTCGCCTTTTCCGAACCGCTTCCGGCCATTACCATCGGTATCGGACAGGCCGGCAGCCAGCCACCGCCGTCGACCCTCATGCAGATTCTGCTGGTCATGACGGTCCTGTCGGTGGCACCGGCCATCTTGCTGATGATGACCTCGTTCATACGTCTGGCGGTGGTTCTGTCCTTTCTGCGCCAGGCCATGGGCACCCAGCAGATGCCCCCGAACCAGATCATCGTCGGACTGGCGCTGTTTCTGACTTTCTTCATCATGTCACCCGTTTTCAACCAGATCAACGAACAGGCGGTGCAACCGTATCTGGCTCAGAGTATCGATCAGAAAACGGCCTTTAACCTTGCCGTGGAACCGATGCGCGGGTTCATGTTCTCCCAGACGACCGAAAGCGAACTGAGCCTGCTGATGGAAATTTCCGGACACCCCGATCCCGCCAACAGGGGAGATGTGCCTACCCTTACCCTGATTCCGGCCTTCATGCTGTCGGAATTGAAGCGCGCTTTTCAGATCGGCTTTATGATCTACATTCCCTTTCTGGTCATCGATATGATCGTAGCCTCGGTGCTTATGTCCATGGGCATGATGATGCTGCCGCCGATCATCATTTCGCTGCCGTTCAAGCTCCTGCTGTTCGTACTGGTCGACGGCTGGACACTGATCGTCGGCTCCCTGGTGCAAAGTTTTCACATGTGATCAAGCCGCTCAGGCCTCCCAGGAAGGAATCACCGACATGACTCCGGAATTCGCCATAGCACTCGGCCGCCAGGCCATCGAAACGGTTTTGATGCTCGCCGCCCCCCTGCTGCTCGCCGGTCTTATCGTGGGTTTGCTGGTAAGCATCTTCCAGGCAGCCACTCAGATCAACGAACAGACCATGACCTTTATCCCTAAAATCGTCGCGGTTTTCGTGACCCTGCTGATATGTGCCCCCTGGATGATTCGCACCCTGCTCACTTTTACCCGAAGCATCTTCGATAAAATTCCGAATGTGGGCGGCTGATGAGGATCGACCTGCCGCCGCTCGAAACGATCCAGGCCTTTATGGTATGCGCTGCACGGGTCACTTCGCTGTTCGGCGCCCTGCCGGTTTTCGGCAGTGCCCAGACCCCGGTCCGGGTGCGGATCGCCCTGTCCGTCACCATTGCCCTGGTAATATTTCCGCTGTTGCCCCCGCTGCTGCCGCCAACGCCTCCCACGCCCGTCGGTCTGGTTATCCTCCTGGCGCAGGAAACGCTGGTCGGACTGATGATCGGCTTTACGGCTCGCCTGATCTTCATCGCGGTAGAATTCGGCGGTGCTATTATCGGCTACCAGATGGGTTTTGCCGCCGCCAACGTTTTCGACCCGCAAAACCAGCATCAGCTTTCCCTGATCTCGCAGTTTCAGAACGTCTTCGCCATTCTCATATTTCTGGCCTTCGACATCCATCACCTGTTTCTGCGCCTGATTTCCGAGTCCTATCGGCTGCTGCCCGTCGGCAATGTCGATCTGGGCGGCGAGGCCATCCCCTATCTGTCCCGCCTGACCGGCGACATGTTCGTCCTGGCGGTAAAATTCAGCGCCCCCGTCCTTATCGTGCTGCTGCTGTCCGGGCTGATACTGGGTATCATGTCGCGCATCTTTCAGCAATTGAATGCCTTCATGCTCTCCTTCCCCATCAACATCGGGGTGTCGTTCATCGCCATAGGCCTGACCATGCAGTTGCTGGCGGTCATGCTGCACCGGGAATTCAACAGCCTGCAGGAACGTTTTGCCACCCTTCTGCGCCTGCTTTAAGACGAAGGACGGATATTCATGGCAGACTCGGATCAGGAACGCACAGAACAAGCCACAGCCAAGCGGCGCAATGAATTCCGCGAAAAAGGCCAAGTGGCGCAAAGTAAGGAGATTCATACGGCAGCGATCATGTCCGGCACCTTGCTTCTGTGGACTTTTTACGCCCCTGTTTTCTGGCGTTCCCTGGAGAACATCCTGGGCCAAATCTGGACCATAGCCGGCTCTTTCGAGGTTACCCGCTTGTCGGTGATCATGCTTTTGAGCCGACTTGGCCGGGAAATGGCCCTCCTCCTGGCACCGATCCTGCTAACAACCCTGGTCGTTGGGATCCTGTCGAGCTATCTGCAGATCGGATGGATTTTCTCAACCCAATCCTTAACGCCGGATTTCACCAAAATCAACCCGGTGACGGGCCTGGGCCGCCTGTTTTCCAAGCGTTCGATCATCGAAGTGGTCAAGTCCTCGCTCAAGGTTCTGCTGATCGGCATCATCGCCTACAAGGTGGTCATTGCCGAATTCGGTCATGCTCTTGACCTGGTCGACATGGATGTTAAAGACTCCGTCCGTTTTCTGGCCAGCATGGCGGGGCGCATCATGTTGCGTACCTGCGGTGTCATGATTTTGTTGGGGGTGCTCGATTTTCTCTATGTCCGTTGGGAAATGGAAGAGAAAATGAAAATGACCAAGCAGGAACAGAAGGAAGAGCACAAGGAAAGCGAAGGGGATCCGCAGATCAAGTCGCGCATTCGTTCTTTGCAGATGCAGGCCGCACGTCGTCGCATGATGGCCGAAGTGCCCAAGGCCGACGTCGTCATCACCAACCCGACCCACCTGTCCATCGCCCTGGCCTACGACCGCAGTCGCATGAACGCGCCGCAGATCGTTGCCAAGGGCGCCGATGCCGTAGCCATGCGCATCCGCGAAATCGCCCGGGAGCATAAAGTCCCCCAGGTGGAAAACAAGCCGGTGGCCCGCGCCCTGTACAAAATCGACATCGGCAAAGAAGTACCGGAGGAGATGTTCCAGGCTGTGGCGGAAATCCTCGCCTATGTTTACGGACTTAAAAGGCCTTAAACCGTTATTGGTCATTAGTCCTTGGTCATTGGTTAACCCGTTAAACAAAATACAAATGACGAATAACAAGGGACGATTTTAAAAATGCTCGATCAACTGAAACAACAGGACTGGAAATCTCTCCTTCTGCGCAGCGACGTAATGGTCGCCGTCGGCCTGGTGGCCATCCTGATGGTCATGATTCTGCCACTGCCGTCCTTTATGCTGGACATCTTTCTGTCCATGAACATCACCATCGCCCTGTTGATCCTGATCATCTGTCTTTACACCATGAAGCCTCTGGAGTTTGCACTTTTTCCATCGGTGCTGCTGGCCACAACCCTGTTCCGCCTGTCACTGAACGTCGCCTCGACGCGTCTGATTCTTTTGCGCGGCAACGAAGGCCCCTCTGCTGCTGGTTCGGTCATTCAGTCGTTCGGACAGTTCGTGGTAGGCGGCAACTATGTGGTCGGCATCGTGGTTTTCATCATCCTGGTGGTCATCAACTTCATGGTCATCACCAAAGGTGCCGGGCGTGTGGCCGAAGTGTCGGCCCGCTTCACCCTCGACGCCATGCCCGGCAAACAGATGGCCATCGATGCCGACCTCAATGCCGGCCTGCTTACCGAAGCGGAAGCGCGCGAGCGCCGCCAGGAGATCGCCAGCGAGGCCACTTTTTACGGCGCCATGGACGGTGCCAGCAAATTCGTAAAGGGTGACGCCATCGCGGGAATCATCATCACCCTGATCAATATCGGCGCCGGATTCGTTATCGGCGTCATGCAAAAAAGCATGGCGCCCGGCACCGCCGCCGAAACCTATACCATTCTTACCGTGGGCGACGGTCTGGTGGGTCAGATTCCGGCTCTGATCATCTCCACCGCCGCCGGCATCCTGGTCACCCGCACCGCCGGCGAACAGGATTTCGGCGGAGCCCTGAAAACCCAGTTCAGCATACACCCCCAGGCACTGTGGGTCGTTTCCGGCATTTTGCTTGCCTTCGCCCTGATCCCCGGACTGCCGACCATCCCCTTCCTGGTACTGTCTTCGGCCTTGGCCTTTGCCGCCTACAAGGTACAGAAAACCCAGGCCGACGAGGAAATCGCTCAACAGCAGGAACATAAGCCATCAACCACTCAGGAAGAAAACTACGAAGAGATGCTGGCTGTCGATATGCTGGAACTGGAGGTCGGCTACGGCCTGATTCCGATGGTGGACGCCAACCAGAACGGCGAACTTCTGCCACGCATCCGCTCCATCCGCAAACAGTTCGCCCTCGATTTCGGCTTCATCATCCCGCCGATCCATATCAAGGACAACCTGCAGCTCAAACCCAACGAATACGCCGTACTTCTCAAGGGAATGCGCATCGCCGGCGGAGAAATCCTTCCCAATCATCACCTGGCCATGAACCCCGGCATCGCCACGGAACCCCTGAAGGGCGTGGCCACCACCGAACCGGCCTTCGGCCTGCCGGCCACCTGGATCGCGGAAGAGCTCAAGGAAAGGGCACAGATTGCCGGATACACGGTCGTCGACGGCACCACCGTCATCACCACCCACATCACCGAAATCATAAAAAGACATGCTCACGAATTGATCGGTCGCCAGGAGGTACAGAACTTGCTAGATAATATTGGCAAGAGCTATCCGAAACTGGTCGAGGAGCTCACGCCAAACCTTTTACCTCTGGGATGCATCATGAAAGTACTGCAGAATCTGCTTCGCGAACAGGTTTCGATCCGGGATCTGCGAACCATTCTGGAGACCCTGGCCGATTGGGGCGGCGCCACCAAGGACCCGGATTTGCTCACCGAGCAGGTCCGCCAGGCCATGGCCCGCGCCATCAGCGGCCAACATGCGCAAGAGGATGATCTACTGGAGCTGATGACCCTGGACCAGCAACTCGAAGAGACCATCGAGCAGTCGGTGCAGCGCACCGGTGAAGGCAGCTACCTGACACTCGATCCGGGAACGGCGCAGGCGCTTCTGGAAAACCTGGCAGCCACCATGCAATCCCTGGGCGGGGGCACGACACCGATTCTTTTGTGCCCGCCAACGATTCGACCGCATGTCAAGCGCTTGACCGAACGTTACCTGCCCAACCTGGTGTGTCTGTCCCATAATGAAATTTCCCCTCACCTGAGGGTGCAATCGGTAGGAACGGTGAGTATCAATGCTGGTTAGAGTCTTCGAAGCCGAAACCATGCCCCTGGCCCTGAAGAAGGTCAAAGAGGCTCTGGGTCCGGATGCCTTGATCCTGTCCACCCGCACGGTACGCAAAGGCGGATTGGGCGTTTTTCGCAAGCCGATCTGCGAAGTTACGGCCGCTATCGACTCCATGGAACCGGAATCGCTCAAAGAGTCCTCGCCCGAACCGGCCGAGGACCGGGAAGCGGTACAGGATGAGCTGACCTACCAGGACCTCTGGAAGCAATCGCAGCAAAACCACTCTGACGGCTATCCATCAACGAACCATAACTCCAAACACCCTGACGAAGACAATCTCAAAGATGTCCGGAACGAGATCGACGAACTCAAGGCGCTGGTAAAACAACTGGCAAAGCCCGCCGAACCGGCGGTACCGCAAGCGATCGCCACGCCACGACCTCAAAAACCGAAAGCAAGCGCCGAAGTCCGGGAAATGAGGCTTTTGCAGAATGAGCTTGAGCGCCTTGGCATCGGCGGTGAAGCGGCTGCAGCCCTGGAACAGTACGCATGGGAAAGGCTCTCGCCGAGACAACTTGGCGACCCGCAGGGAATCCGAGAGTTTCTGGCAGAGGCCATCGGCAGGATGATCCATGTCGCCGCCCCATTCCAGACCGGTCCCAACCGGCAGAAACGCGTTGCCTTGGTCGGACCGACGGGAGTCGGCAAGACCACGACCATTGCCAAAATGGCCGCAAGCCAGTTACTGCGAGGCGTTACCGGCGTCACCCTGATCACCATCGATACCTACCGCATCGCGGCCGTCGAACAACTCAAGGTATATGGGGAGATCATGAACATCCCGGTGGAGGTCGTTACCACGCCGGAACAATTGCAGCAGGCATTGAAGCGGCACCGAGACAAGGAACTGATCCTCATCGACACTGCTGGACGCAGCCCCCGCGATGACATGAGCATTGCGGAACTGACCACTTTCCTCGAAACGGCCGACACCGAAAACCACCTGGTTCTTTCCGCCACCACCCGGGACCGGGAACTGACCGATATCGTAAAACGCTTCGGTCGCATCCCTCTGCACAGCCTGGTTTTCACCAAACTGGACGAGTGCGAACAATGCGGCACGGTGCTTAACATTTCACTGACCCAGCAGCTGCCCCTGTCGTTTCTTACCAACGGGCAGCGGGTGCCTGAAGATTTGATTGAAGCTGATGCCGAAGCCATAACCGGATTCATCACCGGCAGTCATCGAGAGAAGGCCGTATGAACAGCCATTACGAGCAGACCGATCAAGCGGAAACGTTGCGCACCATGAAGGACTTCCGAGGCGAACAGGACGACATGTCGACGGCCGAAATTCAACCGACGCGCGTCATTGCCGTGGCCAGCGGCAAAGGCGGCGTGGGCAAAACCGCCGTCGTGGCCAATACGGCTTATGCCCTGGCGCAGCTGGGAAAAAAGATCCTGATCATCGACGCGGACCTGGGACTGGCCAACATCGATGTCGTCTTCGGACTCAACCCGCGCTACAACCTCAACCACTTCTTCGAAGGGCTCAAATCTCTCGAGGAGATCATGGTCGAAGGCCCCTGGGGCATTAAAATTCTTCCGGCCGGGTCGGGGGTGCAGCAGTTCACCCGGCTCGATTCCCTGCAGCGCATGCGTCTTATCGAAGACCTCGACAGTCTGCAGGAGGATTTCGATGTGGTGCTTATCGACACGGAAGCCGGCATTTCAGAAAACGTCACCTACTTCACCGTCGCCGCCCAGGAAATCTTCATCGTGACCAGTCCCGAGCCGACTGCCATCACCGATGCCTACGCTTTGATGAAACTGCTCTCGACCCGCTACCATCAAAAGGAATTCCAACTGATCGTCAATTCGGTCGGCAACACTTCCGAAGGTCTGGATGTTTACCAGAAACTGACCACGGTCGCCAATCGCTACCTGTCCATCAGTATCGATTATCTGGGCTGTATCCCTTTCGACAAGCGACTGCGGGAATCGATCCGCCGCCAAAGCCCCATGGTGGAACTCTATCCGGGCAGCAAGACCAGCGGCGCATTCACCGGTTTTGCCAAAAATATTATGAATGCTCCCGCGGAAATCCACCCCAAAGGCACTTTGCAGTTTTTCTGGAAACGCCTGTTTTCCGTCAACGGAGGGGATCTGCCATGAATTTCGGACCTGTCTACGCCCCCGTCAGAGCGGATGAAAAGGATCGGCTGATCAAGAGCCACCTGCACATGGTGAGTTTCCTGACCGAGCGCATGGTAAGTCAGGTTCCTGCCTTCATGACCCGCGAAGATATCGCAAGCGCCGCTATGGTGGGCCTGGTCGATGCCGCGAACCGCTTCAAGCCGAGCATGGGGGTATTGTTTAAAACCTTTGCGGAAAAGCGCATGCGCGGCGCCGTTCTCGATGAGGTGCGTCGCATGGACTGGTTTTCCCGCTCCCTGCGTCAGAAGCAGTCCCGCGTCTGCCAGGCCATCGAGGATTTGGAAAGGCGCCTCGGCCGCCCTCCCGAGGAAGAGGAAGTCGCATCCTCCCTGGAAATGACACTGGATGACTACCGTCAGTTGCTCGGCGAGGTCAGTTATCTCGGCTGCGTCAGTCTGCATGAAACCCTCGAAGATTCGCCCGACGGCCCGACCATGCTGGACAACATCGAAGATCAGGACAGTCCCAGCGCCATGGAGATGCTCGAAAACAGCGAACTGACGCAGGAGCTGGCCCGGCAGATCGATCGGCTCACCGAAAAGGAGCGTCTGGTCGTTTCGCTTTATTACTATGAAGAACTGAGCCAGAAAGAGATCGCGGAAGTGCTGGAGTTGTCCGAAGGACGCGTCTCCCAACTGCACAGCCAGGCTCTGATGAAACTTAAGACGTCGATCAAACGATCTCAAACAGGAGGGACGGGTCGATCATCGACGGCCCGCTGAACATCATGTCTTCGTTACTGATATTGTTCATACTGACCGCAGTCATAGGTTTGGCGGGGGTATCCGCTGCCTTTATCCTGGCATTGCGCCTGAAACATCTCAAACAGCAGTTGCGCAACCTCGATCCTTCCATTCCCGAAAATTCTAGCAGCCCCCAGCAACCGCCGGCCTTCCAGACGCCCATGCTGCAAGCCACTCTCAAACAGCGCCTCCAAAGGAACCATGGCCCTGGAACCACCCCCGACCGGTACAGAATGGCGGCGGGAATGGCGGCCCAGGGCATGACGGCCCAACAGATCGCCGATCTGCTGATGCTGCCGCCGGCCGAGGTCAGACAACTTATCCGCCTGAGCCGAGCCGGACGACCGCAACCGCCGGCCATCTCCACTGCCTCCCTGGTTGACGGCATGATAAACTGACAGGTTTCGGCGGGCCACCCGGGAACATGGTGGGGATGGCCCTCTCGTGACCTTTTTCAACAACCCAAGTCGAACACAAGTCTCCGCCCTGCGCACAAAATCAAGGGATCATAGAACAACCCGGAATTCTGGTCGCCCATCACCGGACTCCGCAAATTGTTTTGGTACAACCTGCAAGGCTTTTTCTTCGAGCTGCCCATAAAACATTAAAGAAAAACCGCCAAGGGGTCGATAGTTAACCATCGACTTAACGAACCAAATGAGGCCGCTATGAATCGAGGAACCTACGTCGCCCTTTCGGGAGCCCTGGTACGCCAGCAAATGATGGATACCATCAGCCATAACCTTTCCAACAACGAAACGATCGGCTTTAAAAAAGGTCAATCGGTATTCAAGATCATGATGGAAAGAGCCGCGAACGGGCAATCTCTGGAGCGTGTCAATCTCGCCGAAATCGAAGAAGGCTTCACCGATTTTTCCCAGGGCAACCTGTCGCCCTCCGGTGTGCCGACCCACCTGGCCATTCAAGGCGAAGGCTTTTTCAAAGTGCAGGACGAGCAGGGCAACGTCTACTATACCCGACAAGGCAGCCTGCGCCTGGACAGCGAAGGACGCATGATCAACGCCCAGGGCATGGCTCTGCTCGGGGAGGACGGACGCCCCATCACCGTGCCGAATCCCGACATCACCATCGCCGAAGACGGCACCATCATGCTCGACGAAGGTCAGCAAACCAAAATCCCTCTGTATACTTTCGACGATTATTCCGTCCTCAGCCGTCAGGGCGGCGGACAGTTTACCGTACCGAAAGGCCAGGAACGTCAATTGGAAACCCTGGTCACCGATCCCCACATATTCCAGGGGCAGCTGGAAGGTTCCAATGTCAACCTGATGCAGGAAATGAGTCAGATGGTCGAATCGACCCGCGTATTCGAAGCCTGCCAGAAAATGCTCAAGACCTATCATTCCCTGGCCTCCGAAGCTAACAAACTCGGTACCCTGGGATAATGATTTCAGCGTAGCCTCATCGATATTGTCATTAACCTGCCGTGTGGCGCGATATTGCCTCGGGAGGGTAAAGCACGAAAACGCAAAGGAGTTTGCACCATGATCAGGGCGTTATGGACATCGGCGACCGGAATGGAAGCCCAGCAGATCAACATGGATGTGATCGCTCACAACCTGGCCAATGTCAACAGCGCCGGCTTCAAGAAAAGTCGCGCCGACTTCCAGGATATCCTCTACCAGACGGTCAAGGTGGCGGGTGCCGACGGCAGTTCCGGAGTCGAACAGCCGACCAGTGTTCAGGTCGGGCTCGGATCGCGCGTCGCCTCCATCCAGAAAGTCTTCACCACCGGTGACTTCCAGCAAACCGGCAACGACCTCGATATCGCCATCGAGGGAGAGGGGTTTTTCCAGATCACCATGCCCAACGGCGAGGCGGCCTATACCCGCGCCGGCGCCTTCAAAAAGGACGGTACCGGACGCCTGGTGACTTCCGACGGCTATCCCCTGTCGCCGGAAATCATCATCCCCGAAAACGCCACCCAGGTATCCATCGGCAACTACGGCTCGGTAGAGGTTCTGCTCGACGGTGAAAACGCGCCGACCCAGGTCGGTACCATCAGCCTTACCCGCTTCAGCAATCCGGCCGGGCTCAATGCCATCGGCCACAACCTCTACACCGAAACGCCGACCACCGGGGTACCGGTAACCGGCAACCCCGGCGAAGACGGTTTCGGCAGTCTCGCCCAAGGGTTTCTGGAAGGCTCCAACGTCAGCATCATGGAGGAGATGGTCAACATGATCGCCGGTCAGCGTGCCTACGAAATCAACTCCAAGGCCATCAAGACCGCCGACGAAATGCTGCAGATGACCAACAACCTCGTGTAAGGAATACACCGCATGACTGTCGTGCAAAGGACAACGTTTTTATTGTTTTTTTTCCTTTTCACCCTCGCACCACACGGGTTTTGCGATCAACCCTCCGGTGTCAGGGTCGACCAGGAAAAAATCCGCAAGGTCCTGACCACATATCTGCAAAAGCAGCAGAAACGCTATCCCCAGGCCCGGATCCGCCTGCGCGAAATTCAGCGACTCAAACCGTTTCAGGTTCCGGCCGGCCGCCTGCATTGGGAGATAACCCCGTCCAGCCCGCGACTGCTCGACAGTCGCCGCTTCAATCTGATCCTGCGGTCCGATGGCAGGGTGGTTAAGAACATGACCCTTTACGTCGATCTGGAAGTTCTGGCGCCGGTCGCCGTTGCCGCAGCCGATCTGCCGCGTGGCACCATTCTCGGCCCCGAGGACCTGACCATGGTGACCATGGATCTTGCCAACCTGCGCAGTCCCTGCCTCGACGCCAGGGATATGCCCGGCAAGAAGTTGCGTCGCTCGATCCGCATGGGAACGGCTTTTTCCCGTTCCAGCCTGGAAACACCGCCATTGGTAAAACGCGGAGACATGGTCACCATCACAGCAAGCGTGGGAGCGTTGATCGTAACCGCACGGGGTCAGGCCCGGGAGAACGGTACCGAAAACGAAACCATCCGAGTCAGAAACATCAGTTCCCGAAAAGAAATACTCTGCCGCGTAACGGCGCCCTCCGCCGTGGAAGTGGAGCTATGATATGAACCTTTCTGCGCGCCTCGGGACGATCATGCCGGCTTTGCTGCTGATGGTCGGCTGTGCCGCCGGCCCCATGGCGGAACCGCAGCCCCACCAGACTCCCATCGCCGCACGCCGGGTACAACCCGAGCAACCCCAGACCCCCGGTTCCTTGTGGACCGAGGGACGCGGCAGTCTGTTCCGCGACAACAAGGCGAGGCATGTGGGCGATATCGTCACCGTCGCCATCTACGAGCAGGCCAGCGCCAGCAAGGAAGCCAGCACCGCCACGGGACGCTCGAGCAGCATGTCCGCCGGGATCACTAATTTCTTCGGCCTGGAGGGCAATATCGGCAAGCTGAACAATTTCATCGACCCTACCAGCCTGATCAATACCGATTTTGAAAACGATTTCGACGGCTCCGGCAGCACCTCCCGCAAGGAGGACCTCGTCGCCACCCTTACCGCCCAGGTGATCGAGGAACTGCCCAACGGCAATCTGTGCATCGCCGGCGGCAAGACCGTGACCGTCAACAACGAGGACCAGATCATCCTTCTCGAAGGCATCATCCGCCCGTCGGACATCTCTTCGCAGAATATCGTCAACTCCAGGCACATTCTGGACGCCAGGATCGCCTATACCGGCAAAGGCGTGATCAGCGACAAGCAACGCCCCGGCTGGATGACCCGGGTGCTCGACCATATCTGGCCGTTTTAAAGTGCTGAGTGCTGAGTGCTGAGGTTCAAGGTTGAAAGCTTACAGCTTCCAGCTAATATCTTCGATATTTTCAGCTGGCTGTTTTGAGGACTTTATTTATGCTGCGACATACTCTCGCCCTGCTCTGCTCCGTTTTAACCCTGTGTGCTTTCTGCACGGCGGCTGACGCCACCCGCATCAAGGACATCGCCCGTCTGCAGGGAGTACGCAGCAACCAGTTGGTCGGTTACGGACTGGTCGTCGGTCTCAACGGCAGCGGCGACAGCGACAGCACCCGGTTCACCGTTCGTTCGCTGGTCAATATGATGGAGCGTCTCGGGGTCACCGTCGATGCCAACGATGTCAAGGTCGACAACGTCGCCGCTGTGATCGTCACGGCGGAACTGCCGCCTTTTTCCAAAACCGGATCGACCATCGACGTGCTGGTCTCCTCCATCGGTGACGCGGACAGTCTGGTGGGCGGCAGCCTGCTGATGACGCCCCTCAAGGGACCGGACGGTCAGGTCTATGCCGTGGCGCAGGGGCCGTTGGCTGTCGGTGCCCTGGCGTATGGCGGCAAAGCCGCCACGGTCCAGAAAAACCATCCTACGGTCGGACGGATTCCCGGCGGCGCCCTGGTGGAACGGGAGGTCCCTTACCGACTCGATACCGGGGCGGAGCTCCACTACCAGTTGTCCAGCCCGGATTTCACCACCGTCACCCGCATGGCCGACGCCATCAACGCCCATTTCGGAAAACCTCTGGCCAGAGCCGAAGACAGCGGCAGCCTGCGAGTTTCCATCCCTGAAGGGCAACGCCGGCAACCGGTAAATTTCATCGCCAGTCTCGAAAGCATCAACATACGCCCGGACAGCATGGCGCGGATCGTGGTCAACGAAAAAACCGGCACCATCGTCATGGGCGAAGAGGTGCGCATCGCGACGGTGGCCGTTTCCCACGGCAACCTCAATCTCGTCATCAGCGAACAGGACCAGGTATCCCAGCCCCTGCCCTTTTCCGAAGGCGAAACCACGGTCGTACCCGACACCACCATCGAAGCTTCCGAAGAAAACGGAAACCTGATTGTCATGGAAATGGGCGTCAGCATCGGCGACGTCGCCCGGGCTCTCAATGCCATCGGCGCCACCCCCCGCGACCTCATCGCCATTTTTCAGGCCATCAAGGCCGCCGGCGCACTGCACGCGGAACTGGTTGTTTTGTAAAAGTGTCACTTGTCACTTGTCACTTGTCACTTGTCACTGGTCACTGGTCACTGGTCACTGGTCACTGGTCACTGGTGACTGGTGACTGGTGACTGGTGACTACGCTTATCCGGCACCGTTTCCCTTATCAAAAAAACGCTTTTCGCGTCCCGCATCCCGCAAACCGCGTCCCGCCTTACTTGAACCTTGCGCCCCACGCCTTTCAGCTTTCACCTTTGGCCTTTGGCCTCGAACCTTTTCCCTAAACCTTTCCCCGGCATGTGTCGAAAAGATAACAAGCCGCGGAGATTCCCTCCGCATTCGAGATCTTTTTCGGAGTCAAAAACATGTCGGACATCATAAACCCTGCCGTCACCCTGCTCGCATCCGGAAGCCAGGCGCGCAACCTGCCTTCGGACAAGAGCGACAAAGCAGACAACCTGCGCAAAAGCTGCCAGGACTTTGAGGCCATCATGCTTAAAAGCATGCTCAAGGAAATGCGTTCCACGATTCCGAAAGACGGGTTGCTCAATGAAGGCAACGACCAGGAAATGTTTCGAGACCTGATGGACCAGGAAGTGGCGGTTCAGATATCGCGCACCCAGGGCATCGGTATTGCCGAAAGCTTATACCGACAACTGTCCAAAAACCTCCTGGCTGCATCAGAAAAATAATTTGTCGAAAAAACAACAGGCTTTGTCATTTTTTGTAAAAAAAACCTAAAGTAACTGCTCAAGCCTGCCGATAAGGGAAATAGAGGACCTATTTTCGGTGTCTTGCCAGCCTCTTTTTTAACCAGAGCCCCTTTCAGGCCGGGTCGATGCTGTGCCATCGGCTTCGAAAAACAGGCTAACAGGGAAGGTAAAGTCATGAGCATAAAAATCAACGGTAGCGGCTTCAACAACATCGGCCCCATCGACCGGGTCAAAAAAAACGACAAGGCCCAGAAAAACGACAAGGCCGATCAGGGCGGCATCGACCGGGTGCAATTCTCCTCGGTCATTTCCCAAACTATGCGGACCAGGGAAGCTTCCGCCGCATCCGAAACGAATCGCGCGGAAAAATTGCAGTCGCTGAAGGAACAGATCGCCGACGGAAGCTATCGCCCCGATTCCACGAAGGTAGCGACCAGCCTGCTTAAGTTCCTGGCGGAAAACAAGGGCGAATAATGCACGGGAACCTTACCGAACAGCTGCATCGACTCCACGACCTGATTCTTCAGGAACGTGAACATGCCAAAGCCCTGCGCATCGAACAGATGCTTGCCACGGTGCAGGAAAAAGAGCAGCTGCTCGCCGGCATCGATCTGCAACAGGGAAGCCTGGAAGACCCGAAGGTGCAGGAACTGGCCGGAACCGTCCGCGAGGAAAACCGCCGCAATGCCTACCTGTTCTGGGCTGCGCTGCGCTGGGTGAGAGACCTGATGGGCTTTTTCGGACAGCAAACATCCAACACCCTCTACGGTGCCGGTGCCGCCCCCCGCAAAGTGAATCACGGCGGAACCCTGCTCTCGGGAAGGATCTGACATGAGCGGCCTCTCCGACGCCCTTAACCTCGGGAAGACCAGCCTTTCCACGCATCAGACCCTGATCGACGTCACGGGCAACAACATCGCCAACGTCAACACGGACGGCTATTCCCGGCAGAACGTCGACTTAAGCACGGTCCCCGCCCTGAACTTCCGTGGGTTTCAGATCGGGCGCGGCGTGACGGCCAGCAACATCCAGCGGGCCGAAGACACCTTTCTCAGCCGGCAGATCCTCGACAAGAATGCCGCCCTTGGCGAACAGTCGGCACAAGCTACGCCGCTGGCGGAACTGGAAACCATCTTCAACCTCGGCGACGGCAACCTCACATCCAAAATCGATCAGTTTTTCGACAGTTGGGAACAGTTGTCCGTCACTCCCGACGGCACCGTCGAACGCGATACCGTATTACAGTACGGCACGCTCCTTACCGACAGCTTTCATAACATATCGCAGGATCTGGCCGACCTGTCCCAACAGGTGGATGATGCCCTGACCTCCAAAATCGGCGACATCAATCAAAAACTTCAGCAGATCGTGGAATATAACGAACGCATCGCCACGGTGGAGAGTACCGGAATCAGCGACAACGCCTCCAGGGATGCGCGCGACAGCCTGCTGCAGGATTTATCCTACAGCCTTGGCATTCAGTACTATGAAAACCAGGACGGACGCGTCAATGTGCAGCTGTCCACCGGCCTGCCGCTGGTAAGCGACAAACAGGCCTTCTCCCTTGAGGCGATTCCGACCACTTCCGGATCGAAGCTTCAACTCGACCTTGGGACCGCGACCCGGGTCGTCGACAACCAGAGCCTCAATGGAGAGTTCAAAGGACTGGTCTCCTTGCGCGATGAATTCCTTCCCAAGGTCCGTGACGACCTCGACAAGCTGGCTTACAGCCTGGCCACGGAAGTCAACGCCCTGCATGCCGGCGGCACCGGCCTGGACGGCTCCACCGGTAAGGCTTTTTTCAGCACGGCCCCGTCGAGCGATCCTTCGGCCTCGCCCTGGAGCGGGGCTTCGGCAAGCATTGAAGTGGCGTTGACCGACGGCAATCAGCTGGCCGCTGGACAATCCGCCGCCAGTGGAGATAACCGTAACGCCCTGCTCATGGCTGCCCTCGGCAGCAGCGAGGTCATAGACGGCACCGACAGCTTCGGATCCTTTTACGGCAAAATGACATCCTACATCGGCATCGAGAGTTCCCAGAACCAGCTCTCGGTATCGGGACTCGAGGATTCCATGGTGCAACTTGAGAACCTGCTCGATGCCAAGGTCGGGGTGTCGCTGGAAGAAGAGATGATCAACCTGATCCAATATCAGCGAGGCTTCGAAGCCTCTGCCAAACTTCTGACAACCGTCGATGAAATGATGGATACCGTCTTATCGATCAAACGATAGCGATAGTGAATTCAGCGGGATTTGACTGCGAGGCCCGTTGGCGGCAACGTTGAACCCCGAACCGCACTCTCGACGAGGCAGACGATGAAAACCACCTTGACCGCGACATACAGAACCCTCCAGTCCCAGGTCGGACGTGCAAGCGCCAGGATGCAGCAATCCCTGGAAACGGCCGCCAGCGGGGTCCGTCTCAACAAACCTTCCGACGACCCGTCCGCGGCAGCCTCCGTCATATCCACCGAAAGTCAGATCCGCGATTCGGAACGCTTCCAGAGTACGATATCCACCGCCGCGAGCCAGCTTGACAACCTCGATTCGGTTCTGGACGAGGTGGAAAACCTCATGGTGGAAGCCAAGGAACTCGTTCTGGCGGCAGGCAACGGCTCCCTTGGAGAAGCGGATTTCGAGGCCTACAGCCAGCAGATGAAGATGCTCAAGGAAGACGCCTATGCCCTGGCCAACACCCAGATCGAAGGCAAATACCTGTTTTCCGGTTACGAGTTCAACGCCACCCCCTTTCCCGACACCGAGGATCCGAGCCTCTATCAGGGCGACGATAATCACGTGGAACTGCAGATAGGTCCGGGTCAGAAAGTCGTCACCAATGTGACCGGCGCCGAACTGTTTCAGGGCCAGGGCGGCGGCATCAACATCCTCGGCCTGCTCGGCGACCTGGAACAGAATCTCGGTTCCATGGATATGGAACAGGCCCTTTCCCGCCTGGACGATCTGGAGGTCGGGGCGGATCAGGTTCGTGGGTATCGCAGCAAAATGGGCACCTCGGCGGTGCGGATCGAAGAAGCCGGGGTCCGCATGCAGGAATTCACCGACAGTATGGAAACCAAGCTTTCCTCCATTCGGGATGCCGACATTGTCGAGGCGTACTCCGATCTGGCCCAGCAGGAACAGGCTTTGCAGGCAGCACTGAACGTGACTGCAAAAATCAGCCAGCTATCCATTCTCGATTATTTCTGATGAATTCGCAGCCACCATGAAAAAAACAACCTGCCAAATCGTCGCGGGCGAGACCTGAGCCCGTCGCTTCACATTCACGACCCTTGGAGAAGGGTCCAGCGCAGCCAGGGAGGGCGACATGCTGGTTCTGACCAGAAAACCCGGTGAAGGCATTGTCATCGGGGACGACATCAAAATCACCTTTATAGAAACCAAGGGAGCCGGCATCCGCATCGGTATCGAAGCTCCCGCCGATAAAAAAATCTACCGCCAGGAAATCTACGATCGCATCTGCCTTGAAAACAGGGAGGCCAGCCAGTGGAACCTTGCCGATCTCGATATGTTGACTTCAGCCATGGTGAAGAAGGAGTCGCTATGAAAAAAACCATCATGACACGCTTTGGCGAGGTCGAATTCGATCCGAACGATACGGTCCGATTCGTTGAAGGACTGGTCGGTTTCGAAAACCTGCGCGACTTCATTGTCATGCCCAACAAGAAAAACGGACCGCTATTCTGGATCCAGAGCGTGGAGGACCCCGAGATCGCATTCGTGCTGACCGATCCGACCAACTTTTTCCTGGACTACAAGGTGATCCCCAATGATCGCGAGCGGAGCAAGCTCGGCATCGAAAAGGATGACGAATGCCACGCCCTAGCCGTTGTAACGGTCCCTGCCGATCGCAAGGTAACCCTGAACCTCATGGCACCCATTCTGTTCGCCCCGGCCACCAACCGTGCCATTCAGGTCGTACTGGAAAACAGCCAGTACAAGACCCGGCATCCGTTGCCGGCATAAAAAGAATGCAAAAGACACCTGGTTTCGCCAAACCTAAACCCGGGAGCATATCTTGACCGCTCAATCTGATATCCAGCTCGGCCCATTTCTGGTCAATGAATACGGGGACCGCTACCTTTATCCGATCAACCGCGATACCTTCAGGCGAATCGGAGCCCATACTCTCTATCAAAAACAATTCGGGGATGGACTTTTCCGGGAAAAGACCCTACACATTATCGTCGGTACGGATTCCGGATTGTTATTAACCTACCTGCTTAAAATTGGGTTGCCGAAAGGCTCCCGCTATCTCTTTGTCGAATTACCCCAGGTGCTGGAGCGCCTGAATGAGGAAGGTCTGCTAAGCGGCCTTGATGAAAGAATTGCCTGTAGTTGCGAACAAAATCTGCAAAACAATCTGGTCAGATTTCAGGTTTCAAACTACCTGTATACAGAACGAATCAACATCTGGAAGTCTTTTGCCGGAAGCGATGCCTTTCTGCATGAGTATCCGGTCCTTTACTGGAGTGTTCGAAACACTGTCGATGCCATTGCATGGCAAACAAAAGTGGAACTGGGTTCGCAGGTATTCATTCAACGCCAGTTGGAGAACCTTGCGGACAATCGCGTTTCCGCCGCCTGCTTGAAAGGGATTTTTGCCGGAAAGACGGCTATCCTGCTGGCCGGAGGACCTTCCCTCGATAACATTCTCCCGTGGGTTCGGGAAAACCGTAATGACTTGGTGGTATTGGCCGTTTCCCGCATAGCACGACGCCTGCGGCAAGTCGGCATTATCCCGGATGTTTTCTTTTCCGTGGACCCCCACGCGATCAGTTTCGACGTCAGCAAGGAAATGCTTGACTTCTGGGACAAAAGTATCTTTATCAACAGCTACCATGTCCATCCGCCCTTGCTGAGCCAATGGCAGGGACGCAGTCTGTATGTTGGGAAACGATTCCCTTGGGAGGACGGTGGAGAGGATGAGTTCCTATTCGGCTCAGGCCCCACTGTGACCAACACCGCTTTTGCCGTCGCCGTCGAAATGGGTTTCAGCCAGATCGTCTTGGCGGGCGTTGATCTTTGTTTCAGCCAGCAGGGACGGTCCCACGCCAAAGGCAGCAACGAAAGCCTTGCCGGCCCTCAATTCAATCAATTCGATACGCAGGTTGAAACCAATGACGGTTCCAGAGCATTTACACACCGAGCCATGGCTGAAGCCATCCCGACGTTCGCGATTCAGGCCAACCTTGCTCAACAGTCCGGATGTAAAACCATCAACCCTGCTGCCAAGGCCGCCCGCATTGAAAATGTTCTCTATCAACCGTTATCCGGAATAACCTTCGAACCTTTGGCAGAGCCTGCATCCACCCTTTTGCGTCGTACCATGCCCACGGATGATAGAGCAACACGCTTGGCTTACTACAAGACTCTGCTGGGAAAACTGACAACGGCAGAGTCCAAAATCAGAGCCATTCACAAACTGGCCAATGACGGTTTGAAATGCAACGATGGTCTGTTCGGCAGAAATGGACTGAAAAAGAATTTTAAATATAAAATTCGCATGGACAAGGTGGATAATTCCCTTAAAAGGCCAGCCATGGCCCCCTATGCGAATCTGGTCAAAAAATATAGTTTGCGCCATTTTGTGAATATTGTCAGGCCGGACACCGACCAGGAATGGAGCGATGAGCAGATCGAGGAAACCGGTCGCATCTATTACGAAGCCTATCGTGACGGCGCCAGCAACCTCCTCAGCCTTCTCAATATGGCCAGACAACGCGTTGAATTGCGCATGGCGGAAGAAGACCCACAAACTAACATCGTAAAACTGGCCCGGGCATGGCGTCAATTTGAAGAATCTGGCCGTGTAAAACTGTGGGAAAAACGCCATACTCTCGCTATAGTGCACTGTCCGGCAGCATCCTCTGCGCACGAAATAAAAAAACTGGAAGAAGAATTCAAATCGTTCATGCTCCGCCATGACTCCATACACCTGCAGCGCAGCTACCGGGACGCAGCCCCCGAAGTAGCCCGCAGTAAAGCCCATATGCTGTTTAAAAACAAGGATCACGCTTCCCTGTCCGGCATGGTTGAGGGACTTGCATCCATGGAACAAAAGGAGGCGTTGCCTGTCCTGCATCTGACCACGGGGTATCTCGCCGAGTTGAACCAGGAACCGGCTGAAGCTCTTGATGCCTATCAGCAGGTCATCGAAATGAGCTCCGATATGGCGAGGGAAGACGCTCTGAGAAGAATTGCCACGTTGTCCCTCGACCTGGGAGACGGGAAAAATGCTTTACTAGCGCTTCAATGCCTGTCAACCATGGCCCCCGTCTATCTTCCGCAATTCGCGGATCTGGCTAAATTACTGGGCCAGATGCAAACCGCGCTGAATGCCTATGCAGATTACCTGGAGAAAAATCCGGATGACCCGGTGGTTTTATTGAAAGTAGGCAAACTGTACAAAGAGATCGATCAGCAACAATCTGCAATAACCGTTTTTGAGTATCTGTTGGAAAGGGATCCGGGAAATAAGGATGTCCGCCAATTGCTGGAAGAATTGACTACCTGATCCCGCAAAAAAACCTGGCAATATTTTTCAGGGCTTTTTGCTAAATCAGTTTTTCAAAAGGAGAAATTCGGCAAGGCTAAAATCAAAAAGATCATCAATATCGATCGATCTTTCCTTGGGCATGATATAAGCGTAAGTGGCATCTCCAAAAAAGGAATGCTGCTTTCTCAAAAAGTCTGTTGCGCCAAGGTAAAGAGCACCATTGAGGCGATAATGGCGGGGGAAATCCTGTCGATTGGAATTCAATACTTCACGCCGAAGAAAGCCACTCATATTACCGTCAGCGGGAAGCACATTGCTCCACCAGGGGTGATGATCCGTTTCACAGACCGACACGATGGACTCAGCTTCTCTTTCAAAGAAAAGTTCGATGGCTCCGTCGATATCTGTTGCCGTTCGCAAAGGAGACGTCGGCTGCAACCAGATAACCAGATCGAAATACGTCGCTTTTCCGTCATACCAATCCAAAGCATGAATAAGGGCATCGAAACTGCTTGCTTCATCCGTTGCAAGGCGGGCAGGTCTCAAAAATGGCACCGGCACACCCTCCAACTCCGCGATATCGGCTATTTCCCGGCTATCTGTCGACACCGCCACATGATCGACATAACGGCTTTGCCTGGCCGCCTCAATGCTCCAGGCAAGTAAAGGCCGGCCAGCCAGTTCACGAATATTTTTGCCCGGCAGCCCCTTGCTGCCACCCCGAGCCGGAACAAGAGCAATAATCCGCCTGCCATCAAACACCGAACACCTCCGCATACTCATCGTTGGCCTGCTCAAAATCGGCGGGTTGGCCGATATCCATCCAGTATTCCCTCACTGGGAAGGAACAGGTCTTGGCCCCCTCACTGATCAGTTTCTGAAAAAGCTGCGGCATATCGAAATATTGATCCCGCGGGATTTCCTGGATCACTTCGGGGCTCAACACATAGATACCGGCATTGACATAATACCGGTGGATGGGTTTTTCCTCGAGTCCCTGGATGGTGGCGCCTTCCGTGTGAACCACACCATAGGGCACTTGAAGCTCGTAATCGCGTACGCACATGGTGGCGCTGGCTTCGCTCAACAAGTGGTAATTAAGAAGATGCTCGAAATTAACATTAGTCAAAAGATCGCCGTTCATAATGATGATCGGCTGTTCTGGCGTTTCCGGGAATAGACTAAGAGCTCCGGCGGTACCGAGACGCTTATCCTCCACCAGGTATTGCAGATTCGCACCAAAGGATCGCCCGTCACAAAAGTAGTCCTGAATCTGCTCAGCCTTGTAATTGACACTGAGATAGATATTGCGAAACCCGTAACGGGTAAAATTGCGGATAATGGTTTCCAGAATCGGCTTGGAGCCAACTTTAAGCAACGGTTTTGGCGTTTTTTCCGTCAACGGATGCAACCGGGTGCCAAGCCCACCGGCCATAACCACCACCCAGTTGGGCTTCTCACTGACCCGCAGATATTCTTCGACAAACTCGATGCCAACCAACTTGTCCTGGTCGTCAACCATGGGCACCTGCTTAACACCGGCTGCCAGAGCCATCTGCAGCAGATCCTCCTTGGGCTGACTGATATAACCTTTGACGGGACGTTGATTATAGATGCCGGCGATGGAATCACTCAGTTCCCTGCCCTTGAGAAAAGCTCGCCGGATATCACCATCGGTAACCGTGCCGACCAACTGGCCATCATCAACCACCAGTGCTATCTGCACGGCTCCAACGTCGATCGTTTCAATCACTTCCCTGATGGTGGCCTGGGGGTTGACAGTTATTTTCTTGGCACTTCTCATGGCATCGCTCCAGCATGTCGATCGGGACGTCATAAAAGGTTTTCCGGATATCGGAAATATCCGTTCCCCTGATAATCTCCTTGATCCTCAATGATGTATTTTCACCCTCATAAGGATTATCGACCGTTGCTGCCATTTTCTTAAATTTATTCGAAAAAACCTTATTTATCGCCATTACGATCCCCTCTACCGTCGGTTCGCAATCGACGACGCTGGCAGCCTTGACCCGGCCCCGCTGTCGGGAACCGATGTTAACGGCAGGCACGCCGAAACCCGGGGCCTCGATGATACCGCTGCTGCTATTGCCGATGACCGCATCAACAAGCCGCATGGTACTCAGATAGCGCACCTGTCCCATGGAAACGAAAGCCGCTGCCCGACTGGGGTGTCTGGCCACGTAATCGTCGATTATCCGGTTTATGACCCGGCCATCGGTATCCGCATTGGCCTTGGTAAAAAGCACCTGTATGTTTGCCATTTGATCCAGAGCGGTTAAAAGATTTTGGAACTGGCTGCCAGCCGTGCCTGGCTCCAGGGTCGCCGGATGAAAAGTGACCAGAACATTTTTTTCTGCAAAAACAAGCCCCAGGCTTTTCTCCAGTTCCTCACGCCTCAGCAGATGGCACTTCTTGATGTTTTCGATGCCGAGGGCACCGACATGAAATACCCGCGCCGGATTTTCCCCCAACTGGATAACGCGACGCCGGTGAGCTTCGGTGGAGACAAAATGCAAAACGCTCATTTTACTGATCGCATGGCGAAAAGCATCGTCCATGGCACCTTCGGTAACCTCACCGCCATGGATGTGGGCTACCGGCACCCCATGAATCTGGGCGGCAAAAGCAGCTGCCAACGCTTCGAAACGATCTCCGAGGATCACCAGACAATCGGGCCGTAGGCGCGCCAAGGCCTCGCCAAACCCCAGCATTCCCAATCCCACCGATTTGCACAGCCCGATTGCCGTATCGGAACTGAGCAGAATTTCGACCGCTTCGTCGATGACAAATCCGTTATCTTCAATATCCCGACGGGTTAAACCGAACTCCGGTGAAAGGTGCATACCGGTCGCCAGGATTTGCAGGCACAGATGTCGATCGTCCCGGATCTGTTCCATCAGGGGACGCAACAGACCGTATTCGGCCCTGGTTCCCGTAAAAACGCAGACTTTTTTTTGCATCGGAAATCCTTTCCCTTCCACCCAGGCGCAACCCGCGACCTTGCCGCCGGCCTTCTATCCGTTACAGAACGATCGTCTCCCCCGCCGCAAATCCGCGCCCGGCACGCCGACCGATCACTTCATCCCATAGCATCGGCGCGAGACCGATGGCAGGCCGTTTGACGGTCAGGGAATCCTCAGTAAACACTTCCCCCTCGCGGATATCCCGCGCTGCTACGATGGCTTTACGCACCACCTTGATATTTTTAAGCTCGGAGGGCGAAGGCCGCTTTTCCCCGGATCCCAGGGCCACCTCGACATTGCGGATGGCAGCGACCATGGCCAGCAACCCCTCTGGCTCCAGAGAGGCGCGGTGATCCGGACCCGGGAGCGTACGATCAAGAGTGAAATGTTTTTCTATGACCCTGGCACCGAGCGCCACGGCGGCGATCAGTATTTCCATACCTTCGGTATGATCCGAATAACCGATCCTGACATCGAAAACCTTGCCGATATTTCGCATGGCGCGAAGGTTGACATCCTCCATGGGGGTCGGATATTCGGTGTTGCAGTGCAGCACGGTAATCCGTTCTTTGTGGGTGCCGGCTTCGGTCAATACCCGCAGGGCCGCCCCGATTTCATCCATCACGGCCATGCCGGTGGAAAGGATGATTTCTTTGCCAAGCCCGCCGATTCGCCGCAAATAGGGAAGATTGGTTATCTCCCCGGACGGAATCTTGAAGATCTCGAGGCCCAGGTCCAAGAGCAGGTCGATACTCTCCAGGTCAAAGGGGGAGGACAAAAAGAGAATCCCTGACCGTCGGCAGTGTTCGATGAGTTCCCGGTGGTCATCCGCCGACAACTCCAACCGGCGAAGCATATCGAACTGTGACTCTCCCTCCCCGGTGGTTCGCTGCTGATAATTCGCTTTCGGGGCACATCGGGACACAAGGGTTTCGGCCTTGAAAGTTTGAAATTTGACCGCATCGGCACCCGCACCGGCAGCCACATCGACCAGTTTTTTGGCAAGATCAAGACAGCCGTTATGATTAACGCCCACTTCAGCAATGATGAAAACCCGTTGCCGCATTAGCATATCCCTTTCAGTGGTCACTCTTCCCGCCGACATACAGGCTGCCTGGCGACAAGGATTTCCGCACCAGTGCACCGGCCCCGATGATGCACCCCGGTCCGATTACGATATTTTCCCTGATAACCGCACCGCTACCGACAAGGGTTCCTTCACCTATTCGGACCGAACCGTTGATTACGCAGGCAGTTGATAAATGGCAATGATCATCGACCTGTACATCGTGTTCGACAAGAGCCCTGCTATTAATCGTACAATTGCACCCGACCCGCGCCCCGGCATTGACCAGGGCACCATGCATGACGATGGTCCCCTCTCCGATGGCAGCGTGGGGACTGACGTGGGCAAGAGGCGAAAGGATCGCCGGCAAATGCCCACTCCTGGACTTGATCTCCCGAAATAAGGAAATACGCCGGTCGGGACTCTTGATCTGCCCTAGGGTGATCACATAGTCGTTCATTCCCTCTTCAATTAACCGGGGGATATCGTCGTCACAGCCGATCACAGTGTAACCCAAAACTTTTGACCCGGCTCTTTCGGGAAGATCGAGCACACCGGCGATACGGTAGTCCCCCAATGCCTCGATGACATCGATAACGGAATGGCAGTGTCCGCCCCCTCCGACGAGGATAAGGTCCTTCTTGTTCATATGAAAACACCGCTGGGAAGGTTAACCAACCGCCGGTACAGATAGTTGGTCGTGGATAGTGCATCCCGCTGACAATACCGATACATATCCAGCATATGCATCGGCCGCCAGAGGCAACGGGTCATGATTTTCGCCTCGTTGGTGGTTTGCAAAAAGGCATCGCGCTGTTGTTCATCCTCCAGAATCAGGGCATTCAGCCAATAGTTTGACAAACCTCCGCAGGGCTCGCTGACAAAACGCAATCCTCTTTCTTCAAAAAACCGGCGATAATCATCGGCCAAGCCCCTTTTAAAACCGAGGAAACGGGGCAGGTTTTCCAACTGGGCCAGCCCCAAAGCAGCATTGAGATTCGGCATCCGGAAATTGTAACCCAGTTCATCGTGCAAAAACTCCCAGGGATGCGGAACCTTGGCAGTAGTCGTAAGGTGCTTGGCACGCCAGGCCAGACCTTCATCATCGGTAATGATCATCCCTCCGCCACCGGTAGTAACGATCTTGTTGCCGTTAAAGCTGAACACACCCAATTGACCGAATGTGCCTGTATGACGGTCACCGTAATAACTGCCGAGGCTTTCGGCGGCATCCTCCACCAGAGGTAGCCCCCACTCTCTGCATATGCGGGAAATTTCTTCAATGTGGCAGGGATGTCCGAGGGTATGCATGGGGAGACAGGCGGCCATAGGCCGGCCGGTAAGGCGATTAACCAAGCGACCGGATTCGGATACGGCATGGGATTGCAGAAAGTCTTGTAATGCCCGGGGCGATAAACCGAGTGTCTCTTCATCTACATCGATGAATACCGGTTCCGCCCCTGCGTAGCGAATAGCATTTGCCGTCGCTACAAAGGTCAGGGACTGGGTCACAACTTCGCAACCAGGTTCAACGCCAGCCAGTTTCAGGGCTACGAACAGGGCCTGCGAGCCATTGACAACAGCTACGGCATGGCGACTGCCGACAAAATCCGCCACGGCTTGTTCAAAGACATCGACAAAGGGGCCGACACTGGAAACGTAAGTGCTGTCGATACACTCTTCAAGGTAATGCTTTTCCCTGCCCGGAAAAACCGGAGCGTGGAGAGGAATCGTTTCCACTCCGGGATAGCGGTCACGGATAAAACCGATAATCTCCTCAAACATTGTAGAGCCCCGTCTTATAGCGGGCGAGATTGGCAGGGTCCGTAAACCAGGCGATGGTCTGTTGAAGCCCCTGTCGCAGAGTGTGTTGCGGTTCGAAGCCGGTCAACTCCTTGATCAGGCGGTTATCACACCACAAGCGGAAGACTTCGGACTGTTCGGGACGCAGTCGCTGTTCGTCGCACTCCAGTTCGACGTTGCTATCCATCAGTTTGCGGATCAAACCGAACAGGTCGCCGATCGATATTTCCCGGTTCGAACCGATATTCACCGTTTTGCCGATGGCTTCGTCGCATTCCGCGAGGGACAGAAATCCGGCACAGGTATCCAGAACGTAGTTAAAATCCCGCGTCGGCCTTAAATCACCCAGGCGGATAGACTTTTGCCCGCCGGCAATCTGCGAAATGATGGTAGGGATAACAGCACGGGCCGATTGTCTTGGCCCATAGGTATTGAACGGCCGCACTATCGTCAACGGCAAACCGAAAGTATTGAAAAAACTCATGGCCAAGGCATCCGCCCCGATTTTGCTGGCGCTGTAGGGAGACTGCGGCTGCAGCGGGTGTGCTTCATCGATGGGCACGTAGCGTGCCGTGCCGTACACTTCGCTGGTACTGGTGTGAAGAACTCTCCGGCAGCCGTTTTCCATGGCAGCCTGGCAGATATTCAGGGTACCTGTGACATTGGTGTCCACGTAACTGGCGGGTGCCACATAAGAATAGGGAATAGCAATCAGAGCCGCTAAGTGAAATACCACCTCCACATCTTTGGTAATGGTCCGGCAAAAATGAGGATCCCGCACATCACCGCAAACAACTTCGAGATTCTCACGGCTGGCAAGGCCTTCCAACCAGCCCCAATAATTGAAGGAATTGTACAGTGCAAGAGCCCTCACTCGGACTCCCCGGTTAAGCAAAGTCTCCACCAGATGAGACCCTATGAAGCCATCGGCTCCCGTCACTAAAACCTGTTTTCCCGTCAGTGTCAAAATCCCGCCTCCTCAAAATGGTCTGGGAAAGATGTACTTCAATTTCTGCGCCAAACTTTCGCAGGAATCCCGCAAAGAAAAAAGCCCGGTAATTTCACTTTTTTCTAAAGTTCTTTAAGAACACGCCGATATGAATAATGAACCCTGGGGAAAGCGGCTGATTGGACGGCCGCAGGAGAAATGGATCAACCCTAAAAATCGCATAACTGACAATCTATTTTCACTACGGCAGGGCACGGATGCCCGCGTCACACCTTTCACGGAGGAAAAAGAACATGGCTATCACTATCAACACCAACGTCCAGTCCCTCAATACCCAACGCAGCCTCTCCAAGTCTCAGGCCTCTCTGGCCAACTCCATGCAGCGCCTGTCCTCGGGCCTGCGTATCAACAGCGCCAAGGACGATGCTGCCGGTCTGGCCATCTCCGACCGTATGACCTCTCAGATCCGCGGTATGAACCAGGCGGTGCGCAACTCCAACGACGCCATTTCTTTCGCCCAGACGGCGGAAGGCGCTCTGGGCGAGATGACCAACATCCTGCAGCGTATGCGGGAGCTGTCCGTGCAGTCGGCCAACGCCACCAACAGCGATGATGACCGCACAGCACTCAACAGCGAATTCACCGAACTGAGGTCCGAGCTGGACCGGATCGTTGATACCACCAAGTTCAACGGCAAGAACCTGCTCGACGGCACCTATTCAGGCGATAGTGCCGCGATGTTCCAGGTCGGCGCCAACGAAGGCGAGCAGATCTCGGTGGCCATCGGCAGAGTGACAACCAGCGCCTCCGGCTTGGCGTTGTCCGGCACCAGCGTGACCAGCGCCGGCGCGGCCGGGGGAGCCATCACC
>ERZ1673962.113-NODE-113-length-67694-cov-130.431201_pt1 | contig 67694 bp, 57 predicted proteins | sample MGYA00580188_ERZ1673962 | MGnify/ENA primary metagenome ERZ1673962 (study PRJEB41334, sample SAMN05608104) | rock metagenome | biome: terrestrial subsurface; feature: shale formation; material: shale | place: USA: Pennsylvania ...
CGGCGGGGCGAATTCGGGCTTGAGCACGCCCTCCTCGTTCAGCAGCCAGGCGTCCGTGACCTGCTTGGCCACCGGCGCGGCGACCCCCGAGCCGGACTCGCCATTCTCGACCATAACCGCCACGGCGATCTGCGGGTCATGCACCGGTGCGAAGGCAACGAACAGCGCATGGTCGCGATGACGCTCGGCCAGCTTGGCACTGTCGTATCTCTCGCCCTGGCGGATCGCAACTACCTGGGCCGTACCGCTCTTGCCGGCAATGCGATATGCCGCACTGTCTCCGACCTTCCTTGCCGTACCCCGTGCGCCATGCAGGACCTGCTCCATGCCGTGGGTCGCATAGTCCCAGAAGCGCGGATCGCGCAGCTGGATGTCCGGAACCGGATCATGGTCCACCGGCGCTTCACTACCGACGCTGCGCGCCAGATGCGGCCGAATCCACTTGCCGCGGGTCGCCACTAGCGCCGTGGCCTGGGCCAGCTGCAGCGGCGTGGCCTGCATGTAACCCTGGCCGATACCGAGAATCACTGTTTCACCGGGATACCAGGGCTGGCGATAGCGCGCCCGTTTCCAGTCGCGCGACGGCATCAGGCCCGCCGTCTCCTCGTGCATGTCCAGGGATACGCGCTGCCCCAGGCCGAAGCGGGTCATGTATTCGTGCATGCGATCGACGCCCAGCTTGTGGGCCATGTCGTAGAAGTAGGTGTCGTTGGAGCGGGCGATGGCCAGGTCCAGGTCCACCCAGCCGTCGCCGTTGCGGTTCCAGTTGCGGTACTTGTGCTTCACGTTCGGCAGTTGGAAAAAGCCCGGATCGAACACGCGACTGCTCGGCGTGATCACGCCGGCATCGAGGCCGGCAACGGCCATCATTGGCTTGATGGTCGAGCCGGGCGGGTAAAGGCCGCGCAGCACACGGTTGAACAACGGACGATCAATAGAGTCGCGCAGTTCACCGTAATCCTTGAAGCTGATGCCGGTGACGAAAAGGTTGGGGTTGAAGCTCGGCTGACTGACCATCGCCACCACCTCGCCGGTGCTCGGCAGCAGCGCGACGATTGCACCGCGACGACCTCCGAGCGCCGCTTCTGCGGCCTCCTGAAGGTCGAGATCGAGCGACAGCGTGATGTCCTTGCCCGGTATCGGATCGGTACGCTTGAGCACGCGCAAGACCCTGCCGCGGGCGTTGGTTTCGACCTCTTCGTAGCCGACCTGGCCGTGCAGCTCGTCCTCGTAGAATTTCTCGATACCGGTCTTGCCGACATGGTGCGTGCCGCTGTAATTGACCGGGTCGAGCTGCTTGAGCTCTTGCTCGTTGATTCGCCCGACATAGCCTACCGAGTGCGCGAAGTGCGGACCCTGCGGGTAATGCCGGACCAGCTGCGCCGCCACCTCGACCCCAGGCAGGCGGAACTGATTCACGGCAATGCGCGCAATCTGCTCCTCGGACAGCTCATACATGATCGGTACCGGCTCGAATGGCCGGCGCCCCTGCAACACGCGCTTCTCGAACAGCCCACGCTCTTCCTCGCTGAGCTCCAGCACCTCGACCACGCCATCGAGCACAGTCTTCCAGTCGCCGGCGCGTTCGCGGGTGACGGTCAGGCTGAAGCTGGGGCGGTTGTCGGCGATAACCCGGCCCTTGCGGTCGAAGATCAATCCGCGATTGGGCGGAATCGGCTGAACGTGGACGCGGTTGTTCTCCGACAGCGTCGAATGGTGCTCGAACTGCACCACCTGCAGGTAGTACATCCGCGACACCAGCACACCGATCAACAGCAACACGAACGCAAGGCCGACGATGACGCGCCGGCGCACCAGCACGGCGTCCTTCTCGTGATCCTTGAGTTGAATCGGTTGCGGCATCTTGAAGGGGTTCGCAGACTACTTGTGATAGGGATGACCGGACAGCAGCGTCCAGGCGCGGTAGATCTGTTCGCCGATCAGGATTCGCACCAGCGGATGAGGCAGGGTCAGCGGCGACAGCGACCAGCGCTGCTCGCTGCGCGCACAAACCTCGGGTGCCAGCCCTTCCGGACCGCCGACCATGAGGTTGACGTTGCGTGCATCGAGCCGCCAGCGCTCGATTTCCGCCGCCAGCTGCTCGGTGCTCCACGGCTTGCCATGTACCTCGAGCGTGACAATGCGCTCGCCTGGCTGAACCTTGCCCAGCATGGCCTCGCCTTCCTGGCGAATCAACCGCGCCACGTCGGCGTTCTTGCCACGGGTATTGAGCGCGATCTCATGCAGTTCCAGCGGTAGTTCGGACGGCAGGCGCTTGGCATATTCCTGCCAACCATCCTCGACCCAACGTGGCATCTTCGAGCCGACCGCAATCAGCTTGATACGCACGGTTTATTCCGGGTCGTGAGCGTGCTGCGCGCGGCTCTGCTCGGCGCCCTGCCAGAGACGTTCCAGATCGTAGAACTGGCGGGTCGGCACCTGCATGACATGGACGACAACATCGCCCAGGTCGAGCAACGCCCACTCACCGCCTTCGAGACCCTCGCTGCCAAGCGGGCGAACGCCCTGCTCCTTGACCTGCTCCAGCACGTTTTCGACGAGCGACTTGACGTGCCGGCTGGAACTGCCGCTGGCGATGATCATGTAATCAGTGACACTGGTCTTGCCGCGCACATCGATAGTGGTGATGTCCTGGCCTTTCAGATCTTCCAGGGCGGCAACCGCCAGCTGGACCAACTCTTCAGTTTGCATAACGTGAAAACAACCTCAGTTCGACGCCCGGTACAGTCCGTGCGCGTTGATATAAGCCAGTACGGCATCGGGAACCAGGAATCGGACCGACTTGCCGCTGGCCAGCAATTGGCGAATCTGTGTGGCAGACACTTCCAACGGTGTCTGCCAGACGAAGGCAATCTGCCCGCTGCCCCCGCAAAGCACCTGGGGATCGGGCACGCTGCGTGCGGCGAGCAGATCGCGCAGCACCTGCGGCGCCTCGCTGCCGGCATCCGGGCGTTGCAGGACGAGGATATGGCAATAGTCGAGCAGCTCTTCCCAGCGATGCCAGGTTGGCAGGCCGCAGAAGGCATCCCAGCCCACCACCAGCAACAACTGATCCTCCTCGCCCAGCTCGGCGCGCAGGGAAATCAGCGTGTCGATGGTGTAGGACGGCTTCTCCCGCTCCAGCTCACGAGCGTCCACACAAAGTGGCGGCAGGTCTTGCACCGCCAGGCGAACCATTGCCAGGCGATCCTGCGCCGAGCAATTGGGGGTGTCACGGTGCGGCGGACGCGCGTTGGGTATCAGCCGCAGCTCGTCGAGATCGAACATCTCGGCCACTTCCAGCGCCCCGCGCAAGTGACCGATGTGTACCGGATCGAAGGTGCCGCCGAGTATACCGATGCGCCGGGCGCCGCTGCCTTGGCTCATTAGGTACGGACGTGGCCGTCGCCAAACACCACGTACTTCTCGCTGGTCAGCCCTTCCAGACCGACCGGACCACGGGCATGAAGCTTGTCAGTGGAGATGCCGATCTCCGCGCCCAGGCCATACTCGAAGCCATCGGCGAAACGCGTCGAGGCGTTGACCATCACCGAAGCGGAGTCCACCTCGGTGAGGAAGCGCCGGGCATCGGTGAAATTCTCGGTGACGATCGCGTCGGTGTGTTGCGAGCCGTAGCGATTGATGTGCTCGATGGCGGCATCCAGCGAATCGACGATGCGGATCGACAGGATCGGTGCGTTGTACTCGGTGGACCAGTCTTCTTCGCTGGCCTCCAGCACATCGCCGCCAAGCAGCGCCTGGGTTCGCGCACAGCCACGCAACTCAACGCCCTTCTCGCGATAGATGGCCGCCAGTGGTGGCAGCACCCGATCGGCGATGCCCTGGTGAACCAGCAGCGTCTCCATGGTGTTGCACGGCGCGAAGCGCTGGGTCTTGGCGTTGTCGGCGACGCGAACGGCCTTGTCCACGTCCGCCGCCACGTCGATGTAGACATGGCAAATGCCGTCCAGGTGCTTGATCACCGGTACCCGGGCGTCGCGGCTGATGCGTTCGATCAGACCCTTGCCGCCGCGCGGCACGATCACATCGACGTATTCCGGCATGCTGATCAGCGCGCCGACCGCGGCCCGGTCTGTGGTCTCCACGACCTGCACCGCCGCTGCCGGCAGCCCGGCTTCGGCCAGGCCAAGCTGGATGCAGCGGGCAATGGCCTGATTGGAATGGATCGCCTCGGAACCACCGCGCAGGATGGTCGCATTGCCCGACTTCAGGCACAGGCTGGCGGCGTCGATGGTCACGTTCGGCCGCGACTCGTAGATGATCCCGACCACGCCCAGCGGCACGCGCATCTTGCCGACCTGAATGCCCGAAGGCATGTAGCGCATGTCGCGAATCTCGCCGATCGGGTCCGGCAGCGTGGCGACCTGGCGCAGCCCTTCGATCATGCCGTCGATCACCTTGGGCGTCAGCGCAAGTCGATCGAGCATCGCCGCGTCCAGACCGTTGGCGCGGCCACCGGCAAGGTCCCGCTCGTTGGCGCTGACCAACTCGTCGCGGGCTGCGTCGAGCGCGGCGGCGGCGGCCTGCAGGGCACGGTTCTTCTGCGCCGTGCTGGCGCGCGCAAGCACCCGCGAGGCCTCGCGCGCGGCGCGGCCCAGGCGGTTCATGTAATCGAGTACGGACTCGGTCATGGATCTAGCTGGCCTGACTGAAGGGAAAGCGGCTGATTATAGCCACCCCGACCGCCCGCGCACAGCGGCGCCGGGCGAAAGGCGCTCGAATGCATGCGCGGACAGCGCTACGAACCAGCCAGCACGGCGCAGTATCCTCGCGCCGAGGAAACCCACCACCCTTTCGTCAGGTCGAAAGGCGATCTCGATTCAAGGAAATCCGCATGGGCCAGTGGCTCGAAACCCTAACCCAATGGCTCGCCGGGCATCCGCAATGGCTGGGCCTGGCGCTGCTGATCGTCGCCTGCATGGAGTGTCTGGCCGTAGTCGGACTGATCATCCCGGGCACGGTGCTGGTATTCGCGATTGCTGTACTCGCTGGCAGCGGAGTGCTGAGCCTGGGGGAAACCCTTTTGCTGGGCTTTATCGGCGGACTGATCGGCGACCTGCTTTCCTATGCCCTCGGTCGACGCTATCACCAGGGCATTCGCAGCTTGCGAGGCCTGCGCGACCATCCCGAGTGGCTGGTGCAGGCCGAGCACTACTTTCAGCGCTACGGCGTAGCCAGCCTGCTGGTAGGCCGCTTCATCGGCCCGCTGCGTCCCATGCTGCCGATGACCGCCGGTATGCTCGACATGCCGTTCGGACGCTTCCTGCTGGTCAGCCTGTGTGCTGCCGCCGGCTGGTCGATGGCTTATCTGCTGCCCGGTTGGAGCGCCGGAGCGGCCATCCGCCTGCCACTGGAGGAGGGTTTCTGGAGCGAAGCCGGGATAGTGGTCGGCGCGCTGCTGACGCTGATCGCGGCAACTGCATTCGGCAGCCTGCGCGGCTTGCGTTGGGTCAGCGCACTGTCGGCCGGCCTCGGCGTTGCCATCCTGCTCGGTCTGTTTTTCGGCTGGCCGCACCTGAAGGAACTCGACGAAGGCCTGCTGGCAGTGATCCAGGGCGCACGCAGCACCACCTTCGACCGCATCATGGTGATCGTCACCCGCGCCGGCGACTTTCACACCCAACTGTGGGCCGCGGTATTGCTATGTTTGCTGCTTCTGGTCGCACGCCAATGGCGCGCCGCCCTGTTCGCCATTCTTACGCTGCTGGGCACGGCCCTGGCCAACGGCGCCCTGAAGGCCACCTTTGCTCGCGTTCGCCCGGAAGTACTGATGGAGCCGCTGAGCAGCTACAGCTTTCCCAGCGGGCACAGCTCAGCGGCGTTTGCCTTCTTCCTCACCCTCGGCGTGCTCGCCGGTCGCGGCCAGCCACCGCGCCTGCGCCTTGCCTGGCTGGTCCTCGCCAGCCTCCCGGCGACGGCGATCGCACTTTCGCGGGTCTATCTCGGTGTGCACTGGACCACCGACGTCACGGCTGGCGCCCTGTTGGCCGCAAGCATCTGCGCCGCCAGCCTGACCCTGGTGCAATGGCGCAGCCCGCTGCACGCAATGGCACCGAGAGTCTGGTGGCTGATCCTGCCGGCCTGTCTGGGCCTGCTCGGCGCATTCAGCGTCTGGGCCCTGCCGACAGCGATGCAGATGTATCGGTATCAGTGATTGCTCCCTCAAGCGTGTGATCCGAAATTTTTTTCTGGTGCGAAACAGGAATGTGCGAGGCGTCGTTGCGTATATCGCGCCACCAGCGGAAAGTCCGCACCTTGGCAGAGCAGCCTTCCGCCGTTGAGTTTCGGATAACTCAATAACTGTCCAGGGACCAGGATATTCCGATGCGCGAGTCACGCCTTCTAACTTTCAGCACCCACGATGCCTTAGAGCTTTCCTACCGCCATTGGCCCGCGCTTTCGCCCACAGGGCCTACAAGGCGGGCCGTCGTCATGTTCCATCGCGGACATGAGCATTCCGGCCGGCTGGCCCACCTCGTTGATGAGCTCGACCTTCCTGACTGCGATTTCTTTGCCTGGGATGCGCGCGGGCACGGTCTGTCGCCTGGCCCCCGTGGAGACAGCCCGAGCTTCGCGACGAGCGTACGAGACGTGCAGACGTTCATTGATCACATCGGCTCTATGCACTGCATCAAAGAGGAAGACCTGGCAATTGTTGCGCAAAGTGTAGGGGCGGTAGTTATTGCGACATGGGCCCACGACTATGCGCCCAAAGTTCGGGCGCTGGTGCTGGCGTCACCGGCGTTCAAGATAAAGCTGTATGTACCATTCGCACGGACAGGCCTAAGGCTAATACGAGCGTTTCGCGGCAACTTCTTCGTCGACAGCTACGTCAAGGCCCGCTTCCTGACGCACGATCCCGCGCGGATCCAGAGCTATCAGCAGGATCCGCTCATCACCAAGGCCATTTCCGTCAATATGCTCCTTGGGCTGAATGAAGCGGCGCGGCGCGTGGTTGCAGATGCGCAGGCGATCCAGATCCCAACTCAGCTCTTTATCTCAGGCGCAGACTTCGTCGTAGAACACAAACCACAAGTAACTTTTTTCGAAAGACTTGGCAGCTTACGAAAAGAAAAACACGTTCTGCCGGGTTTCTTTCACGACACGCTCGGCGAGCGAGATCGTAATCGGGCAGTAAGCCAGGCCCACCGCTTCATTCGTCATAATTTCGATATGCCAATGGCGCCCCCATCGCTCCTCGATTCGGACCGAATAGGCCCGATGTGTGCGGAAGCGGAAGCACTGGCTGCCCCTGTAGCTCCGAATTCCGTGGAAGGATGTTATTGGCGCGCCATGCGTGCGGGAATGCGCCTTGGCGCCCGGCTTTCTCACGGACTGAAGCTCGGTTTCGAAGCGGGTTTCGATTCCGGCAGCACTCTCGATTACGTCTACAGAAACGAACCAGCAGGGCTGACTGCGCTGGGGCGCAAGATTGACCAGCTTTATTTGAACTCCATAGGCTGGCGTGCAATACGCCCGAGAAAAAGGCATGTAGAAGAGCTGTTACGTGGGGCGATGAGCCGCCTGCGAAGCGCAGATCAGCCAGTACATATCGTGGACATCGCCGCCGGCCATGGCCGCTACATTCTCGAGGCAATACAGGACCTCGGAGAACGCCCTGCCTCGATTCTCCTGCGCGATTACAGCGATATCAATGTACGCGACGGCAGTGCCCTGATCCGGGCAAAGGGTTTCGAAGAGGTCGCTCGATTCATCAAGGCAGACGCATTCGATCAGGCGGATCTGGCCGCACTCTCGCCGCGCCCCACGCTTGTAGTGGTATCGGGTCTCTACGAGTTGTTCGGCGACAACCAGATGATCGGCCGCTCTCTTGCCGGCGCCGCCGAAGCGCTGCAACCGGGCGGCTACATCGTATACACCGGACAACCCTGGCACCCACAGCTGAAGCTCATAGCCCGAGCGCTGACCAGTCACCGAGATGGGCAGGCATGGGTGATGCGGCGGCGTACCCAAGCGGAGATTGACCAACTGGTAGCAGCGGCAGGTTTGGTAAAAATCACGCAGCGTATCGACGACTGGGGGATCTTTACGGTGTCGTTGGCACAAAAACCCTACTGACGACCTTCTCTAGCGACACCAAGGTTGGCCGGTGCGGCCCTAGGTCACGCTGGCGAACACACGGGGGCGACACGCCTTACGCCCCGTCCTGCAATTGCTCGAGCAGGCTTTGAATCTGCTCGAGCTGCGACGCTGGCTCGTCCAGCCCCAGCAATTCGATCTTCTGCTCCGCATCGAATGGCAACAGGTAGGCCAGCTGACTGGCCAGAGCTGCCTGATCGCTCACCGCGCCGCCCAGCCCCAGGGTTTTCACCATCGGATGCTGACCCAGCGCGGCGAGCAGTACGACGAGGTCGGCGTGCTGCTCGGCCAGTGGCTGGCTGTCGGCTTCGCTGCGCCAGGCGACCTGGGCGACGGCCAGCTGGTCACGCAGTACTTCGAACGATTGCACATCGAAGCGCCGCCCGCCTTCGACCCGGATACCCAGCAGCCCGTTGGGCAGCTGTTGCCAGTCGCGAATCAGCGCTTCGCAACCGATATGAGAGAACGCCGCCGGTGCTGCGCCAACCTCCCTGCCATCCAGGATATGCACCACGCCAAAGCCATGCCCGGCCTTGAGGCACTGGCTGACCATGTCGAGATAGCGTGCCTCGAATATCTGCAGGTCGAGAAAACAACCGGGGAAAAGCACGGTATCCAGCGGGAACAACGGCAATCTCATGGCGACTCCATCACAGCAGCAAGGCAACCACCAGCGGCAACAGCACCGCAGTCATTACCCCCATCAGGCTCATGGCCAGGGCCGCGAACGCACCGCATTCGTCGCTTTCCTGCAGCGCCTGCGCGGTGCCCACGGCGTGGGCGGTCAGCCCGAGCGCAATGCCGCGGGCCGCAGGATGCTGAACGCCAAACCGGCGCAACAGTTCCGGACCGAAAATCGCGCCGAGCACGCCGGTGATCATCACGAACACCGCCGCCAGCGCCACCACACCGCCGATCTGCTCGGCCACCAGCATGGCGATCGGCGAAGTGACCGACTTCGGCGCCAGGGTCATCAGGATCATGTCATCCGCGCCGAAAGCCCAAGCCAGGGCCATGCCCAGCGCCGTGGCAAACACACCGGCGACCAGCAAAGTGATCACGATCGGGCCGAACAACTCGCGAATCCGCCGCAGGTTCAGGTACAGCGGCACGGCCAGCGCAACGGTGGCCGGCCCCAGCAGCAGCGTCAGCCACTGCGCACTGATGCGGTATTCGTCATAGTCGATACCACATAGCAGGAGGATGCCGACGATCAGCGTCATCGACACTAGAACCGGCTGCAGGAATACCCAGCGGGTCTTCTCATACGCCGCATACGCCAGCTGGAAGACAGCCAGGGTAATAGCCACACCGAACAGCGGATGATGGATCAGCGCCTCCCAGGCGGCCTGCCAGTGCAGTTCGATCATGCGCCCTCCTGCTGACGCTGCTTGCGCCGGATTAGCGTCTGCATCAGCCAGCCGGTGAAGACCAGCGAGACCAGCAGCGAAATTACCAGCACGCCGACGATGGCCCAGAAGTCATCAAGGATCGCCTCCGTATAGGCCATCACCCCAACCGCCGGCGGTACCAGCAGCAGCGGCAGGTAGCGCAACAGGCTGCTCGCCGCCAGCTGCAGCGATTCGCTGGCCCGGCCCCGCGCCAGCAGGCCGGCGAACAGCAGCACCATGCCGATGATGGGGCCCGGCAGCATGGGCAGGAACAGCACATTGAGGACGGTGCCGAGCAACTGGAATGCGACCAGCCAGGTCAGGCCTCTGAGCAGCATGGGAGCCTCCCGCAAAATTGCGACAGTATAAAGGGCAACGCCGGCAGGCGCCCGCGCTGCGCTATGACGGGCCATTCGCGGTGCCGATGCTGGTTTGCCGCGACGCCTGCCCGTGCTGATCTAGAGCTGTAAATGACGCAGAGCCAGCCGGCCGCTTCGGGCCCGGCACTGCCCCTCTCTAGTCAGACTGCACATCGCTGCAGCCATACAAGAACAATCAGGAGGACACATGCCACAGGTACCCGTCGCACAGCTCAAGGATTACATCGGCAAGGAACTGGGCCACTCCGAGTGGCTGACCGTCGATCAGCAGCGCGTCAATCAGTTCGCCGACTGCACCGGCGATCACCAGTTCATCCACATCGATGCCGAAAAAGCCGCGCAAACACCGTTCGGTGGCACCATCGCCCATGGTTTCCTGTCGCTGTCGTTGCTGCCGATGTTGTCTGGCGACCTTATGGTCGTGCCGGAAGGCACGCGGATGGGCGTCAACTATGGGCTGGACAGCCTGCGCTTCATCCAGCCGGTGAGGGTCGGCTCGCGGGTGCGTTTGGGACTGACGTTGAGCGATGCCTACGAGAAGAATCCCGGGCAATGGCTGCTCAAGGCGCGCGCGGTGATGGAGATCGAAGGCTCGGAAAAACCGGCCTATATCGCCGAAACCCTGGCGCTGTGCGTCCTCTGAGCGGCAACTCTGCGCGATTGTCGCAGCCCGCTCGGTTTGCGGCATACTGCGGACGTCCTGCCTGAGCGGATGTCCGCATGCTGCGTCTTCTTCCCTTCCTGTTACTTGGTCTGCTCACCGCCTGCGGCGAGGGCGAGCCTCTCACCCCTGCCGATGGAGTGCTGCCGGACGGCGGCCGCTATCGCGGCGAAATCGTCGACGGCTTGCTGCAGGGCAGCGGTCGTATCGACTACCCGAACGGCAGCTACTACCTCGGCCAATTCAAGGACGGCCAGTGGCATGGCCTGGGCACCTGGCAAAGCGCAACAGGCGATCGCTACGAGGGTGAGTTCAGGCACGGCTTGTTCGACGGCCTGGGCCGTTTCAGCTATGTCGAGGGTGGCGTCTACGAGGGCGAATTCCAGGCCGGACGCATGCATGGCCACGGGCGCTTCAGCCAGGACGGCACGGTCTACGAAGGCGAGTTTCGCAACAACCTCTACCACGGCCAGGGCAGCCTGGAATATGCCGACGGCTTCAGTCATCGAGGGCAGTTCAGCAAAGGCCAGCCGGATGGACCGGGCACCCGCAGCGACGCCAATGGTCAACTCAGCGGGCATTTCAACGCGGGCAACCTGAACGGCGAAGGCAGCTTTTCGACCGAGCATGGCGAGCGCTACAGCGGCCACTTCGAGAACGATCAGTTTCATGGCCAGGGACGCTACGAGGACAGCGAGGGCAACGCCTGGAACGGCACCTTCGTCCACGGCGAACTGAGCGGCACCGGCACTTATGTCGCCAGCGATGGCAGCCGCTACAGCGGGCAGTTTCGCAACTGGCGCTACCACGGCCAGGGCCGTCTCGATCGCGCAGACGGCAGCTTCTATACCGGCGGTTTCCGCCACGGACACTTCGCCGGCGAGGGCGTACTGACCCAGGCCGACGGCACCGAGCTGCGCGGCAGCTGGCGTAATGACCGACGCGTCCGCGACGAGCAGGCACACGCGCTATCGGACCCGCTCGAGCTCGCCCTGCTGGAACAAGGCTCACTGCTCGAGCGTGCGATCAGTGCGCTACCGCCATCCAGCCCTGCCCAGGACCTCTATACGCTGACCGTGGCCGGCGATGGCCGGCAGAGCGTGTTCATGCGCGAAACCGATTACGTACAGAAGCTGCTCGCCGAGCGTTTCGCCGCCCATGGCCAACTCAGCCTGGTCAACCACCGCGACCATCTCGTCGACCGGCCGCTGGCGACCCGGGAGAACCTGACCCGAGCGATTCGCACGCTGGCCGAACGCAGTGGCGAGGAAGACCTGATCTTTCTCTATTTCACCAGCCACGGTTCGGCGGACCACGAACTGGTGCTGAACCAGCCGCGTCTTTCGCTGGACGACCTGCCGGCAGCGGATCTGGCGCAACTGCTCGCGCCGCTCGCCAAGCGCAAGGTCATCCTGGTGATCTCGGCCTGCTATTCCGGCGGTTTCATCGAGCCATTGAAGAACGAGCAGACGCTGATCATGACCGCCGCCCGCGCCGACCGGGTGTCCTTCGGCTGCTCCGAGCAGAGCGACTTCACCTACTTCGGCCGCGCGCTGTTCGCCGAAGCGCTGCAGGAAACCGACGATATCGTGCAGGCCTTCACGCTGGCCGCAGCAAAAGTTGCCGAACGCGAGCAGGCCGACGACTATCAGGCATCGGAACCGCAAATTTGGGCGCCGGAAGCGGTCGTCCAACGCTGGCAGGAGCTGCGGCAGCGGCGTGCCACCCAATGATCGCCACAGGAGCAAGACCATGTATTTGACGCCACAGCGCATTCTGCTTGCCGGCGCCACCGGACTCACTGGCGAGCACCTGCTCGATCGCATGCTCAACGAACCCACCGTCGAACGCGTGCTGGCGCCCACACGCAGACCATTGGCGGCCCATCAGCGCCTGGAAAACCCGGTCGGAGAGCTGCTGGCGTTGCTGCCAACGCTGGGCGGCGAGATCGACACGGCCTTCTGCTGCCTGGGCAGCACGCTAAAGCAGGCCGGTGGCCAGGAGGCGTTCCGCGCCATCGATCATGATCTGGTGCTGGCGTTTGCCCGCCGGGCTAAGGAGATGGGCGCGCGTCACCTGCTGGTGATCAGCTCGCTGGGGGCCAACCCGGACAGTTCGATCTTCTACCTCAAGGTCAAAGGCGAAATGGAGGCGGCATTGCAGCAGCAGGACTGGCCACAGCTGACCATCGCCCGCCCCTCTCAACTGATCGGCCCACGCCTGGAGCCGCGGTTGAGCGAACGCATCGCGGCGCCCCTGTCGCAGCTGCTGCCGGGCAAGTACCACGGCATCGAGACCTGCACCCTCGCCCGCGCGCTGTGGCGACTGGCGCTGGAAGAAGGCGACGGCATGCGCATCGTCGAATCGGACGAGCTGCGCAAGCTGGGGAAATAACTGTCGGCGCCTCGCCAAAAGGCGCCGATTGACCACTGGATGCACGACGCTGCGGCCTCACTCTCACGATGATCATCAGTGACGTAGGGTGGATGTCGCTTTTTACATCCACCTGGCCTCGTCGGTGGATCGGTGAAGCGTGATCCACCCTACGATCCGCAAACGCGTCAGGCGTTAACGCCCCTTTCAGACCTTGATGAAATGCTCGCGGTAATGCCGCAGCTCGGCGATGGAATCACGGATGTCGTCGAGCGCCAGGTGCGTGCCGCTCTTCTTGAAGCCTTCCATGATCTGCGGCGCCCAACGCGCGGCCAGCTCCTTGAGCGTGGAGACATCCAGGTTGCGGTAGTGGAAGTAGGCCTCGAGCGTCGGCATCTGCCGGTAGAGGAAGCGGCGGTCCTGGCAGATGCTGTTGCCGCAGATAGGCGACTTGCCTTTGGGCACCCACTGCTCGAGGAAGGCCAGCGTCGCCTGCTCGGCCTCGGCGGTGGAAATCCTGCTCTCACGCACGCGCTGTGTCAGGCCCGAGCCGCCGTGCTGACGGGTGTTCCACTCATCCATGCGCGCCAGTGTTTCATCGCTCTGGTGTACCGCGATCACCGGCCCCTCGGCCAGCACGTTGAGCTGACTGTCGGTGACGATGGTCGCCATCTCGATGATGACGTCGTTGTCCGGATCCAGACCGGTCATTTCCAGGTCGATCCAGATCAGGTTCTGCGGGTTCTGCATGGCGGGCTCCTTGGCTGTGCGGCGCAGTTTAGCCGCTCGTATCGACGCCGTCAGGTGTCGCGCCACCGGGGTACCAGATCAGCAGCCGCGAGCGGCGCCAGTCATTCAATTGCTGCACTTCAACCGGCTCGACCCCTGGCACCGCGAAGCTGTTGCTGATCAACCGCGCGCCGGGACGCATCTCGGCGTGCGCTTTGTCCCACAGGGCGGACATGGGTGCCGGTGAGAGGAAGCAATAGACCACGTCGTACTCGGCGAGATCGACCCGCCACAGACTGAGCAGGCGAATATGGCAGTTGCGCCGCGGCAGGCAGCGCAGCCAGGACAGTGCGAAGGTCAGCGGCGCGGTTTCCACGCCAATGAACTGCGCGGCCGGAAAGTCCCGCGCCAGGCGCGACAGCGTGCCGGCCAGGCCGCTGCCCAGGTCGATATAGCGGAAACCCGCCGGCAGCTCGCTCAGCCGGTTGCGCAACTGGCGCTCGGCTTCACGACCGGTCAGGTAGAGCGGCACGCGCTCGGTGAAGGCATTCCAGTTCAACAGCAACAACAACGTGAATGCGCCCAGCGGCAACCAGCCCGGCACATCGAAATCACGCAGCAACGCCAGGCCAGGAACGAACATCAGGTTGATCGCCAGCCACCAGGCCGACAGCCCGAGCCGGGCCCCGATCAGCGCCGCCAGACAGCCCTGCGCGACTGCCACAAGGATGAGACCGGGACGCACACCCAGCACGCCGACCAGTCCGAGCAACAGCAGCCAGACCACCAGCAGCGCCAACAGCTGGGCCAGCAGCGCACGCAGGATGGGCAGGCGAGTAACGACAGAAGCAGGCATGACCGACAATCGAACGGGTGAAGGAGCACCAGTCTAACCCTCCGGCTTCAGCGCGATACCGGCCGAAGTGGGCGGGTTGCAGCATGCTAGACTCGCTCACCAACCTCAGAGACAACCGAATTCATGGCCAAACGCCAACTCAACCGCCGGCAGAACTGGCGTATCGAGAAAATCCAGGAAGAGCGCGCCGCCCGCGCCGCGCGTCGCGAAAGTCGTGCACTCGAAGAACTCGAAGGCGGCGATCTTGGCCCGGAGCAGACCGGACTGGTCATCGCGCATTTCGGCGTGCAGGTCGAGGTGGAAGCACTGGAAGGCGAACACAGCGGGCAGGTCTTTCGCTGCCACCTGCGCGCCAACCTGCCGGCACTGGTCACCGGCGATCGTGTGGTCTGGCGCCCGGGCAACCAGGGCATCGGCGTCATCGTTGCGCAGCTGCCGCGACATTCGGAACTCTGCCGCCCGGATACCCGTGGCCAGCTCAAGCCCGTGGCGGCGAACGTCGACCTGATCGTCATCGTCTTCGCGCCGCTACCGGAGCCCCACGCCAACCTGATCGACCGCTATCTGGTCGCCGCGGAGCACGCCGGCATCACGCCATTGCTGCTGTTGAACAAGGTCGACCTGATCGACGAGCAGAACGAAGCCGCGCTGAATCGCCTGCTGGAAGTCTATCGGCAGCTGAACTATCCGCTGCTGGAAGTCTCGGCCCACGGTGGTGGCGGCATGGAAGCGCTCAAGGCGCGGCTCGACGGCCACGTCAGCGTCTTCGTCGGGCAATCCGGGGTAGGCAAGTCTTCGCTGGTGAACAGCCTGTTGCCGGGCGTCGACACCCGCGTCGGGGCGCTGTCGGAAATGACCGGCAAGGGCACCCACACCACCACCACGGCACGCCTGTTCCACTTTCCCGGTGGCGGCGAACTGATCGACTCCCCCGGCATCCGCGAATTCGGCTTAGGCCACGTCAGTCGCGCCGACGTCGAAGCGGGCTTCATCGAATTCCAGGATCTGCTCGGGCACTGCCGCTTCCGCGACTGCAAGCATGATCGCGAGCCCGGCTGCGCCCTGCTCCAGGCGCTGGAGGACGGGCGCATCCAGCCGCAGCGCATGAGCAGTTACCGACACATTCTCAGCAGCCTGCCAGAACCAGATTACTGATCTGGCGCTCAGCCCTCGCCGGGCTGACTGAACTGCAGCACGCCATCTTCGAAGATGTTCAACCGCTCCCGCAGTTGCTCCGGCTGTAACGGTTCTTCCCCAGCCGGCGCCGCGCCGCCAGATGGGGCAACTTCGCCTTCGGCAGCACCGGTCGAATCCGTGGCAGCGGGCTGCTCATCCTCGATCGAACGCTGCGCCTTCTTGGTCAGCACCAGAATATCGATGCGTCGGTTGACCGGATTGAGCGGGTCCTTGCGATCGAACAGCGCGGACGAGGCGTAGCCCACTACCCGCGCGATCTGATCTTCCGGGTAACCACCGATCACCAGCGTGCGGCGTGCAGCGTTGGCACGCCCGGCCGAAAGCTCCCAGTTGCCGAAGTCGCTGCGCCCCGAGAAAGGCTTGGCATCGGTGTGGCCGCTGACGCTGATTTTGTTCGGCACCGCGGCGATGGTGTCGACCAGCGCCAGCAGGATGTCTTCGAAGTAGGGCTGCAACTGGGCGCTACCGAGGGCGAACATGGGCCGGTTCTCGGCATCCATGATCTGGATGCGCAGGCCGTCCTGGGTGATTTCGAAAAGGATCTGGTCCTTGAACTTCTGCAGCTCGGGATTCTCGTCGACCTTGTTCTGCAGCTCCTGCAACAGCAGCTCGAGGCGCTCGCGCTCCAGCTGTTCGGCGAAGGTTTCCACCTGATCGCTATCGATCTGCGCTTCGCTCTGCGCCGGCTCCAGCTCTGGATTGAGGGTGCGGTCCGGCGAGGGTGTCGGCGTCCCCCCCAGGTCGATGACGTGCGGGCTGGCGCTTTCGGTGAAGCCGATCGGATCCTGGAAGTAGCCGGAGATCAGTTTCTTCTGCTCAGGCGTCGCCGAACTCATCAACCACATCACCAGAAAGAACGCCATCATCGCGGTAGCAAAGTCGGCGAAGGCGATCTTCCACGCGCCGCCATGGTGGCCGCCCGCAACCTTCTTGACCCGTTTGACGATGATCGGTTGAGTGTTGTCCATGACGAGCCTTTAGCTGCCGCGCATGGCTTGCTCGAGCTCGGCAAAGCTCGGGCGATGCGCCGGATAAAGGACCTTGCGCCCGAACTCGACGGCCAGCGTCGGCGGCATGCCCGAGGCCGAGGCGACCAGCGTGGCCTTGATTGCCTCGTACACGTTCAGCTCCTCCTTGGCGTCGTGCTCCAGTGCCGCGGCCAGTGGCCCGAAGAAGCCATAGGAGGCAAGAATACCGAGGAAAGTACCGACCAGCGCCGAGCCAACCTTGTAACCGATCATCGCGTTATCCGCCTCGGCGAGGATCGACATGGTGATGACGATGCCCAGTACCGCCGCGACGATACCCATCGCCGGCAGGCCGTCCGCCACCTTGGCGACCGCATGGGAGGGATGTTCAAGTTCTTCCTTCAGGCTGTTCAGTTCCATGTCGAACAGGCCTTCGAGTTCGTGCGGCGCCATGTTGCCGGACGACATGATGCGCAGGTAATCGCAGGTGAAGGCGGTCATGCGCTCGTCCTGCAGGAAGCCCGGGTACTTGCTGAACAGCGGACTGGCGGCGGGATCTTCCAGGTCAGCTTCAATGGCCATCATCCCTTCACGACGACTCTTGTTGAGGATCGAGTAGAGCAGGCTGAGCACTTCCAGATAATAGGTATGGGTAAAACGGGTGCTGAACATCTTCAGCGATTTTTTGAACACCAGCATGGTGGTGCTGGCGGGGTTGGCCTGCAGAAAACCGCCCAGAGCCGCACCACCGATGATCATCACCTCGAACGGATGGATGAGCGCGCCGATCTTGCCGCCAGAGAGCACGAACCCGCCCAGCACGCTGGCGAACACGACGATAATCCCGATTATTTTGACCATAGGAGGTACGTCTAAAACCTGGTTACGAGCCGTCCGGATCAAGGGCAAATAAACGCCCAGAATCGCCACCAGACGACCTTGCGAAAGGAATGTTGGAAGAATTGTTCTGGTTATCGGAACTTTTGCGCCAGACTAAAGGCCATCCCGATGAAAAGCTAGTTCGGCCATGACCACCACACCTCCGCTGCCACGCACGATACCCGCCTGGATCAAGGCTCTCGACGATGCACCCCTTCCCGCGTTTGCCGGCGTCCATGGCAGGGTGCGACTGGCGCTGCGCGACAGCAGCAAGTCGATGCGGCAGATCGCCGAGCTTATTCAGGACAGCCCCGTGCTGGCGCTGCGTTTCATCCAGGAGGCCAATCGAGGCATCGGCGACAGCCAGCCGGCCGAGAGCCTGGAGGTCGCGCTCAGCCGCATCGGCCTGCAGCGCGCCGAAGCGCTGCTGGCGCGCATTCCGGCCATGGAGGCCGCCGACATGCCGCAGCCACTGCGGCAACTGGTATTAATCAGCCGCCACGCCAGCCAGCAGGCCAACGGACTGTTCGCCGCCCGCCTCGCACGACTGTGGCAGGACATTCACTGGGGCAGCCTGCTGTTCCTGTCTCCCGCCTGGGCGCTGATAGGCGCCTATCCGCATCTGCTCGACAGTTGGGAGCAGCGGGTACTGGTCAAGGGCGAGCCGGCCAGCAGGGTCGAGCGCGAGCTGCTCGGCGTATCCCTGCTGGAGCTGTGCCTAAGGCTTGCTGAGCATTGGCGGCTGCCGGACTGGATCATTCAGGGTTATCGCCTGCTGGGCACCGATCGGCGGCGCCTGATCAAGGCCCTGCATATTGCCCACGACAACGAGCACCCGCTGCATCAGCAGCAGATGCTCGACGCCGACCCCGACCTGCGCCGCTGGCTGACGCTGCCGAGCAACACCATCGTGCTGGCCAACGGCCTGGCACTGTCCTCGCACCATAGCTGGAGCGGCGTACACAGCCTGCGCTGGCAGCGCCTGGCCGGTTTGTATCTGCAGGTGTCGCTCGCCGATCTGCAGCAGATGGTGCACCAGCAGGCGGCGACCAGCGCCCGGGAGATCGGCCGGACCGATCTCTGGCATCCGGCTCAAGGCCTGCTGTGGCCTACCGGTACCCGTTTTCAGGTGTTGCGTGCTGCGCCGGTAGCAAGCGACGCCGATCTGGCCGAATGGCGCGAGCACTGTCGCCGCCTGCTCAGCGAGCCGACGCCGTTCAGCAACGTCTTGCAGCTGACCGCCACCGCCAGCCAAGCCCTTGCCTGCGCGGGCATGCAGCGCACACTGGTGTTGCTGTTCGACCGAAAGCAGAACCGCCTGGTCGCCCAGCAATCGGCCGGCCTGCCAAGCGATGCTGCGCGACTTACCCTCATCCCCGAGCAGAGCCAGATCGTGCGCCGTCTGCTGGAAAAGCCGGCACAGCTGCGCCTGCAGCCGGCCAACATGGCACAGTTCTCGGCATTGCTGCCCGGCAGCCTGAAAGCGCTTTTCAGCGGCGAACATCTGCTGTTGCGCTCGCTGGGCATCGACGGGCGCGTGCTGATGCTGGTGGTTTCCGACCAGAACGGCGCACCCTTCTCCGACACTACCCTGCAAACATTCGCTAAAACAACGCAGTGCATCGAGCGCGCATTGGCTACCTTCAGCAGGCGCGGGGTCTGAGCTTTTTCGCTAGACTTCGCCCCTTCTACGACTAGATGAGGGCTGCCGTGTCTGCCTTTTCCAACCTGCCGCTGGTGATCGAGCCAGCCGACCTGGCCGCACGCCTGGACGCGCCGGAGCTGATTCTGGTCGACCTGACCAGCGCCGCCCGTTATGCCGAAGGCCACCTGCCGGGCGCTCGCTTCGTCGATCCCAAACAGACCCAGCTCGGCCAGCCGCCAGCGCCGGGATTGCTTCCGGATATTGCGCAACTGCAGCGATTGTTCGGCGCACTGGGTCATCGGCACGACGCGGTGTACGTGGTGTATGACGACGAAGGCGGCGGCTGGGCCGGTCGTTTCATCTGGCTGCTCGACGTGATCGGCCATCACCACTACCACTACCTCAACGGCGGGCTGCACGCCTGGCTCGGCGAGGCGCGACCGCTGACCCAGCAGATACCCGAGGCGGCGCCCGGCCTGCCGAACCTGACGCTGGACCCCGCCCCAATCGCGACCCGCAGCTACATCGAAAGCCGCCTCGGCGCAGACGATCTGGTGATCTGGGACGCGCGCTCGCCGGCCGAATTCCGTGGCGAAAAACTCTTTGCCGCGCGGGGCGGCCACATACCCGGGGCAATCAACTTCGAGTGGACCGCCGCCATGGACCGTGCTCGCGACCTCCGAATCCGCGAGGACATCGCCGAGCAGCTGGAGACACTGGGCATCGTCCCGGAAAAGGAAGTCGTAACCCACTGCCACACCCATCATCGCTCCGGCCTCACCTACCTCCTGGCCAAGGCACTCGGCTACCCACGCGTCAAGGGCTATGCCGGCTCCTGGTCCGAATGGGGCAACCTGCCTGATACACCGGTGCAGCAATGAAAAGGACCCACATGAAAGATCGCCTGTTCGTCATCAGCCAGTACGTGCTGCCCCATCACCTCATCTCCCGCCTGGCTGGCTGCCTGGCCGAGTGCCGGCTGCCGTGGGTGAAGAACACCTTCATCAAGTGGTTCGTCCGGCATTTTCAGGTCGACATGCGCGAGGCCCAGATCGAGGAGCCCACGGCCTACGAGCACTTCAATGCCTTCTTCACCCGCGCATTGAGAGACGGTGCCCGCCCGCTGGATCAGACTCCGGGCGCCATCCTCAACCCCTGCGACGGCGCCATCAGCCAGCTGGGCCGGATAGAACAAGGCCGTATCTTCCAGGCCAAGGGCTACAGCTACAGCGCCATGGAGCTGCTTGGCGGCGATCACGAACGCGCTGCTCCGTTCATGGGCGGCGCGTTCGCCACGGTCTACCTCTCGCCCAAGGATTATCACCGCGTGCACATGCCGGTCAGCGGCACGCTGCGGGAAATGGTCTACGTGCCGGGGCGCATCTTCTCGGTCAACACGGTCACGGCGCAGTGCGTGCCGGAGCTGTTCGCGCGCAACGAGCGGGTGGTCTGCCTGTTCGATACCGAGCACGGGCCGATGGCCATGGTGCTGGTCGGCGCGATGATCGTCGCCAGCATCGAGACCGTCTGGGCCGGTCTGGTCACACCACCCAAGCGTACCTTGAAGACCTTCCGGTACGACGAAGCGGCGCGTGCGCCCATCCACCTTGAGAAAGGCGCCGAGATGGGCCGTTTCAAGCTGGGTTCGACGGTGATTCTGCTGTTCGGGCCGGAACAGGTGCGCTGGGCTGAACAACTGGGGCCGCTGAGCCCCGTGTGCATGGGCGAAGCGCTGGGCCAGGCGACGCTCAGCCCAACCGTCGCCGACCCGCTCGAAACCCTCTGATTCCCCCCCAGCGACGTTCGGCCGCCCATAGCTGCCGAACGTCGGCTAATATCATGAAGCCATCATTCAGTCCTGCCCGCTGCGGCAGATATTGATAGAGTTCTCATTAATTATGCCCTGACCGCCGCGGAGCCAACCGTTTGGATAGACAGAGCCATCATCTGCTGTTGCGCGTACCAGCGCCCACCCGGCAGACCCTGTCCTTCTGCGACGCCAGCGTGCGCGGCGTAACCGGCTGGCTCGCCGGCTTGCCGAAAGCCAACATAGGCGAAACCGCGCGCCAGCTTTACCAGGCGCTGATCGAACTCAACCAACTGCGCATCGCCACGGAAACCCGCCTGCAGATGCTGGAACTGCTGCGGCCGGACGTGCATTTCGTCTGCAACCAACTGGAAAAGCACTTCGTCAACCAGCCCATCGTGCTCAGCGAGCGACCACGCAAAGTCGCCGGTCTCTGCCAGGCGCTGCAGAATCACCTCGCGGTTGGCTACAAGCTGATCGTGGTGCGTGTGGTTTCCCAACCCGAGCGCGATCGTCACCAACTGTTGTCGATCGCGCTGCAACGCGCCATTCACAGCCTCGGCGCGTTGCTGATCCGCTCCACCCAGCTCTACAGCCCGGCTGCTGCCGGGTTGTGGCTCGAACTGCACCAGCTCTATCAGCTGGCAGTCGAGCATGGCACCGAGCGCCTGCTGCTGCGCGATCCGCTGGCGCGATACTCCAAGGATCTCACCGCTGAGCAGAGCTACCTCGCAGCGCTGCTGCTCGGTTGCGCGCGCTGCAATCAGTTGCGTCAGCAGAGCATCGTCAAGCTGGCCGCGGCACTGGAGGCCTGGGGCGCAATGGCGCAGATCCAGGCAGCCAGCGCCGCCAGCAGCCTTTTCCTCCTGTCTCCGCTGGTGGACGGTCCGCCGCGCTACCGTTCGCTGTTTCCCGACAGAAATCAGCAGAACCTGCTCGGCATTGATACCCGGATGCTGGTCGGCATGATCGATGAGCACCTGCGCCTGGCGCCCGACAACCGCCGGCTGAGCCGTCTGCCAGCCGCCGCAGGACTGGACGACGATCTGCTGCGCCACCTGAACTCGGCCTGGGGCGCCATCTCCGAACGAACCTTCCAGCGCACGCCGGCAAAGGGCACGCTGGCGCTGTGTATCGGCATGACTGCGCTGCACTATCAGCTCGCCGGTCAGCGCGCCTTCAACGAAGTGCTCGAACTGCCCGGCACCTCGAATCGAGCCGTGTTCAAGCTGCACAACGGCGCCGCGGATGTCTGGGCCAACGCATTCGATGCACAGAGCACCAGCATCGAACGCCTGCCGGACAGCGACCACATCGAGTTCGTCAGACCCGATGTTTCACGCGCAACGCCAGCGACCAGAGCAGCCGCGTCTGCATCGACGAAAGGTAAGTCCACCAGCAACGAAGATCATCCGATCTATCAGGTCCAGCTGGTGGACCATAGCCCCGGCGGTTACTGCCTGGCCTGGGAAGGCGAGGTGCCCAGCCTGCTGCAGACCGGCGAGCTGTTGGGACTGCGCGAAGACACCGGGCAAACCTGGAGCGTCGCCGTGGTGCGCTGGATTCGCCAGGTACGCGGCGGCAGCACGCAGCTGGGCATCGAACTGATCGCACCGCAGGCCAAGCCCTGTGGTCTACGCCTGCTGCGCAAGGTCGACCAGGGCAGTGAGTACCTGCGCGCCCTGCTGTTGCCGGAGATCGCCGCGATCTCCCAGCCGGCAACGCTGATCGCGCCACGCCTGCCTTTCCAGGAGGGGCACAAGGTTCAGATCAACCGTAACGGCGAGGAAGAACGCGCCGTGCTGAACCAACGCCGTGCGGCTACCGGCAACTACAATCAGTTCGAATACCGCTCCCTGGGACAGGTAGCACCGGAGCGAGAGACGCCTGTCACAGGCTGGAAAACCCACACTGCGGGCGGGGATGAAGATTTTGACTCACTCTGGAAGTCGCTGTAGATTGCCGACTCTCGCATTCCTGCCTGCCCGCGCCGCTTTGGCGCGCACTTAAGCTGTTGCCATGGCCCTGCAAAAGAAAACCATCCGCCTGCTGATTCTCGAAGACTCGCAGAACGAGGCCGAGCGTCTGGTCAGCCTCTTCCGCAATGCCGGACAGGCGACCCGGGTGCATCGGCTGACCTCCAGCGACGATCTGGCCGAAGCCCTGAAACAGACCTGGGATCTGCTGATCAACGCACCGCAGAGCGAGAATCTCGACCCCAGCGAGGCAATCAGCGCCATTCGCCGGCAGGCCAAGGACATCCCGATCCTCCAGCTAACCGCAGGCAACGACGCCGAAGCGATCACCGAAGCGCTGATGCTCGGTGCCCAGGATGCCCTGCCGCAGGGCGAGGACGAGTGGCTGCTGCTGGTGGCCAATCGCGAACTGGCCAATCTCGAAGAGCGCCGCGCGCGCCGTTCAGCCGAAGTGGCCCTGCGTGAAGCGGAAAAGCGCTGCCAGCTCTTGCTCGACAGTTCGGTGGACGCCATTGCCTACGTGCACGACGGCATGCACATCTACGCCAACCGCGCCTACCTCGAACTGTTCGGCTACGACGACGTGGAGGATCTGGAAGGCATGCCGATGATCGATCTGATCAGCGGCACCGACCAGAGCCGTTTCAAGACCTTCCTGAAGAACTACCAGAGCATGGAAGGCAGCGCCGAACTGGCCTGTGGCGGCGTGCGCGCCGATGGCGACACGCTCAAGACGCGCATGCACTTCTCGCCGGCGGCCTATGACGGCGAGCCCTGCATTCAGGTGGTGATCCGCGCCGAGAACGACAGTGCCGAACTGCAGAAGCTGCGCGAGATCAGCAGCCAGGACCCGGTAACCGGCCTGCTCAACCGCAACAGCTTCCTCGAAGTGATTGACGCCGCGGTAGAGCGCGCGATCAATGCCGGTCAGCCCGCCAGCCTCGCCTACATCCGCGTCGATCGCTTCGCCGCGCTGCAGGCAGACATCGGCCTGACCGACTCCGACCAGCTGCTCAACCAGCTCGCCACCCTGTTGCGGGGCCACTTCCCCGGCGAAGCCCAGCTGGCTCGCTTCGCCGATGACGTCTTTGCGGTCCTGCAACCCGGCGTCATTCCGCAGCAGGCCGAACCGGAGCTGCGCAAGCTGCTGACCAAGGTCGAAGGCCAACTGCTCGATGTCGGCGGTCGCACGGTGCAAACCACCCTCAGCATCGGCGTTGCCGGCCTCGACGAGAAGACCGCCAAGGCTCAAGACGCGATCGAGCGCGCGCACCGCTGTGCCGATGAGCTGAGCGACGGCAATGCGCTGAAGCTCTACAACCCGGCCGACGAACTGGCGGCAGCAGCCAACCGCGGCGACATCGTCGCGATGCTCAAGCAGGCGCTGGAAAGCAACAGCTTCCGCCTGCTGTTCCAGCCGATCATCAGCCTGCGCGGCGACAGCTTCGAGCATTACGAAGTGCTGCTGCGGCTACTCGATCCGCAGGGCGTGGAAGTCCCGCCGAACGAGTTCCTCAGTACCGCGGCCGACGCCGGCCTGGCTGCCAAGATCGACCGCTGGGTCATTCTCAATTCCATCAAACTGCTCGCCGAGCACCGCGCCAAGGGCCATCGCACGCGACTGTTCCTGCACCTGTCCGCCGCCAGTATCCAGGACCCCAGCCTGCTGCCCTGGCTCGGCGTCGTGCTCAAGGCTTCGCGTCTGCCAGGCGATTCGCTGGCCTTCGAGTTCGGTGAAGCCGATGCCGTGGCCTATCTCAAACCGGCCAAGGCGCTGGCCCAGGGACTCAACGGCCTCGGATGCCGCACCGCGCTCGCCCAGTTCGGCTGCGTGCTCAACCCATTCAATACGCTCAAGCATCTGGATGCCGAGTTCATCAAGGTCGATGGCTCCTACACCCAGGATCTGACCCGCCAGGAAAACCAGGAAGCGCTCAAGGCCCTGCTCGCCGAACTGCACGAGCAGCAGAAGCAGAGCATCGTACCGTTCGTCGAAAGCGCGACCGTACTCGCTACGCTGTGGCAAGCCGGCGTCAGCTACATCCAGGGCCATTATCTGCAGGGCCCGAGCCAGTCGATGGACTACGACTTCGCCTCCGACGAAGAGTGAAGCGCCGCCGGGCTGGCAGCCTCCCCGCCAGCCCCAACGCCACCAGACAATCCACCTCAGCTTGACTACGATCACTGGCCAGCCGCAGCGCTGAGCTAGAGTGTCCGGACGCCTTCAACTCGAAGAGGAGCCGCACCATGGTCATGATGAAAGCTGCCGTGTTCGTCGAACCGGGCCGCATCGAACTGCAGGACAAGCCCATCCCCGAGATCGGCCCCAACGATGCCCTGCTACGCATCACCACAACCACGATCTGCGGCACCGACGTGCACATTCTCAAGGGTGAGTATCCGGTCGCGCCCGGCCTGACCATCGGCCACGAGCCGGTAGGCGTCATCGAAAGGCTGGGCAGCAACGTCAAGGGCTACCAGGAAGGTCAGCGCGTCATCGCCGGCGCCATCTGCCCGAGCTTCACCTCCTACGCCTGTCAGGACGGCCTCCCCTCGCAGGACGGCGGCTGCTCCTGCCATGGTTACAAGCCCATGGGCGGCTGGCGTTTCGGCAACAGCATCGACGGCACCCAGGCCGAGTACGTACTGGTACCCGACGCCATGGCGAACCTGGCGCCCGTACCGGACGGCCTGACCGACGAACAGGTGCTGATGTGCCCGGACATCATGTCCACCGGGTTCGCCGGCGCCGAGGCGGCCAATATCAAGATCGGCGACATCGTGGTGATCTTCGCCCAGGGGCCCATCGGCCTCTGTGCCACCGCTGGCGCCAGGCTCCGCGGTGCGGGCACCATCATCGCCGTGGACGGTGTGGATGCGCGGCTGGATATCGCCCGGAAGATGGGAGCGGACGTGACGCTCAACTTCCGCAATGTCGATGTGGTGGAAGAGGTTCTCAAGCTAACCGGCGGCCGCGGCGTCGACGCCTCCATCGAGGCGCTGGGCCTGCAATCGACGTTCGAGAGCGCATTGCGAGTACTCAAGCCGGGCGGAACGCTGTCCAGCCTGGGCGTCTATTCCAGTGACCTGACCATTCCGCTCGGCGCTTTCCATGCGGGCCTTGGCGACAACAAGATCGTCACCTCGCTCTGCCCGGGCGGCAAGGAGCGCATGCGCCGACTGCTCAATGTGGTCGCCTCGGGCCGGGTCGATCTCGGCCCGCTGGTCACCCATCAATATGCGCTGGACGACATCACCGACGCCTACGACCTGTTTGCCAATCAGCGCGATGGCGTGCTGAAAGTGGCGATCAAACCCTGAAGGCACTGCAAGGCATGAGTGACAAAACTAGAGCCCCGGATCGATTGATCCGGGGCTTTGCGTTGTTCGAGCCTGCAGCCGCGCTTTATTCCGTGCCGTCGCGATCGCGGAAACCCAGCAGGTAGAGAATCCCGTCCAGACCCAGGGTTGAAATCGCCTGCTTGGCCGACTGCTTGACCAGCGGCTTGGCGCGGAAGGCAACGCCCAGGCCGGCCAGACCAAGCATCGGCAGGTCGTTGGCGCCATCCCCCACGGCGATGGTCTGCTCCAGACACAGCCCTTCCTGCTCGGCCAGCTGGCGCAGCAGATCGGCCTTGCGCTGGGCATCGACGATCGGCTCGACCGCCACGCCGGTGACCTTGCCGTTCTCGATCTGCAACTCATTGGCGAACACGTAGTCGATGCCGAGCTTGGCCTGCAGCTGCTTGGCGAAATAGCTGAAGCCGCCGGACAGAATCGCTGTCTTGTAGCCCAGGCGCTTGAGTTCGGCGAACAGCACTTCGGCACCCTCGGTCAGGCGCAGGCTGGCACCGATGTCCGCCAGCACGTCTTCCGACAAGCCTTCCAGCAGCGCCAGGCGCTCCTTGAAGCTGGCGCGGAAATCCAGCTCGCCGCGCATCGCCCGCTCGGTGATCTCCGACACCTGTTCGCCAACACCGGCGGCCTTGGCCAGCTCGTCGATGACCTCGGCCTCGATCAGCGTCGAGTCCATGTCGAACACAGCCAGCCGGCGGTTGCGCCGGTAAACCGAATCGCGCTGGAAGGCGATATCGACATTGAGCTCCTGCGCCACGCTGAGAAACTCGGCGCGCAGCGCCGCGGTATCGGCTGGCTCGCCGCGCACCGAAAACTCGATGCAGCCCTTGCCCAGTTCTTCCGGCATGTCCAGCGGCATGCGTCCGGACAGGCGGTCGATATGGTCGATGTTGAGCCCGTACTTCGCCGTGATCGAGCTGACCCGCTGCAATTGCTCGGCGGTGACCTTGCGCGTCAGCAGGGTGACGATGTGCCGGGACTTGCCCTGCCCGGCCACCCAGTGCTGGTAGTCAGCCTCGGCCACCGGGGTGAAGCGCACCTGCTGGTCATGCTTGTAGCCCATGAACAGGACGTCCTTGAGTACCGACGAGGCGCGCTCGTTATCCGGAATCTCGATCAGGATGCCGAACGACAGCGTGTCATGGATCACCGCCTGGCCGATGTCGAGAATATTCACGCCACCCTGGGCGAGCACGCCGGTGATGGCCGCGGTGAGGCCCGGTCGATCTTCACCGGTGATATTGATCAGGACGATTTCGCGCAAGGCGCAGCTCCCATGGCAGGCAACGAAGGCGGGCATTCTACATCAGCTGACCAGCGCGCTGGACAGGCCCCGCGGCAGGCACATCGCGCGCCATCACGATGACCCTGGACGCAATTCGTCAGCTTACCGTCGCAGACCTTCAGCGCCCCCCGTGCTTTCCGTATACTGCTCGGCAATTTCCCGACGAGAAGAGCCGCGCTCTGTGAACCGGCCCGCATCCGTAAAGCCAGACAACTTCTTCCTCATGCTCTATCGCGCAGTACGCCAGCATCGCGTGCCGCTGGTGTTGCGTATTGCCAGCCATACGCTGCTGCTGGTGGCGCTGGCGCTGATCATCTACGCGTGGGTGATCGGCATGCAGTTCAAGCATGCCATGGAGCAGCAGGCCGATGCCCTCGGCCAGAGCCTGGTCACCCAGACGGCCGCCTCGGCCACCGATCTGCTGGTGGCCAACGACATCCTCAGCCTCAACGTGCTGCTGAGCAATCTGGTGAAGAATCCGCTGGTCGCTCACGCAGCGATCTACAGCGTGGACAATCGCGTGCTCGCCGAGTCCGGAACCCGGCCGCAGCAGGGCCTGCTTGGGGACGATAACGGGCTTTATTCGACACCAATCAGCTTTCAGGAAGTGATTGCCGGGCATCTGCGCGTGAGCCTAGACATGCAGCAGTTTCAGCAGCCGATGACCATCAGCCTGCAGAGCATGGGACTGCTCAGCCTGATCCTGCTGGCGTTGACGCTGATGCTGAGCCTGCGCCTGGGCCGGCAATTGGCGACGCCCTTGATGCAGCTGCGCCTGTGGCTGCGCGACCCGGACGACCCCGCCCCGGGTGCCGGACGGCAGGACGAGATTGGCGACCTTGCGCGCCAGCTGCAGGCACGCCTGGTGCCGGAGAAGCCCGAGGCGGAGCTTGACCTGAGCGATGCGCTGGACGACGACTATTTCGACCAGAGTGACGACCACAGCATTGACTCACGATCCCCCGCAGCGCAACCGGAGCGCTTCGATATCGAGCTGGACGACGAGTCACAGCGCCCACGCGGCTTTTCCGCGAACGCTGATGACCACGTGCAGCAGCTGGACGACGACGTCCCGTTCGAGCTCCCGTCACTGGGTACCCCGAGCGTACAGCCTCCTACCCCGCCCCAACCTACCCGCAGCGCCGTGCTGGCCATCCAGCTCGGCGGGCAGGAACAATTGCGCCGCTTGCCGCGGCCGCGCCTGACCGAACTGCTGCAACGCTATCGAGACTGCCTGCAACAAGCCGCGACGCTTTACCAGGCCGAGCTGCACACGCTCAACGATGGCAGCAGCCTGATGTTGTTTCATAGCCAGGACGACGAGCAGAACTACCTCACCCACGCGATCTGCTGCGGCGAACTGATGCGTGCGCTGGGCCATGCCTTGCAGATCGACGTCGCCGACAGCGGCATCACGCTGCAACTGCAGCTCGCCCTGACCCAGGGCGATGGCCTGTTCGACCTGAGCCAGGGCGACCTGCTGCTCAGCCAGCCGGCGCAAGCCGCGCTGGATATGTCGCTGCACAGCCGCAACCTGCTGCTGGTAGAGGGCAGCATCAGCGAGGACCGGCTGATTCAGCAGCGCGCGCGTATCCGCCCGATTGCCAGCCCGGAAGGCGCCTGCTGCGTCGAGCGCCTGCTGGACCCATACCCCTCGCTGCTGGAACGCCAGCTCACGCGCATGCACGAACTACGCAGCCGCACCCACTGACGCAAACCATACGGTCGCTATCAAACGACCGTTGACCTTTGACCTTTGGTCGAGCCCGCAGTCGCAACCAGCCCGAGAAAACGAAAAAGCCCGACCAGATCACTGGCCGGGCTTTTCAATGCGCTGGCTGCAACAGCAGCCGCGACAGAGTCAGAAGCGGAACACTTCCATATCCGTACGAATGGGTTCGGCGGCCGGGATGCGCGGTGCCGGTGCCTCGGCAGACTTGCTTACCTGTGGCTTGGCAGGGGCAACCTTGGGTGCGGTCTTGGCTACCAGGGTAGGTTCGACCGCATCGGCGACCATCTCGCTCAGGCGCTGCAGCAGAACGCTCTGCGCCCGCACCTGGTCGCTCGCGCTGCCCTGGTGCTCCTCCTGCAGGCGCACCAGTCGACTGCCCAGGTGCTTGCCCGCCTTGTCGCGCAGACGCCATTGCGCCTCGAGTACCGCCGGGAATTCGGGGCCGGAATCAAGGCGCGTGATGGACAGCTCGATCTGCACTTCTGGCGTAAAGCCTTCGTCGGCCGGGCCAAGCACCAGGCTCTGCGTATCCAGACGCCAGGCCAGCTGGCGCAGCAACACCTGCTCGACGTCGGCCTTCAGGCTACCCGCCCAGTGGGCGCGCTGTCCGTCGACGGCCAGGCTGCCGTCAGCCAGACGCTGAAGCAAGGCGTCACGCTGCAGATAATCGGCAAGCGTCACCGGTGCCAGCAGCACGGCGGCGCCATCGGTTCGCTCAGGCACTTCAGTCGTACCGCTGTCCAGTCGGTACATTGGTGCAGGCTGCAGGCCGATGCAGCCTGTCAGCCCCATGCTGGCCAGCAACAAAACAGTCGGAACACGCAGCAAATTCTTCATTACCGTCATAACACCAGAGTTCAGGCCGCTCGCGACCATCAGATCGCCAATGCCTCGTGCATATGTCTCGCCGGACAATCGACTCCGCCGACGCGAAAGAAAGCACCGGGCAACATGCCGCAGGCTGGAAAGGCCGCTATCTTCCGTGAAAGCGGCCTTCGATTCCAGCGCCAATACGTTTGGTCATGCTTCGACCAGCAAGCCTTCGACGCGCTGGAAGCCTCGTGGCAGCTTGTTGCCGCGCCTGCCACGTTCGCCTTTGTAGTGCTCCAGATCCTCGGCCTTGAGCGACAGCGTGCGCTTGCCCGCCTGCAACACCAGTGTCGCACCGGTCGGCAACACGGCGAGATCGACCAGATACTCCTCGCGGCTCGCGACCCGCTCGCCGGGGATGCCGATGATCTTGTTGCCCTTGCCCTTGCCCAGCTGCGGCAGATCCCGCACCGGGAACACCAGTAGACGGCCCTCGGTCGTCACTGCAGCCAGCCAATCCTCCTCGCGACTGGCCAGCGGCCGCGGCGCGACGACCTTGGCGCCTTTCGGCAGCGAGAGCAGCGCCTTGCCCGCCTTGTTCTTGGCCTGCAGGTCTTCGCCCTTGACCACGAAACCGTAGCCGGCGTCCGAGGCGATCACGTAGAGCGCCTCATCATCGGGCAGCATCACGCATTCGAAACTCGCGCCCGGCGGTGGCGTCAGCCGGCCGGTGAGCGGCTCGCCCTGGCCTCGCGCCGAAGGCAGCGAGTGCGCCGCCAGCGAATAGCTGCGCCCAGTGGAGTCGATGAACACCGCATATTGATTCGAGCGCCCGGCCGCAGCTGCCTTGAAGCCATCTCCCGCCTTGTAGGACAGCCCGCTGGCATCGACATCATGGCCCTTGGCGCAGCGCGCCCAGCCTTTATCGGAGATCACCACGGTCACCGGCTCGGACGGCAGCAGCTCGTTTTCCGACAGCGCCCGCGCCTCGGCACGCTCGACGATCGGCGAGCGGCGATCGTCGCCGTAGGTTTCCGCGTCCTCGATCAGCTCCTTGCGCACCAGTTTCTTCAGCTTGGTTTCACTACCCAGCAGCGCCAGCAGCTTCTCGCGCTCCTTGGCCAGCTCGTCCTGCTCGCCGCGGATCTTCATCTCTTCCAGCCGCGCCAGCTGACGCAGGCGGGTGTCGAGGATGTAGTCGGCCTGCAGCTCGGAAAGCTCGAAGCGCGCCATCAGCACCGGTTTGGGCTGATCTTCGGTACGGATGATGTGGATCACTTCATCCAGATTGAGGAAGGCCACCAGCAAGCCTTCCAACAGGTGCAGACGCCTCTCGACCTTGTCCAGGCGGAACTGCAGGCGACGGCGCACGGTACCGATGCGATAGGTCAGCCACTCGCTGAGCAGGGTGCGCAGGTTCTTCACCTGTGGGCGACCATCGAGCCCGATCACGTTGGTGTTGACCCGGTAGCTGGACTCCAGATCGGTGGTGGCGAACAAGTGCTGCATCAGCGCTTCGACATCGACCCGGTTGGAGCGCGGGATGATGACGATGCGACAGGGGTTCTCATGATCCGACTCATCGCGCAGGTCGGCGACCATCGGCAGCTTCTTGGCCTGCATCTGCCCGGCGATCTGCTCGAGCACCTTGGAGCCGGACACCTGGTGCGGCAGCGCGGTGACCACGACGTCGCCGTCTTCGACACGGTAGACGGCCCGCATGCGAACGGAACCTCGACCTGTCTCATAGATCTTCAGCAGGTCCGCACGCGGCGTGATGATCTCCGCCTCGGTCGGGAAATCCGGCCCCAGCACATGCTCGCAGAGCTGCTCGACACTGGCGCTCGGCTCGTCGAGCAGACGTATGCAGGCGCTCGCCACTTCACGCAGGTTGTGCGGCGGCACATCGGTGGCCATGCCCACGGCGATGCCGGTGGTGCCGTTGAGCAAAAGGTTGGGCAGGCGCGCCGGTAGCGTCGCCGGCTCGTCGAGGGTGCCATCGAAGTTCGGCACCCACTCCACCGTACCCTGCCCCAGCTCGCTAAGCAGCACCTCGGAATAACGCGACAGCCGGGCCTCGGTGTAACGCATGGCGGCGAAGGACTTGGGATCATCCGGCGCGCCCCAGTTGCCCTGACCATCGACCAGCGTGTAGCGATAGCTGAACGGCTGCGCCATCAGCACCATGGCTTCGTAGCAGGCACTGTCGCCATGCGGATGAAACTTGCCGAGCACGTCACCGACGGTACGTGCGGACTTCTTGTGCTTGGCGTCGGCGCCCAGGCCGAGTTCGCTCATGGCATAGATGATGCGCCGCTGCACCGGCTTCAAACCGTCGCCGATATGCGGCAGTGCGCGATCCATGATCACGTACATGGAGTAGTTGAGGTAGGCCTGCTCGGTGAAATCGGCGAGGGAGCGACGCTCCACGCCGTCCAGGCTCAGGTCGAGGGATTCGCTCATCAGCAGTTTTCTTCAGCAAAGGATGGATGACTCACGGCTGGTTGCTCGCCGAACTTGAGCAAGTTGCCGTGGGCGTCGATGACATAAAGTTCTTGCATGCCCCAGGGCTGCATAACGGGCGCGTCCAGGACCAGGCCACGCTGACAGAACTCCCGGTACAGCGCCTGGCAATCGCCGGTACGTATGTAGCAGGAGGTGTTCTCGGCAACGTGGCGCTCCGTGCAAAGCCAGAAATGCAGCTGCGCACCGTCGCGCTCCACGATCAGGTAGTCAGTGGCCTGCAGCACGACCTGGAAACCCAGATAGGTCGTGTAGAAGCCGCGGCTTTCATCGAGATTCAACGAAGCCAGGACAGGCACCGTGGACTGTATGAGCGCCCTCATCGGTCTTGCCCCTGAGGTAGTTGCTGGCGCAGCACCAGGGTGCCAGCGCGCTGGGTGAATTCAAGCTGCTTCAGTGCGCTCATACCGAGCAGAACCTGTTCGCTGCGAAAGCCGGGAGCGACGATAGCGCGCACGTCGTGCAGGCGGATGTCACCCAGATCGAGGCTCGACAGCACGGTGCGATAACCGGTGGTCTGGCCGTTGGCGGTGTGCAGCATCACCGGCGCGCCGCGCTCCAGTCCTAGCCGTTCGGCCAGCTCGGCCGGCACCGCGACGTCGGTAGCACCGGTATCCAGCAGAAAGGTGACCGCCTCGCCATTGATCCGCCCGCTGGCGACGAAATGGCCTTGGACATTGCCGGCCAGCTGCACTTCGATCTGCTCGCCCTGCAGCTGGGAAACCGGCTGCCGATTGGGGTTGAGCCGATCCTCCTCCCAAGCGGCGAAAAAGCGGGTGGCCAGGAACAGTCCGACGCCCCAGGCGAGCACCAGCATCACGCGCCCGGCACGCCGCCCGGCGGTCTGGCTCACGGCTTCGCACCCCAGCCGCCATCAGGCGCGGCAAAACGCCAGACAATCGGGCGCTTTTCGCCATCACCACGGGCCTTGCCGTTGTTGTCGACCCCGATCCACGCGCCTTCGGCATCGATCCACAGCGCCTCGGCGTTGCCATAGGGCTCAGCGTAGCGGCGATCCTCGGTCAAGGCCTCCTCGGCGAATGACCAGCAGCGCTCCACCGCGCCAGTGGCCGGGTTGCGACGACAGACGCGGTAGGCCGAGGACTCGAGCACGAAAAGCTTGTCGGCGAAGAACGCCACCGCCGAGAAGCTCTTTGGCAGCGGCGCATCGCCCAGCGCAGCGGGCGGCAGCTGATCGCCCCCCTCGGCCATCAGCACGCAACCGCCCGTGCACTGCCAGCTGCTCTGCTGACGATGCAGCACCAGAAGACCGCGGCGCTCGCGTTCGGCCGCAATCCACATGCGCTCGGCCTTCGGATCGACGGCGATCCCTTCGAACAGCGCGTTGAAGTGCCAGAGCATGCCGCTGGCCCGCGCCTGTCGTACCAGCGTATCGGGCAGGCGCAGCCATTCTGCCGTACCCGCCGGGCTGACCCGCAGCACGCCGGCATGGGCCTCACTGATCACGTAGCGGTTGCCCAGGCTGTCACAACTCAGACCTTCGAAATCCAGCTGACCACCCCGCACCTGGCCACTGACCCAGGCGCGCATGCGCATGCCCCAGGGCAAGCCGCTGTCCGGTGGCGGGGCCGCCTCGAAACGCTCGGGCTCCGCCTGCCAGGGCGAGACGCTGGTATCCAGACGATAGAGAACGTCGTCCTCGCGATCGGAAACGGCCCACAAGGCATCGCCGCACCAGGCCATTCCGGACAGGTTGCCACCGGTTATTCCGGCCACCGGGTGCTCGCCGAGCAATTTCAGTTCGGGCGCCGGCTCGCTGGCCCAGAGCGGTGCCGAAGCCAGACTCAGCAACGCCAGCCAACGGCGGATCAAACCAGCACCTCGGCCAGATTGCCCTTGGACTCGAGCCAGCTCTTGCGGTCGCCGGCGCGCTTCTTGGCCAGCAGCATGTCCATGATCTCGCGGGTGCCCTCGAAATCATCCAGGGTCAGCTGTACCAGTCGACGCGTGTTGGGGTCCATGGTGGTCTCGCGCAGTTGCGGCGGATTCATCTCACCGAGGCCCTTGAATCGGGTGACCTGAGGCTTGCCGCGGCGCTTCTCGGCGACCAAGCGCTCGAGGATGCCGTCGCGCTCGGCCTCGTCCAGCGCGTAGAAGATGTCCTTGCCCAGGTCGATGCGATACAGCGGCGGCATGGCGACATAGACATGGCCGGCCTCGACCAGAGGGCGGAAATGCTGAACGAACAGGGCGCATAGCAACGTGGCGATGTGCAGGCCGTCTGAGTCGGCGTCGGCGAGGATGCAGATCTTGCCGTAACGCAGCTGGCCCAGATCGGCCGCGCCCGGATCGACGCCGATGGCGACGGCGATATCGTGGACTTCCTGACTGGCCAGCACTTCGCCGCCGTCGACTTCCCAGGTGTTCAGGATCTTGCCGCGCAGCGGCATGATCGCCTGGAACTCCTTGTCCCGCGCCTGCTTGGCCGAGCCGCCGGCCGAGTCACCCTCGACCAGGAACAGCTCGGCGCGCATCGGGTCCTGCCCGGCGCAGTCGGCCAGCTTGCCCGGCAGCGCCGGGCCCTGGGTGATCTTCTTGCGTTCGACCTTCTTGCCGGCCTTGAGGCGGCGCCCGGCGTTGCTGATCGCCAGCTCGGCCAGTTGCATGCCCAGCTCCGGGTGGGCATTGAGCCAGAGGCTGAAGGCATCCTTGACCACACCGGAGACGAATGCCGCGGCCTCGCGGGACGACAGGCGCTCCTTGGTCTGCCCGGAGAACTGCGGCTCCTGCATCTTCATCGAGAGGACGAAGGCGATGCGCTCCCAGATGTCTTCCGGAGCCAGCTTCAGCCCGCGCGGCAGCAGGTTGCGGAATTCGCAGAACTCGCGCATGGCATCCAGCAGCCCCTGGCGCAAGCCGTTGACATGGGTGCCGCCCTGGGCCGTTGGAATCAGGTTGACGTAGCTCTCCTGGACACTCTCGCCACCTTCCGGCAGCCACAGCAGCGCCCAGTCCACCGCCTCGGTGTTGCCCGCCAGGGTGCCGACAAACGGCTCATCGGGCAGGCGCAGGTAATCGCTGACCGAGTCGACCAGGTACGAACGCAGGCCGTCCTCGTAGTGCCACTCGACCTTCTCGCCGCTGCCCTTGTCCTCGAAGCTGACGCTCAGCCCCGGGCAGAGCACGGCCTTCGCCTTGAGCACATGCTTGAGGCGGCTGATGGAGAATTTGGGGGAATCGAAGTATTTCGGATCGGCCCAGAAGCGCACGCTGGTACCGGTGTTGCGCTTGCCGACGCTGCCGATGACTTCCAGGTCAGTGGCCTTGAAGCCATCGGCGAAGCTCATGCGGTACTCGCTGCCGTCGCGCTTGACGGTCACTTCGACCCGCGTCGACAGGGCGTTGACTACCGAGATGCCGACCCCGTGCAGACCACCGGAGAACTGGTAGTTCTTGTTGGAGAACTTGCCGCCGGCGTGAAGCTTGGTGAGGATCAGCTCGACGCCCGGCACACCCTCTTCCGGGTGGATGTCCACCGGCATGCCACGGCCGTCGTCGATCACTTCCAGCGAATTGTCTTGATGCAGGATCACCTGAACCGAGCGGGCATGGCCGGCGAGGGCTTCGTCGACGCTGTTGTCGATGACTTCCTGGGCCAGGTGGTTGGGCCGCGAGGTATCGGTGTACATGCCCGGGCGCTTGCGCACCGGGTCGAGGCCGGAAAGAACCTCGATGGCTTCTGCGGTATAAGACATCTGTCTGGCACTGTCCTTATGTTCTGAATGAATCAGCCCTTGCGGGCAGCGAAAGTCTGCGCAACGCCGGAATGAAATGGCCGGTCCGCGTTCGCGAAACCACCCTGACCGCCGACCAGCCGCGCTAACGTTGCGCCGCGCATCAGCATCCCTTCAGGGCCGATCAAGCCATGCCTGCGGCTCGAAGCCGGCAAAGGCCAGCAGCGCCGGCAGACGCTCGGCAAATCCCTGAAAGCCATGGTCGCCACCGGCCTGAATGCGCAGTGCACAGCCACGATAGAACTGCGCGGCGTCACGGTAATCCAGCGTCTCGTCGCCCGTCTGCAGCCAGACCTGATAGCGCTCGGCATCCTGTGGTGGCGCGGTTTCCAGTTCCGCCAAGGCGGTTACATGATCGTCGGTGAGGTCCCAGACTTCCCCGCTATACAGATTGGTCTGCGGCCCAAGATAACCGTCGAACCGGCGGTGCGGTGTCACGGCCGGATTGATGAGCAATGCCTTGAGGCCATGGCGCTCGGCGAGGTGCGTCGCATAGTAGCCGCCAAGCGAGCTGCCGACCAGCAACGGCCGGCCAAGCTCGGCCAGGCATGCTTCGAGTTGGGCGATGGCCTGACGCGGATGATGGTGCAGCGCGGGGACCCGCAAGCGTTCGGCCATGCCCAGTTTCTCCAGCGCAGCGGACAACTGGCTGGCCTTCTGCGAGACCGGTGAGCTGTTGAGACCGTGGATATAGAGAATCGAAGGTGAATAGCTGGACATGGATACAGTTCGTAGGAAAACCGCAAGGCTACAAGGCACCTGCCGCCGTCTGCAAGCAGGCCGGCGGCATGATGGGGTGGACTCGGGGTATCTGCTGGCAAGTACCGCCAGCGCGTGTCAACGCGCGCAGAGCCGCGTTAGTAGCCCTTGACGCTGTAGTCGATCTCGAACTCGATACCGCTGACCCGGGAAACGCCCGTCTCCAGCTGTCCATCGGCGTACAGCCGCAGCCAGCGATAACCCGGCGCCACGCTGTCGACCTGAAAGTCTTCGCTCTGCGGGGCGAACTGCACCCCGGTCGATGGCGACGCCAGCAGGCGTACACCGTTGCGCCAGTGATCGAACTCCTGGTGGATATGGCCCCAGAGCAATGCACGCACGTTGCGGTGACGATCGAGCACCTCGAACAGGGCTTCTGGATTGCGCAGCCCGATGGTATCCATCCAGCGACTGCCGATGGACACCGGATGATGGTGCAGACAGATCAGGTGGTGATGGTCCGGCGCCTCACTCAGTGCGCGCTCGAGCAGTTCCAGCTGATCGTTGCGCAGCATGCCGAACACCGAGCCCGCCACCAGCGTATCGAGCATCACCACACGCCAGCCGCCGATCTCCAGCACCGGCTCCATCAGTGCACTGCCACGGCAGGCCTCACGCATTGCTGCCAGCTCGTCGTGGTTCCCCGGACACCAGCGCGCTGGTGCTTCGATGCGCTCGGCAAGCCGGCGGAACCGCTGGTAGGACGCTACCGAGCCATCCTGCGACAGGTCGCCGGTGGCAAGGATCAGGTCGATGCGCGGCTGCTCGTCGATGGCCAGCTCGACCACCTGCTCCAGGCTGTCACAGGTATTCATGCCCAGCAGCTTGCCGTCCGCTTCGGCAAACAGATGGCTGTCGGTAAGCTGCACCAGCAGAACCGAATCTTCAACAGTCAGGGACGCACCAGGCAATGCCCTTCTCCTTGAGCTAAATCGCAACGGAATTATGGTAGGTGCCCGGCAGGGGGGTAAACCTCGGGATGTGGGCTTGGATCACAGAATAGCGCTGCGCATCCAGGGCGGATCAAGCGCAGTATCAGGCTATCAAGGCATGGCGCAAGGGGTCAGAGCACCGGTTCCAGCTCGTGCCCGCAGGCCAGACAGTGGCCCAGCCATTCGCCGAGGAACAGATTGAGCTGGTTCTTCTCGTCCGGCTGGTGCATCTGCGCGTTGGGGTAGTGATAGATGCCGCGGAAACGTCGCGCATTCTCGGCGCGAATGACTTCGGCCATGCGCGCATCGTGGTACACCCGCACCTCCATCTTCGGCACCGGCAACCAGGTCAGGCAGTTCTCCTGACTGACCTGCAAGGTCGTGGTGTAAGGGCAGCTCTCCAGCACCTCGAGCACCAGCACACCGAGCAACATGTCGCCCTGACTGATGGCGATGCGGCGCGCGCCGCAACCGTTACGCATGCCCGGCAGCAGGCGCATCAGGCGCAGGTAATTGGCCTCGCAGGCCGACTGCAGCTCGAGCAGGTCGACTCGGTATCGCTCGCGCGTCTTTCTCATGTCCACGCCCCCCGCACCTGCTCTCGATTCAAGGCCAGCCACTGCAGTGCAATGATGCTGGCCGCGTTGTCGATACGACCCTCGTTGACCGCGCGGAGTGCCTGCTGCAGCGGCCAGACATGCACGCGGATATCCTCGCCTTCCTCGGCCAGCCCGAAGACGCCTTGTGCGCCTTCGCTGTCGCAGCGACCGATGTAGAGATGCACCTGTTCATCGCTGCCGCCCGGGGACGGGAAGTACCGGGTGATCGGCCACAGCTCGCCCAGCTCCAGCCCGGCTTCTTCGACCGCCTCGCGCCGGGCCACCGCGTCAGGTGACTCGTCCTTGTCGATCAGCCCCGCCACCAGCTCGATCAGCCAGGGGTTCTCGACCTTGCCCAGCGCACCCACGCGGAACTGCTCGATAAGCACCACCTGATCGCGCTGCGGATCGTAGGGCAGCACGCACACGGCGTCATGCCGCACGAACAGCTCGCGACTCAACTCCGCGCCCATGGCGCCGCTGAACTGGCGGTGACGCAGGTGCAGGCGCTCCAGCCGGTAAAAACCGCTGAAGCATTGCTCTCGTCGGAGGATCTGGACATCATCCGGACCGGGCTTGAAGGTCTCGCTCATCGGGTACTACTCATATCGGTTTGAACCGCGCCGTACGTGACGGCGGGCGACTGCAACCGTCACAACGTGAGCGGCTTCGTCGCCATCCTAACGCGGCATCGTCGCTGGCGCAGCCCTTTGCAGACCACCGTAGCCGAAGAAAGCTCCACCTGCAGCGCCGCACGAACTTCAGGTGTCTTCGGCAATCGAAAGCGCACTGCCATGCCTGGACCAACCATGAATCGAACCGCCTCCATCCGCACTCTGATCCTGCTGAGCAGCCTTGTCGTGCTGCTGAGCGGCTGTCAGCACCTTGCCTCCGAACGTCCGGTGGAGGTGCGCCAGAACCTCACCGAGCAACGCCCGCAGGGCTGCCAGGGCGAAGACTGCCCGCTGGTGAACATCGACACCCTGACCTTCGCCGATGAACCCGAACTGAACAGCCTGATCGACGCGCGCCTGCGTCGGATGACCATCAATGGTCCGGATGATCGCCTGCCCGATTCGCTCGAGCGTTACCAGCAACAGTTTCTGCGCGCTGCCGAGCCGGGCTGGAGCAGCTACCTGCAGGCCAAGCTGCGCGAGCAGCACGGCGACATCCTGATCGTCGAGCTGTCCAGCTATCTGTACGTCGGCGGCGCCCACGGCATGCCCGGGCGTGGCTTCATCAACTATGATCGCGAGCAGAACCGCGAGCTGCGCCTGGAAGACCTGCTGATTCCGGGGCAGGAAGGCAGCTTCTGGCGCGTCGCGCGCCAGGCCCATCAACGCTGGCTGGTGGAGAACGGCCATGCCCAGGACGCCGAGTTCCTCGACTTCTGGCCCTTCCAGCAGACCGCCAACATTGCATTGCTGAAAGACAGCGTGTTGCTCAAGTACGACGTGTATAGCATCGCGCCGTACTCGAGCGGGCACCCTGAACTGTTCATTCCGCATGAACAGCTGGAAGGCATTCTGAAGCCGGAATATCTCTGAGGATACGAAGCGGGCCGGTATATGCCGACCCGCTTCGAGTCGTCTACAGCCAGTCGATCACACCTCGCCGGTCACACCTGCTTGTAGATCACCGAGCCTTCGTCCTTGAAACGCGAGGACTGCTCGGCGAAGCCGGCCTCGATGGCCTTCTGCTCGTCGGTCAGGCCGTGCTCGGCGGCGTACTCGCGCACTTCCTGAGTGATCTTCATCGAACAGAACTTCGGTCCGCACATGGAGCAGAAGTGCGCCACCTTGGCAGACTCCTTCGGCAGCGTCTCGTCGTGGAAGGCACGCGCGGTGTCCGGGTCGAGGCCGAGGTTGAACTGGTCTTCCCAGCGGAACTCGAAGCGCGCCTTGGACAGGGCGTTGTCGCGGATCTGCGCGCCGGGGTGGCCCTTGGCCAGATCAGCAGCGTGGGCGGCGATCTTGTAGGTGATGATGCCGGTCTTGACGTCATCCTTGTTCGGCAGGCCGAGGTGCTCCTTCGGCGTGACGTAGCAGAGCATGGCGCAGCCGAACCAGCCGATCATCGCCGCACCGATGCCGCTGGTGATGTGGTCGTAACCGGGGGCGATGTCGGTGGTCAGCGGGCCGAGGGTGTAGAACGGCGCCTCGTCGCAGCATTCCAGCTGCTTGTCCATGTTCTCCTTGATCATGTGCATCGGCACGTGACCCGGGCCTTCGATCATGCACTGCACGTCGTGTTTCCAGGCGATCTTGGTCAGCTCGCCGAGAGTTTCCAGTTCGCCGAACTGCGCGGCGTCGTTGGCATCGGCGATCGAGCCCGGACGCAGGCCGTCGCCCAGCGAGAAGCTGACGTCGTAGGCCTTCATGATTTCGCAGATTTCCTCGAAGTTGGTGTAGAGGAAATTCTCCTTGTGATGCGCCAGGCACCACTTGGCCATGATCGAGCCACCGCGCGAGACGATGCCGGTGACGCGCTTGGCAGTCAGCGGCACGTAGCGCAGCAGGACGCCGGCGTGGATGGTGAAGTAGTCGACGCCCTGCTCGGCCTGTTCGATCAACGTGTCGCGGAACAGCTCCCAGGTCAGGTCTTCGGCAACACCGTTGACCTTTTCCAGCGCCTGGTAGATCGGCACGGTGCCGATCGGCACCGGCGAGTTGCGGATGATCCACTCGCGGGTCTCGTGGATGTGCTTGCCGGTGGACAGGTCCATCACGGTGTCCGAGCCCCAGCGGATGCCCCAGGTCAGCTTGGCCACTTCCTCTTCGATCGAAGAACCCAGCGCCGAGTTGCCGATATTGCCGTTGATCTTCACCAGGAAGTTGCGGCCGATGATCATCGGCTCGAGTTCGGTGTGGTTGATGTTGGCCGGGATGATGGCGCGACCGCGGGCCACTTCGTCACGCACGAATTCCGGCGTGATCTCCTTGGGGATCGAGGCGCCGAAGCTATGCCCGGCGTGCTGATCCTTGAGCAACCCGGCCTCTCGAGCTTCGGTCAGTTTCATGTTCTCGCGGATGGCAACGTATTCCATCTCGGGGGTGATGATGCCCTTGCGCGCATAGTGCATCTGGCTGACGTTATGCCCGGCCTTGGCCCGCCGCGGATGGCGCACATGGGCAAAACGCATGGCGGTCAGCTCGGCGTCGTTCAGGCGACGCTGGCCGAACTCGGAGGTCAACCCCGGCAGCTTCTCGGTATCGCCGCGCTCCTCGATCCAGGCACTGCGCACATCGGCCAGGCCCTTGCGCACGTCGATCTGCACGTTCGGATCGGTATAGGGGCCGGAGGTGTCGTAGACGGTAACCGGGGCGTTGATCTCGCCGCCGAAGTCCGTGGGCGTCACGTCCAGGCTGATCTCGCGCATCGGTACGCGGATATCCGGGCGCGAACCCTGCACATAGATTTTCTGCGAACGCGGGAAGGGTTGGATCGACTGCTGGTCGACCTGGGCGGATTCACTCAGGTTCTGTTGTTCTACACGCATCAGGCTGGCTCCTAGAGAATTGTCGGAGCGAACCTGAAAACACGGATGGCAAGGGCATCGGGTGCGCCGCAACTGGCGCTGAGAGAGCTGGCCGAACGACTGGCGAGCACATCTTGTTCCCTACGCAGGCCTTAACCTGATCAGGTTCAACGGGATCCGGAACTTTCCGATCTCAGCCTTCGCTTCAAGGCACCCCGACAAGAACGCCATCGAGTCTAATCAAGACCCGGTACGAACGCCATGCCAAGGGCGAAACTAGTCGACCGTTCGGTCATTCCGGCCGGCCGCAACCGGCATCTGACATTGCCTCGCACACGCGCCTTGACCCCCCGTCAGCCGCCGCTTAGCCTTGCCCCTCAGCTCTATTCAGGATGGACCCAACATGCTGCGCAGACTCCCCCTGGCTCTCGCCGTGGCTTCCCTCACCGCCGAAGCAGCCTGGGCACAGGAAACCGTCCCGCTCGCCAGCAAGACCGATCTGGTCAGCGTCTATCAGCAAGCCGTCAACAACAACGCCGACCTGGCTGCAGCGCGTGCGCAGTTTCGCGCACGCCAGGAAATCGTGCCGCAGGCGCGGGCCGGGCTGCTGCCCAACCTCAGCGCCGGCGCCGAGCTGAGCGATACCGAAACGGACGTCGATACCAGCAGGGGCTCCACCTCGCTGTCGCGCAGCGGTACCGTCTACCAGGCAACGCTGAGCCAGCCGATCTTCCGTGCCGATCGCTGGTTCCAGCTCAAGGCCGCGGAAGCCGTGAGCGAGCAGGCCACAATCGAATATTCCATCACCGAACAGGACCTGATCCTGCAGAGCGCCCAGGCCTACTTCGCCGTGCTGCGCGCGCAGGACAACCTGGCGGCAGTGAAGGCCGAGGAGGCTGCATTCAAACGCCAACTCGACCAGGCCAACGAGCGCTTCGAAGTCGGCCTGTCGGACAAGACCGACGTGCTCGAAGCCCAGGCAGGCTTCGATACCGCCCGGGCCAACCGCTCCATCGCACAGCGCCAGGTCGAGGACGCCTTCCAGGCGTTGTACACACTGACCAACCGCGAATACATCGCCCTCGAAGGCATCCGCCACACCCTGCCGGTGCTGGCCCCGGTGCCGAACGAGGCCAAGGCGTGGGTCGATACCGCAACACGGCAGAACCTCAACCTGCTGGCGGTCAATTACGCGGTGACCGCAGCGGAAGAAACCCTGCGCCAGCGCCGCTCCGGCCATGCACCGACGCTCGATGCGGTGGCGTCCTATCGCAAGGGCGACAACGATGCGCTGGGCTTCAGCAACAGCCAGAGCATCCCGGGCTTCGACATGCCGCGCTACACCGGTGACGTCGAGCAGCGCAGCATCGGCCTGCAGCTGAACATTCCGCTCTACAGCGGCGGCCTGACCACTTCGCAGAGTCGCGAGGCCTATCACCAGCTCAGCCAGAGCGAGCAGCAGCGCGAGAGCCTGCGCCGCCAGGTGGTCGAATCCACACGCAATCTGCACCGAGCGGTGAACACCGATATCGAGCAGGTCGAGGCTCGCCGGCAATCGATCATCTCCAATCAGAGCGCGCTGGAGGCGACGGAGATCGGCTATCAGGTCGGCACACGCAACATCGTCGACGTGCTCGACACCCAGCGCCGCCTGTATGGCGCCGTGCGGGACTACAACAACGCCCGCTACGACTACATCCTCGACAACCTGCGCCTGAAACAGGCCGCGGGCACGCTCAATCCGGACGATCTGCAGCAGCTGGCGGCGTACCTGAAGCCCGACTACAACCCGGACACCGACTTCCTGCCACCGGACCTGCCGCAGACCATCGGCCAGCCGGTGCGGATCGATTACTGAGCGACGGAGGAGAAACAGGTGCATGATCGGCCGGGCAGCGTAGCGATACCTTCATGCACCTGTGCGAGAGCCCAACGGCTAAAACTCTAGCGTTGAGCTGCCCGGGGCGGGAAAACCATCAAAAGCATCCCGCGCCGAACCTGGCGGCCTGACGCCGAATCCGCCCGGCCAAATTACCCGAGCAGCCGCCCCAACCCCGCCAGCAACCGCTCCAGAGCGCCCTGATTGGCCTTGAGCACGCCGAGACCGGCATCGCGCATCGCCTGGGCCCCGGCTGGATCGCCCCAGAGTTCGCTGACCACCTGCGCCAGTTGCGCGGCATCCTGCACTTCACGCAGGGCGCCAGCAGCGCGCAACTGTGCCGATATCTCGAGAAAGTTGAACAGGTGCGGGCCGCTGAGCACCGGCTTGCCCAGCGCTGCGGGCTCGAGGAGGTTGTGCCCGCCGTTGGGCACCAGACTGCCGCCAACGAAGGCGATATCCGCCAGCGCGTAGAGAAACAGCAGCTCGCCCATGGTGTCGCCGACCAGTACCTGGGTGCCGGCGTCGACTACCTCCCCCGTCGAGCGCCGCACGGCGACAAACCCATCCCTGACCGCCGACTCGTACACCGAGGCGAAGCGCTCCGGGTGCCTGGGCACCAGGATCAGCAGCGCCTGCGGGTGCTCGCCGAGCAGCTGGCGTTGAGCCGCGAGAATGATCTCGTCCTCGCCGGCGTGTGTACTGGCGGCGATCCACAATGGCCGTTCCAGCGCCGCCCACTGCTGGCGCAGTTTACTGGCACGCTCCAGCAGTGCCGGGTCGATGGTCAGGTCGAACTTGATCGATCCGGTCACCTCCACGCACTCATCGCGCGCACCGAGCTGGCGAAAACGTTCGGCTTCAGCCTCGGTCTGCACGGCAATCAGGCTCAGCTTAGCCAGCATCGGCGCAGTCAGACGGGCGAAGCGCGCGTAGCCGCGGGCCGAGCGCTCGGACAAGCGCGCATTGGCCAGCGCCACCGGAATGCTGCGGCGTGCACACTGATGGATATGGTTGGGCCAGAGTTCGGTCTCCATCACCACCGCCAGCTTCGGCCGCACGCGGTCAAGAAAGCGCGCCGCCGCCCAGGGCAGGTCATAGGGCAGATAGCAGTGCTGCACGCTGTCGCCGAACAGCGCCTGGATGCGCTCCGAGCCGGTCGGGGTCATGCAGGTGACGGTGATCGGCAGATGCGGATAGCGCGCCATCAGTTCGCGGATCATCGGCGCCGCGGCGATGCTCTCGCCGACCGACACCGCATGCACCCAGATGCCACCCGGACGAAGCGGCGGCAAACCAAAGGCGAAACGTTCGCCGATACGACGGGAGTAGGCCGGCGCGCGCCAGGCGCGCCAGAGCAGGCGCAGAAATACCAGCGGCAGGCCGAGGTGGAACAGCAGGGTATAGAGGGTGCGATTCATGGGCGCGGAGCTTAGCAAGCCGCCTGCCGGCGAGCCACAATCGCCACGGCTGGCGAACTAGTTGACGAGGACGCGACCGAACGAAGTTGACCTCCTCCAGCCCACGATCAGGATTTCCCATGTCCGGTTACGTTTACCTGGCCATCGCCATCTGCGCCGAAGTGATCGCCACCACCTCGATGAAAGCCCTGGCCGGCTTCAGCCGCCCGCTGCCCCTGTTGCTGGTGATTTGCGGCTATAGCTTGTCGTTCTGGATGCTGGCGCTGGTGGTGAAGACCATTCCGGTGGGAATCGCCTACGCCATCTGGGCGGGCCCGGGCATTGTGCTGGTCAGCATCGCTGCGGCGCTGATCTATCGCCAGCACCTGGACATGCCGGCAGTGCTCGGTATGGCCCTGATCATCGCTGGCGTGGTGGTCATTCAGCTGTTCTCCGGCAGCACCGGCCACTGAGCGCCCCGCGAACTGCATGCAGTTATACTGCGCGTCCGTTTCCCCGTATGAGGCCTGCACATGCCTGAATCCCTCAGCACCGATGTCCTGATCGTTGGCGGCGGCGTCGCCGGCCTCTGGCTCAACGCGCGCCTGCGCAGGCAAGGTTTTGCCACGTTGCTGGTGGACAAGGGAACGCTGGGTGGCGGGCAGAGCGTGAAGTCCCAAGGCATCATTCATGGCGGTACCAAATACGCCTTGAGCGGCGCCCTCACCGGCGCATCCGAAGCCATCGCCGACATGCCACGGCGCTGGCGCGAGGCTCTTGAAGGCAAGGGCGAGCTGGATCTCAGCGGCGTGCGCCTGCTGTCCGATGCGCATTACCTCTGGTCGCCCGGCACGCTGGCCGGCAACCTCACCAGCTTCTTCGCCAGCAAGGCGGTGCGCTCGCGGGTTGGTCAGGTCAAGGGCGACGAACTGCCACCCGCTCTGCAACACCCGAAATTCAAAGGCAAGGTCTACCGCCTCAGCGAACTGGTGCTCGATGTGCCCAGTCTGATCGCCCGCCTGGCCGAGCTGGCCGACGACAGCCTGCTCGCCGGCCAGCAGGTCGAACCGCTGCTCGATGGCGACGAGCTGGTCGGTCTGCGCGTCGACGGCCGCGAGATCCGCGCTCAGCGCATCGTTTTCAGCGCCGGCGGCGGAACGGCCGAGCTGCTCACTTCGCTCGGCCTGCAGCAGCCGGCCATGCAGCGCCGACCGCTGCACATGGTCATCGTCAAGGCGCCGACGCTCAAGCCGCTCTACGCCCACTGCCTGGGCGGCGGCACTAAACCGCGAATCACCGTGACCAGCCATCCGGCGGCAGACGGCGAATGGGTCTGGTACCTGGGCGGCGATCTGGCCGAAGCCGATGGCGTGGCGCGCGACGAAGCCAGCCAGATCGCCGCGGCGAAGAAGGAACTGGCCGAGCTGGTACCCTGGATCGACCTGTCCGCAGCGCACTGGGCCACGCTACGCATCGACCGCGCCGAGCCGGCGCAATCGGCCCTCGCCCGTCCGGACAATGCCTTTCTCGCCGAGCAGGGCCGCCTGCTGGTCGGCTGGCCAACCAAGCTGGCGCTGTCACCGGACTTTTCCGACCGCGTCGAAGCCGCTCTCGCCCGCGACGGCATTCGCCCCGTCCAGCATCCTGCGCTACCGGAACTGCCGCGACCACCGTTGACCGGGCCGTTCTGGGAAGGGCTGCTGCCATGAACGCAACACTGCATGAGTTGCACCGCCCGCTGGGCAGCACCGGTCTGAACATTTCGCCGCTGGGCCTGGGAACGGTGAAGCTAGGACGTGACCAGGGTGTGAAGTATCCCAGCGGTTTCGCCATTCCCGACGATGCCCAGGCTCGCCAGCTTCTGGCTCTGGCCCGCGACCTGGGCATCAACCTGATCGATACCGCCCCGGCCTACGGCGTCAGCGAAGAGCGGCTGGGCCCTCTGCTCGCCGGCCAGCGCGATGAGTGGGTGATCGTCAGCAAGGTCGGCGAGGAGTTCGAGAACAGCCAGTCGCGCTTCGACTTTTCCGCTACGCACACGCGCTTTTCGGTCGAACGCAGCCTCAAGCGTCTGCACACCGATCGCATCGAGCTGGTGCTGGTGCATTCCGATGGCAACGATCTGGACATCCTGCAGCACGCCGAGGTCTACCAGACCCTCGCCGAGCTCAAGCGCGAGGGCAAGATTCTCGGCTACGGCCTCTCCGGCAAGACCGTGGACGGCGGACTGCTGGCGCTGCAACGGGGCGACTGCGCGATGGTCACCTACAACCTCAACGAGCAGGCCGAGCGACCAGTGCTCGACTACGCTGCAGCCCACGGCAAGGGCATTCTGATCAAGAAGGCGCTTGCCAGCGGCCACGCCTGCCTCAAGCCAGGTGAAGACCCGGTGCGCCGAAGCTTCGAGTTACTGTTCGGCCACCCCGGGGTCAGTGGCGCGATCATCGGCACTATCAATCCGCAGCATTTGACGGCTAACGTACGGACTGCTGCTGCCGTTCTGACCGGCAACTGAAACGGTCCTGGCGGCAACGTTCATCCGCTGCCCGGAAGCGCATTACGCTGATGCCGCGCGGTTACTTTCTTCGCCGCAAGGAGAAACCGAATGCCAAGAGTTCTGGTGCGCAAGAGCCCTGCCGCATTCAAAACCCTGCCTCTCTATGTCGAGGCCAGCCAGGACAACCTGAGCTACCAGAGTCTGGGCCGGCCGTTGAACTTCAGCGAAGTGATCGAGCGCCGCCGCCCGGTGGAGGTGTCCGATCCGGGCCGTTTTGCCATCGAACTGGCTAATCTCGGCGTTTCAGTGCGTCTGACCATGAGCTGGCAGGGCCGCGAATACTGGGTGCTGGTCCGTCAGCAGCGGCCGGACCGTGGTGACGTTGTGCTCAAACTGATTTCCGGATACATCCCGGCGCATGAGCTGAACCTGCCGCTGCTTACCGCCATTCAGGAGATCGCCGAAGAATGCCTGCTGGAAACCCCTGAAGGCTGGCTTGCCGGGCGTTTCGGCGATACCTGGCTGCCCACTCCGTACCAGGCCAGCCTGCACTACCGAGAGGCGGTGCACTTTAAGCTCGCCTCGCAATCCGGCGCCACGCGCCCGGTGCAGTGCGGCAACATGGTGCTGATGGAGCGTCCTCGCGCCTATGTACACCTGCCGACCGCATCGTTGCAGCTGGTATATGACATGCGCATGGAGCTACCGAAAGAGACGCGACAGCTGAGCCTGTTTCATGTCGACGAACGCCTGGAGGACGGGCAACTGGTTGCGCGCCTGGAGCGCAGCCGGCCCGACATCTACCTGATACCGCTGCATCAGGGCCAGCCGCAGGATCAGCTGCTGCAACTGCGCAATGGCCAGTTCAGCCCGGTGAACACTCGCGGCCTGTGGCTATCGGAAAGCTTTGCGCCGCAGGAAGGCTGGGTGGTGCGCGACGAGCGCGTTCGCTGGAGGGATTGGTGGGCGGCACGGCCGATGGCGGCCGCCCGTTAACGCGTAGTGGGTAGCCGCGAAAAGCGGCTATCCAGCTACTGACGATACGCGGTAGGCGTATCCAAAGGGCTCAGCGGCTGCGGATCTTCTCGACGATGGCTGTGGTCGAGCTGTTTTCCACCAGCCCCAGCACCTTCACCACGCCACCGTACGCCTTGACCAACTCGGCACCGACCACCTGAGCGACGCCGTAGTCGCCGCCCTTGACCAGCACATCGGGGCGGACCTGGGCCAGCAGGTTTTCCGGCGTGTCCTCCGAAAAGCACACCACCCAATCCACCGCTTCCAGACCGGCCAGCACCGCCATGCGGCGATCTACCGAGTTGATCGGCCGCCCCGGCCCCTTCAGGCGGCTGACCGAGCCGTCGTCGTTGACTGCCACGACCAGACGATCGCCCTGGGCGCGGGCCTGCTCGAGGTAGGTCACATGGCCAGCGTGCAGGATGTCGAAACAGCCATTGGTGAAGACGATCTTCTCGCCCTCTGCCCGTGCATCCTCGACCGCAGTGAGCAGTTGTTCGACGGTCATTACACCGCGCTCGGAGCCCTCTTCGCGCTGCACGGCTCGGCGCAACTCGGGTGCGCTGATACAGGCGGTACCCAGCTTGCCGACCACGATACCGGCGGCCAGGTTGGCCAGTGCCACGGCCTGCGGCAGCTGCTCACCGGCAGCGATGGCCGCTGCCAGAGTCGAAATGACGGTATCTCCGGCGCCGGTCACGTCGAACACTTCACGGGCACGAGCCGGCAGGTGCAGTGGCGCCTGGTCGGGACGCAGCAGGGTCATGCCGTGCTCGCCGCGGGTGACCAGCAGAGCCTCAAGATCGAGAGTCGCCATCAGCTCGGCGCCCTTGCTCACCAACTCGCCCTCATCGGCACAATGTCCGACGATCGCCTCGAACTCGCCCAGGTTCGGCGTAATCAACGAAGCGCCGCGGTAGATTTCAAAATCCTTGCCCTTGGGGTCGGCGAGGACCGGAATGCCGCGACGGCGCGCAGCCTGGATCAGTGCCTGATGGTTCTTCAACGCGCCCTTGCCGTAATCCGACAGCACCAGCACCTTGACCCCAGCCAGCAAGCCCTCCACGTCGGCCAGCAGTGCGGCAGGATCGGTATCGAACGGCTCTTCGAAATCCATGCGCAACAGCTGCTGATGGCGACTCATCACCCGCAGCTTGACGATCGTCGGCTGGTCCTCGATGCGCTGGAAGTGCGCCTGCACGCCCGCCGCCGCAAGGCTGTCGGCCAGGCTCTGGCGCGCTTCATCTTCACCGGTCACACCCACCAGCGCAGCAGGCGCACCCAGTGCCGCGATGTTCAGCGCCACGTTGGCCGCGCCACCGGGCCGATCCTCGATCTGCTCGACCTTGACCACTGGTACCGGCGCCTCAGGCGAGATCCGCGACGTACCGCCATGCCAGTAACGATCGAGCATGACGTCACCGACCACCAGAACGGCGGCTTGGTCGAAACGGGGCATGGACAGCTTCATGGGGGCTCCGGTGAGGAAGAGAAAACGGCGGCGATCATAACATGCAGGCCGCGGCCGCCTGCCCGCGACAGGCGCCTTGCTAGAGGTGGCGAACCCAGAACAGTTCGTGCCTGCGCACCGCCTTGCGGAAGAATTCGTCCTCGCCGGTGCGCGGCCAGCGCCGGCCGGCGAGGGCTGCCTGGACCAAACGGCGCAGGCGCTTTTTCAGCGGCAGTGGCCCCTGCAAATCGTGCTGCATGGCCAACGCCATGGCCTTGTTCAGCCGCGCGTCGGCATCCAGCAGAGGGCTCCACAGGCGGTCCGCCGGCAGCGGCTCGATGGCAGGCGGCAACGCAATACCACCATCAGCCGGGCCCATCGGCCAGCGATCATTATCGTGCAGGTGGTTGGCATAGAGCAGCAGCGTTTCCGGCAGCCAGTCGCCCTCCGCCATCGCCTGGCAGAGGGCTCGCGTAGCTGCGACGTGATCGGAGTGCGGATCGAGTTCCGGGTGCGGCGCGACCACCACTTCAGGGCGGAAATGCGCGAGCAGCGCGCGCAAATCGGCCTGCAGATTGTCCCAGGTAGGCACGCCGTCCACATCGGCCGGCAGCGCGAAGGGGTTGTTCTGACGAACGCTGCGGATGTCCTGCTCGCCCGATTCCCGCGAGCCGAAGGCGTGAGCAGGCTCCTCGGCCATGGCCGGCAGCTGCAGGCAGTAATAGCCGAGCTGCACGCATTGCGACTGCGGCACGCCGCCCCAAAGCGGTATCGCAAGGCTGTCCCAGCTGCGCAACCGGCCCTTCAAACGAGCCGCAGCGGCCTGGTCCAAACCCAGGCGTTGGTAGTTCTTCGCCTCGATTTCCCCCTGAGTCAGGGTAACGATGGCGACCTCACTCGCCCGGCTGTACAGGCCGAAGGCGGCCAGCTCGGCATCGTCGGCATGGGGTGCGATGATCAGGATCCGACGCTCGGCGTAGTCCGGATTACGCATCGCATAGAGGGTCGCATGGCTCGACAGCCGGCAGAACCGCCCGCGAATGTTCAGCCTGCCCTGGGCGAGCAGCTCCTGCTGACCGGACAGATTGAGGTAACGCCGACCCGCGACACCGCGCTCGAAGTCCTGGCGGTCCTCACCGATCCATACCTGCGGGTCGCGCCAGCGCCCTAGCCAGCTGGCCTTCAGGTTGACCTCGAGAATCAGCGTATCTGCAGCGTTGAAGCCGTCAGGCAGAACCAGACGGCCGCCCTCGATGCGCACCAGGTAGCGCTTGGCATCTTCAGGAAAGGCGTAGCGGTAGTCGTCCTGCGGCCGGTAGAACAGATGATCAGCGAACCACGCCTCATGGGCGATCCAGCCGAGAACCACCAGCAGCGGTATCAGCCACCAGTTGACCAGCGCACCAATCAGCAACAGCGCAACGAGCGCGACGAGCAGCGCGATGCGCTTGTGCTTGCGATGACGTTTAAGCAATTGCTGCTTGCGTGCACTCATGGCTCACACCTGGTAGACCGGGGCGCGGTTGCACCAGCGGTCCTTGTACTCTCGGTCCGCACGACCGAAGGAATAACGCAGCGGTTTGCCCAACGCCCGTGCCTCGGCCCAGGCCGTCTGGGTGTTGACGAAGCTGAGGACGCTGCCAGGGCTGAAATCCCGCTGCTGCGGATCGACACCGCCGTTGATGTACTCGATCGACACCCACTTCGGTGCCTCGACCCGGTAAAGCACCTGGACGGCGATGGGCTGCTCATCGAGCAGGACCACAGAGCCGGTCATGAACTCGCGCAGTAGCGCAAAGACCTCTTGCAGATGGCCCTTACCAGGCGCCTCGAAACCCCAGCGGCGCAGGAACAGATCGGCATACATCGCAGCCTGCTCGGTCGGCGAGAAATCCAGCATCGGTCGCAGCACACCGCCGGCCTCTTCCAGCAAGCGCTGCTCGCGACGCTGGTTGTAGCGGAACTTCTTCGAATACTCCTCCGGCTCGCGCGCCAGCGCCAAGCCCTCCGGCTGCTCGCGCAACGTGCTGATCGCAGTAGCATTCAGCTCGGACACGTAGCGCATACGCTGGCGTACCGGCACCGCTGCCAGCTCGGCAACCGGCAGAACGATCTCCGCGTTGCCCATATCGAACAGGCCGCGCTTGCCAGTCTTTTTCAGCACATCCTTGGAAAGCGCCAGATGTCGCCCCCAGCAGGGAACCGCCGCAATCAGCTCACCTTGCTTTTCCCAGCCCAGATAGCGCACTGGAATACCAGCGAGCCCAGCCAGCCGCTCGATGACCTCAGGGTGAGTCGCAACGCTGCCACCGTAGCGCTGCCAGACCTCGGCATACGTCGATGCGTCGATAACGCGCCAGCCACGCTCGCGCCAGCTCTGCAGGAACTGCAACATCAGGATCCCTGCTCTTCGGGCACTTCGTCCTTGAACTGAGTGGCGTGGAGCCTGGCGTAGGCGCCGTTCGCGGCCAGCAGCTCGGCGTGGGTACCGCGCTCGACGATGCGCCCCTGCTCCATCACCAGAATCTGGTCGGCCTTCTCGATGGTGCTCAAACGGTGCGCGATGACCAGCGTGGTGCGGCCCTGCATGACATGATCCAGCGCGCCCTGGATGTGCCGCTCGGACTCGGTATCCAGCGCCGAAGTGGCTTCGTCCAGAATCAGCACCGGCGAGTTCTTCAACAACGCACGAGCGATCGCCAGGCGTTGACGCTGACCGCCGGATAGCAGCACGCCGTTTTCGCCGACCATGGTTTGATAACCCTCCGGCATCTGCTCGATGAACTCATCGGCGTACGCATCGCGGGCCGCGCGGCGTATGTCGTCCAGCGGCGCGCCGGCCAGATCGCCGTAAGCGATGTTATTGGCCACCGTATCGTTGAACAGCGTCACTTGCTGAGTCACAAGCGCGATGTGACGACGCAGGTTGAGCAACGTGTAGGATTCGACATCCGCACCGTCGAGCAGTATCTGACCTGCCTCATGGTGATAGAAGCGTGGGATCAGATTCGCCAGCGTGGATTTGCCGCTGCCGGATCGACCTACCAGCGCGACCATCTGCCCGGGCTCGATGGTGAAGCTGATGTCATGCAGCACGCGCTTGTCGGTACCTGGATAGACGAAATCGAGGTTACGCACTTCGAGATGGCCGCTGACGGCTTCGCGCTCAAGCGTGCCCCGATCGACTTCTGGCTCCTCGTCGAGCTGCTCGAAGATACTTTCCGCCCCGGCCACGCCCTTCTGGATGGTCGAGCTGACTTCCGAGAGCTGACGTATCGGCTTGGGCAGCAACCCCGCCAGCGTGATGTAGGCGACCAGATCGCCAGCAGACGCGTCACCTCGGAGCAACAATACAAGGAACATCAGCACTGCCATGGCGCTGTAAATGACCAGTTGCAGACTCGGTGTGTAAACGGCATTCGTCTTGACCATACGCAACTGCTTGGCGGTGTTCTCCGAGCTCGCAGCCAGGAAACGATCCCGCTCGTAGGGCTCGCCTCCGAAGCTACGGACCACGCGATAGCCCTGTATGGTTTCCGAAGCAACATGGGTCACGTCGCCCATCGCAAGCTGAATCTTCTTGCTCTGCTTGCGGAATTTCTTGCTGGCGCTCGACACCATGAAACCGATCACTGGCAGTATCGCCAGCATCACCAGAGTGAGCTTCCAGTTCATCCACAGCAGCGTGGCGAACAGGAAAATCACTGTCATGCCCTCGCGCACCACAACCTTGATCGCATCGGTCGCCGCACCGGTGACCATGGTCACGTTGTATGTGATCCGCGAGATCAGATGCCCGGAGTTGTGGCTGTCAAAATAGCGATTGGGGAGTGTCAGCATGTTGTTGAACAGCGCCAGCCGCAGGTCATGCACCAGCCCTAGCGAAACCTTTGCAAGAAAAAAATTGCCGAGGAACGAACCGATGCCCTGCATAAGCGCGATGAAGATGATCAGCAGCGGGACGGCCTGCAATAGCTTGAGCTGAGCCAGCCATGGTACTTCGTTGAGATGCGGGACCTGAGCAAACAAACTGGCGTCTGGGTTGTTCAAACCATCAACAAAGAATTTCAGCATGTAGCCGAGCATCGGCTGGGTCGACGCAAAAATCAGAAAACCAAGAAGACTGATCGCAAACAGCCCTAAATAGGGAAAGACGTAGTGCAGCAATCGCAGATACACCGTCACACTGGATTGCTGGGTAGAATTGGCCATTCGGCAAGCCCCATACGACTGGCTAGAGGAACAAGATGAGGATTGTAACAGCGCAGGAGCTGGAAAACTGGCTGGCGGAAGGCAAGGTGCTGGAAAAGGATGCGCGCGGGCCCAAAGTTCTGGAGCTAGTAAACGGGAGTTTTCTAAAGATCTTCTATACTCGCCGACGCCCCTTTCTGGCGCGCCTGTTTCCCTATGCAGAACGGTTCGCTAGGAACCTTGCCATACTGCGTGGCGCTGGCTTCCATGTCCCTGAAGTCATCGACACCTTTTGGATTGACAAGAGCGCAGGCCTGAGCGGCTGCCTATACCAGCCCTTGCCAGGTTCCTCAATAGAATCCATTTTTCGCGCCGATCCTAATCTGATCAAACAACACTTGCCTGCGCTAGCTAACTTTATAAAAAGCTTGCACCAAAAAGGCATCTACTTTCGATCGTTGCATATTGGCAACATTATCCTGCTTCCGAATGGCTCGCTTGGCCTGATTGACGTTCTCGACCTGCAGAAGAAGCGCAGCCCGCTTGGCCCAAACTTAATCAGACGAAATTTCGATCACTTACACAACCACCTAAAACGAAAGAAGCTTGAGAAGTTCCCTATACAGGAACTTCTCAAGCTCTACGGAGACACTCTGTAGCACGGGGGGGAAAAGCGAAGCGATTAACTACCCGACAACGGCACGTCACTAAAACCGAAACGCTCTAGTACGCGCTTATTAACATAGGTCCCAGGCTTTGGAATATCCTTATTCACCAAGGTCATCGCGCCGACCACCACATTATCGGAAATCGAGATAACATCGCCAATTACACATGAATTGACACAAAGACTGACATTATCACCTATGTGTATCGATTTTTCTCCCGTTCCGCCTTTTATGCCGACGGTACAACCCTGCCAAACCTTGAAATTCTTCCCGATTCGGGCATAAGCACTAATCACGATGCCCGACGGGTGCGCAATCCATAACCCCTCGCCGACCGTCGCGCCCAGCATGATTTCGACGTTGTACTTACGGCTTATTCGCTCGTTGAGCATTTTGGCTCGCCGCTTCCAGAAACGACCGCCTTCAGCGTGAAGTACGTAGGCAAGACGAAACCAGAACAAGTAAGCATAGCGATTGCTTCTCTTATATTTCTGCCTGAGTCTGCGCCATGAAAATTCTTTTTGACTCGCGCCTAGAATCTCCAGGCACCAGTACCGCTTCATACTGTTGAACATCGACATCATCGGACTTCTGGCCGCTCGCCCCCCGAGTGTTCATGCAGGAGGATTGCGGCCGGCAACCAAAAAACAATCCAGAACACACCCGGACGCAGAAAAATCACATAGTAGTTTGCAACGGACACGAAAATGACAAACACCATAAGCGCCAATCCCAGAGGCGCGAAGCTTTGCCCAGAACGATAACGCCACCCACCTAGCAAAAGAATGGCGATCAACGCCAGCAGGAGCAGCAGGCCGGGAATCCCATACTCGTAGAAGAACTGCAGATAGAGGCTGTGCGCTTGGTTGAAACAGCGCCCGGCTCCTTCAATACAGATATTCGGTTCTGCTCCCGCGCCGGCCCCCCACCACCAGAATGAACCGATCTTTGACCACCATTGCCAGAAGATTTCGTCTCGATAACTGGCGTCTATTCCGCCGGCCGTTTCGAGAAGAAATATCCCGGCAATGGCTAGCGGGAGAATGCCGCATAACAGCAAGCGAAACTGCCGAGCAGTGAGCGAAACTGCCAGACAAGCCATAACCGCAGCCAACAGGCCAACCCATACCCCTCGCGAATAAGTGAAATAGCAGTACGTAGAGGCTCCAAGGAACGCCAGCAGGGGCAATACTCTGAGCCAACCTTTTTCGCGTAAAGACATGCAAAGCGCCATGACTGCTGCCACGCCAAAGTACAAGGCGGACACGATAGGGTTCTTAAAATCTGCCATTGTGTGGCCAGCCCAAGAATCTAGCCTGAACTCTCTGAAACCGAAGCCTCGGTTATCGATGAAGAGCGCTTGAAACAAGCTGAGCCATGCAAATAGTCCCGCAGTACCAACCACCGCCAGAAGCAGGACTCGCCAGATGTTCCTGCTTTGCATCACAAGACCAATGGCCACAACGTAGAGACCTACATATAGAAGCAGCCGCAGCCATCTCCAAGGTGTGCCAACGCTCCCCTCGTTAAACACAGCAACGAAAGCAACCCACCCGCACAGGGCCAACAACATGCCAAACGCAGTCTTATTGAACGACGGCCATGATTGCCTGAAAAGGAGCGCGACGAGTGCGGGGGCGAACAGAGTTAGGTTGGTGATGGTGGCGTAACGACTGCCGTCTGGAATAAAGCAAATCCCTGCGAGCTGCAGATATAGTCCAATCGCGAGCAACACCCGCAGGGAGGTAGGGAGCGACCAAGGTAGAATCATGCTGCCAAAGCCTCAATTTTCGTCGCTACCGCCGCGCAGTGCTCCGCTACGGCATCCTGCCAACGGCCCGGCACGCAGTATTCATCTCGAAGATAACTTATGAATGCCTGTCGCAGGTCTTCGCTTAGGCCCCAGGCCGGCAGCTTTTCCAGTAAAGCGAGAGCCTCTGTCGCATTTCGCGCGCTGGCCGCAATGCCTTCGATCGCATAGAAAGCTTCCCCCAGAACCAGCACGGGCTTCGCCAAGAGAATGCTCTCAAGGCCCACTGTCGAATTTATCGTAACGACACAGTCAGCCTTCTCGATCAATTCCTGCGTCGAGTTGCCGTTCGCGAAAATGACCCTGTCTGAGGCGCGCCTGGCTAGATCCGGATACTTTACCCGGCTCGATGGATGCTCTTTCAGAACCACGACTCTCCCGCTGCGCTGCGCGACCAGTTCGGCAAAGGAGAAAAGCTCGCGCATGCCGCTTATCCAGGGCGAATACAGCCGAATCTGGGTATCCCAATCATCTTGAAAGGGAATGAATATATAGCTGCTAGGTAGCTCAACGGACTGGCTTTGACGCTTCGCTTCTCGTGGAACCAGCGCGACCGAGCCAGCACCACGTAGCCGGCCAGGGTATCGCTCTGCATAGTTCCTATAGAAAGCGGCATCCCTCGGCACGGAGTTGCGATAATTCACGCCCTGAGGGTCAAGGGTTGTAGTACCTGGAAGCAGTCCGTTCTCGAAATGCAATCGCAGCACGCCAGCTTCACACATGCTTGTGAGCAATGCGCAATAACGGTGGCTACCGTTCCACACCGCTACCGCGCCCGGCCTCTCTTCTCGCAGCAACCGGCCGAAACGAAGAGCCATCACCAACATCTCCAACCTCAGCAGAAGTCGATATAAGGCGCCGTGATAACGACCTTTCGTCGCCCGCTCGGTGCACTTCTCTTGCACCAACCGACTCCACTCCACCCGACGTAGCGCCTGTTGTAATCCGCAGACGGATGGAAGAGGCAATGTCGCAGGCGTGACGACAGTGCCAGTCAACTCTGAATTTTCAAGTAGGCCACTGAAGTAGTTGATTTGATGCTTAGCCAATCCGAGAAATACGACTTTCATAAGTATGCTTATTAATATTTTTGGGGCGGAGCAGACAGTTGAATACCAACAGGCTCCGCGGCGTTCGCTACCACCCGCACGCTGCCGATAAGGGTGCTAAGCGGCTTGTCTGCGTGACAGATGTGGTAGTTCAGAAACTCCAACAAGCGCTCTTTTATTTTTCCCGGTTCAGACAGAGCTGTTTCGATACAGGGCGCCAACTGCGCCTCAGCGACGACTCTTGGCAGCCCGAATCGCGCGACCGAAAAATAGTCCTCGCCCTGCCCAAGAAGCACGAAAGGAACTCCGGCACGGGCAACATCCAAGACAGCATTGGTATAACCACACAGCACTAGATCGAAGTGCCCGGCACATTGCTCGAGCGTCTCATCTGCAGACAAGAGAGCGATTCGCTCGGAACCCGCTGCATAGTCCAGCCAAGGATAGCCTTGTCCACGGGGGTGGAGTTTCACTGAGATCCTTGCATCCTGATGCTGTTCGAGCCAAGTCACTACCCACCTGCAATATTGTTGATAGGTTTCGGTATGCTCGTAATCCGGGCCAGAACCGAGAAACAACAAACGTGGCGTCCTTCTGTTATTACTCTCGTGCCAAACGGCTCTCTTTTCGTCTGTCAGAAAATATGGCCCCGCATACACGGCGCGGCACTCACCAAAAGCCTCCCCAAGCGAAGAAAGGTAGTCGTAAGAACTTCTGCCAAACATCAGATAGTAGTCGTAATCGAAATAGTCATAGCGACTGGACTGCCCAGACGGCACGGAATGCGCCAGATGCATTACTCGCATGCCCTCGGTGCGTAGCGCCTTGATGAAACTTGGAATTATCCAGCCGTTTCGCTCGGCCAACACCACCTTGGCCCGATAACGTCGCAGCAAGAACGCCGCATGCGCAGCATGCCAATACAGCAGGAACGGGACGGGCTTGGCAGGTCTGACGAACTGCCGAGCGCGAATCAGTACGCCATCCGACTCTTCGACAAATTCCTCGACGTGGAGACCGTTAGCCCGCAACGCCTGTAGCAAAGCGCCTTTTCGGCCTTGTTCGTATGATTTACGCGAAGGATGAATCAGCAAAACGTCGCATGACGTTGCTGGGATACGCCGACCTATGGACAAAAAGAAAGCCAACAGCCCCCTACCTGCCAACCGACAGCGCAGTCGCCAGGACGCCAATCGCCCCTTCCCGCGGCGCAATGGTGCGCTGACTACGAAGTCACGCAGCTGGCGCAACGCCACGTTCATGGGAGGTCCCACGCTCAGTGTCTTCCGCTCAACCAAAGCCGCAACGCTTTGCGGGTATAGGACATCTTGAAAATTACCCGCCAATCATTGCTGATCGCTTGCCGATACATTCCACGCGCCTCGGCAAACCGCCCTGCGCTCAAAAGCCCACGAAACAGCGAAAGGCAACGCTGAGCCTTGAATGCTCTGCGTAACGACGACATGGCAGCAGGCACCCGCCCCTTGTTGAATATCTCCTCGACGACGGCAAGCCCAACAGCACAATCCTGCTCGATGTCGTGCCTCATGCTGTCATCGTGCTTGTAGATCAGCGCCATGGGCGCGGCAAGCACCGTGCACTCAAAGTTTGCGAGTGCTTGACTGAAGACCGGAATGTCCTCGGCATTTCTAAAGCTTTCGGGGTAGTTTCCGAGCCGAAAAACGTCGCGATGAATGGCGGACGCCCCGTTGGCAAGGCCGATGGTCTTGTCCAATAGATATCCACGCAACCGTTCCAGCCGTTCATCAGGAAGCGCCGCTGGCAGATGTTCACGGCGCTTGCCATCGGGCCAGACAGCCCAATGGCCGCCGATTACCATGCGTGTTTGCGGATGTTGCGCGAGGTGCTCACTCAACAACCTCAGGGCATCCGGCGCCAACTCGTCATCGGCATCGAGAAACACCAGATACGTCCCTGTGGCCTCTACTATGCCGCGATTACGGACCGAGGAAAGCCCGCCGTTGGGCTTGCGGATAGCACGGAAAAGTCCAGCATGTTTGACTTGCAGATCGGCAAGTACCGCAGGTGTCTCGTCGGTCGAGCCGTCATCGATTACCAACAGCTCGCTACGCTCAGTTAACTGAGCGATTACGGACTCGACCGCGCGAGGCAAAGTCTTCGCATAGTTGTAGGCTGGAATGACGATACTGATCAGCAAATCAGATGTGCTCATACCAACCCTTGCCTTCCTTGACCACGAGGATGTCCTCCATGATCAGGTATTGCAGATCCGAGCCGTAGAACATATTCAGCGCATCGGTTGGCGAGCAGATCATCGGCTCGCCGCGGCGGTTCAGCGAGGTGTTCAACGACACGCCGTTGCCGGTCAGCTTTTCCAGCTCCAGCATCAGGTCGTACCAGCGCGGATTATGCCGACGCTCAAGAACCTGGGCGCGCGAAGTGCCGTCTTCGTGGACCACTTCGCCGACCCGCTCCTTCCAGCCTTCATTCACTTCGAAGGTGAAGGTCATGAACGGGCTAGGATGGTCGACCTTCAGCATCTGCGGAGCAACGGTATCGAGCATGGACGGGCAGAAGGGTCTCCAGCGCTCGCGGAACTTGATCTGCTCGTTGATGCGATCGGCCACGCCGGGCACGCTCGGACAGCCAATGATCGAGCGGCCGCCAAGGGCACGCGGGCCGAACTCCATGCGCCCCTGAAACCAAGCCACGGGGTTGCCATCGACCATAATCCTGGCGATGCGCTCGGGCGTGTTGGCGATCTGCTTGAACACCGGCTTGTTTGGATGCTTGGCACAGGCAGCGATGACGTCTTCGTTGGAATAAGACGGGCCGAGATAGACGTGCTCCATCTTCTCCACCGGCACGCCGCGCTGCACCGAGACATAGGCCGCAGCACCAACCGCGGTACCAGCGTCACCGGAGGCCGGCTGAACGAACAGCTCCTTGACGTCGTCACGGGCGATGATCTTCTGGTTGAGCTTCACGTTCAGCGCGCAACCGCCGGCGAAGGCAATCTTGCCAGTCTCGCGGATGATGTCGCCCAGGTAGTAGTCCATCATCTGCAGGGCAAGCTTTTCGAACAGCGCCTGCATGGCGGCCGCGTAATGGATGTAGGGGTCGTCGGCGATGTCACCTTCCCGCTTGGGGCCCAGCCATTCGATCAGCTTCGGCGAGAAGTAGTAGCCCTTGCCCTTCTCCTTGTAGCGACGAAAGCCGATGACGTTGGCGTAATCGGTGTTGATGGTCAGCTCGCCGTTCTCAAACGTCGCCAGGCGGGAAAAATCATACTTGGCGGCGTCGCCGTAGGGCGCCATGCCCATCACCTTGAATTCGCCATCGAGCATCTCGAAACCGAGGTACTCGGTGATCGCTCCGTACAGTCCGCCTAAGGAATCCGGGTCGTAGAACTCTTTGATCTTGTGAATCTTGCCGTTCTCGCCCCAGCCGAAGAACGTGGTGGCGTACTCACCCTTACCGTCGATGCCGAGAATGGCGGTCTTCTCGGTGAATCCCGAGCAATGGTAGGCGCTGGAGGCGTGGGCCAGATGATGCTCAACCGGCTGCAGCTTGACCTTCTTCAAGTCGAAGCCGAGCTGCTGGAGGCACCACTCAATGCGCTTCTTGTACCGGTAGTAGCGGCGGTTGCCCATGAGAATGGCATCCAGCGCACGATCCGGCGCGTACCAGTAGCGCTTGGCATAGTGCCAGCGGGCCTTCTCGAAGATGCTGATGGGTGCGAACGGAATCGCCACTACGTCGACGTCCGCCGGTTTGATGCCGGCCTGCTCAAGGCAGAATTTGGCGGATTCGTACGGCATGCGGTTCTTGGCATGCTTGTCACGCACAAAGCGCTCTTCTTCAACGGCGGCAATCAGCTTCCCGTCAATGTAAAGGGCGGCGGAAGGATCATGACTGAGGGCGCCGGAAAGGCCGAGAATCGTCAATGCCACGGGTATTGCCTCTTAATCTTCGATGCTGGTGCCGGGCACCGCGGGTAAACGTTGGTCAAGCAGCCGGTACAGGGCGCTGTCGGTCGGCCAGTTGCGCAGGAACCGCGCGCGGTCCTTGGCATATGCCCGGGCAAAGCTGGCATCGCTGCCATGTTGTTGCACGGCATCCAGGTCGATCAGCGACCAGCGGTCATCCTCCCAGAACAGGTTGTGCCCCTTGAGATCGCCGTGACTGATGCGCTCGCGAATCAGTGCTGCGAACAGCCGGTCCAGGGCGACCAGCTCTTCCTCTGGAGGACAGCCACCCAGGTACGGCTGAAAACGCGCAATTATATCTTCTCCGCGCAGCAATTCGGTAATCAGCCACGCCGGCCCACGCATCCACAGCCAGCGGCGCTCGATGACGGCTAGCAAACGTGGAGTAGCGATCCCGAGAAAGTCGAGGCGATTGCCTTCAACCCAACTATGCCAGGCGCGACTAGGGCGCCAGAAGCGCTTGAGCCAATGCAGCGGATTCTTGATGTTGTACCGTTTGATCAGCAGTGGCCGGTCGTCCAGCTCGCATTGCGCAACGGTGGCTGCGCCACCGGTCTTGTACAGCCGCCCCCGGGAAACGAAAGCGTCCGGATCAGCCAGTACCGGCTGCAAGGCAGGCGCCTCGTCACGCCGAACCGCTTGCGCGCCGAACGGGCCAATGTGCGCGCTGAAGAGGCTGCAATTGCGCGCCACCTTTTTCAGGTAGTCGTTCAGGCGCCAGGCGCGCGTCCTGCGGATTTCCTTCAGCAGCGCTTCCAGCGGCAACGCATGCTCGCTGTTGGCGAGCAGATAGTGCACCAGCAGTTCTTCTATGAACGGCTCGATCTCTGCCGGTAGCTGGGCGAAGAAAACGCCGAGGTTCTCCAGCACCCGCTCGCGCGACAACGGCTGCCCGGGCGTCTCTGCCTTTACGCCGCCGCCGTCGACCACATAGAGCTGCCCGGCGGCTCTCAGCAGGTTGTCCAAATGCAGATCCGCCTGCCAAAGGCCTTGCGCATGCATCCTGGCGATCAGTTCAAGCGCCTCGCCGAGCACGTCGCGCTGGGCATCCGACAGGCCAGGTTCCGCCTCAACGGAGCACCAGACTTCCCACAGGCTTTCGCAGGAATCGAGCCAGTCGAACAGCAGCCAGCCGCCCTCGCCCTCCCGCCAATCCTGAGCAACCAGGGCAGGTGTTGGCAGCTGCTGATCCGCGAGCAGCTGTGCGCCAGCCACCTCGCGCCGATGGTGACGCTGCGCCTTGCCACCCACCATAAGCTTGGCCAGTACCTGGCGACCGTTCCAAAGCGCGCGGCCGACATAGCGCTGCCCGGGCAGGATGCGCAGCCAAAGATCGACATGCAGACTCGCCCCATCCGGTAACTCGACTTGCAACGGGCAGGCAGGCTCTCGCCCGGCTCCGGCCAGCTCGACCAACCTCATTAACGGGCCTCCTTGGCTTCGCGCCGCTGATGCAGCTGCCGCAGCCATGGCTCGACCAGGCGAGAGTCGTCCAGATAGGCCTCCAGCAAATGCCGCACGCCTTGCTTACCGATAACGCTTGCACGCCGCACGAGCGGTTCCAGATCCTTGACCCGGTCGCGCCGCCCCAACAATAGAGGGCGGGTTTTCTCCAGATCGATCAGGCAGGCCTGCCAACAACCGCCCTGCTCACGCAGGAAGATGTGCTTGGGATAGAAGCAGCTATGCATCTGTCCGGCCTGATGCAACGTACGCGCCAATCCGCCGACTGCAACGAGGATCGCTTGGTGATTTGATTCGCCAAGCTCCGGCCATCGCTTCAGCAATTCGTCCAAATCCATCCATCCATCCAGCGCACGCGTCAGCAGAACAGCGCGCCGTTCGCCGCCGACCTTGCGCTGCCCGAAGAAGCTGGCCTGCAGCGCCGGCACGCCAAGCCGCGCATAACGACGGATATTGCGAAACTCCCGGGCGAAGGTTGGCTCGCCAAAGGGGTGCGCCAGTGTGCGAGTCAGATGATCGCTCTGCCGCTTGAGGTAGAACGCCGAGTCATCGAGCTCGAGCCGGAAGACACTGCTCCAGCCACCGCGCTCGACATTGGGCTCATCCACAGCAGTCAGCTGCACCGACCAGAGTGCATCAAAACCCGCCAGACCATGTCTCTCGAGCGCCGCCCGATCAGCCTGCGCAATGAAGTCCTTCATTCCCGCCCCTGGAAATAATTCAGAATCTGCCGAATGCGCGACTTGTCCTTGTCTACCAGCCGCTTGCGCTGGCAGTACTGCAGATAGAACCGCAGGCGCTGGGTTCGGCTGAGCTGGTACTTGGCGACCTTGTCCAGACAGGCCAGGTCCTTGACGATACGCCGCTGCAGGAACGGTCCCCGCCAGAACGCACCGGTCGGACAGTCGATCAGATAAAGACGACGCTGCGGATCGACCAGCAGATTGCGCCATTTGAGATCGTTGTGAGCAAAGCCCCGGTCGTGCATCGCCCGAGTAGAGCGAGCAAGCTGCAGGCTGACCTCTTGCACCCAGCGCGGATCGCGGAGGCGAGCATCATGTGTAGTGGCGAGCATGGCCAGATCATCGGTCTGCTCCAGCTCGCGGGTGATCAATGCGCCGCGTAAACACGCACCACCACGACGCTCCAGACCGTAAGCCACGATTGGAGCAGTGGGGATGCCCCAACGTCGAAACAGCATAAGATTCTGCCATTCCGCCTTGACCCGCGGCCGGCCGACAAATCGACGCAAACCCTTGCCTGCCCCGGAGTAACGCTTTACGTAATAGCGAACACCGTTGCGCTCGATACGAATGACCTCCGACAGCAGGTCCTGGGTCAGCCGCTCGCCTGTCAACGCGAATACGCTCGCGAGGGTGCCGAAATCCGCACTCAGATCGGCATAGGCCGGGTCCAGTGTCCAGCCGGCCATTACAGCGCATCCCCATAGCGCAGCTTGCGCGCCTGCAGCCTTTCGGCCTTGCGCTGCAACCATGCCAGCAGCGAAGACTCGTCACGCAGAATCTCCCGCAGCGGACGCTGAAAGTAATCGCGCAGGAAGCGCAGCTTGTCACCACGGGTCAGGCCGATCTCGAGCGCCGAGAAGTACAACCCGGCCAGGTCCTTGTCGCGCCAGCGCCGAGGCGTCCGGGAGCGAACCTGCGCGCGGTGCAGGTCGATCAGCGACAGGCGGAAATCACTTGCTGTCACCGGCTTGTCGGTATGCAGCAGAAAGTGGCAGATGTAGAAATCGCGATGATTGACGCCGGCGCGATGCATGGTGCCGGCCATGCGGGCGACTTCGGCGATAAGTGCGCGCTTGAGCGCCGGTGCCGGTGGCTGTTCCAGCCAGCTGGCCGTGAAGTCCTCGAGGCTGACGGTCGGGGCCAGTTCTTCGGTGATGATGAACGAATGCTGGCTGGCCGGGTTGGCTCCGCGCTCGCCGTAAGCCACCGCGGTCATGGTCGGCACACCCACTTCGTGCAGCCGCTGGATCGCTCGCCATTCCTGGCCCGCACCAAGGACGGGCGCCTTTGCCGTAAGCAGATTCTTGGCGATTTCCGCCCAACCGATGCCACGGTGGATCTTGACGAAGTAACCCTGCCCGTCGACTTCGGTACGCAGCGTGCGTCGCCCCTCCAGCTCGCGGTACACCTGCCCGTCGAGACGCTCGACTTCGACGAACGGGTCCGCGCCGTGCCAGAGGCTTTTGAACGGCTCCAATAGCATCAGGCGCATGGAGCCTCCGCCAATTGGCAGGGCGCTGACCGAGCTGTAGCGCTCATGCGCTTGCCCCGAGAATCACGTCTGCCGCCTTCTGCGGCATCGAATAAAGATCCGCCGTGCCGGCGAACGTCAGCGCATTGCGACTCCAGACCGCGCGTTGCTGATCATCGGCCAGCATCTGCGCCAGCATCTGGTCGAGCACCTGCTGCTCGAAGGGGCTGGGCACCACGCGACCGCAGTCGGCGTCGGTAATGTAGTGCGCATAGCCACATACATCGGTGACCAGCACCGGCAGCCCGGCGACCAGCGCTTCCAGCAGCACGGTACCGGTGTTCTCGTTATAGGCTGGATGGATCAGCAGATCGGCGCCCAGCAGGAAACGCGGGATATCGCTGCGCCCCTTGAGGAATTCGACCATGCCGGAAACGCCCAGCGTCTTGGCCTGCAGCTTGAACGGCTTGGGATCGTCCTGGCCGATCACCAGCAGCCGGGTGCGCTGGCTCAGTTCGCGCGGCAATGCGGCGAGTGCCTTGAGGCTGCGGTCCAGCCCCTTGGTCTTGAAACCGGAACCGATCTGCACCAGCAGCAGCTCCTCGGGCCGCACCTCGAATTCCTCGCGAAACTCGGCACGGATTTGCGCAGCATTGGCCGGCGCGCGGCGATCCTGGGCGATGCCCGGCGGCAACAGGTGAAAGCGTTCGGCGGGCGTGCCGTAGTGTTTGACGAACAGCGGCTGCTGCACCTCGGAGATCATCAGGATTTCGGTCTTCGCCTCGGGCGCAAACACCGCGCGCTCGTACTCGGCGAAGTGCTTGTAGCGACCCCAGCGGCGGTAGATCGGATTGCGCAGGGTCTGCGCCTTGTCCTCGAAGCAGGGGTCGGCGGCGTAATACACGTCGAGTCCCGGCATCTTGTTGAAGCCGATCACCCGGTCCACCGGCCGCCGCGCCAGATCGGCCTCGACCCAGGCGGTGAAGCGCTCGTTGCGGGTGTGGTTGAACAGCGCCTTGACCGGCGCGATCAGCACCTCGAAGCCCTCGGGCACATCACCTTCCCAGATCATCGCGTAGACGCGGATCGCGTGGCCGCGACGCTGGCATTCGAGGGCAATGCGCATGAAGTCGCGCTGCAGCCCGCCGAAGGGAAAATACTTGTAGAGAATGAAGGCCAGTTGCATCAGACGGACTCCGGGGCCCGCAGCAGGGCTTTCAGTTCGGTGACGACGCGCTCAGGGTGCAGATCGTCGAAACAAGGCTTGTGGCGATCACCGCGACCGGCGTTCGGCCCGCCGGCGCATAGGTGCACCTGCGAGCGCCCATAGGCGCCAACCCGCCCGGGCAGGGTCGGACCATAAAGCGAAATGCTCGGCACATCCAGCGCCGCGGCCAGATGGCCGAGGCCGGTATCCACTGCGACGCAAGCCCGCGCACCAGCGATGACCCGTGCAACGCCGGCCAGATTCAGCTTGGGCAGCACCGCTGCGTTGGCCACGCCGCTGACGATACGCTCGGCCCGTGCCTTTTCCTCGGCATTACCCCAGGGCAGGCGGATCGCCCAGCCGAAGGCGCTCATGCGTTCGGCCAGCTCGCGCCAGTACGCTTCCGGCCAGTGCTTGCTCGGCCAGGTGGTGCCATGCAGGAACAAAAGATAAGGCTGCTCGCTCGGCGCAGCCATCTGCTCGCGATTCAGGCCATAGTCGGCGATGCTCTCCGGCAACGGATAACCGAGGGCCTGCGCGAACAGCTGGCGCACCCGCTCCAAGGCGTGCTGATCACGCGGCACGGCGTAGCACCGATCATAAAACCGTGTCGCCAGCGGCTCGCGGGCCGAATCGTGGTCCAACCCGGCGACCGGCGCCT
>ERZ1673962.115-NODE-115-length-66759-cov-158.039323_pt1 | contig 66759 bp, 60 predicted proteins | sample MGYA00580188_ERZ1673962 | MGnify/ENA primary metagenome ERZ1673962 (study PRJEB41334, sample SAMN05608104) | rock metagenome | biome: terrestrial subsurface; feature: shale formation; material: shale | place: USA: Pennsylvania ...
CAAGCTTATACACCAAACCCCCGACCCTCGTAAGAAGGTCGGGGGTTTGTCTTTGAGCAGGAAAAAAAGCACTTCAATTTGTGCTGAACACCTTGCCCGTATGGCGGTCGGAATTGCTTCTGGATCGCAGTAGCCCCTGCTCCTCTTGGAAAAGTTTGTCGAATCAGGCCCCTGTGTGTGATCCCGAGCCTGTCCGGTTAGTGCGAGGCTTTATTCCAGCTGCTTTCACGTAGACTGTGACGGCGATAAGCCGGTGGTGTTTTTTGGGTTGCGGACAGGGATTCCAATGTCATTCTGTGATGTCAACAATCCACCTTGGGACGGCTTCTAGTGAATGGAGGCATGATGCTGGCCGGCGAAGTGTTCCCATGGCGCGAAGGCAATCAATTTCAGTTACTAATCGATGGCCCCCGCTTCTTTCCGCGTCTCCTGCAGTGCATTGATGCTGCCGAGCGGCGCGTTGATGTTGAACTGTATCTGGTGGAGGACGGCCAGTGTGCCGAGCGCCTGGTTGCTGCGCTGGTTGCTGCGGCCGTTCGTGGCGTGCGAGTACGCTGTCTGTTTGATGGTTTTGGTTGCCTTAAGCTCGGACAAAAGGCGCGTAAGCACCTGACCGATAGCGGCGTGGAGTTGCGGCTGTACAATCCGCTGAGATTTCGCCTGAAGTTCCGCAACTTGCATCGCGATCATCGCAAGCTGATCTTGATCGATGATGTCTGCTGTTTCGTCGGTGGCACAGGTGCGACTGACGAGTTCTGGAACCCGGAAAAACCGGAAGAGCATTGGCATGAAGCCATGGTTGAGATCCGCGGGCCATTGATGCATGACTGGCGTCGCTTGTTCGATGCTCAGTGGGCTTTATGCCTAAAGCGGAGAATCTGGCAGCTTCCCCTGCCGCAGAGTTTGCCGAAAATTCCGGAGAACCCGGAACCCGGCAATGGCATGGGGCGGGTAGCGTACTCTGCGGCGCGCCAACATCGTGACATCCTCCAAAGCCTGATCCGGAACTTGCGCCATGCGCGAACACGGGTCTGGTTCGCCACACCTTATTTCCTGCCGACGGGACGGGTACGACGCGAGTTGCTGCGTGCGGCGCGTCGAGGCGTCGAAGTGCGCTTGTTGCTGACCAGTCGCAACACAGACCACCCCCCCATTCGGTATGCAGGCCAACGCTATTATCCTCGCTTGCTGCGTGCAGGCGTGCATATTCATGAATATCAGCCACACTTTCTGCACTTGAAGATGGTATTGATTGACGACTGGGTAAGTATCGGCTCGTGCAACTTCGATCACTGGAATCTGCGCTGGAATCTGGAAGCTAACCTCGAAGCTGTCGATGCCAGCCTCAGCGCGAGTGTTGCGGAGAGTTTCGAGCAGGACTTTTCACGCAGCATTGAAATCGATTTGTGCAAATGGCATGCACGCCCGTTGCGCATGCGCATTTACCAGAGAATGTGGGGGCTGCTGGACCGCCTGGCGATCAATATCCTCAACCGAAGTGGCTGATCGGCTACTGATTATTCACCTGACAGGAGAACGACCCAATGGCTGCAAAGAAGATTCTGATGCTGGTTGGTGATTATGTCGAAGATTACGAAACCATGGTCCCGTTTCAGGCGCTACAAATGGTTGGTCACACTGTTCATGCGGTGTGCCCGGACAAGAAAGCCGGAGACAGCGTGCGCACTGCGATCCATGATTTCGAGGGCGATCAAACCTACAGTGAAAAGCCGGGGCATAATTTCGCCCTGAATTTTGACTTCGATGCTGTGCGTGCCGAAGACTATGATGCTCTGCTGGTTCCCGGTGGTCGTGCGCCCGAGTATCTGCGTTTGAACGAGCAGGTACTGGATCTGGTCCGCGCCTTCGATGAGATGAAGAAGCCGATCGCTGCGGTCTGTCATGGGGCTCAATTGCTGGCGGCTGCCGGTGTGTTGAAGGGGCGTGATTGCAGTGCCTACCCTGCGTGCGCGCCCGAGGTGAAACTGGCAGGAGGTAATTACGTGAATATCCCGGTTGACCAGGCACACAGCGAAGGCAATCTGGTCACGGCACCTGCTTGGCCTGCGCATCCAGCCTGGCTGGCAGGTTTTCTCAAGCTGCTGGGTACCGAGATAACGTTGTAGGATAACGTCCATCCACGTCAGGTCCGTGTTTGCGTGCCTGACGAGCCCTGCCTCAAACGTACCCTGAGAGATCCCTCGTGACTGTTGCCCCGAAAAATCCGCTGCATGGCGTCACCCTTGAAGCGATGCTGATTGAGTTGCACGCTCACTATGGTTGGGAGGGGCTGGCCGAGCGAGTCGATATTCGCTGCTTCAAGAGTGAACCGAGCATCAAGTCGAGCCTGACCTTCCTGCGTCGCACTCCCTGGGCGCGGGAGAAGGTCGAGGCGTTGTTCCTCCGCTTGCGCAAAGGGCGCGCTTGAGATTTCCCCGCTTCAAACAGAAAGCCCGGCACTAGGCCGGGCTTTCTGCATTCAGTTCAGCGCTATCACTGTACTTCAACAGCCAGGCTGTCGCTGATCTTCTGCTGCCAGATCGCCGGGCCGGTGATGTGCACCGACTCACCGTTGGTGTCGACGGCGACGGTCACGGGCATGTCCTTCACCTCGAACTCGTAGATGGCTTCCATGCCCAGCTCGGCAAACGCCAACACTTTTGATTTCTTGATCGCCTGGGCGACCAAATAGGCAGCGCCGCCAACAGCCATCAGGTACACGGCCTTGTTATCCCTGATCGCATCGATGGCAATCGGGCCGCGCTCGGATTTGCCGATCATGCCCAGGAGTCCAGTGCTTTCCAGAATCTGGCGGGTGAACTTGTCCATGCGCGTTGCGGTGGTCGGGCCGGCGGGACCAACCACTTCGTCACCAACCGGGTCGACTGGACCGACGTAATAGATGAAGCGCCCCTTGAGGTCCACTGGCAGCTCTTCGCCCTTGTTCAGCATGTCGACCATGCGCTTGTGTGCGGCGTCGCGCCCGGTGAGCATCTTGCCGTTGAGCAGGACGGTTTCGCCCGGCTTCCAGCTCTGCACGTCTTCCGGGGTCAGGGTGTCGAGATTGACGCGGCGTGCGCTCGGACCGGCTTCCCAGACGATTTCCGGGTAAGCGTTCAGATCTGGTGCTTCCAGCACGGCCGGACCGCTGCCGTCGAGCACGAAGTGTGCGTGACGGGTGGCGGCGCAGTTGGGGATCATGCACACCGGCAGGGAGGCGGCGTGGGTCGGGTAATCCATGATCTTGACGTCGAGCACGGTGGTCAGGCCGCCCAGGCCTTGGGCGCCGATACCCAACTGGTTGACCTTGTCGAACAGCTCCAGGCGCATCTCTTCGATGCGGTTCTGCGGGCCGCGGGCTTTCAGCTCATGAATGTCGATGGACTCCATCAGCACTTCCTTGGCCATTACTGCCGCCTTCTCGGCGGTGCCGCCGATGCCGATGCCGAGCATGCCTGGCGGGCACCAGCCGGCGCCCATTTCCGGGACGGTCTTCAAAACCCAGTCAACGATGGAGTCGGACGGGTTGAGCATGGCCATCTTCGATTTGTTCTCGGAGCCGCCGCCCTTGGCTGCCACATCCACTTCCACCTTGTCGCCGGGAACGATGGAGTAATGGATGACCGCCGGGGTGTTGTCCTTGGTGTTTTTGCGGCTACCTGCCGGATCGGCCAGGATCGAAGCGCGCAAGACGTTTTCCGGCAGGTTGTAGGCGCGGCGAACGCCTTCGTTGATCATGTCGTCGACGCTCATGGTGGCGCCGTCCCAGCGTATATCCATGCCGACACGGATGAACACGGTAACGATGCCGGTGTCCTGACAGATCGGCCGGTGGCCGGTGGCGCACATGCGCGAGTTGATCAGGATCTGCGCCATGGAATCGCGCGCCGCCGGTGACTCTTCACGCAGGTAGGCTTCGTGCATCGCCTGGATGAAGTCGACGGGATGGTAATAGGAGATGAACTGCAAAGCGTCTGCAACGCTTTGTATCAGGTCGTCTTGCTTGATCACGGTCATGCAGCGCGTCCTCTTGGCGGGGCGGAGACGAGGCGCGTCGAGAATGCAACCGGCGCGCTCAGGTTGAAAAATGCGCGGCAGTATAACCCGCTGTGCAGGCGCATACACAGACGGACCAAAGGCGAAGGGATGGAGCCGGAATTGAAAAGGCGGGGCTGAGTTCCCCGCCTTCTTCGCAGGGTCTTGTCAGCTCAGTGAGTCGCCTGCTCGCAGGATCTTCATGGTGTTGGTCCCGCCAGTGCCGTGATAGCGGTCACCTTTGGTCAGGATGACCCAGTCGCCGGGCTTGACGATGTCGCGCTTGAGCAGTTCATCCACAGCTGCCTGACTGACTTTCTCCGCTGGCAGTGCGGTCGGATCGAAGGGGATCGTCTGCACGCCGCGGAACAGCGCCACACGGGCCTGGGTTGCACGATGGGGCGAGAAGGCGAAGATGGGTACCGAAGAGCGAATGCGCGACATGATCAGCGGGGTGTAGCCGCTTTCCGTCAGGGCAATGATGGCCTTGACTCCCGGAAAATGGTTGGCGGTGTACATCGCTGCCAGCGCCGCGCTTTCGTCGCTGCGCTCGAAGCTGTGGCCAAGGCGGTGGCCGGAGCGGGTGCTGGTCGGGTGTTTCTCGGCGCCCACGCAGACACGCGCCATTGCGGTGATCGCTTCGACCGGATAGTCGCCTGCGGCACTTTCTGCCGAGAGCATGACCGCATCGGTGTAGTCGAGCACGGCGTTGGCTACATCGGACACTTCGGCCCGGGTCGGCATCGGGCTCTGGATCATGGACTCCATCATCTGAGTCGCGGTGATCACCACCTTGTTGTAGCGGCGCGCATGCAGAATGATTTTCTTCTGGATGCCCACCAGCTCGGCATCACCAATTTCGACGCCCAGGTCGCCGCGTGCAACCATCACACCGTCGCTGGCGCGGATAAGGCCATCCAGGGCTTCGTCATCGGCAACTGCTTCGGCGCGCTCGATCTTGGCGATCAGCCAGGCGCTGGAGCCGGCTTCGTCACGCAGGCGGCGCGCCAGTTCCATGTCGGCGGCGTCGCGAGGAAAGGAGACGGCCAGATAGTCCAGGTTCATTTCGGCGGCGAGCTTGATGTCGGCCTTGTCTTTTGCGGTCAGCGCCGGTGCGGTCAGGCCACCGCCGCGACGGTTGATGCCTTTGTTGTCCGACAGCGGGCCACCGATCAGCACCGTGCAGTGCAGCTCGTCGGCAGTAGCGTTATCGACGCGCATGACTACGCGGCCATCGTCGAGCAGCAGCTCATCGCCCACGCTGCAGTCCTTGATCAGGTCGGGGTAGTCAATGCCCACGACTTCCTGGGTTCCGGCATCGCGGGGATGCGTGACAGAAAAACGGAAGTGATCGCCCTCGGCCAGCTCGATACGTTTGCCGGTGAATTTTGCGATACGGATCTTGGGTCCCTGCAGGTCGCCCAGAATGGCAATGAAGCGGCCATGGCGCGCGGCGATGTCACGCACCAGTTGTGCCCTGGCGCGGTGCTCGTCTGGCGTACCGTGGGAAAAATTCAGTCGAGCGACATCGAGACCGGCCAGGATCATTTTTTCCAGCACCTGCGGCGAGCTGCTGGCAGGACCAAGGGTGGCAACGATTTTGGTGCGACGCGGGATCATCCGATCTTCCTTCTTCTTCACAGAGTGGCCCGGAGGCTACTACGCCCCGTGGCTGTAGTCATTGTTGGGCAGCACTACTCTTTGCGGGTGGCTGAAGCAGGCTTGAAATGCCGCTTCGATAGCCGAATGGATTGCAGTTTTTGCCATAGTGGTCGATAAGCCGGAATCGGAGGATTTACCCATGCGCACTCTTGTGATTCTTTTTCTGGTCACCCTCAGCGTAGGCTGCAGCAGCAGAAGCGCACTCGATCGTCATCTCGACAATGCTTACAGGCATTACGCACAGGGCGATTGCGCCAAGGTGATGCTTGAGCTGTCCCAGGCCGAGCGTCGCAGTCACCCACGCGACAATCTGCAGCCGGAAATTTCCCTGCTACGCGGTCAGTGTCTGGAGCGCCAGGCGCTGTTTGTCGATGCGGTGGAAACCTATCGCTTCATCCAGTCCCGCTACCCGGCCAGCGAATATGCCTTCCGTGGTCGGGCTCGGCTGGAGACCTTGCGCCAGCTGGGGCATTATCAGCCGGCTGAACAGGCTGTGGCTCATGCCGCCAGGCCCTGAGCGGCACTGAAACTGGCGGAACGGGAAGGAGTCCATGCGGGTCACATTACTGTTGCTCATGCTGTCGTTGTCGTCGCCGGTGGTGGCTCAGATCTATCGCTGGATCGATTCACATGGAAACGTGCATTTCGATTCGCGATCGCGCCCGGGAGCCGAGCAGGTCGACGTCAGGCCGCAGGTTGTCGAACGTGATGATGCAACCCGTGACCGGGAGGCGCGTGCCGAGCGTTTTTTCAATGCGCGCCGGCAGGAGCAGCAGCAAGCTGATCAAGCGATGCGCGAGCAACAGGCACAGCGTGAACATGAGTGTCGGTATTGGCGTGAGGAGCTGGCGAGCCTGTCCCGAGGCGGTCGCTACTTTCGCGTCGATGCAAAGGGCGAGCGGGTCTACTACAGTGAAAAAGAGATAGACGCGGCGCGGCAGCAGTTGACCGGTCGTATCAATGCAGGCTGCGGCTGAAGCGGCGGCAGCCATCTTCGCGGCAGGGCAGGAACCCATGAACATGCTCAATCAGCGAAGTATCCAGCGGCACCAGCTGCCGTATTACCTCAGTGTATTCAACCGTTTAACGGACAAGCCGCTGGGTTTCATCGGCAACCTTTCGGAAACCGGGCTGATGCTGATCAGCCGTTATCCGATGATGACCGGTGTGCGTTTCGATATGCGCCTGAAAATTCCCGCTCAGCATGGCGAGTTGCGCTGCGTCGATATCGGCGCGACCTGTCTCTGGTCACGCGAGGACGTGACACCAGGCAGTTTCGACTCAGGCTTTGTTCTGCTTTCGCCGCCCGATGACATTCGGGTCATGATTGATGCATTGCAGCGATACTTCAGCTTCCGCCCGGCAGCACAAATTCCTCCGGCTCGTTTGCCGCGTTCCGGCTCGTCACCCAGCAGGGCTGCTGACGAGGATTGTTGTCGGGGGAGCTAGAGTCCCCCGCTCTGGGTCCTTGCCACTGGCTAAAGCATTCCGCCTCTTTTCCAGGCCAGATAACGACTGATCAGCTGCGGACCGAGTTCATGGGGCAAGGTTTCGAGCACCGGGACGCCCCGTGCCTGCAGACGGTCATGCAGCCTGTTGCGGGCATTCAGGTAATCCAGCGTGCCGCAATAGCCCAACGCGTCCTGAAAGCCGCTTATCGGCTGCTGACGCAGACTGTCGAGAACGGGTTCGCGCAAGCTCGCCACCAGTACCCGATGCCGACTTGAAAGGCGGCGCACTGCATCGAGCAGTTCTTCATCGTCCTCATCGCGCAGATTGCTGAGGATGATCACCAGTGCGCGGCGCTTCTGCCGTTCGAGGACTTCCTTGGCTGCGCTTGAAAAGTCGGCGGGCTGCAGGGATGCGTCCAGGTCGTAGACGCCGTTGAGCAAGGTATTCAGCTGCTCCCGGCCCTTTGCGGGGGCGATGAAACGGTGCTGTTTGGTGGCGAAGCTGAGCACTCCCAGCGCATCACCCTGGCGCAGGGCGACATAGCTCAGCAGCAGGCTTGCATTCAGCGCATGGTCGAAGTGCGACAGGGCGCCGTCCTGGCTGCGCATTCGCCGGCCACAGTCCAGCATCAGCAGCACCTGCTGGTCGCGTTCGTCCTGATATTCACGGGCGATGGGCGTGCGCTTGCGGGCCGTGGCCTTCCAATCGATCTGGCGCAAGGTATCGCCTTCGCGGAAGTCTCGTAACTGATGAAAGTCCAGGCCAAGCCCGCGACGGGGCAGCTGGCTGACGCCCAATCGGCTCAGCCAGCTGTCTACCGCCATCAGTGGTGCGCCATGCAGGCGGGTAAAGTCCGGATAGACCCGTGTCTGCGATTCCAGCGGCAACACGCGACGCTGGAGGCACAAGCCCAGCGGGCCGTACAGGCGAACCTCACAATGGCTGGCGCTGAAGTGGCCGCGACGTTCCGGGCGCACGCGGTAGGTCAGTTCGGCATGCTCCCCGGGTGCCAGCCGCAGGCTGCGCGGCAAATGCTCGAATTCCAGGCCGGTCGGCAGGTGATCAAAAATATCCAGATGCAATGGCCGAGGCAGCGCGTGTCGTATCTGTAGACGAACGTCGTGCCAGCGGCTCAGCGCCAGGTTGCCGGGCAGGCTGCGTTGCAGATCAGGCGAAGGCATGCGGCGCAGGGCCAACGCATCGAGCAGCATCGCAAGACCCAGGCAAAGCAGCAGGCCCCACCAGGCGTTGCTGATTGCCGGGTGTGTGGCTTGCTCCAGAGCAGAAAACAGCCCCAGCAGCACAGCCAGGCCGAGCAGCAGGAGCAGCGCATGGAGCAGGCGCCGGGTCGGGTTCATCGTGCGTCTCGCGTCTGTGGTTGGGTCAAAGACGTGGCGCCGTGATCTGCTCGAGCAACTGCTGCAACAGCTGATCCACCGAAACGCCGTCCATTTCCAGTTCCGGCGAGAGCCGGACACGATGCCGCAGTACGGCCAGTGCACATTCCTTGACGTCGTCCGGGGTGACGAATTCGCCACCTCGCAGCAGCGCCCGAGCGCGAGCGCAGCGCACCAGGGCGATGGATGCACGCGGGCCGGCGCCCAGGGTCAGGCCGGGCCAGTTGCGCGTCGAGCGTGCCAGGCGTACGGCATAGTCGAGCACCTGATCGTCGAGGGGCATGTCGCTGGCGATCTTCTGCAGGGCCTGGACATCCTTGGCTTGCAGCAGCACGCGCAGCCCGCTGATGTCGAGAATGTCGGTACGCGCCGAGCGCGTGACCTGACGGACCAATTCCAACTCTTCGTCAGCTTGCGGATAGTCCATGCGCAGCATCAGCATGAAACGGTCGAGTTCGGCTTCGGGCAGCGGATAGGTGCCTTCCTGTTCGATGGGATTCTGCGTAGCCATTACCAGGAAGGGCTGTGGCGCTGCCAGCGCGCGGCCTTCGAGGGTGACCTGGCGCTCCTGCATGACTTCCAGCAGTGCAGCCTGGGTTTTCGCCGGGGCGCGGTTGATTTCGTCAGCCAGCAGCAGGTTGGTGAACACCGGCCCCTTGCGCAGCTTGAATTGCTCGCTGGCAATGTCATAGACCGCGTGGCCGGTGATGTCACTGGGCATCAGGTCAGGGGTGAACTGGATTCGCGAGAACTCACCGCCGAAACAGCGCGCCAGCGCACGCACCAGCAGGGTCTTGCCCAGCCCCGGAACGCCTTCGACGAGCACATGGCCACCAGCGATGAGTGCGGTCAGCACACCCTCGACAATTTCCTGCTGACCGATGACGGCCTTGTGCAATTCCAGACGCAGCGCCTGTGCCAACTGGCTGGCGCGCTGGCGCTGGAGGTCGGCATGACTGGACTCACTGGGCGCATCGTTCATAGTGCATTCCTGAGGCTTTGCAGGCACGAGACCTGACGGGTGAATTCGGCAGCGCTGACGGGTTTTTCTGCAGCAGGCCGCAGCGCTTGATGGATGGTTTCGTCAGGCAGGTGACTGAGTTTTGCCAGCAGCTGACATTGTTCGCTGTGTGACAGGCTGTCGAAGGTTCTGTGGCGGCGCCGCGCCTGCCGGCGGATATCGTTCTGCAGACTGCTCAGCAGGTGCTGTTGACCGGCATGTCGATAGAGAAAGTCTGCGCTGCCGCGCAAGTGTTCCTGCAGCTGACGCTGACTGGGCGCCACCGGACTCTGTAAGGGACCGTGGCGTTGGGCGAAATGCCAGGTTGCCAGCAGCACGCTCAGCAGCAAGGCGGCCAGTGCCTCGGGGAAATGGCGCAGCAAAAGCTGCAGCAGGTTGTCATGTCGAGCGTTGTAAACCAGGGTCACGTCGCGATCCTGGGTGAGATACCACAGCAGCCAGGCATGATCGTATTGGCCGATATTGCCGTTCTGCCAGATCCAGCTGTCGGTGAGCGCAGTGATCAAGCCGTCGCCGTGACGCAGTTGCAGCATATGCGTGGCGCCGGGACTGTTGGCCCAGGCGTGGGCCTTGCTGCCTGCATCGTAGAGATGGAAACGGGTATCGAAAGCCAGATAGGCCGGCGCTTCTTCGTTTTCCAGATACAAACGGGTCAGCTGTGAGAGTTGTTCTCCCTTGGTAACCGCCGTATCCGTCTTGTCATCTTCGCGGGCGTCGTACTGCTGCAGGTTCAGCATGTCCAGCAGCAGATCGCCGCTGGACTTGGACTGTTCATTCCAGAGTTGTTCGGCGACAAAGACCACGTGCGCGCCTCTCTCGGCCCAGTCCAGCAGGCGTTGTGCCTGCTGCGGCGTCATCGCCTGGCGTGGACCCAGAAGCAGCAGAATCTGGTCCTGAGGTGGTGTGGCGAACAGGCCGGCAAGCCCTTCCACATGACTGACAGTACGGCCCTGGGTGCTGAGAAACAGCCCGGCTGCCAGATAGGGATTGTGCTGCACCTCAGGTGCCGGTCCATGTTCGATCACTTCTTCGTAAGGCTTTGCCTTGCTGGCGACGAACAGCAGGGCGCTGAGCAACAGCGCTGCTGCCAGATAGAGCGCATGACGTCGATTCATGCGCTCACCTGCGGCTCGAACAACGTGCGCCATCGGTTGCAGAGTTCGTCTCGTGCGGCATCCGGTGGCAGGCGATGGCCATAGGCGAGGTTGAGCCAGTGTTCGGTGAGGTATTCGGCATAGTGGGTGAGTTCTGTCTGAGCGGTTGCGCGCACCAGTTGCAAAACTTCACCTTCGGTATGAGCGCCAGTCAGCGGCAGCCGGTACTCATGCAGCAGGCGACTTAGAAACGCCCGGTAAAGCAGCCCCAGCGCCGCGCGCGGCTGTTCGTTCCAGAGCTGCATGACTTCGCCGATCACGTCCGCTGGCAGGCTTTCAGGGGCCACTTCGAGGCCGAACAACAGGTCCGGGGCTGCCTGGCGAGTGGTCTGCGCGTTACGCCAGCGCCCTGCATGCAGCCTGATCCACTCCCTGTAGCGCCACAGTGCCAGACCGATCAGGCCGAACAGGCTGCTCCACAGCAGAATCTCCAGCGCGCTTGCCAGGTTGTCCAGAACACGGCGGAAACTGTCGAAGCCCGACACATTTTCGAGCAAGCGTGCCAGCCAGCCGGGCTCCTTGTTCGTCTGCTCTTCGCCAAAGCGCCAGCGCGTAACCGTTTCGCTGTTCCTGAATGGCGGTTTGTCCAGCAGTTCGGCAATCGCTGCGCTGGCGGCCTGGCTGCTCAGGGGCTGGTTGAGCAGGCGCTCGCTGTCAGGGCTTGGTTCGGACACTGTGGATACAGGGGGTGCATCAGCCCAGACCGTTGCTGTTGGTGTGACGAACACCAGGCCGAGACCGAGCAGTATGATCGGCAGCAGCGTTTTCAAACGATCGCGCAGGCGTCTGAAGCTCAGCTCCAGGTCCCAGGCTTCCAGGTGGGTGCGGCGGTTCAGGTAGAGGCTGAAGCCACTGGCCACATAGATCGGTTCCCAGATCATCAGGACCAGCACATAGAGCAGGTTGGACAGGTGTTCGAGCCAGAGCAGATCATCGTTGACGTGCAGAAGATCCTGCCAGCGCCAGTCACTGAGCAGTTGTGCAGGAATGAGTAGATAGAGCAGCGCCAGTGCGCCCAGCCACAGGGCGAGTTCCAGGTGCATGCCGACGATGGTCAGCCAGGTCGCGGTGCCGGTGTCGCGCTGCCCCAGCACGATCAGCCGCTGCCTGCGGGCGGGGCCGGCCAGCTGTTCAAGCTGCAGCACCGGCAGGTCGAAACTGCGCGTAAGGCTCAGGCGTCGCCAGGTCAGGCTGGTCAGCCATTGCGGGCGCAGCAGGCCAGGCAATGCTCTGAAGCATTCAGATAGCGAGGGTGTGTCGCCAAACAGTGCGCGCGAGAGGATGAACAACGGCAGGCGCTCATAGAGCGGCTTGAGCCACCAGAACAGCAATATTGAGACGCTCGGGTGCTGCCAAAAGATCAGGCTGAGAAGCGCGAAGATCGGCAGCGTCAGCAGCGCCCAGGTGAGCATCAGCAGGCCGGCATGGCGGCGCGCCAGCAGAGTACCGATGTCCAGCGCTTCCCAGGCACTGCGTGGGCGGATGGCTACACTGGCATCATTCAGATGCATTTTGGCTCCTGCCGCCAAGTGTGAAATACAGGCCCACCAGCAGCCACAGCAGCGCTCCCACAGCGTACTTGACCGATGCCGAAGTGAAGGTCATGGAGGACCAGTAAGCCTCGATGAAGGCGGCAATCAGCAGCATCAGCGCGGCCCCGGCGATCAGGCGCACGGCGCGTGCAGCGGCCAGTCGCAGCGCCTCGCCACGACCCAGGCGCCCCGGTGCGATGAGCGCAGCGCCCAGCTTCAGCCCGGCGGCGCCGGCCAGGGTTATGGCGGTCAGCTCGAAGGCACCATGACCGATGACGAACGACCAGAACGGCTGGTGATAGCCAATGCCGGTGAGGTGACCGGCGATTGCGCCAATCATCAATCCGTTGAACAGCAGGTAGAAGAGGGTGCCAAGCCCGAACAGCAGGCCGCCGGCAAAGGTCTGAAAGGCGATGCCGATGTTGTTCATCACGTAATAGCCGAACATTACCCAGTCTTTACCAGAGCCACGGGTGCCGAATTCGCCCAAGCGGTGGGCCTCGGGGTTGTACATGGCTTCCATCTGCTCGACCTGGCTTGCGCTGACGAGGCTGTAGACCAGCTCGGGAAAGGCCAGAACCAGCGCAGCCATGCCCAGCAGACACAGGTAAAAGAGCAGGCTTGCGGCCAGCACATGGCGCCATTCCTCGCGCGCCAATTGGGGGAAGCCACCGAGCATGAAGCCCAGCAGGCGACCACCCAGTGGGCTGCGGTGACGATACAGTTGCTGGTGGCCGCGCTGGGCCAGCTGCTGCAGGTAATCGACCGAATGGCTGCTGTAGCCGCGTGAGCGGGCCAGGGCCAGGTGCTGGCAGAGGCGTCGATAGGCGGTGGGAAAGTCACGGGCGGTGGGTGAACCTTTCCGGCCTTTTTCGAGAGCGTCGAGGGTGTCGCCGAAGGTGCGCCACTCGGCCTGATGGCGGGCTTCGAAGCGGCTCTGCTTCATGCCGGGCCTACCAGGCTGCGGGCAATGCCGTTGAGACGCGCCTGCGCCTGTTCTGGCGAGACCTGAAGTGGCTCTGCCAGGATCGCAGCCAGCTCCTGGCAGCGCTCAGGCGAGAGGGCGGCCTGGCGTTCGGCGAAGGCGATCAGTGCGCGCTGCTCCTCAAGTTCCAGCGCGAAGGGCGCAGCCAGGGGTTCGGCCTCCGGCAGTTGCGGCTGCTGGAAACCTCGGGTGTCGTAGATCACCAGAGTGCCACCGGCAAGATCACCCAGTCGCTTGAATGACGGGTTCCACAGGCAGCAAAGTGCGCCGATGAAATAACCGAACGGCAGCATATCCACGAAGCGCAGCAGGTTGCGCGTCAGCGACGAGGCCCAGCCGACCGGCGTGCCGTCGTCATGCACGACCTTCAGTCCCAGCCAGCGCTTGCCGGGTGTCCGCCCCTGGTTGAACACCTCGAACAACACCATGTACCACCACTGCACGAGAAACAGCAGCAGCGCACCGGTACCCAGCCCGAACTGGCCCAGCAGCCCCAGACCAAGCCCCAATACCAGCAACAGCGCAGCGCGAATCAGCAGGTCCACGGCGAAAGCCAGCGCGCGCGGCACCAATCCCGCCGGGCGCAGCAGCAGGTCGATGCCTTCCGGTGTCTCGATCCGGTGGGTGTTGTCCAGTAGCGCTGTGCGACTCAATGGATTGTCCGAACAAATGGCTGAATGCGGCCCGTTCCGGTTCGCAAGCGCGCATGTAAGCATTGAATGCGGCGTTCGACCAGAACCCGGCAGGCATTTTTGGGCACAATGTTGCGATGCGGCCTCGGACATGCCTGCGCCGCCCTTGCACTGTGAAGGAATCCGCCGTGGCATCCAGCATCTTCTGGTACGACTTCGAAACAACCGGCATCTCGACGCGCCGAGACCGGCCCTTGCAGGTCGCGGGCATTCGGACCAACGAGGCGCTGGAGGAGATCGGCGAACCGCTGAACATCTATTGCCGACCTGCCGATGACATTCTGCCGCATCCGGCGGCCTGTCTGGTCACTGGCATCACGCCGGCGACTCTGCTCGAAAAGGGGTTGTGCGAGGCCGACTTTATCGAACGGTTACACCGCGAGTTGGTGCAACCGGGCACCTGTGGAGCTGGCTACAACAGCCTGCGTTTCGATGACGAAGTGCTGCGTCATAGTCTGTATCGCAACTTCTTCGATCCCTATGCGCGGGAGTGGCAGGGCGGCAACAGTCGTTGGGACCTGATCGATCTGGTGCGCACTGCTTATGCGCTGCGCCCGGAGGGCCTGGTCTGGCCGCAGGAAGACGGACGCGTGACGCTCAAGCTGGAGCGCCTGAGCCAGGCCAACGGACTTGAGCATCTGCAGGCGCACGACGCCTTGTCCGATGTACGGGCCACCATCGCTCTTGCAAGGCTGATACGCGAGCGACAACCGAAACTCTATGACTATCTATACGGCTTGCGTCGCAAGGATGCGGTGATTGAACAGATTGAACTGTTGAAACCGCTCGTACATGTTTCCGGTCGTTTCTCGGCGTCCCGTCATTATTTGTCGGTGGTATTGCCGTTGGCCTGGCATCCGCGCAACCGAAATGCATTGATCGTGTGTGACCTGAACGCCGACTGCTCGCCCTTGCTGGAAGCGTCTGCCGAGGATCTGCGTGAACGACTATATACCCGCCGGGAAGCTCTGGACGGGAAACTTCCAGTTCCTCTGAAACTTGTGCAGATCAACCGCTGCCCGGTACTGGCGCCGATAAAGGTCTTGCGTGAAGCGGATATTGATCGGCTGGGACTGGATATGCAGTCTTGTGAAGCCAGGGCGAAAGAACTTCAGGGTCGGCAGGCGCAGTGGCGTGAAAAACTAACGATCATCTATCAGCAGGAGGCATTCGAAGCTACGTCAGACCCGGAGCAGCAACTCTACGATGGTTTTCTCGGTGAGCGGGATCGCAGGCTCTGTGATCAGGTTAGAAATCTGGCCTCTTCGCAGGAAATGTTTGCCTTTGATGATGAGCGTTTGCCGGAACTCTACTCTCGTTACCGTGCGCGAAATTATCCTGAATCCTTGTCGGTAGCGGAAAAAATGCAGTGGCAGACGTTTTGCCGACAACGCCTGAGCGACCCTCAATACGGTGCTCCCAATACGCTGGAGCAGTTCGAGAGCAGCCTGCAGGAAGTGATGACGTCGGCAAGCCCGGCACAGATCAAGCTATTGCGCCAGTGGGCGCAGCATGCGCAAGTGTTGCGTAAGCGCTATCTACCAGACAGTTGAAAGCTGTCTGGTGGGACCTGGTCTGTGTTTTCAGTGATCTGATACCCGTACCAAAACGAAAAAGCCATCTGGCGCAATGCACCAGATGGCTTTGGGAGATGCGGCGAAGAAGAATCAGTCGAGCAGAGTGGCCCAGCCTTCAACTTCTGCGGAGCCCCATTTGGCTTTCCATTCTTTCAGCGTCTTGTGATTGCCGCCTTTGGTTTCAATCACATCGCCATTGTGTGGGTTCTTGTATTGCTTGACACGACGAGCGCGTTTGGCAGTTACGGGTGCGCGGCTCATGCGTTGTGTCTTGATGTTGCGAGCATCCGGATCAAGCAGGGCAATAATGTCGCGCAGCGACTTCTGATATTCGCCCATGAGTTCGCGCAGTTTGCCTTCGAACTCAAGCTCCTTTTTCAGCTTGTCGTCTGCGGAAAGAGACTTCAGACGCTCCTGAAGTTCCTTGATGGCTTCTTCGGTGGCGCGGTATTCATTGATCAGCGACATGTCACTTCCTTGGGATAGGTTTGAACGCAAGTGTTGGCAATCATAGACAGCTGCAATGCACAAGTAAATATAGTAGCGAATGAAAGAGTAAGCATTTTTTATAATGTCGATGTTTGAGACCTGGATAACTCCCTCGGCTTTTTCTCAACGGCTACGCATGCGCGACTGTCAGGCGGGAGGTCAATAAACTCGCCAATATGATGCTGGTGACCATGGTCTTTATCAGGCCTGGTCAGCGCACGAGGCTGCAGAGTGTCAGTTTATGTTCAGGCTTCGTAAGTACTGCGCAGTCTGCTGTCATGGATTGACTGCCTTTGGCGTCCAATCAACTGGTTGTGCTTTTCTCCGCTGGGATAGAATGGCGCGTCTTTTTTGCAAGCCGGAGTTAACTTTAATGCGCACATTCAGGCTGGTCATTGCCTGCCCCGATGGTGTTGGTATCGTTGCCAAGGTCAGTAATTTTCTGGCGACCTACAACGGCTGGATTACCGAAGCCAATCACCACTCCGATCACCAGAGTGGCTGGTTCTTCATGCGCCATGAAATTCGCGCGGACTCGTTGCCCTTCGATCTGGATGGCTTTCGCCAGGCATTCGCCCCCATTGCCCGGCAGTTCTCCATGGAGTGGCGCATCACCGACTCGCAGGAACGCAAGCGCGTCGTATTGATGGCCAGCCGCGAGTCCCACTGCCTGGCCGACCTGCTGCACCGCTGGCACAGCGGCGAGCTGGATTGCGACATTCCCTGTGTGATCTCCAATCACAACGACCTGCGCAGCATGGTCGAGTGGCATGGCATTCCCTATTTTCACGTGCCGGTTGAGCCGGGCCGCAAGGAAGAGGCCTTTGCCGAGGTGGCGCGGCTGGTCCGCGAACAGCACGCCGATGTCATCGTGCTGGCGCGCTACATGCAGATTCTGCCGTCCGAACTTTGCGAAGAATTTGCGCAGCGTGTGATCAATATCCATCACAGCTTCCTGCCCTCGTTCGTTGGTGCCAAACCCTATCACCAAGCGTCCCTGCGCGGCGTGAAGCTGATCGGCGCGACCTGCCACTACGTGACCGAGGAGCTGGATGCCGGCCCCATCATTGAGCAGGACGTGGTGCGCGTCAGTCACCGTGACAGCATCGAAGACATGGTGCGCCTGGGCAAGGACGTGGAAAAGATGGTGCTCTCGCGCGGTCTGCGCTATCACTTGCAGGACCGTGTGCTGGTTCACAGCAACAAGACGATGGTGTTCAACTGAGCCACGCACGGACGAGGTAGGGTAGATCCATTGGTGAAACCGGTTGGTCTGCAACCGGTTCGCCGCCGCCATGTCGGAGGCCGAATGTCATACAGCGATCGCCTGGTGCTGGGTGCGGATGCTACGGGCGCCGCCAATACTCATTCATTGCGTCTGGCCAACCGGCATGGACTGATTGCCGGTGCCACAGGCACGGGCAAGACAGTCACCCTGCAGCGCCTTGCCGAGCAGTTCAGCGATGCCGGCGTTGCGGTGTTCGCCGTCGACGTCAAGGGTGACCTGTGCGGTCTGGGCGCGGCAGCGACGCCCAAGGGCAAGATTGCCGAGCGCATCGCCAGCATGCCCTGGCTCGACTATCAGCCGCGTGCCTGTCCGCTCACGCTGTGGGATGTGCGGGGCCGGAGTGGGCATCCCTTGCGCACGACGCTGACCGAGATGGGGCCGCTGCTGCTGGGTAACCTTCTGGAATTGACTGACAGCCAGCAGGCAGCGCTTTATGCGGCCTTCAAGATTGCTGATCGTGATGCGCTCCTGCTACTGGATATCAAGGACCTGAAGGCACTGCTCAATCACCTCCGGCAGAACCCCGAAGTGCTGGGCGAGGATGCCGCGTTGCTGACTGGAGCATCGGCCCAGGCATTGTTGCGGCGGCTTGCGACGCTGGAGCAGCAGGGCGCAGAAGCCCTGTTTGGCGAGCCGGCACTGGCCATCGAGGACCTTTTGCGCGGGGACGACGAGCGCGGGCAGATTCACCTGCTCGATGCCAGTTCGCTCGTGCATCAGGCCCCCAAGGTCTATGCGACCTTTCTGCTCTGGTTGCTGGCCGAGTTGTTCGAGCAGTTGCCCGAGCGTGGTGATGCGGACCGTCCGCTGCTGGCGCTGTTCTTCGACGAGGCTCATCTGCTGTTTCGCGGCACGCCACGTGCCTTGCAGGAGCGGCTGACACAGGTTGTCCGGCTGATTCGCTCCAAGGGTGTCGGCGTCTATTTCGTCACCCAGTCGCCCTCGGACCTGCCGGACGAAGTCCTGGCGCAGCTGGGGTTGCGTATTCAGCATGGCCTGCGGGCTTATACGGTCAGGGAGCAGAAAGCCTTGCGTGCAGTAGCGGAAGGTTTTCGGGCCAACCCGGATTTCTCTGCGCTGGAGACCCTGGTCGACCTGGGTATCGGCGAAGCGCTGGTCGGCGGGCTGGAGGACAACGGTACGCCGGCCATGGTGCAGCGCGTGGCGATCGCACCGCCACAATCGCAAGTGGGGCCGCTGGATGAGCAGAGCCGACGTGAGCTGATTGCCCGTTCTGCGCTGCGGGGTCGTTATGACAAGGCCATCGACCGAGAGTCGGCCTACGAGATCCTGCTTGAACGCGCGAAACAGGCTGCCGACCCCGAAGCGCCAAAGGCGTCGAAGGCGAGCAGCAAGGAGAGCGATATGCTCGGTGATCTGGCCGGGCGGGCATTCAAGAGCGCCATACGCCAGGCGGCCAGCCAGCTCGGCAGGCAGTTGGCGCGTGGCTTGATGGGGTCGTTGCTGGGCGGCAAACGCTGAGCAGGAAGATCGGCGGTCAGGTCACTCGGTCCGGGCTGTCTGTTGCGACAATTCCTTTTCCATCTTCTGCAGTTCTGCTTCAAATACCTGATCGTGAACGGTTGGCTTCTTGCGCCAGGGTTTTCGTTCAGGGTCGGGTTGTGCTGCGTAAGTGATTATTTCCCCGCCATATATATTCTGAAAGCGGCTGGCCTGTCGCTCGAGTTCAGCGCGTAGTTGCTCTTTTGTCACGTAGTCGTTTTTCCTGATGTTGTTTCAGCAGTGCAAGGCAGATAAAACAGCTGCGTATGCGCCTGCATTCGTGTGCAGGCTGCTATGCAGATGTGGCTTATTTAATGAGGGTGATCGCCGATATTGCAAGCCTTTTGCCTGAAGTAAATGCTAATAATTGTGTTGCGTCGCGGATCGGCGTTTTCCCTCTCGCCAAACTAAAAAACCGCGCTCGAAGGCGCGGTTCTTTCTTCACCTCAGATCATCAGCGCACGGACTGTTTTGTCTTGTCCTCGTGAGCACGGCCATAGACATCTTCCAGCCGTTCGATATCGTCTTCGCCCAAATAGCTTCCTGACTGCACCTCAATGATTTCCAGAGGAATCTTGCCAGGATTGGCGAGGCGGTGAATGGATGTCACCGGGATATAGGTCGACTGGTTTTCGGTGAGCAGGAAGGTCTTGTCATTGCAGGTCACCTGCGCAGTGCCCGACACCACGATCCAGTGCTCGGCACGGTGGTGGTGCATCTGCAGCGACAGCGCGGCGCCAGGATTGACGCAGATGCGCTTGACCTGGAAGCGACCGCCCATGTCCACGGAGTCGTACCAGCCCCAAGGGCGGTAGACGGCGCAGTGATTGCGGGTTTCGGTGCGGTTTTGCGCATCCAGCCTGGACACCAGCTTCTTGACGTCCTGCACCTTGTCCTTGTGAGCGACCATCATGGCGTCCTTGGTTTCCACCACGACGATGTCGTCCAGCCCCAGCACGGTCACCAGCTTGCCGTTGCCATGCACCAGACAGTTGCGGCTGTCTTCGGCAATCACGTCGCCCTTGATGACGTTGCCGTTGGCGTCCTTTTCCAGAACATCCCAGATCGAGGACCATGAGCCGACATCGCTCCACTCGGCGGACATGGGCACCACGCAGGCCAGTTCGGTTTTCTCCATCACGGCATAGTCGATGGAGTTGTCCGGGCAGCAGGCGAAGGTCGCAGGATCGATCAGCACTTCGTCACCGTCATGGGCGCTGCGTTCGAGCGCGAGCTTGCAGGTGTCGTAGATGTCCGGGTCGTGCTTTTTCAGCTCTTCCAGGAAAACGCTGGCGCGGAACAGGAACATGCCGCTGTTCCAGTAGTAATCGCCCGATTCGACATATTGCTGCGCGCTGGTTTCGTCCGGCTTTTCGACGAAGCGGGTGACGCGGCTGATGCCTTCGGGTAGCCCGTTGCGCTCGGTAAGGTCGCACTTGATGTAGCCGTAGCCGGTTTCCGGGCTGGTCGCAGGAATGCCGAACAGCACCATTTCGCCGTTTTCTGCCGCGTTAGTGGCCAGAGCAAGGGAGCGCTGAAAGGCTTTCTGATCCTTGATGACATGATCCGCCGGCAGCACCAGCAGCAGCTCGTCACGGCCATCCTCAACCAGCTTCATCGCCGCAAGGGCGATGGCCGGTGCGGTATTGCGTCCGAAGGGTTCGAGGATAAGGCTCTGGATGCTCAGTTTGCGCGCAGCCAGTTGCTCCTTGACGATAAACCGGTGCTCCTGATTACACACCAGCAGCGGCGGTTGCATGCCTTCGAAGGCGAGGCGCTCGATGGTCTGCTGGAACAGGGTCTGCTCACTGGTGAGGGCAAGAAACTGCTTCGGAAACAGCTTGCGCGAAAGTGGCCAGAGCCGGGAGCCGCTGCCACCAGAGAGGATGACCGGGATCATGTTGTTTCTCCTGAATCGTTGAGAAGGATGGGTTCTTCTTGTTCCATGTGAGCGTGCAGGCTACCTGCCTGAGTGCGTCTGGCATTGCCGGTACGGGCTTATGATTGTGGGTGGCTCGGGTAAGTTCCCCGGCAGACAGCCGCTGATCGGAGTGCTATGGCAGGTGGCTTGGGCGGTCTGGGTCAGGCAGGGATATGCAAAGGACAGGCGCCAGGGCAGAAGCTTCGTGGCTGAAGCCACTCCCACGGGGGCGTGAAATTTCCCGGGGGGGCTCCAGCCGCGAAGGGGCCGTAGTCAGGCGGGTGTGTCGCGCAGGAATACCAGGTGATCGTTCGATGAGTCGTCAGGGCTGAAGCGGTAGCCTTCGCTGTCGAAGGCCTTGAGCTGCTCGGGGTTCGCGATGCGGTTGCGGATTACGTAGCGCGCCATCAGCCCGCGCGCTTTCTTGGCATAGAAACTGATGATCTTGTACTGACCGTTTTTCAGGTCCTTGAAGTCGACGCTGATGAGTCGCGCGTTCAGCGCCTTGCGTTTGACCGCACCGAAGTACTCGTTGGAGGCCAGGTTAAGCAGTACGTCGTCGCCCTGGGCTTCGAGCGCTTCGCTCAGCCAGCCGCTGATCCTCTCGCCCCAGAAGGCGTAAAGGTCCTTGCCGCGGGGGTTGGCCAGCCTGGTTCCCATTTCCAGGCGGTAGGGCTGCATCAGGTCGAGGGGGCGAAGCACCCCGTACAGGCCGGACAGCATGCGCAGATGATGCTGGGCGAAGTCGAAATCCTCCTCGCAAAAGTCCTCGGCATTAAGCCCGGTGTAGACGTCGCCCTTGAAGGCGAGCAGCGCCTGTTTGGCGTTGTCCGGGGTGAAGTCTGGAGTCCAGCTACCGTAGCGCGCGACGTTCAGTGCCGACAGCTTGTCGGACAGATGCATCAGTTCGCCAATCTGCAGTGGGGAAAGCTCGCGCAGCTGTTCAATCAGTCGTTCAGCGTGATCAAGGTGTTGGGGTTGCGTGTATCGCTGGGTCGCCGGCGGCGTATCGTAGTCGAGCGTTTTGGCCGGTGAAATCACCATCAGCATGGGTAGTCTCCTGTCCGTGTGCGGCGATTCTAGGCGTTATCCGGGTGCAGGCTCCAGCTATCGGCCTGTTTGCTGCGCTCAATCAGGCGTGCTGGCGGATGAGGGTTTCGGGAGAAGGGCAGGCGGAGCAGGGGAGAGGCGGGTGTGACGAAAGCGCACAGGCTGATTGGCGACTCTAGCGCTGCAGTGTGAGGTCCGCCAAGGGCTATTCGTCGAGATGCAAAATAAACGTGCGATCGCGCGAAAAGACTTTTTCCTGTCATCTCTTTTGCGGTATTACCGATACACAGACCGCCGAACCCTGCAGCACAGGTGGCGGCCGATGGGTGGCCCCGGACCTCTGCTACCCACGTCTGCTGGCCTCGCAGCCGGTGGTCCCAAAATGGCGGTGCGCTCAGACGCTCCGTCGTCCGTCTCTACGGAAAAGGTGACCGCGAATGGATGACTACGGCAGACCCCGCGCTACTCAGCCCACCCTCTACGTTCTGGACACCAACGTCCTGCTTCACGACCCCAACGCACTGCTGAACTTCGAAGAGCATCAGGTCGCCATTCCCATGACCGTGCTGGAGGAGCTGGACAAGCTCAAGAGCGGCAAGCACAGCGTGGCTGCTGAATGCCGGCAGGTGATCCGGCTGATCGACAAGGTGCTAGGCAACGCGACACCGGAGCAAGTCGAGCTCGGCGTGCCCATCCAACGCGAGACGACGGGTGGCTTCTGCGGCAGTCTGTCGATCCTGATGAGCAAGAGCGCCGACGCCAGGGGACTGCCGGAGGATCTCAACGACAACAAGATCATCAACCAGGTGGTCGAGCTGCAGCAGCGCAATGCCGGGGTGCCGGTGGTGCTGGTGACCAACGACATCAACATGCGCCTGAAGGCGCGCGCCTGCGGTGTGGCCGCCGAGGACTACCAGACCGACAAGCTGGTCGATGACGTCGGCCAGTTGTCGCGTGGTTATCACAGCCTCAGTGGTTCCTTCTGGGACCGTGTCAGCAAGGTGGAAACCCAGCAGGGGCACGGTCGGACCTGGCACCGGGTGCAGCTGATCGACAACCTGCCGGCGGTGCATGTCAACGAATTCATTCTCGACGAGCAGGGTTTCGTCGGCTGGATCAAGGGCATCAAGTCGGACGAGCTGTTATTGCTGGACATGCATCAGGAACCCCTGCTGCATCAGGAAGCATGGGGCTTGCGCCCGCGTGATATCCACCAGGCGCTGGCGTTGTACGCGCTACTCGATCCGGATATCCACCTGGTCAACCTGTCCGGCGCTGCAGGTTCCGGCAAGACCATCCTGGCACTGGCGGCGGCCATCGAACAGACGGTCGTGAGCAAGCGTTACCGGCGCATCATCGCCACGCGCAGCGTCCAGGGGCTGGACGAGGACATCGGCTTCCTGCCCGGTACCGAGGCGGAAAAGATGGAGCCCTGGCTGGGCGCCATCACCGACAACCTCGAAGCGCTGCACATGGACGACGAGAACACCCACGGCAGCGTTGACTACATCCTGCAGAAGGTGCCGTTGCAGTTCAAATCGCTCAACTACATCCGCGGACGCAGCTTCCAGCAGAGCCTGATCCTGATCGATGAGTGCCAGAATCTCACGCCGCACCAGATGAAAACCATCATCACCCGTGCCGGAGCCGGCTCCAAGGTGGTCTGCCTGGGCAATCTGGCGCAGATCGATACGCCTTACCTTTCGGCCACCAGTTCCGGGCTGACCTATCTCACCGAGCGCTTCAAGGATTTCCCGCATGGCGTGCACATCACCCTGCAGGGTGTGCCGCGATCGGTGCTGGCGGAATATGCCGAGGCGAATATGTAGCAGCCGCAGGCCGAAGCAGGGTGAGTGTCATCTTTTACATCCGCCCTGCGTGAGGCCAAAGCAGTTTCAAGCTGGGCTAAACTGCCCGTCTTTCACATAGACCCGGCAGGATTCCCATGCTTACTCATCTCGATTCACAAGGTCGCGCCAGTATGGTCGACGTGACCGACAAGGCCGTCACTGCGCGCGAGGCGGTGGCGCAGGCGCGGGTGCGGATGCTGCCGCAGACCTTACAGATGATCGAGCAGGGCGGTCACCCCAAGGGCGATGTGTTCGCGGTGGCGCGTATCGCCGGCATTCAGGCGGCAAAGAAGACCCATGAACTGATTCCGCTCTGCCATCCCCTGCTGCTGACCAGCATCAAGGTCGAACTGCAGGCGGACGGCTCTGACGCTGTGCTGATTCGCGCCACCTGCAAACTGGCCGGACAGACCGGCGTTGAAATGGAAGCGTTGACTGCCGCCAGCGTGGCTGCGCTGACCATCTACGACATGTGCAAGGCCGTGGACAAGGGCATGATTATCGACGGTGTACGGTTGCTGGAAAAACGCGGCGGCAAAAGCGGTGACTGGCAGGTGCAGGCATGATTTCTATCCAGTATTACGCCCGCTATCGGGAAAGCCTCGGCAGCGACGGCGAGCATCTGCCGTGGGATGCAACCTTTGCCACTGTGGATGACGTGCGCCGGCATCTGCTGGCGCGTGGTGACGACTGGGCCGTGCTGGGCGAGCAGAATCTCATGTGTGCGCGCAACCAGGAGCTGTGCAGTCTCGACGAGCCGGTGAGTGACGGCGACGAAGTGGCCTTCTTCCCGACCGTGACCGGAGGCTGACAATGGGTGTTCGTGTTCAGCAGGCAGCCTTCGATCCCGGCGCAGAACTCAATGCCCTGCATGCGGCCAATCTGGGTATCGGTGCGGTGGCCGGATTCGTCGGCTACGTCAGGGATTTCAATGATGGCGAGGAGGTCGCCGGAATGTTCCTGGAACATGCGCCGGGCATGACCGAAAAAGCCCTGATGAAGATTGTCGAAGAGGCCGAGCAGCGTTGGCCGCTGTTGCGACTGAACGTGCTGCATCGGGTCGGGGCGCTGGAGCCTGGCGAGCCCATCGTCTTTGTGGGCGCTGCCAGTGCGCATCGCGAAGCGGCGTTCGATGCCTGCCGCTTTGTCATGGATTACCTGAAAACGCGCGCGCCTTTCTGGAAGAAGGAAACCACGCCTCAAGGCCCGCGCTGGGTCGAGGGTCGTGAGAGTGACCAGAGTGCCGCCCGGCGCTGGAGCGAATGAAGCGCTCGAATCAATAGTTGAAGGTGATGTAAAGCTTGAAGGAGAGGGTGGAGAACATCATCAGCACACCGATGGTGAGCAGGGCGATGCCCCAGCTCTGGTCCCGATAGTTGTAGCCGAGGCCCAGTAGAACAAAGCCTGTTCCGATCAGGATGATCAACCAATCGATATGCTGCATGAGCGGACTCCGTTTCTTCAGGGGATGTACTGACTGTAGGGCTTTTGCCCCTTGAGGTGATGACCTCTGTCAGTGGAAGTGGGACGGTTGTGATGCAGGAAGGCAAAGGCGCCTTCCTGCAGGCGTGCCGTTAGCGAGAGCGAGGCGCGGGTGTCAGCAGTTCAGCAGGCGGCATCTCGCAGCTGATCTTGCGCCCGAGCAGCGCCTCGATGGCGGGCAGGGCGAAGGCGTCATCCTCGCCGGCAAAGCTGATGGACGTGCCGCTGGCGCCGGCACGTCCGGTTCGCCCGATGCGGTGTACGTAGTCGTCCGGCACTTCCGGCAGGGTGAAATTGATCACGTGGCTGATGCCATCGACATGAATGCCACGCCCGGCTACATCGGTGGCCACCATCACGCGAATCTTGCCTTCGCGGAAGCCTTCCAGCGCGCGGATGCGCTTGTGCTGGGGCACGTCGCCGGACATCTGCACGGCACTGATGCCATCGCGGGTGAGGCGCTCCTCGATGCGGCGTACTTCATCCTTGCGGTTGGCGAAAACCATCACCCGACTCCAGTCGTTCTGGGTGATGAGGTTGTAGAGCAGCTTGTATTTGTCGCTGCCTGCTACGGCATAGACGTGTTGCTCGACGCTGTCGCTGGCAACGTTGATAGCCTCGATCTCGACGATGGCGGGGTCGGTGGTCCACTGCTTGGCCAGGTTCATCACGTCCTCGGTAAAGGTCGCGGAAAACAGCAGCGTCTGGCGCTCGCTCTTGGGCGGCGTCTGCCGGATGATCTGGCGAACCTGTGGAATGAAGCCCATGTCGAGCATGCGATCCGCTTCGTCGAGCACCAGCACCTCGACCATGTCCAGATGCGCTTCGCCGCGCTGGTTGAAGTCCAGCAGTCGCCCCGGTGTCGCCACGAGAATGTCGCAATAGCGGGACTCCAGCGCCTTAAGCTGCTTGTCGAAGTCCATGCCGCCGACGAAGCTCATGACGTTGAGGTTGGTGTATTTGGTCAGGTCCAGTGCGTCGTTGGCGATCTGGACCACCAGCTCACGGGTCGGCGCGATGATCAGCGCACGCGGTTCACCCATGTAGCGTTCCTTGGGCGGCGGTGTTTCCAGCAGCTGGGTGATGGTGGAAATCAGGAACGCGGCGGTTTTACCGGTGCCTGTCTGGGCACGCCCGATGGCATCGCGACCCTTGAGGGTGAAACCCAGCACTTGCGCCTGGATCGGGGTGCAGTAGGGGAAACCCAGATCCTGTATCGCATGCATCAGTTCGGGAGAAAGCTTGAAGTCATGAAAGCGTGTCTTGCCTTCTGCTGGCTCGACTACGAAATCTTCCAGCTTCCAGGCCGGGGGAGGTGGCGCAGTGGGTTTGCGGGTGCGCTCGCGGCGCGGCTTGGTGACGGCCGGCGTATCGCTGTGCTGGGGCGCCTGCGTTTCACGCGGCTCGCTGTAATGGGGCGCGGCTTCACTTGGGGCGTCGCTGGCAGGTTGCGCAACGGAAAGCTCGGTCGGGCTTTTACCAAAGATTTTCTTGAGTGCTTTGAGCACGGTCTTCTCGTCTGGTTGTCAAAATTCGCCCGCCAGTGTAATGCATGTAGCAGACAGGGCGAAGACTTGCACCTGCCGGGCGCAGCGGTTCGTGCGGCTGCGCGGGTTCTGGCGATAGCATGAGGCTTTCAGTGCCGCCATGACTCAGCCGCAAACGCGGTTTCGTCCGTTCTGCTTGGCCTCGTAGAGGGCATGATCGGCCTTGTGAATGAGGCCTTCCAGATTGTCTTTTGGCTGTCTCAGGGCTACACCGATGGAAATCGTCACGCCCGGCAGCGTACCCAGCGGTGAGCGGAACGAGCGCAGCCGGGCCAGACGCAAGCGCAGGCGCTCTCCCACTTTCCGGGCTTGCGCCAGGGCCATGCCGGGGAGCAGGACCACGAATTCCTCGCCACCGTAGCGCACCAGGCTGTCAGCCGGTCGCAGCAGTTTCCCCAGCGTATTGACGACAAGACAGAGCGCGTGATCGCCGGCCAGGTGGCCGTACAGGTCGTTGTAGTCCTTGAAGTGGTCGACATCCAGCATAAGGATCGAAAGGGGCCGTCCGCTGAAGGCGCAGCGGGTGCTTTCACGGTTGTAGATATGTTCCAGCCGGCGTCGATTGAAGGCGCCGGTGAGGGTGTCGATATTGGCGTTCTGCTCGCTGTTGATGATCAGCCGGTCGCTCAGGCGGACACGCTGGCAAAACAATTCGACCAGGTTCTGCATCAGCTGCGGTGAGCGCGAAAGCAGGGACATTGAGCGGCTATGCAGGCGCAGCATCAGCGAAGACTCAAGGCTGACGACCCAGGCGGACGGCAGCTGGTTGTCGATGAAACTGATCTCGCCGGCGCAGTCGCCGGGACCAATGATCCGCACCGGCTGACTGTCGAGCGAATCCAGGTGAACCGCCAGCTCGCCATCCAGGAGCAGGTAAAGATAGTGGTTGGGTTTGAGTGGTGAAAGCAGTACCTCGCCGGTACCGACCAGACAGGGTTCGCAGATTTCCTGCAGCATGCGCAGGCAGGGTTCGTCGAGATGATCGAACAGACGCACCTGCTGCAGGTGCTTCCATTCGGCCCGCCAGTCGGCGGTTTTCATGACGTCCACATGCGTCTGGATGAGAATTTCGCCATGGCAGCTCGCGCGTCTCGTGACGCAGATCGGTGGTTGCTTCCGGCCGCGATGAGCGCTGCCAGACAGGTGCATCGGGTTTTTGGTACTCCTGCTTCAAGCGTAGCCGTAAACCGCCGTTCGGATAGCTGAACGGCGGGAATATTGCGTGAAGATGTCGCCTTGCCGAAGGCTCAGCCCAATTGTGTGGTGAGCCAGTCGCCAATCTCGTGGATCTCGGCCGGCAGCACCTCATGGGCCATCGGGTATTCCTTCCACTGCGCCTGTACGCGGTTCTGCAACAGGCATTCATAAGCGGCACGACCCATGAAGGGAGGTACTACGTCATCCCGGCTGCCATGCAGGCAGAGCACCGGCAAGGCCGTCTGCAGGGGCGAGAGTTTGAGATCGTCGCTGAACGTGGGCGCGTAGGTAGACAACGCAAGCACACCGCCCAGCGGCCCGGCCCAGCGCAAAAAGGCAGTGTGATAGACCACGGCGCCGCCCTGGGAGAAGCCGGCCAGGAAGATGCGTCGGGGATCGATGCCGCCATCGCGTTGCGCTTCAATCAGCTCGATGACGCTCTGTGCCGACTGCTCCAGCTGTGCCTGGTCGATGGCGCGTGCGGGACTCATGGCCTGGATGTCGTACCAACTGGGCATCGCCCAGCCGCCATTGATGGTTACCGCACGGGTCGGTGCCTGCGGCAGTACGAAGCGCGTGTGCAACAGGCGCTGCTGAAGGGCTTCGGCGACCGGCAGGAAGTCATAGCGGTCAGCGCCCAGACCATGCAGCCAGATAACGCAGGAGTCGGCAGTCTGTGCCGGTTCGATGATCAATGGGTCGCTCATGTGGGGCTCCGTCTGATGGCCTGCACCGGCGCGGTGCAAACAGCGGGGAAGTTGCTCGAAGGTTGCATTGGAAGTTGCAGTGGCAGGCGGCGAGATTACCCCTTGTTGGCCGTTCCCTGAAGTATGAGCCCGCATGACAGGCGATTTGGCATGACTGGTACGCCGCTTGCTTCATGCATTCGTGGCTGCTGCGCCGATACCCCCGCACGTCTGCGGAGTTGCGTATCGGGAGGAGTTGCCGATCAGTGATCGGCGACTAGACTCAGGTCAGGTTCTTCCTTGGTTCTGATTGACGCATGTCGATTGGTGTTTTCCGACGCTGGTGGGAGACCCGACCCCGCAGAATAAAAACAAACTGGAGGTTTCGATGATCAGAGCTAAATCCACACTGACCGTGCTGGGCGCCGCGATGCTTTTGAGTGTTGGCGGCCAGGTGCAGGCAGGGGCGACTCTGGATGCGGTGAAGAGCAAGGGTTTCGTGCAGTGCGGTATCAGCGATGGGTTGCCGGGCTTTTCCTACGCAGACGCCAAGGGTCAGTACAAGGGAATCGATGTGGATATCTGTCGCGCGGTTGCGGCTGCAGTCTTCGGTGATGCCGAGAAGGTCAAGTACAGTCCGTTGACCGCCAAGGAGCGTTTCACCGCGCTGCAGTCCGGCGAGGTCGATATGTTGTCGCGCAACACCACCTGGACCAGTTCGCGTGACGCGGCCATGGGGCTGAACTTCACCGGTGTCACCTACTATGACGGGCAGGGCTTCCTGGTCAACAAGGAGCTGGGCGTGGCCAGCGCCAAGGAGCTTGATGGGGCGACTGTCTGTATTCAGGCCGGCACCACCACTGAACTGAATCTTTCCGACTATTTTCGCAGCAACAGCCTCAATTACACGCCCATTACCTACGACACCTCGGACGAGAGCGCCAAGTCGCTGGAATCCGGTCGTTGCGACGTTCTCACATCCGACCAGTCACAGCTCTACGCCCAGCGCATCAAGCTGGCGAAGCCGGATGAATACGTGGTGCTCCCGGAAGTCATCTCCAAGGAGCCGCTCGGCCCGGCGGTTCGCCAGGGTGACGAGGAGTGGTTCGATATCGTGCGCTGGACACTGTTCGCCATGGTCAACGCCGAGGAGCTCGGGGTGACAGCGGCGAATGCAGAAGAGACTGCAAAAAACACCAAGAACCCGGATGTGGCGCGCCTGCTCGGTGCGGAAGGCGAATACGGCAGGGACCTGAAACTGCCCAAGGACTGGGCGGTGCAGATCGTCAAGCAGGTCGGCAACTACGGTGAGGTGTTCGAGCGCAACGTCGGTGCTGGCAGCGAGCTGAAAATCGAGCGCGGCCTGAATGCACTCTGGAACAACGGAGGTTTGCAGTACGCACCGCCAGTGCGTTGATCGAGCAGGGCCGGCATTCAGTCGGCCCTGTTTCAAGGATGAGCGATGCCGGTGAGTGTGTGCCGGCGCCTCCGTATTGAGGTTTCCTGATGCGAACCATCGCCAAATCGGGAGCAGCGCGTGGTTCGCTGCTCAGGGATCCGCAGGCGCGTGCCTGGCTGTTTCAGATCATCGCCGTCATCACCGTTGTTGCAATCGGCTGGTTTCTGTTCCACAACACCCAGGCCAATCTGGCACACCGGGGCATTAATTCGGGCTTTGGATTTCTCGATAATGCCGCTGGCTTCGGCATCTCCCAGCACCTGATTGACTACAGCGAAAGCGACTCCTACGGTCGGGTGTTCTGGGTCGGCCTGCTCAATACGCTGCTGGTCAGCGTGATCGGCATCATCCTGGCGACCATCATCGGCTTCACCCTAGGAGTAGCGCGACTGTCGCCGAACTGGCTGATCCGTCAAATCAGCACTGTCTATATAGAGATCTTCCGCAACATCCCACCGCTGTTGCTGATCTTCTTCGTCTACTTCGCCGTGCTCAGCCCCTTGCCCGGTCCGCGCAACAGCCTGAGCCTGTGGGACATCATCTTCATCAACAATCGCAGTGTACAGATGCCCGCCCCCCGTGCGGGTGAAGGTTTCTGGGTGTTCTGGATGGCGCTGGTTCTGGCGCTGATAGCCATCGTCCTGCTCAACCGCTGGGCACGCGCCCGGCGTCATGCCACCGGACGTCCCTTTCCGGTGTTCTGGATCAGCCTGGTTCTGTTTGTCGGGTTTCCCTGGCTGGGTTCACTGCTGTTCGGCGGGCCGTTTCTCTGGGAGATTCCCGAGCTGCAGCGCTTCAACATTCGCGGTGGCTGGGTGGTGATTCCCGAGCTTGTGTCCATCGTGCTGGCGCTTTCCATCTATACCGCAGCCTTTATTGGCGAAACCGTGCGCGCCGGCATCCAGTCGGTGAGCCACGGCCAGACCGAGGCAGCGGCCTCGCTGGGGTTGCGGCCGGGACGGGTGCTGCGGCTGGTGATCGTGCCGCAAGCGCTGCGCGTGATCATTCCGCCTCTGACCAGCCAGTACCTCAACCTTGCGAAGAATTCCTCGCTGGCAGCGGCCATTGGCTACCCGGACATGGTTTCGCTGTTCGCCGGGACGGTACTCAACCAGACCGGCCAGGCGATCGAAACCATGGCCATCACCATGAGCGTGTACCTGGCCATCAGCATCAGCATTTCGCTGTTGATGAACTGGTACAACAAGCGCATCGCGCTGATCGAACGGTGAGGGCGCGCACATGACGACTCATGCTTTCAAGCCGGACCTGCCAGCACCTTCACGCAGCATCGGCGTGGTCGGTTGGCTGCGAGTCAATCTGTTCTCCAGCTGGCTCAATACGCTGCTGACCCTGATGGGACTCTATTTGATCTGGTTGATCGTGCCGCCAATCATCGACTGGGCGATTATCAAGGCCGACTGGAGCGGCGAAAGTCGGGACGATTGCAGTCGGGAGGGCGCGTGTTGGGTGTTCGTGCAGACGCGTTTCAGCCAGTTCATGTATGGCTTCTATCCGGCGGAGTTGCGCTGGCGTGTGGATGCCGCTGCCTGGTTGGCGGTTCTCGGTGCCGCGCCGTTGTTCTTCCGGCGGATGCCGCACAGGGTGCGTTATGGCATCGCCTACCTGCTGCTGTATCCATTGCTGGCCTATTGGTTGCTGCATGGTGGCTTCTTCGGTCTGGAAACGGTGCCGACCTCGCGCTGGGGCGGCTTGATGCTGACCATAGTGATTGCCGCCGTGGGCATCGCCGGAGCCTTGCCACTGGGCATTTTGCTGGCGCTGGGACGCCGCTCGGACATGCCGGCGATCCGCGTGCTGTGCGTTACCTTCATCGAGTTCTGGCGCGGCGTGCCGCTGATCACCGTGCTGTTCATGTCCTCGGTGATGCTGCCGCTGTTCCTGCCCGAGCAGATGAACCTCGACAAGCTGATGCGCGCCATGCTGATGGTGATCTTCTTCGAGGCCGCCTATATCGCCGAAGTAGTGCGCGGCGGCTTGCAGGCGATACCCAGAGGCCAGTACGAGGCGGCTGCGGCAATGGGTCTGGGCTACTGGCGCAGCATGATCCTGGTGATCCTTCCGCAGGCGCTGAAGATGGTTATTCCCGGCATCGTCAACACCTTTATCGCGCTGTTCAAGGACACCAGCCTGGTGATCATCATCGGCCTGTTCGACTTCCTCAACAGCATCAAGCGCGCGACATCCGACCCCGCCTGGCTGGGCATGTCCACGGAAGGCTACGTATTCGCGGCGCTGGTCTACTGGATGTTCTGTTTCGGCATGTCGCGCTACTCCATCCACCTGGAACGCACGCTTGATACCGGTCACCGGACTTAGGAGGGGCAACATGAGCGACATGCAATCCGAACAATCTGAAAGAGCCGCTGAGCCGGTTATCCAGATGCAGGGCGTGAACAAGTGGTTCGGTCAGTTCCATGTGCTCAAGGACATCGACCTGAATGTCAGTCAGGGTGAGCGCATCGTACTGTGCGGCCCCTCGGGCTCGGGCAAGTCGACCACCATTCGCTGTCTCAACCGGCTGGAGGAGCACCAGAAGGGGCGTATCGTGATCAACGGCGTGGAGCTGACCAGCGATCTCAAGCAGATCGAGGCGATTCGCAGTGAAGTCGGCATGGTTTTTCAGCATTTCAATCTGTTTCCGCACCTGACCGTGCTGCAGAACTGCACGCTGGCGCCCATGTGGGTGCGCAAGCTGCCACGCCGCGAGGCCGAGGAAATTGCCATGCACTATCTGGAGCGCGTGCGTATACCGGAACAGGCTGAGAAGTTTCCGGGTCAGCTTTCCGGTGGCCAGCAGCAGCGCGTGGCCATCGCCCGTGCGCTGTGTATGAAGCCGAAGATCATGCTGTTCGACGAGCCCACCTCGGCGCTGGATCCGGAAATGGTCAAGGAAGTGCTGGACACTATGGTCGGCCTCGCCGAAAGCGGCATGACCATGCTCTGCGTGACCCACGAAATGGGCTTCGCCCGTACCGTCGCCGACCGGGTGATCTTCATGGACAAGGGCGAGATCGTCGAACAGGCCGACCCGGAAGTGTTCTTCAGTAATCCGGTCAATGAGCGGACCAAGCTGTTTCTCAGCCAGATCCTGCATTGAGCTTGAAGGCTGGGGAACCTGGTAAGAGAACAGTGCCTGTTTGTGGTGCGTGGGTGGATGTCGCTTTTTACATCCACCGTGACTTCGCTCGGTGGATGGCCACCCCGTGGATCGGTGAAGCGTGATCCACCCTGCGCCCTGGTCTGCGCTTGCGTAGCCTTAGCCTCGAACGCCGTCATGGGCTAGAATACGCGCCCCGACTGCTCCCCTCTTCGAGGCTGTTCCGACGATGTTGATCCTGCGTGGCGCTCCCGCTCTTTCCGCCTTCCGTCACGGTAAGCTCCTGGCACAACTGACCGAGAAGGTCCCCGCCGTGAGCGGGTTGTACGCCGAGTTTGCCCATTTCGCCGAAATATCCGGCACGCTGGACGCCGACGAGCAGCAGGTTCTTGCCCGGTTGCTGAAATACGGCCCGAGCGTATCCGTGCAGGAGCCGGTCGGTCGGCTGTTCCTGGTGGTGCCGCGTTTCGGCACCATTTCTCCCTGGTCGAGCAAGGCCAGCGATATCGCCCACAATTGCGGACTGAGCAAAATCCAGCGACTGGAGCGTGGTATTGCCTTCTACGTGGAAGGCGAGTTCGACGATGCCGATGCACGATTGATTGCCGGCGCACTGCATGACCGCATGACCCAGCTGGTGCTGGGTCGCTTCGAAGACGCCGCAGACCTGTTCAGCCATGCCCAGCCCAAGCCGCTCACAGCAGTGGACGTGCTTGGCGGTGGCCGCGGCGCGCTGGAAAAGGCCAACGTCGAGCTGGGCCTGGCGCTGGCCGACGATGAGATCGATTACCTGCTGACCAGTTTCACCGAGCTGGGACGCAACCCGCACGACATCGAGCTGATGATGTTTGCCCAGGCCAACTCCGAGCATTGCCGGCACAAGATCTTCAACGCCAGCTGGGACATCGACGGCGAGAGCCAGGACAAGTCCCTGTTCGGCATGATCAAGAACACCTATCAGCTGCATTCCGAAGGCGTGCTATCGGCGTACAAGGATAACGCCTCGGTGATCGTCGGGCATGAAGCCGGACGGTTCTACCCTCATCCCGAGACCGGCGAGTACGCGGCGACCCGCCAGCCGGTGCATATCCTGATGAAGGTGGAAACCCATAACCACCCGACGGCTATTGCGCCATTCCCCGGTGCTGCCACCGGCTCGGGCGGCGAGATCCGTGACGAAGGCGCTACCGGTCGCGGCTCCAAGCCGAAGGCCGGGCTGACCGGCTTTACCGTCTCCAACCTGAATATTCCCGGCTTCGAGCAACCCTGGGAAAAGCCCTACGGCAAGCCCGAACGCATCGTCACACCGCTGGATATCATGATCGAAGGCCCGCTGGGCGGCGCGGCGTTCAACAATGAATTCGGCCGTCCGGCGCTGGCTGGCTATTTCCGTACCTTCGAGCAGCGCATCGAAACGCCGCGCGGCGAGGAAGTGCGCGGCTACCACAAGCCGATCATGCTGGCGGGTGGCCTGGGCAATATTCGTGAAGATCATGTGCAGAAGGGCGAGATCTCGGTCGGCGGCAAGCTGATCGTACTGGGTGGTCCGGCGATGCTGATTGGTCTCGGCGGCGGTGCAGCATCCTCGATGGCCACCGGTTCAAGCTCGGCAGACCTGGATTTTGCCTCGGTGCAGCGCGAAAACCCGGAAATGGAGCGTCGTTGCCAGGAGGTGATCGACCGCTGCTGGCAGTTGGGCGAACACAACCCGATCAAGTTCATTCACGACGTAGGCGCTGGCGGCTTGTCCAATGCCTTCCCGGAACTGGTCAACGATGGCGGTCGCGGTGGTCGTTTCGAACTGCGCAACATTCCCAACGACGAACCCGGCATGGCGCCACACGAAATCTGGTGCAACGAATCCCAGGAGCGCTACGTGCTCTCGGTCGATTCTGCCGATTTCGAGCGTTTCAAGGCCATCTGCGAGCGTGAGCGCTGCCCGTTTGCCGTAGTCGGTGAAGCCACCGAAGAACTGCATCTGACCGTCGCCGACAGCCATTTCGGTAACAACCCGGTGGACATGCCGCTCAACGTGCTGCTCGGCAAAACCCCGCGCATGCACCGCAGTGCCAGTCGTGAAGCCGAGCTGGGCGATGACTTCAATGCCGCAGCGGTCTACCTCGATGAAGCCGTTGGCCGTGTACTGCGGCATCCGGCGGTGGCCAGCAAGAGCTTCCTGATTACCATCGGCGACCGCAGCATCACCGGCATGGTGGCGCGCGACCAGATGGTCGGGCCCTGGCAGGTGCCGGTGGCCGATTGCGCCGTGACCACCACCAGCTACGACGTCAATACCGGCGAAGCCATGGCGATGGGCGAGCGCACGCCCCTGGCGCTGCTGGACGCACCTGCATCAGGCCGCATGGCCATCGGCGAAACGCTGACCAACCTTGCTGCTGCACGTATCGAAAAGCTCTCCGATATCAAACTGTCCGCCAACTGGATGGCCGCCGCCGGTCATCCGGGTGAAGACGCACGGCTGTACGATACCGTTCGCGCCGTCGGCATGGAACTCTGTCCGCAGCTGGGCCTGACCATTCCGGTAGGCAAGGACTCGATGTCGATGAAAACCCGCTGGGACGAAGAGGGCGCCGAGAAAAGCGTGACCTCGCCCATGTCGCTGGTTGTTTCCGGCTTCGCTCCGGTGCTCGACGTACGTCAGACTCTCACGCCGCAACTGCGCATGGACAAGGGCGCTACTGACCTGATCCTGATCGACCTGGGCCGCGGCCAGAACCGCATGGGTGGCTCGATCCTGGCTCAGGTATACGGCAAGCTCGGTCGCCAGGCACCGGACGTCGACGATGCCGAAGACCTGCAGGCCTTCTTCACGGTGATTCAGGGGCTTAACGCTGACGGCCTGTTGCTGGCCTATCACGACCGTTCCGACGGTGGCCTGCTGACTACGGTGCTGGAAATGGCCTTCGCCGGTCATTGCGGCCTGAACCTGAACCTCGACGGCCTGCTGGACGATGCCGACGAGGTCCCGGCTGTGCTCTTCAACGAAGAGCTGGGCGCTGTCATCCAGGTGCGTCAGGACGATACCGAAATCGTTCTGGCCCAGTTCAGTGCGGCAGGTCTCGGCGATTGCGTCGCAGTGATCGGCCAGCCGGCCAATAACGGCTACATTTCGCTACGCCTTGCCGGCAGTGAAGTCTTTAGCGGTGATCGCCGCCTGCTACAGCAGCAATGGGCCGAAACCAGCTACCGCATCCAGCGTCTGCGCGACAACGTCGAGTGTGCCGATCAGGAATTCGATGCGCTGCTCGAGGAAGACAATCCCGGCCTCAATGCCAAACTCAGCTTTGACGTCAATCAGGACATCGCTGCGCCCTATATCAAGCGTGGCGTGCGCCCGCAGGTGGCGGTGCTGCGCGAGCAGGGCGTCAATGGTCAGGTGGAAATGGCGGCGGCCTTCGACCGTGCCGGCTTCGCTGCCGTGGACGTTCACATGAGCGACATCCTCTCCGGTCGCATCAGTCTGGAAGACTTCAAGGGTCTGGTGGCCTGTGGCGGTTTCTCCTACGGCGACGTACTCGGCGCCGGTGAGGGCTGGGCCAAGTCGATCCTGTTCAATGCTCGTGCGCGGGATGGCTTCCAGGCCTTCTTCGAGCGCAGCGACAGCTTCTCCCTTGGCGTATGCAACGGTTGCCAGATGATGAGCAACCTGCATGAGCTGGTGCCTGGCAGCGAGTCCTGGCCGCACTTCGTGCGCAACCGCTCGGAGCAGTTCGAGGCGCGTGTGGCCATGGTCCAGGTGCAGGAATCGCCGTCGATCTTCCTCCAAGGCATGGCCGGCTCGCGCTTGCCGATTGCTATCGCCCACGGCGAAGGTCATGCCGAGTTCTCCAGCGAAGTGGCGTTGCAGGCTGCTGATCTCTCCGGCACCGTGGCCCTGCGCTACGTGGACAACCACGGCAGGGTCACCGAGCGCTACCCGGCCAACCCCAACGGCTCGCCGCTCGGGATTACCGGCATGACCAGTCGTGACGGTCGCGTGACCATCATGATGCCGCACCCTGAGCGGGTATTCCGCGCCGTAACCAACTCCTGGCGCCCGGATGAGTGGCAGGAGGATGGCGGCTGGATGCGCATGTTCCGCAATGCGCGAGTCTGGGTGGACTGAGGTCGGCGCCTGCTGCAAACAAAGCCCGGACGCGTGCAAATGCTCCGGGCTTTTTCATGCGCACGCGCCGGTCGTTGCGCTGAACCAGGCGTTGGCTGCAGCGTCTGATATTGATCCTTGGCAAAAATGCCGCCGCTGTTTTTGGGACACTTGCGCCTTTTTGAGCAGGCTGCCTGTTTCGTCTCGTTGTGATTCTTGTGGAGATGCCGATGTACAAACTGTGCTTCTACGTACCGGAAAGCCATCTGGAAGAGGTCAAGGATGCGGTATTTGCCGCAGGTGGCGGGCGCATTGGCGATTATGATCGCTGCAGCTGGCAGGTGCTCGGGCGTGGCCAGTATCGACCGCTGGAAGGCAGTCAGCCGTTTATCGGTCAGGAGGATCAGGTGCAGCTTGTGTCGGAATGGCGGGTGGAGCTGGTGGTCGCCGACGAACTCATCCACGACAGCGTCAAGGCACTCAAGCGGGCGCATCCCTATGAAACCCCGGCCTTTGATGTCTGGCGGCTGTCGGATATGGTTTTCTGAAAAGCAGGCAGCCGGGGCTTGTTCGCCCTTACCACGCATCACGCCTTCGGCCCGCTACGGCCTTGCTTCCCAGAGCGGAACTTGTTCAGCCGTTTACCAATGCCTGGCCGAATGAATTCGGTCTACGGCCTGATTTCGATCAGCGTGCCGTCTTTCACCAGATTCCAGACTTCGCGCATATCGTCGTTCTTCAAGGCGATGCAGCCTTCGGTCCAGTCAAGGGTGTGGAAAAACCACTCGGGATATTCCTCGTCCAGCGGCGTGCCATGAAGCATGATCATGCTGCCCGGAGAGGTGCCTTCGCTGCGGGCGCGCGCCAGGTCCCTGGCGTTCGGGTAGGAGATGTGCATCGCCAGGTTGAACTTGTCCGAGGTCTTGCGCCAGTCGATCCAGTACAGCCCTTCCGGAGTGCGCTGGTCGCCTTCGCGTTGTTTGGGGCCGGGTTGCTTGCCCAGCGAGATGCGGTAGCTTTTCAGCGTGGTGCCGCGACTGATCAGGTGCAATTGGCGTTCCGATTTGACCACCAGGACCTTGTCGATAAAGGCTCCGTTCAAATTCGGCGATGCTGTCGCGTGTGACAGCGAGGCCAAGGTGAGGCAGAAAATCGTTAACAACCATCGCATTCGGTATTTCCCAGGAATTGGTGCTACATCAGGCCTTTGTCCGGCGGCATGCAGGTTGGCTGCAGCCGCTCGACGAGTGCGTATTCTAGGAGCTTTTCCCGCTTTGCTGCGAGCCGTGCGGCGCTGTCGCCAGCAAGATGTGCGGCTTTCGGCAGTGAGTGCTGTCGTTACGTATTTTGGCTTTGCCTGTCTTGGGCGCCTCGGTGATCCATGCCATGATGTTGGTCAAATACGCAAAGAGATTTTTCATGCTGGACACAATTCTCCGACGGGTGCGTGACTACTCACCGCACCTTCTGGAGCCGGAAGGACGGTTGCCCGAAGCAGCAGTGCTGATGCCGGTTACCCGCAGTGAATCGCCCGAACTGGTGCTCACGTTGCGCGCCAGCGGCCTGTCTACTCATGGGGGGGAGGTTGCGTTTCCTGGCGGGCGTCGCGACCCCGAAGATCGCGATCTGGCGCATACCGCCTTGCGTGAGGCCGAGGAAGAGGTGGGCCTGGCGCCGGGTATGGTGGAGATCGTCGGGCCGCTCAGCAGCCTGATTTCTCTGCATGGCATCCATGTCACACCCTATGTCGGCATCGTGCCGGACTATGTCGAGTACCGCGCCAATGATGCGGAAATCGCCTCGGTGTTTTCGGTGCCTCTGGACTACTTCTGCCAGGACCCGCGTGAGGTTACTCACCGTATCGATTACCAGGGCAGCGCCTGGTATGTCCCGTCTTACCGTTATGGCGAATACCAAATCTGGGGGCTGACGGCGATCATGATCGTCGAGCTGGTCAATCTGGTGTGTGACGCCGGAATCGAGATGCGTCGGGCGCCAGCTTCCTATATCCACCTGAACAAAAAATAGAGGTGATGGCTGTGAAATACCGTCTGGGCGAGTCCCGTGTTGAAACGCATCCGCAAAGCTGGGCAGCACCGGGCGCCACACTGATTGGCAAGATTCGTCTGGATGCCGGTGCCAGCGTCTGGTTCGGCGCGGTGCTGCGTGGCGACAATGAGCTGATCCACATCGGCGAGAACAGCAACGTTCAGGATGGCAGTGTGCTGCACACCGACATGGGTCATCCGCTGACGCTGGGTACCGGCGTCACCGTGGGTCACAACGCCATGCTGCATGGCTGCAGTGTTGGCGATTACAGCCTGATCGGTATCAATGCGGTGATCCTCAACGGGGCGAAGATCGGCAAGTACTGCATCATCGGCGCCAATACCCTGATCCCGGAAGGCAAGGTCATTCCCGACGGCTCGCTGGTAGTCGGTTCGCCCGGCAAAGTGGTGCGTGAGCTGACCGAGGAGCAGAAGAAAATGCTGGAAGTCAGCGCCGCGCATTATGTGCAAAACGCCCAGCGCTACGCGCGTGATCTGGTGGAGCAGGATGAGTGATGCCTGAGCCGGTCGAGAAGCCGATTGCGTCGCCCTGTGTGAGCATCTGCGCGCTGGACGAGACGGATGTCTGTATCGGCTGTCAGCGCAACGTTGACGAGATCATTCGCTGGAGTCGCCTGAACAACAGCGAGCGGCGCGAAGTCTTGCTGCGCTGTCATGAGCGGGCACGCGAGCGTGGCCAGTTGTTGTAACCATCATATTTTTTGAACGAGGAAAACCATGCCACGTATCGGCACTCCGCTGTCTGCCAGCGCTGTTCGCGTCCTGCTGTGTGGTTCCGGCGAACTGGGCAAGGAGCTGGTCATTGAACTGCAGCGTCTGGGCGTCGAGGTAATTGCCGTGGATCGCTATGCCAACGCCCCGGCCATGCAGGTTGCGCATCGCCATCATGTCATCGACATGCTCGACGGCGCGGCGTTGCGGGCCATCATCGAGCTGGAAAAGCCGCATTACATCATCCCCGAAATCGAAGCCATCGCAACTGCGACGCTGGTCGAGCTGGAAGCCGAGGGTTTTACGGTGATTCCCACCGCACGCGCTGCGCAGCTGACCATGAACCGTGAGGGTATTCGTCGTCTGGCTGCCGAAGAGCTGGGGCTGCCGACTTCGCCGTATCGCTTTGCCGACTCGCTGGAAGACTGCCGCCGCGCCGCACTGGCCATCGGTTTTCCCTGTCTGATCAAGCCGGTGATGAGTTCGTCGGGCAAAGGGCAATCGGTGTTGCGCAGTGAAGCGGATATCGATGCGGCCTGGAGCTATGCCCAGGCGGGCGGTCGTGCCGGTAAGGGGCGAGTGATCGTTGAGGGTTTTATCGACTTCGATTACGAAATCACGCTGCTGACGGTGCGCCATGCGGGTGGGACCACATTCTGTCAGCCGGTGGGGCATCGCCAGGAGAGGGGCGACTATCAGGAATCCTGGCAGCCGCAACCAATGAGTGCGGGTGCCATGGCCGAGGCCGAACGCATTGCGCTGGCCGTCACCGAGGCGCTTGGTGGGCGTGGTGTGTTCGGCGTTGAATTGTTTGTTAAAGGGGATCAAGTCTGGTTTTGCGAGATATCGCCACGGCCACACGATACCGGCCTGGTGACACTGGTTTCCCAGGATCTGTCCGAGTTCGCCCTGCATGCGCGGGCCATTCTTGGTCTGCCGATCCCGACCATTCGCCAGTTCGGCCCATCGGCGTCTGCCGTAGTGCTGGTGGAGGGTGAGAGCGAGCAGGTCAGCTTCGGCAATCTGGCCGCCGCAATGGCTGAGCCGGATACTGCGCTGCGCCTGTTCGGCAAGCCGGAAGTCAGTGGTCAGCGGCGCATGGGCGTGGCGCTGGCGCGCGATGAGTCCATCGAGGCAGCGCGCGCGAAGGCGTTGCGGGTCGCAACGGCTATCGATACGCAGTTGTAGCTATGGCTGTTCGGTGTCGTCGGAGGTTGCTATGCCATCTTCGGCGACCCAGGCGCGCACGCTTTTCACCCGGTTGTCGGCGGCCTGGAGGATTTCCAGTCGGTATGCGCCGATCTGCAGGCAGATGCCGCTGTCGGGGATATGTTCTAGGGCTTCGGTGATCAGGCCGTTGAGTGTCTTGGGGCCGTCGCAGGGCAGTTGCCAGCCGAGGGCACGGTTGATCTCGCGCAGGTAGGCTGCGCCATCGATGACCAGCGTGCCGTCGTCCTGGGGATGAATGTCGGGGCTGCGCAGGGCATCCTGGTTGCTGAATTCTCCGACGATTTCTTCGAGGATATCTTCCAGGGTGACGATGCCCAGCACGTCGCCGTACTCGTCGACGACGATGCCGATTCGTCTTTTCTGCTTCTGAAAGTTCAGAAGCTGGGTTGAAAGCGGCGTGCTCTCCGGGACGAAGTAGGGCTCGCTGCAGGCTTCGAGCAGGCTTTCCCTGGTCAATTGGTCGTGGCTGAGCAGGCGGGCAATCTGCCGCATGTGGACAATGCCCAGCACCTGATTGATGTCTTTCTCGAACACCGGCAGGCGAGTGTGTGGCGTGGTGCGCAGTAGGCTGATGATGGTTTCAAGGTTGTCTTCGAGATCGATGCCGGTGACTTCGTTGCGCGGAATCATGATGTCATCGACGGTGACGCGTTCCAGATCGAGAATGCCGAGCAGCATGCTCTGGCGATTCATCGGCAGATCGCTGCCGGATTCGCGCACCACGCTGCGCAGCTCTTCAGTAGACAGGCTGTCGGTGCCTTTCTTGGACGGGTCCACACCGAGCAATCTGAGCAGTCCGTTGCTGATCCAGCCAAGCAGTGCGACCAGCGGATACAGCACTTTCTGCAGCATCAGCAGCGGCAGGCTGACTGGGTAGGCGATCAGCTCGGGACGCAGTGCGGCCAGCGTCTTGGGCGTTATTTCGCCGAAGATCAGCAGGGCTATAGTCAGGCCGATAGTGGCAATGGCGATCCCGGCTTCGCCCCAGAACTGCATTGCCAGCACCGTGGCAATCGAGGATGCGAGGATGTTGACGAAGTTGTTGCCCACCAGGATGGTGCCGAGCATGCGGTCGGGTCTGGACAGCAGCTCGATGGCGCGCCTGGCTCCGCGGTGACCTTCTCTGGCCTGATGCCGGAGGCGATAGCGGTTGAGGCTGAGCATTCCGGTTTCCGAGCTGGAAAAGAATGCGGAGCACAGCAGCAGGAAAACCAGTAAACCGAGCAAAAAGCCGGGGTGTAAACTTTCCACAAGGCTGCCTTCAGATGTGCAGGATGAATTCGCGGACCAGCTTGCTGCCGAAATACGCCAGCATCAGCAGACAGAAGCCGGCGAGGGTCCAGCGAATGGCTTTGTAACCGCGCCAGCCGAGCCGGTGGCGGCCCCATAGCAGCAGGCCGAAGACGATCCAGGCGATGAACGAAAGCAGCGTCTTGTGCACCAGATGTTGCGCGAACAGGTTGTCCAGAAACAGCCATCCGGTGATCAGCGAGGCCGACAGCAGCAGCCAACCCGCCAGCAGAAAGCCGAACAGCAGGCTTTCCATGGTTTGCAGCGGCGGGAAGTTCCTGATCACGCCTGACGGATGTTTGTGTTTCAGATGGTGGTCCTGCAGGAGCAGAAGCAATGACTGGAATACGGCGATGGTCAGCATCCCGTAGGCCAGGATTGAAAACAGGATATGCGCCAGTATTCCGGGTTGTTCGCTGATGGCGGGCGCCGTTCCGGAGGGGGCGAACTGGGCGAATAGCACCGTCAGGCAGCTCAGCGGGAATAACAGCAAGAGCAGGTTTTCGACCGGCATGCGGTACAGGGCTAGCAGGATCAGGAGTGTCACGGCGGCGGCGATCAGGCTTGATGCCGTGAAAAAATCCAGATGCAGACCGCTGGGCGAGAGCAGCTGAATGAAGAGGCTCACGCTGTGGGCGATCAGTGCCAGGACGCCCAGAAGGGTCAGTATGCGTTTATCCGGCGCGCAGCGTTGTGCCAGGCGCAGGCCTTGATATCCGGTTACGCCAGCGTAGAGACAGGCCGCAGCCAGACTCGGTAGCAAAGGGTGCATAGTTTTTCAACGGGCTCGAAAGTTGCTGAGTGTGGCACAAACCCCTGACGTGCAAAAGCATGTGCAGCACAGTGGATGGTCCTCTCGTTGTGCGGAGGCGGTTGTAACAGGATGGCACATACGCGCCGGTCTTCAGTGGCGACTGCTGCGGGTGGCTTGGCCATCTGCAGCAATAGCGGCGATGATGGGGTACCGGCATAGAGCGCGCAGCTTCTATAATCGCTCCCCTTAACCACATTCAGCGTGGAAATGGCTCATGTTTGAAAACCTAACCGATCGCCTCTCGCAAACGCTACGCCATGTCACCGGCAAGGCCAAGCTGACCGAGGACAATATCAAGGACACCCTGCGTGAAGTGCGAATGGCGCTGCTTGAGGCGGATGTCGCGCTGCCGGTGGTCAAGGATTTCGTGGCTCGGGTCAAGGATCGGGCCGTGGGTACCGAGGTTTCCAAGAGCCTGACGCCGGGCCAGGCGTTCGTGAAGATCGTCCGTGCCGAGCTGGAAGAGCTGATGGGCGCGGCCAACGAAGACCTCGATCTGAGCGTGGTGCCGCCGGCGGTCGTGCTGATGGCTGGCTTGCAGGGCGCGGGCAAGACCACCACGGTCGGCAAGCTCGCGCGCTTCCTGCAGGAGCGCAAGAAGAAGACCGTGCTGGTGGTGTCGGCGGATGTCTATCGTCCGGCGGCGATCAAGCAGCTGGAAACGCTGGCGGCAGAAGTCGGCGCGACCTTCTTCCCCTCCGATATCACCCAGAAGCCGGTAGAGATCGCGCAGGCGGCAATCCGTGAAGCCAAGCTGAAATTCATCGATGTGGTGCTGGTGGATACTGCCGGTCGCTTGGCCATCGATGCCGAGATGATGGCTGAAATCCAGGCCGTGCACGCGGCGATCAACCCTGCGGAAACCCTGTTCGTGGTCGACGCCATGACCGGTCAGGATGCGGCCAACACTGCCAAGGCCTTCGGTGAGGCGCTGCCGCTGACCGGCGTGGTGCTGACCAAGGTCGATGGTGATGCGCGTGGGGGTGCGGCGCTTTCGGTGCGGCAGGTTACCGGCAAGCCGATCAAGTTCCTCGGCATGGGCGAGAAGAGCGATGCGCTCGAACCCTTCCATCCGGACCGTATCGCCTCGCGGATTCTCGGCATGGGTGACGTACTCAGTCTGATCGAGCAGGCCGAGCAGACGCTGGATCGGGAAAAGGCCGAAAAACTTACCAAGAAGCTGAAGAAGGGCAAGGGCTTCGATCTTGAAGATTTCCGCGACCAACTGCAGCAGATGAAGAGCATGGGTGGCCTCGGTGGTTTGATGGACAAACTGCCTTCCATCGGCGGCATGAACCTGTCCCAGATGGGCAATGCCCAGGGCGCAGCCGAGAAGCAGTTCAAGCAGATGGAAGCCATCATCAATTCGATGACGCCCGTTGAGCGACGCAACCCGGACATCATCAGTGGCTCGCGCAAGCGCCGCATCGCCATGGGGTCGGGCACCCAGGTGCAGGACATCGGGCGGCTGATCAAGCAGCACAAGCAGATGCAGAAAATGATGAAGAAGGTCGCCGGCAAGGGCGGCATGGCCAAGATGATGCGCGGCATGGGCGGCATGTTTCCCGGTGGTGGGATGCCGAAGTTCTGATGGCGCTGCAAGCCTCACACAGCGCATGCAAGTGATTCACTCGATTCAGGTTTTGCATTTACTTGTAGCTGCGGCTTGATGCCTGCCGCTTTTACTCGTAAAATGCGCGGCCTTTCGGGCCATAGGCCCAATTTAAGTGTGTGCCTTAAGCTAGCACCGACTACAGGAACGATGTTCACATGGTAACTATTCGTCTCGCCCGTGGCGGCTCCAAGAAGCGCCCTTTCTATCACCTGACCGTGACCAACAGCCGCAACCCGCGCGATGGCCGCTTCGTTGAGCGTATCGGCTTCTTCAATCCGGTTGCTGCAGGTGCTGAAATCAAGCTGTCCGTGAATCAGGAACGTGCCACCTACTGGCTGAGCCAGGGTGCACAGCCGTCTGAGCGCGTTGCTCAGCTGCTGAAGGAAGCTGCCAAGGCCGCTGCCTGAATCGCATGAACACAACGTCAGCCCCGGCCGAAGATTTGATCGTAATCGGCAAGATCGTTTCGGTGCATGGCGTGCGTGGTGACGTGAAGGTCTATTCCTTTACGGATCCCATCGACAATCTGTTGGGCTATCGCAACTGGACGCTCAGGCGAGGTGGCGAGGTCAAGCAGGTCGAGCTGGTCAAGGGACGTATCCAGGGCAAGATTCTGGTGGCTACGCTCAAAGGGCTGGATGATCGCGAAGAGGCGCGTACCTACGCGGACTTCGAGATCTGCATTCCCCGCAGCGAATTGCCCTCATTGACCGGTGATGAGTATTACTGGTTCCAGCTTCAGGGTTTGACGGTCATTAACCAGCTCGGGCAAACGCTCGGAAAGGTCGACCATCTGCTCGAAACCGGCGCCAACGATGTCTTGGTGGTCAAGCCGTTTGAAGGCAGCCTGGATGATCGTGAACGTCTGCTGCCCTACACCGACCCCTGTGTATTGAAGGTCGATCTGGAAGCGGGCGAGATGCAGGTCGAATGGGATGCGGACTTCTGAGCGATATGTCCGGTCTCCGTGTAGAAGTCATCAGTCTGTTCCCGGACATGTTCGCTGCTGTGTGTGACTACGGTATTACCAGTCGCGCCGTGAAGCAGGGGCTGCTCCAGCTGCGATGCTGGAATCCGCGAGCCTATACCGAAGATCGCCATCAGACAGTGGATGATCGTCCTTTCGGTGGTGGTCCAGGCATGGTGATGAAGATCAAGCCGCTGGAGCTTGCGCTGGCCGATGCCAGGCAGGCCGCAGGCGAGAAGGCGAAGGTGATTTACCTGTCGCCGCAGGGGCGTCAGCTGAAACAGGCCGATGTCCGTGAACTGGCGAAGGAAGAGGGGCTGATCCTTATCGCCGGGCGTTACGAAGGCATCGACGAGCGTTTTATTCAGGCGCATGTCGATGAAGAATGGTCGATTGGCGATTACGTGTTGTCCGGCGGTGAACTGCCGGCCATGGTGCTGATCGATGCGGTGACCCGATTGCTTCCCGGAGCACTGGGTCATGCTGATTCTGCCGAGGAGGATTCGTTTACCGACGGCCTGCTCGACTGCCCGCATTACACGCGACCGGAAGTGTATGCGGATAAACGTGTTCCAGAGGTGCTGCTCAGCGGTAACCATGAACACATCCGGCGCTGGCGCTTGCAGCAGTCCCTCGGAAGGACCTGGGAACGCCGTGTCGATCTTCTGGATAGCCGCTCGCTTTCTGGGGAAGAACAGAAGCTGCTGAAGGAATATATCCGTCAGCGGGACGATAGTTAACGTATCGATGGCAGGCCGAAAGGGTTTGTCTCAGGAGCACACAGCATGACCAACAAGATTATCCAGGCGCTCGAAGCTGAGCAGATGACCAAAGAACTGCCTCCGTTCGCCCCTGGCGATACCGTGATCGTTCAGGTCAAGGTCAAGGAAGGCGACCGTGAGCGTCTGCAGGCCTTTGAAGGTGTCGTGATCGGCAAGCGCAACCGCGGCCTGAACAGTGCCTTCACCGTGCGCAAGATCTCCAATGGCGTAGGTGTGGAGCGTACCTTCCAGACTTACAGCCCAATGGTTGACAGCCTCAGCGTCAAGCGCCGCGGTGACGTGCGCAAGGCCAAGCTGTATTACCTCCGCGCGCTGTCCGGCAAGGCAGCCCGTATCAAGGAAAAGCTGTCCTGAGGACCGCTTCCCTTGCAAGAAAGAGCAGCCTTCGGGCTGCTTTTTTTATGGATGTTTAGCGGGTATCGCCTGACCTGCAATGTGGGCGGTCAGATGCTGTAGGTTGCTCGATGACCGCCTGTCACTTTCTTTCGGCGACTGCGCAATCCTTGAACTAAGGTGGGTTCTCAACTCCTGAAATAACAAGAGTTTGCGCTATGAAGCTTGAAATCGCTCGAGGACTGTTTCTGCTGGGTGCGCTGGGTGTCGCCTCGTTGTGCGCGGCAGCCTGGAGCGAGCCCAATGCCAGGGTCGTGGCGCGCAGTGCGTCAGCTGACTACTGTCCGGTGCCGCGCCTGGTCCAGGCTTCCGCCGTTGAAACGCGACCCGACGAGGACCTGCTGTTGTTCCTCTACGGGATGTCGCAAAGCCTGGTGGGCCGAGGCTGAGACAGGCATAACGAATCAGCGGAGACGGAGATTACCCTTGGCCGCGCTCCTCAGATCAAACGCAGATGGTTGTCCCAGAGACCCGCAGGCAATTCCAGCGGCGTGCTGACAACGCGTTTGCCGCTGCAATCGAGCAGTCTGCAGCGGCCCTGCCCGGCGCTGACCACAAAGCCCTGTTTCGTCGCCGCCACCCCGGCACAATCCGGCAGATGAATTTCCTGGCGCAACTCGGCACTGTCCAGATCCCAGAGCAATACCTTGTTGCCGCGTGGCGCAGTCACCGCCAACAGGCGAAGTTCATTATTGATCGCCAGGCTGGCGGTGTACTGGTTCATTGACTGGCGCTGTGCTTCGTCCAGCGGGAAGGGCTGGAAAGCCTGACCAGGGCGCTTGATCGCAAGCAGCGGCACTTGATCCAGAGGGTCGCCTTCATATTGCTGGCCGGACACCACCGTGCCATCAGCCGCGACCGCGAGGTGGCGTACGCTGTTCATCCGCTGCGGAAGTTGTTCCTTGCTGACCAGGGTGCCGTCGCGGCGCAACAGCACCAGGCTCGGTTCCATGGCATCGAGGTTCATCATTTCGCGGCTGTCGGCCTCGGTACGAATGCCGCCATTAGCGATCACCAGGGTTTCACCATCGGGCATCCACAGCAGCTGATGCGGGCCTACGCCGTGCGTCGAATGTTCGCCGGCGCGAATCAGTTGTCGCTCTGCAACACGATAAATGCCGAGTACGCCACGGCCGGCATCGCGGGTATCGTTCTCGGTGGTGTAGAACCACTCGCCGCTGGCGTGAAACACGCCGTGGCCGTAAAAGTGGCGATCCTCGGGCGATACGAGGGTCTGCAACAGGCTGCCGTCGCGGCTGTCGATCAGGTAGCTTTCACGGCTTGGTCTGCGCCCGACGAAAACCGCCAGCGGCAGATAGGGATGGGTATGCACGTCATGACAGCGTTCGTTCACCGGCGTGGCAAAGGCGCGGCTGCCATCGAGCCGATAGCCGACTGCATAGTGACCGCCGTCGGCATCGTTGCGCGCCGAGAGCAGCAACGGCTGCCCGCTATTGCGCGAGTACGTCCAGCCGCCGATGGCGGTAGCAGTGGCTAGGGCGCCGCTCAGACCGAGAAAGATGCGACGTTTCATGCTCAGTCACCGTCGTGGGCATTGAAGCCGATTTGCACGCCCAAGGCTCTGGCCAGTTCGCTCTGATGCAGGCGATGCAAGGCGTCGATATTGCGGTACAGCGTATCGAGCTGTTGGCGCCCGGTTTCGTCGGCAAGCAGCACGCTGAACGGTTGGTCGAGGCTGCTCAGCTGCTGGCGAGTCGCTGTATAGGCTGTATCGATACGCCCGGCCAGATCGGCCTGTTCGGCTGGAATCAGTTGCTTCAGGCCATTGTCATTCTTGCCCTGCCATAGTTGCTGGGCGCCGGCGAGGGCGGCATCGAGGCTGCCGAGGGTGGTATCGCTGCGCCAGGCTTCGGCTTGAAAGGGTTGCGGATGGCCCTTCGTCTGCCGGCCAAGCGGAGCACCCAGTTTTTTCTTCAGGCCATCAAGCGCCGTGACCTGCACGCGCAGCATGTCGGCTATGGCTTCTGCCGACTCGGCATAGCGCTCATTGGGGAAGTGACCAAGCTGCGAGGCCATGCCGTCTTCGGCCTGCCAGGCGTCAAGCATCTCGGCGCCAAGCTGCTGCTGGTGCTCGCCGATCGCCTGCAGCAGTGAGCAATGGCGCGCCTTGACCTCAGGGGCGGTGAGGTCGACGGCCTGGTCGTAGAGGATGTATTCGTAGGCTGAAAGACCCTGCAACACGACACTGGCATTTTCCAGGTCGACCTGGGTCAGGTCGGGCGTGTTTTTCAGCAGAGCGCCAACCTGGCGCCCGACCAGGTTTTTCTTGTCGGGCCAGAACTGTACCTGCCAGGCGCGATTGCCTTCGCCCATGGGGCCGACCAGTAGTGGCTGCAGCCCGGCCCAGGCAAGTTGCGCCTGCACGTAGATCTGGCGGGTATCTTCCAGGTCTTCGTTGCCTGCGCAGAAGGCAATGCTGCTGGCGGCCAGGCGCCGGTTGGCCTCGGCCCAGTGGCTGTAAGCGGGCAGCAATACATCAGCCGTCAGGGTTTTGCTGGTTTCGGTGAACGGGTCGGAGGGCGTGCAGGCGCTCAGCAGCAGACCCAGTGCAGCGGCAGTTGCCGTGCGGAAGAATGGCTTGGCGAACATGGGGTTCCTTGGCGGGTAACGGGTCATCAGAGCGATTCGAGAAAGGCCAGCAGGTCGCTGCGCTGCTCGGCGTTGAAGCCCAGCACGACTTGTCGTGAGCGCTCGGCCTCACCACCGTGCCAGAGTATGGCTTCGAGCAGGTTGCGTGCGCGCCCGTCGTGCAGGAACTGGGTGTGACCGCTGACGGTTTGTGTCATGCCGATGCCCCAGAGCGGTGGCGTGCGCCATTCGCTGCCGCTGGCTTCGAATTCCGGTCGGTGATCGGCCAGGCCTTCGCCCATGTCATGCAGCAGCAGGTCGGTATAGGGGCGAATCAGCTGGTTGGCCAGTTCGGGTTCGGCGGCATCACCCGTGGTGAAAGAGGGCGTGTGACAGCTCTGACAGCCGGCCTGATGGAACAGCGTCTTGCCGGCAAGCACCTGCGGATCGTCCACCTTGCGCCGTGCCGGTACGCCGAGGTTGCGGGTGTAGAACAGGACCTGGGCCAGGATGTGGTCGCTTACCTCGGGTTCGCCGCCGTCGGGCAGTGCGCGGCAGTCGGGCTGCCGATCCGTGCAACTGCTGCCGCTGAACAGACTGGTGCTCAGACCCATGTCGTTGAAGAAGGCATCGGCGTTCTGCTGGTTGAGGCTGGGCTGACCGGCCTTCCAGCCGAAACGACCGATCACCGTTTCGCGTGTGAGCTGATCAAAGACCCGGTTGGGGCGACCGGAAATGCCGTCGCCGTCACGGTCGTCCGGGTCGGCGTTGGCCAGCAGTGCGGCTTCGGGAATGGCTTCCAGCAGCCCGAGGCCAATCATCTGTGGTGCCACGCGGATGGAAAACAGGGTATCCGGATGCAGCGCGCCGTAGCCCGGTTCGCTGATGGCCAGGTGCGGTGTGCGCAGCTCCACTTCAAAGCCGTCGGCGAAGCGTTGCGTATGGGTGCTGTAGCTGAGGCGGACCTTGCCCTCGGGGGCTGCGCCGGGGATTGCCATGTCCTGCAACTGGCCGCCGTAAGTGGGTTCCGGGGCGATGCCTCGCTGTCTGACCACTTCGGCATGTTCCGGGCCGGCTGGAATGGACAACCGCACCAGCATGGAAACGGCATTGCCATTGCCTGCGGGAGCAGGATGGCCGCGGCCATCCTTGATATGGCAGTTCTGGCAGGCATTGGTGTTGAGCAGCGGACCGAGGCCGTCACGGGCGGTAGTTGAGGCCGGAGCGATGACCCAGGGATTCCTGAAGAAACTGTTGCCGACGCTGAAGTCCAGTCGCCGCACTGGCGAGAGATTGGCCGAAGGCATGGAAAAGGCGTTCTGGTCGAACTTCATCACGGTGGTGCTGCCAGCGGACAGTGACTCCCCCGGCTCGGCTTGCTCGAAGCGCGGTGCCTGCTCTTTACAGGCGACAAGGCCCAGCGCCAGAAGCAGGGCGGTGGTAGAGCGTAAGAGCGGGCGCATCGGGTTGTACCTGGCCTTTGGGGGGCCGGCATTTTAGCAGCTCAAAGAAATCTTAATAAGAGGGATTTGCATTTGCCGCGACGCGAGCAGAACGGGTCCTGCTTTTGCGCCAGAAGGGGCGGCCTTGCGCCGCCCCTTTACGACGCGTGCGAATCAGAATTGGTGATCGGCTGTGTCGGGGTTCAGGTCTGTGATGCCCAGTGCGGCTGCAGCCTTCTCGATTGAGACGGTCTGCTGGACCAGTGCGGCGATGGCGGCGCGGACCTTGTCCTGGCCTTCGCTGTTGTCCGGTGCGATCAGCTGGTCGAAGGCTTCGCCATTCTCGGCGCTCACCACCAGCACCTGCAGCTTGGCATCGGTGGTTTCCAGATCGGTCTTCAGCGTGACGTTGACCTCTGGGTCGATGCCATCGACCAGCGAAGCCAGGCTAGGGCCGCTGAGCGTGCTGCCGTCCACGCGCTGGTATTCGCCGAGGTAGACGTTGCGGATACCTCGGGCATTGAAATAGTGGGAGTTGTGCGTGTTGTCGCTGAAGCAATCGTGTTCGTCTTCCGGCGAGTTGGCTTCCAGGGCGACTTTCATGCGTTCGCCAGCCAGCTCTCCAAGGGACAGGCTGCCCATGCCGAAGAACATCTTGCGCAGGCCGTTTTCGGCGGATTCGCTCTCCAGGCTGGCGCGGTAGTTGCCAGCAGTGCCGGGCGCCCACTCGCCGACCATCTCTTCGAGATCGCTGACCAGCAGGTCGGTGGCGGCTTTCAGATAGGCGCGACGACGGTCACAATTGCCGCCCGTGCAGCCTTCGCCTTCGAGGTAATCGCTGGCCGGGCGCGTGCCGGCGCCGGCCTCGGTGCCGTTCAGATCCTGGCCCCAGAGCAGGAATTCGATTGCGTGGTAGCCGGTGGCGACGTTGGCCTCGGAACCAGCCAGTTCGTTGAGACTGGCGAGCAGCTCGCCGGTGATCTCGCTGACATCGATGCTGTCTTCGCCAATCTGCAGCTGCTGGTTGGCGATGATGTTGGCGGTCGCGCCAGGGTTGCCCAAGGCGTGCTGATAGTCGCCCTCGACGTAGTCGATCATGCCTTCGTCCAGCGGCCAGGCATTGAGCTGGCCTTCCCACTCGTCCACCACCGGATTGCCGAAGCGGAATACTTCACTCTGCATGTAGGGCACGCGAGCGGCCAGCCAGGCTGCCTTCGCGGTCTGCAACGTTTCATCGCTGGGGCTGGCGAGCAGGGCGTCGATGGCTTCCTGCAGCTGCAACGCCGTGGTGTGGGCATCGCTGAAGATCGCATGCGCCATATCGGCGTAATGGCTGACCACCGCCTGTGCCGCTTCCTCGTTCAGGGCTTTTGGCGCGCTGACTGCCGGCTCGCTTTGGGTCGTGGTTTGCGGCGCTGCAGCCTGTTGCGCGGGCGCGTTGTCGTCACCGCAACCTGCGAGTGATATGGCGGCAGCCAGAAGGCTGGCGGTGGCCCAGAGAGGAGTACGTGGCATGGCGGGTTCCTTTGCGTGCGAGAGAGGTGGAAACGATGGCCGGAGCGCGACAATCGGAAACGGATCATAATGCGAAAGATTTTCATTTGGTACAAAGAAATTGCGTGCTGTGCTTCGCGCATCGTTTCGTTTCGGCTGGCACCGCTAGAATGCCGGCTTTACAAATCCGGACTTCATGGAGAAGCCTGATGAGCCTGAGCGCTGTGGTTGTACTGGTCGTGTTGTTCCTCGTTGCTGCCTATGCAGTGGTTCTCTACAACGGCCTGGTGCGCCTGAAGCACGGCGTGAGCAAGGCCTGGGCGAATATCGATGTGCTGCTGCGCCAGCGCCATGAAGAGCTGCCCAAGCTGGTCGAGACCTGCAAGCAGTACATGCAACACGAACGCAACACGCTGGAACAGGTGATCAGCGCCCGCAATGCGGTGTCCGATGCTCGCCAGCAGGGTGATATCGGCGCCCTGGGGCAGGCCGAAACGGGTCTGCGTGCAGGGCTGGGGCGCCTGTTCGCCCTCGCCGAGAACTATCCCGAGCTGCGCGCCAACGAGAGCTTTCGCCATCTGCAGCAGCGCATCAGCGGGCTGGAAAGTGGTATCGCCGACCGCCGTGAGCTTTACAACGAATCTGTCAATCTGAACAACGTGCGCATCGAGCAGTTCCCCGACGTGCTGCTGGCGCGGACCTTCGGCTTTGGTTCGGCTGAGCTGCTGCAGTTCAGCGAGGCGGAAAAGGCTGACGTCGATCTCAAGACCCTGTTTGGTTGAGCTGAGCATGGACAGTGGAGCACTGTTGCTGGCTGGTGCGGGCGCCGCGCTGTGTCTGGCCGGCGGCTGGTTATGGGTGAGCCGCTGGTCGAAAGTGCGCCATTTGCTGGATACACCGACCTCGCGGATTCGCTCGGCGGCGCAGGGCTATGTGGAGCTGACGGGAGTCCTGCATGAGCTGGCCGAGGCTCCGTGGGTCATGGCGCCGCTGACGGGCAGCCCCTGTCTCTGGTGGCGCTATCGTATCGAGGAATATCGCTCCAACGGCAAGAACGGAAGTTGGCGCGTTGTCGAACAGGGCAGCAGCGAGCACCTGCTGCGTCTGGCCGATGCCACGGGAGAATGCCTGATTGACCCACGCGGTGCCGAAGTGCTGCCGGCGAGGCGACAGCGCTGGAGTGGCAGTCAGCGTCATCCCAGGGGGCTTCCGCCCACTGGCATGCTTGCCTGGTTCAGCGGAACCCGCCGCTACCGCTACACCGAGGAGCGCCTGCACGCGGGCGAGCCGTTGTATGCCATCGGTGATTTCCGGACTGCGGGCGGTGGCAGGCAAGGGTTTGATCGGCAGGCTGCCAAAGGGCAGGTACTCAGGGAGTGGAAAGGGAATTACGCCGGCCTGCTGCAGCGTTTTGACAGCAATGGTGATGGCCAGATCGACCAGGCCGAATGGCATCGTGTGCGTCTGGCGGCCGGCTTTGAAGCGGAAGATCGTCATCGGCTCGCCAGCGCCCGGGCCGCGCAGCACCGGCTGGTGCGTCCGGAGCAGAACCTGCCTTTCGTGTTGTCCAGCCATGGCGAGGAAGTGCTTGCCCGGCGTTATCGCTGGCAGGCCGCTGGCGGCGCCTTGTTGTGTCTGTGCGGCGCGTTGCTGCTGGCTTCCCGGCTGGCTTGATCCGCTTTTCAGCAGATGCTTACAGTATTTCGGAACTGACTGGGTGGCCGCACTGCAGTGAATGCTGCAGCAGGCTGAGCAGCTCCGCCGCGGGCAGGGGTTTGCTGTAGTGATAGCCCTGGCCTTCGTTGCAGCCTTCGTCGATGAGATAGCGCTCCTGCTCCGCCGTTTCCACGCCTTCGGCGATGACCAGCATGTCCAGGCTCTTGCCCAGTTGGATAATGGCCCGGACGATGCTGGCATCGCCCTCGTCGACGCCCATGTCGCGCACGAAGCTCTTGTCGATCTTGATCTTGTCCAGTGGCAGGTTCTTCAGATAGCTGAGCGAGGAATAGCCGGTGCCAAAGTCGTCGAGGGCAATCAGTGCTCCGGAGCGGCGCAAGCTATGCAGGTTGCGGGTGGCCGCGGCGATATCTTCAATCAGGCCGGTTTCGGTGACTTCCAGTTCAAGGCTTTGCGCGGGAAGACCATATCTGTCGAGCAGGCCGCTGATGATGGCTGGCAGCTCGGCATGGTGAAGTTGCACGGCAGAAAGGTTGACGGCCATGCGCAGATCGCTGAAGCCCAACTGGTGCCATTCGCGCAGTTGCCGGCAGGCCTGGTCCAGCACCCATTCACCAATGGTGATGATGCTGCCGCTCTGTTCGGCGAGTGGAATGAAGGTATCAGGCCCGATGAACTTGCCGCTTGGGTGCGACCAGCGCAGCAGCGCTTCGACGCCAGTGATGCGCTTGAGGCGATAATCGATCTGCGGCTGGTAGACCAGGTGAAACTCGCCTCGCTGGACGGCTTCGCCAAGATCCTTCTGCAGCTCACGGCGCTCTCGCATCTCACTGTCGATGCTGGCGACATAGAACTGGTAACGATTGCGCGAACGGGTTTTCGCCAGGGTCATGGTCTGTTCGGCTTTCTGCAGCAGTTTTTCCGTACTGTCCCCGTCTTCGGGGTAAAGGGTAATGCCGATGGTTGCCCGCAGACGAATGCGCTGCTGGTCGAGATTGAAGGGCTGTTCCAGGTCATCGAGAACCTTTTGTGCCAGTTCGGCGACTGCGTAGGGCTCCTCGAAGCCCGATAGCACCAGGACGAACTGGTCGCCCCCGAGGCGCGCCAGTGCGCTGGTACGTCCGCTCTGGTTGCGCAGGCGATCAGCCATGGCCACCAGCAGCTTGTCGCCACTCTGGTAGCTGTACTGCTCGTTGATGCCCTTGAAGTCGTCCAGGCCCAGACAAAGCACCGCCACACGGCGCTGCAGGCGTTCGGCTTCGCTGAGAATATGGCCGAGCTGCTGCTGCAGTTGCAGACGGTTAGGCAGGCCGGTGAGAAAGTCGTACTGCGTCATACGCTGCAGGCTGTTTTCCGCGGCATGGCGCAGCTGCATATTGCGCTCGATGGACGTGAGCAGGCTGTTGGCGGTTTCGACCCAAAGCCCCAGCTCGTTTTTCTCGTGGCCCTTGAGCATGGGCAATTTGTATTCGCCGGGTTGGTCCGGGTTGATCTGCGACAGGTGCTCGATGAGCTTGGTCAGTGGCCGCGTCAGCAGCCACTCATAGATCAGGTAAAGCACCAGCCCCAGTGTCAGGGCACGCATGAGGCCGATAAAGAAAATCACCACAGAGGCGTCGATGAGGTCTTCGCCATAGGGTGCGGTATCAAGGGTGATATGCAGGTCACCGTAGTATTCATTGAGGGGTGGACGCCCCACCAGCGCTATGGAGAACTCCTGCTCGCTACCCAGGATCGGGTCAGTCAGCCAGCGCGAGGACGATTTCAGTTGCGGGCGGGACTTGTAAGCCAGGGTTTCCTCGTCGGGATGGCCGATATAGGCCTTGCGAATCGACTCGTGCTCGAACAGGCCTTCCATGACCTGAGCGCCCATCTCTTTGTCCAGGCTGTAAATCGCCTGGGTGGACGGGTCGCGGGTCATGCGCAGGATGCGCTGCGCTTCGGCTTCGATCAACTGGCGGGTCTTGTAGGCCTCGAAGACGATCTGTGCGCTACTGAGTACCAGTCCCACGGCCAGGGCAGACAGCAAGACTACACGTAGCAGCTTTCGCGACAGTCTGTTGCGCAATTCGGTCAAAAGGCTTTCCTTGTTCCAGGCCGGTGCTCATCGAAAGCATTGCAAGTATTGGTAGTCACGAAAGATACGTCAAAGTCACTAAAGCGGACATTAGCAGATGCCTCCGGCCTGTGTAGCCGGTACTGATGGCATTTACATGTCGCGGCTGCTCGGGGAGCGATGCAGCCGCCTCGTTTCAGGGCTTGCGGGCCTTGTTGCTACACCTGCGAAAAGCGAGCGGCGAGCGGCGTACGGCGAATCACCAGCTTCTCGAGTTCGGCTACGCAAAACACCAGCAGGCCGGCGCCAAGCACTTTCAGCCACTCCAGCGGCGACAGGCCGGTGGAGCCGAACAGCCCCTGCATCGCCGGGGCGTAGGTAAAGGTCAGTTGCAGCACGATGCAGGTGGCGATGGCCATCAGCACATAACGATTGCCGGTCAGGCCGGCGCGGTTGGTCACCGGGGCGAAGATCGAGCGACTGTTGAGCAGGTAGAACATCTCGGCCATGACCACGGCATTGACTGCCAGGGTGCGCGCGGTGTCCAGATCGCCACTGCTGTTCATTTCCCAGAGAAACAGGCCCAGGGCGCCGGTCATCATCAACAGCGACACCATCAGCACGCGCCAGACGAAAAAGCCCGAGAGCAGTGCCTGCCCGGGCGGGCGCGGAAGGCGGGTCATGATGCCGCGCTCGGCGGGCTCGAAGGCCAGCGCCAGGCCGAGGGTGCTGGAGGTCACCATGTTGATCCACAGTACCTGCGCAGGGGTCAGCGGCAGGGTCAGCTCGAAGAGGATGGCGGCGATGATCACCAGTGCTTCGCCGCCGTTGGTGGGCAACATGAAGAGGATGAATTTCTTCAGATTGTCGTAGACCGCACGCCCCTCGCGCACGGCTGCAGCGATGGTGGCGAAATTGTCGTCGGCCAGTACCATGTCGGACGCTTCCTTGGCCGCCTCGGTGCCTTTCAGGCCCATGGCGACGCCGACATCGGCACGCTTGAGTGCGGGGGCATCGTTCACGCCGTCACCGGTCATCGCCACCACGTGCCCGGAGTCCTGCAGTGCCTGCACCAGACGCAGCTTGTGCTCGGGGCTGGCGCGGGCAAATACATCGACCTGCTGGACCGCCTGACGCAGGCTGGCGTCATCCATCAGGGCCACCTCGGCGCCAGTGATGGCGGGCTTGCCGACACCGATGTCGAGGGCGGCACCAATGGCCCGTGCCGTCTCGGCATGATCGCCGGTGATCATCTTCACGCGAATGCCGGCCAGGTGGCAGTCGTTCACGGCTGCAATGGCTTCCTCGCGTGGCGGATCGATGATGCCCACCAGGGCCAGCAGGCAGTAGCCGTCCTGCATGTCGTCCATGCCGAGAGGGCCGTGGACCGGTTGTGCGCGTTTGAAGCCCAAGGCCAGCAGGCGCAGCCCGCGGGCAGCAATATCAGTGGCCATGCGCCGCCAGTAATCGGGGTCCAGTGGCTGCTCGCCCTGGTTGCCAAGCTGGCTGGCGCACATGTCCATGACGCGTTCGGGCGCGCCCTTGACGAAAATCCAGGGCTCGCCGTCGCTGTCATGGTGATGGGTCGCCATGAAGCAGTGTTGCGACTCGAAGGGGATGGAATCCAGGCGTGGCCAGGCAGCCTCGGCGAGATGCTGGGTGAAACCGGTCTTGCCTCCGAGCACCAGCAGCGCGCCCTCGGTGGGATCGCCGTCGATGCGCCATTGCCCGGCTTCCTCGTGCAGGCGCGCATCGTTGCACAGCACGCCGCTGCGAATCGCCAGCGCCAGCGGGGGGTAATGCTCGGGGTCGATCAGGCGGCCATCGAGGCTGCACTCACCCAGGGGGGCATAGCCGACGCCGCTCACCTCGAAGCGGTGTTCAGCGCAGACCACGCGCTGCACGGTCATCTCGTTGCGGGTCAGGGTACCGGTCTTGTCCGAACAGATCACGGTGACCGAGCCCAGGGTTTCCACTGCCGGCAGACGGCGGATGATGGCGTTGCGCTGGGCCATGCGCTGTACGCCCAGGGCGAGGGTGACGGTCATGATCGCCGGTAGCCCTTCGGGGATCGCCGAGGCGGCCAGTGCCACGGCCATCATGAACATGTCTGCTGCCGGATGGCCACGCCACAGGGTGCCCAGCACGAAGGTGGCGACGCACATGGCAAGGATGATCAGGGCCAGGATGCGCCCGAAGCGGTCTACCTGGCGCAGCAGCGGCGTGGCGAGCTGGCGGATGCCGCTGAGCATCTGGTTGATCTTGCCGAGTTCGGTGGCAGCGCCGGTAGCTACGACGATGCCGGCGGCCTGGCCGAACACTACCAGCGTGCCGGAGTAGGCCATGCCGTAGCGGTCCCCCAGGGCTGCGTTGTCGGCGACCGCTGCGACATGCTTTTCAACCGGCAGGGATTCACCGGTCAGGGGGGCCTCGTCGACACGCAGTTCCTTCACCGAAACCAGGCGCAGATCGGCTGGGACACGATCCCCCGAAGCCAGCAGCACGCGGTCGCCGGGCGCCAGATCGATGGCGTCGATCTGCCGCCGAGTACCTTCGCGGATCACCGTGGCATGGGTGGAGAGCATCGCGCGAATGGCATCGAGCGCGGCCTCGGCCTTGCCTTCCTGGATAAAGCCGATGATCGCGTTGATCACGACGGCGGCCAGCAGCACGCCGGTATCGACCCAGTGACCCAGCGCAGCGGTGACCACCGCGCTGCCGAGAATCACGTAAAGCAGGATGTTGTGGAACTGCGCCAGCAGGCGCATCAACGGGCCTCGCGTCTTCGCGGGCGCCAGACGGTTCGCACCATACAGCCCGAGCCGTGCGGCGGCCTCGGCCTCGCTCAGGCCTCTGGCTGCCGTCTGCAGCCGTTGTTCGACCTCGGTCGCCTCCAGTGTGTGCCAGTCCGGTTGGGGCTGTACGCCGGCGTCTGTACGGTCGGTCATCGGGCACCTCTGGTTTCTGAGCGCAGCCGCTTCGACTGCCAGGCTTTATCAGCCTAGCCAAGTCACGCCCGGGAAGGTTGATATCAAACAGGAAAGGCGTGGCTTGAAGATGGCAATTGCCTCTGGTTTTGTAACAAAAAACACCGCTGGCCTGGCGACTGGCAGGGGGAGAGGCCCTGTGAAAGACTAGGCACCTCATTCAGCCGATAGTTGCCTATGCCCGCACTTGATGACCCTGTGATCGACCGCTTCCTCGATGCCCTGTGGCTGGAAAAGGGCCTGTCGGACAATACCCGTGCCGCTTATCGCAGCGACTTGGCATTGTTCAACGGCTGGCTCGACGAGCGCGGTGTGCGGCTGGTGGAGGCAGGCCGCGAGGTGATTCTTGATCATCTTGCCTGGCGGCTGGCCAACGACTACAAGGCGCGCTCGACCGCACGCTTGCTGTCGGGGTTGCGCGGGTTTTATCGGTTTCTGTTGCGTGAGGGGGCGATTGCGGTCGATCCGACCCTGCGCGTTGAAATGCCGCGTCTTGGTCGTCCACTGCCCAAGGCTCTTTCCGAGGCGGATGTGGAAGCCCTGCTGGCCGCGCCGGATACCGGCGATCCGCTGGGCCTGCGTGACCGCGCCATGTTGGAAGTGCTTTATGCCAGCGGGTTGCGCGTGACTGAGCTGATCAGTCTGCGTCTTGAGCAGATCAACCCACGCCAGGGCGTGCTGCGCACCTTCGGCAAAGGCAACAAGGAGCGGCTGGTGCCGCTGGGTGATGAGGCCATGCACTGGCTGGAGCGCTATCTGCGCCAGGGGCGTGGACTGCTGCTGGGTGACAAGGCCAGCGATGTGGTGTTTCCCAGCCTGCGCGGCGACCAGATGACGCGCCAGACCTTCTGGCACCGGATCAAGCTGCACGCCAGGACGGCAGGGGTCGCCTCATCGATCTCGCCGCACACGCTGCGCCACGCCTTTGCCACGCACCTGCTCAACCACGGCGCGGACCTGCGCACCGTGCAGCTGCTGCTTGGTCATGCCGACCTGTCCACCACGCAGATCTACACCCATATCGCCCGTGCGCGACTGCAGGAACTGCACGCGAAGCATCACCCGCGCGGGTGATATGCAGGGTGCGGTGGGAGCGGATTTGGCCGCGATCTTTGTTCTTCTGCTCCATACATGAGGGCTGTCGCTAAGAGCTTCGCGGACAAGTCCGCTCCTACAAAAGCGATTTGCATCGGTCCGATGCGTTCAGGCGGGTTCGCCGATGACCGCCGATTTCTGGCTGGTTGAGACTGATGCTTCCCGGCGCTCGATGAATTTCCAGTCCGCCTCGTCGATATAGATGCCGGAGGGTCCGCTGCCGCCTTCTAGGTCAATGGCCACGTGGGCCGAGACCTGCGGCTTCACCGAGGCGAGAATGGGCACGAAGCCCAGCTGCAGGCTGGTTTCGATCAGCGCCTGCTGGTTGCGCTCGTCGATGTCCGCCGCCTCGTCGAGGTAGTAGGGCAGGCGGATGCGCCCGGCCTGCTCGCGGTCCATCAGGTGCAGCAACAGGTACATGTTGGTCAGCGCCTTGATGGTCATGGTGGTGCCGTTGGACGCCGCACCGTCGATGTCGGTGTGGATCACCGGCTGGCCGCCAACCTTGGTGATCTCGAACGCCAGCTCGAACAGGTCCTTCAGGCCCAGCTGGTTGTTGTTCGCCGCCACCAGCCGCGCCAGATACTCCTTGGCTTCCTCGTTCTTCGCGTCCTGTTCGGAAGATTGGGACAGATCGAACACCGAGAGCGTCTCGCCTTCCTCGTATTGCCCGGCGCTGTGGATGATCTGGTCGATGTGCTTGAGCGCATCCTTGTTCGGCGCCAGCACGATACGGAAGCTCGCCAGGTTCGACACCTGGCGCTTGTTGATCTCGCGATTGAACAGCGCGAGCTGGTGCTCCAGGCTTTCGTAATCGCTGCGGATGTTGCGTAGCGTCCGGGCGATGTCGGTGACTGCTGCGCGGCGGGCCTTGGCCAGGGTCAGCGCCTCGTCCTGGCGGTGCGCGTAGGCGTTGACCAGCAGGTGCAGACGGCGCTCGGGGTCTTCCTCGCTGTCGAACTTGGCCACGCCCTTGAGACGTACCTGGGCGTACAGCGCTTCGATCTGGCCGTCGACGCGCTGCAGCGCCTGCCAGCTGTCCTGATAGTCGTTGAGCAGTGGCTGCAGGTTGTCCAGCGAGTCGTCCACCGGGTCCATGAAGGGCGTGCCGAAGGGCAGATTCGCCGGCAATAGCTGCCGACGGCGCAGGGCATCTTCCAGCGTGCGTTCCTTGGCTTCCAGATCGGCCAGTTGACGACCGACCAGCTGCAATCTGGCGGAAATCTGCTGCACGCGTTCGGCGAAGGCATCGCTGGTGCGCTTGAGTTCGTCCTGGGCGGCTTCGGCCTGGGCCAGCTGTTCCAGCTTGGCGTCTTCCTCGGCGGCCAGCGTCTGGCTGCGGCGGAAATCTTCCAGCGCCTTCTGCGCATCCAGCACGGCCTGATACAGCGCCTCGGCCTGAGCTTTGCTGGCGGCGCGGTCCACGGCCACGGCGTGCTGGGTCTTGAGCTGCTTGAGTTCGCGTTCCAGGCGGTCCTTCTGGTCACGCAGGGCGGCACGGTCGGCCAGGGCCTGGAGTGCCGGTGGCTCGATATGCGAGAGGTCGATGGACAGGCCCGGCACCGAGAAGGTGTCGCCCTTGAAACGATCCAGCACCGCTTCCACGGCCTTGACCCAGTCGTCACCCTCGGCGCTGATGCCTTTCTCACCCAGCGGCAGGCTGAACAGCTGGCCATTGAACAGGCGCATCAGGCGATCGACGTCGGCCTGGGAGAACTCTTCGCGCAAACGCGAGTAGCTGTTGTTGTCCGCATGGTCGAGTTGCTGCTTGACCGACTTCAACCGCTTTTCCAGATCGCGTAGACGCTCGTCGAGGTCCTCGCTGGAGAACTGGCGGGACTGCGCCAGCGCACCGGCCAGCTCGTCGTGGGCGTCCTTGGCGGCGAGCAGCTGCTGCTCCAGCACATGGGCGTCCTCGACCAGGGCGAAACGGTTCTTCAGCACCGCCAGCTCGCCGAGCCAGCGCTGGGCTTCGCTGATCTCGCGTTCCAGGCGCATGAGTTCGCCGGTCGAACCACGCTGCTCGTTCTGCAGCCCATCCTGCTCGCGGCGGTAGTGCTCGGCCTGGATCACCAACTCTTCCTTGCGAGCATCGGCGTAGTCGTGCCAGGTGCCCAGCAGGTTGTCCAGCAGCGGCGAGAGGCGATGCAGCTTGCCGCGCAGCAGCTCGCGCTGGGCAACGCCGGCAGCCAGCGCTTCGACCAGCGGGCCGGCGGCGACCAGCGCCTGGTAGTCCTGCTCCATGCGGCGCACGTCGCGGAAGGCTTCTTCGGTGGCGGCGATGTAGTCGACGCTGCCCGAGCGCAGGCTGTGCTCGAAGGCATCGAGGAACAGCTGCTTGAGCTTGGCGGCAGTGATCTCGCGCATGTGCAGCAGATTGATGAACAGCGCGCGGAAGGTTTTCAGGCTCTGCTCGCTGGTCGAACGCAGCGGGATCAGCGTCATGTCCAGCGGAATCGAGGTATGCCCGCCGACCAGCAGCCGGCGCAGTTCGTCCGGCTTGGCCTCGTAGGCCTTGATGCCGGCGCGTTCGAGGTTGGCGAACAGCTCGCGCTGGCGCAGGCAGGTGCCGTTCTGCTGGTAGTGGTCCAGATCCAGCGAGCCCTGGTAGACGAAGAACTGGTGGCCGAAGCCGCCGCCCGGTCCGCGACCGGCCACGCCGATCACGTGCGGGCCGTGGGGCAGCATGACTTCGACGAGGATGTAACTGGTGTCCGAGGCGAAGTAGAACTTGCGCGACTGCTCGAGGCTGTACTTGCCGAAGCTCATGTCCGACATGCGCGCCAGGATCGGGAACTGCAGCGCGTTGATCGAGGCGGACTTGCCCAAGTTATTGGCGCCGTAGACCGACAGCGGGTTTTCCAGCGGGAAAATGCCGAGGCTGTAGCCGGCGGTGTTCAGCAGGGCGAAGCGGCGGATGCCGTAGCGTTCCTGGCTCATGCTTCAAGCTCCTTTTCGGCGGCGATGGCGCGGGCTATGGCGTCTTCTTCGGATTCTTCCTGCTGCTCTTCGATAAGGATGATGTCGTCTTCGCCGTCGTCCTCGGCAATCAGTTCCGGCGCCGGCAGCGGCAGGTCGCTGCTGTGCAGGCTGGCGGCCAGGTCGCGGTCCTGCTGCACCGACAGGCAGACGTCGAGGAAGCGGTGCATCGGCGGCAGGAAGCGGTAGACGCCGTTGCTGTCCTCGGCGAAGCCCAGCTGGGTCAGGCGGCGGATGATCTTCTCTTCCAGTTCTTCCTGCGTGGTGACCTCTGCCTGCAGGAAGAGGTCGCGATACTTGTCCAGCAGCGCCGGCAGCTCATCGCGACCCAGGCTGCCGCCGTCGAGCACGGCCAGCGGGTCACGGCCCTGGTCGGCCAGGTGTTCGACGAGAATGAAAGTGAACAGCGCCAGGCGCTGGGCGGTCTTGTTGACCTGCGCGCCCATCTGCTCGGGGACGAAGTAGTAGAAACCGCGCGGATCGCAGACCAGCTCGAAGCCGAGCGCCTTGAACAACGCGCGGTACTGGTCCTGCATGTTCGACAGCTGCGCGTAGGGCTCCGGCTCGCTGCGCGACAGGTGATAGCCCTTGAACAGCTCGCGGAAGATCGGCGCCAGCTGGGTCATTTCCTTGAGGTCGATGTTCATAGATATGGCTCTGTCATCGTACGGATGGCCGTCCCGTGGAAAACGGCGAAGCTGTTTCCACCTTGTGGTTCGGTGCGTTTAAAGGTGGACAAGCTTCGCGTTGTCCACCCTACGTCAGGTTTGGCCGCCAAGGTGGGGGTGGCCGTAGTGCGGTAGGCCGCCCCGTGGAAAACTGCGAAGCATTTTCCACCGAGCAAGGCCAGTAGCCGGTTGAATGGGTTAGCCATTGGCATTGCCCACCAACGCAAAGGAACTGAGGCTGACGCGGTGTTCGCGGGTCAGGTACTCGCGGCGTTCCAGGCGGTCGCGCTGGAAGCGGGTGTCGCGGGACAGGCGCGAGAACCAGTAGAGCAGCTCGTCGGTGGCGCCTTCGGGTTCCTGTTCCAGCAGCCAGGCCATCAGGTCCGGCAGCGGCAGCGCCTGCTGGCAACGCTCGATCATCTCGCGTGCCGTGCGCGGTGCGCGTGGCAGTTCGCCCTTGCGCTTGGCGCTGGCTCGGGGGAATTGCGCCGGCTTCGGCTCGAAGCGGGCCAGCGCGTAGACGTAGGCCTCGACCTGGCTGGCGGTGCCGAGAAAGGTGGTCTGCGGACGAGTGAACAACGGCAGCGATGCTTGCGGCACGGCGTCCAGGCCTTTCTTGCGGATCGCCGACAACGCCAGCGCTGCACCGCGGGTCACGGCGTTGTGCCGGCGCGCTTCCTCGCGCAGTGGCAGCAACAGTTCGCGGGCCTTGCGCAGGGTCAATTGGGCGGTGGTCTGCATTTCCAGGATGCGTGCATGGGTGCGCACGAGCAGGTCGTCGTCCACCAGTTGGCCGAGACGCTGCTGCTCGCCGAGCAACTTCATCAGTACCTGCTCGACGCGGTGCACACCCTGCTCGAAGGCGCCGTCGGCGGAGACCAGCTGGATCATCGGCTCGACGTACTCGTCCCAGGTCGCCAGCACCTCGGCATAGCGCTGGCGCAGCGGGATCTGGCGGTCGCTGGTCTTGGCCCGGTCGGCCACGGCGACCAGTGCCTGTTCGTCGTTATCGAGCTTCTTCAATACATCGCGCACGCGCATGTCCAGCAGGCGCAGCTGGCGGGCCAGGTCGTTGCCGTCGCGAATCTCGAAGGCATCGAGGATATGCCCGGCCAGGCGCTCCAGGTGGCGCAGGTAGGCTTCGATCTCCAGGCACAGGCCGAGGCGGTGCTCGCGGCGCAGGTAGGCGAGGAAGTCGTGGATCTGCGCGTTCAGCTCGAAGCGGTTGGGGCTCTTGGCCACCGGCACCAGGATGTCCAGGCGAATCCACTGGTCGAGCAGGGCGGTGATATCGGTGGGCGTGCCTTCGGGCAATTGCGCGGCGAGCTGATGACGCAGCTCAACCAGACTCAGGGTGCCGGCATCGAAGCGCTCGCACAGTGGTTCGAGCAGGGTCCAGTGTTCGGCAAGGGCACGCAGTACGCGCTTGGGTTCGATCATCGAGGCGCCGGTTCCAGCCAGTGAAAAAAGCGCGAATTGTACTGCATTGACGCGCGTGTATAGGCGATCAGACGATCGGTTGCCGTTCGCAGTTGTGGCAAATGTGGGCGCAGTCACCGGTTTGTCATCAGGGCCGGGTTAGCTGTCCTGCGCGGGCTCTTAGGGCCGAACGTGTTCGGCCTTGGCGGAATCGGTGGCCGAATGAATTTGACCCTACAGACGCGCGGCGACGCATTCTGTCAGAAGAAATGCGTCGATGGCCTTTCGATATGCGGCGATTGTCGGCAGAATCCGCCCTTTTGCAAACGGGGAGCCGCCAGCTTCCTGCCAGGCGACCTCGTATGGGCACTTCTAAATGATCAAGACGCCGTATTACCTCATCGACAAACAGAAGCTCTTGGGCAACCTGGAGAAGATCGCCTACGTGCGCGAACACTCCGGAGCCAAGGCGCTGCTGGCGCTGAAGTGCTTCGCCACCTGGTCAGTGTTCGATCTGATGCAGCAGTACATGGATGGCACCACCTCGTCGTCGCTCTATGAGCTCAAGCTGGGTCGGCAGAAGTTCGCCGGCGAGACCCACGCCTACAGCGTGGCCTGGGCTGACGACGAGATCGACGAGATGGTCGCCAACTGCGACAAGATCATCTTCAACTCCATTGGTCAGCTGCAGCGTTTCGAGGCGGCCACCGAAGGCACCATTCGCGGCTTGCGCGTCAATCCGCAGGTGAGCAGCTCGGACTATCTGCTGGCCGATCCGGCGCGTCCGTTCAGCCGTCTGGGCGAGCATGATCCGGCGAAGATCGAGGCGGTGATCGGCAAGATCAGCGGCTTCATGTTCCACAACAACTGCGAGAACAGCAGCTTCGAGCTGTTCGACCAGATGCTGACCACCATCGAGGAGCGCTTCGGCCACCTGCTGGAAAAGGTCGAGTGGGTCAGCCTCGGCGGCGGTATCCACTTCACGGGCGAGGGCTATCCGCTCGATGCCTTCTGCACACGCCTGAAAGCCTTCTCGGAAAAATTTGGTGTGCAGGTCTACCTGGAGCCCGGCGAAGCGGCGATCACCATGAGTGCGTCGCTGGAAGTGACGGTGCTCGACACCCTGTACAACGGCAAGAATCTCGCAGTGGTGGACAGCTCCATCGAGGCACACATGCTCGATCTGCTGATTTATCGCCTGAACGCCAAGATGGCGCCCTCGGACGGCGAGCACAGCTACATGGTGTGCGGCAAATCCTGTCTGGCCGGCGACATCT
>ERZ1673962.116-NODE-116-length-66456-cov-52.466830_pt1 | contig 66456 bp, 66 predicted proteins | sample MGYA00580188_ERZ1673962 | MGnify/ENA primary metagenome ERZ1673962 (study PRJEB41334, sample SAMN05608104) | rock metagenome | biome: terrestrial subsurface; feature: shale formation; material: shale | place: USA: Pennsylvania ...
TCGAGCAGGAGGAGCAGCGACTGGTGCGGGCGACCATGCGGTTGGAGGGTTGGGCGTAAAACCCGGAAGCTGGACGAACGCAGGGGGGCTGTCGATTCTTACACCCAAACCGGGCCCTCGAAAGCTCACCTCAGGGCTAAGCGAGTACCGCCTGGTCGCGGCCCTGATGCTTGGCCTTGTAGAGCAGGCTATCCACCCTTTCGAGAAAGGCCTCGGGCTGGTCGAACGGGCCTGGTACGAGAGTACCGACGCCTAGACTGATCGTCAGCAGCGGTGCGACCTGGGAGTGGGCGTGCTGGATATTTTGTTCGCGAATCAGCTGGCGACAGCGCTCGGCAACCTGGGCAGCAGCCTGCGCATCGGTCTCTGGAAGCAACAGGACGAACTCTTCACCGCCATAACGGGCCAGCAGGTCACGCGGGCGCACGGCGGCACCGCTCAAGGCCTGGCCAACGCTTTTCAGGCAATCGTCGCCACGCACATGGCCATAGTGGTCGTTGTACTGCTTGAAATAGTCGATATCCAGCAGGATCAGGGATAGCGGCAGGCTGTTGCGCTGGGCATTGCTCCACTCCATCTGCAAGCGGTTGTCGAACATGCGCCGGTTGGCCACGCCGGTAAGGCCGTCCTGATAGGAAAGTTCTTCCAGCTGCTTCTGCAGCTGCAACAGCTTTTGCTCGGTCTGCTTGCGCTCACTGATGTCGAACATGAAGCCAACCAGCGCTTCGACCTCGCCCGCGGCATTGCGCAGCACATGCACCACATCGCGGATCCACACATAACGGCCGTCGCGGGTCAGCGCGCGATAGTCGGCCTCGTGGTCGAGCCCTGACTGGGACTGCGCCACACAGAAATTCACCACCCACTCGCGGTCTTCAGGGTGCATGCGCTCTGCCCAGTCATTGGCGCTCAGCCAACTGCCCTGCGGCCAGCCCAGCAGGGTTTCGATCTGCGGGCCGATATAGGCAAACGTCATGGTGGCCCAGTCGATCTTCCAGGGGATGGCTTTGGTCGATTCCAGCAAGGTCTTGTACACCGCACTATCGTTCATCATCGAGCCGTTCATCATCGAGTCGTGCAGGTGCATGGCGGACATTCCGGGCGGGGAATGCGCAGGTTGTAACCAACATCGGCAACCCGCGCAACCGCCGGAGCCATCGCGCTGGCCGGCTTTCTTGTTAGACTCCCCGCCTTCTCGGAACCGCACCCTCTATCGCCTGTGCCTGAACTTCACACATGGCTGACCGCCAACCAACTGCCGACGCCGCTCGACCCGCTGCAGCATGACTGGCTCTACGTCGACAAAGGCTCGCTCACCCGACGCCTCACCGAGCTGGCAGGCGGTGCGTTCAGCGTCACGCCGCTCGTCGAGGGCTGGCAGCTGCTGCGTGACGACGAATGCAGTGCGCTGGGCGTGGCCGGGGGCAGCGAAGGCTGGGTGCGCGAAGTCTACCTGTGCGGGCACGGGCGGCCCTGGGTGTTCGCCCGCAGCGTCGCCGCACGCGCCGCGCTGGAGCGTTCCGACATGGACCTGCAGCGCCTGGGCAGCCGCTCGCTCGGCGAACTGCTGTTCAGCGACCCGGCATTCACCCGCGGCACGCTGCAAGCCTGCCGCTACCCGGCGGCCTGGCTGCCGCCGGAGCATCGCCACCCCGACCTGTGGGCGCGCCGCTCGCGCTTCAGTCGCGAGCCCCTCGGCGTGCTGGTTGCTGAGGTATTCCTGCCCGAACTCTGGCAAGCCGCCGGCATCGCGCCGTGAGCCGCGCTGCCGCGTCTGATTCGTCATCTTCCGCACGGAGCCGCCGATGTATCTGAAACTCCTGCAATCGTGCAATCGCCTTCACCCGCGCGCCTGGGACTTCATCCAGCTGATGCGCTGGGATCGACCGATCGGCATCTACCTGCTGCTCTGGCCGACGCTCACCGCATTGGTGATCGCCGGCGGTGGCCGACCGAGCGTCGCCAACCTGATCATCTTCACGCTCGGCGTGTTCTTCATGCGCTCGGCCGGCTGCGTGATCAACGACTTCGCCGACCGCAACTTCGATGGCCATGTGCAGCGCACCCGCGAGCGGCCGATGGCCACCGGCCGGGTCAAGCCGCGCGAGGGCTGGGTGCTGTTCGCCGTGCTGGTGACGCTGAGCTTCGGCCTGGTGCTGCTGACCAACGCCACCACCGTGTGGCTGTCGTTCGGCGCGCTGGCGGTCGCCTCGCTCTACCCGTTCATGAAGCGCTACACCTACTACCCGCAGGTGGTGCTCGGCGCAGCCTATTCCTGGGGCATCCTGATGTGCTTTACCGCCGAGCGCGGCAGCCTGCCGCCGGAGGCCTGGCTGCTGTTCGTCGCCAACGTGGTGTGGACGGTGGCCTACGACACCTACTACGCGATGGCCGACCGCGAGGACGACCTGAAGATCGGCATCAAGTCCACCGCGATCCTGTTCGGCGATGCCGACCGCGTGGTCGTCCTCACGCTGCAGGGCCTGGCGCTGTTCTGCCTGGCGCTGGCCGGCGCGCGCTTCGAGCTGGGCCTGTTCTTCAATGCCGGGTTGCTGGTCGCGCTCGGCCTGTACCTCTGGGAGTTCCGCCAGACCCGCACACGCGACCGCCAGGCCTGCTTCCACGCCTTCCTGCACAATCACTGGGCCGGGCTGGCCGTGCTGGTCGGCTGCATCCTCGACTACGCCGCCCGCTGAGCGGCCTCCAACCCTGGCGCAGACGGCCTGTTGACGCCATGCTGGCCGTCTCCAGGCTGTCACATCGCTGCAACAATTGCGTTATCTAATGCCGGGCGACAAGAACGACCGAGGCTTGACCATGAACGGCAAGAGCATACTGATCGTCGACGACGAAGCGCCGATCCGCGAGATGATCGTCGTCGCCCTGGAAATGGCCGGCTACGAGTGCCTGGAGGCGGAGAACACCCAACAGGCGCATGCCCTGATCGTCGATCGCCAGCCCGACCTGATCCTGCTCGACTGGATGCTCCCGGGCACCTCCGGCATCGAACTGGCGCGCCGGCTCAAGCGCGACGAGCTGACCGCCAACACGCCGATCATCATGCTCACCGCCAAGGATGAGGAAGACAACAAGATCCAGGGCCTGGAAGTCGGTGCCGACGACTACATCACCAAGCCCTTCTCGCCGCGCGAACTGGTCGCCCGTCTGAAGGCCGTCCTGCGGCGCGCCGCGCCCGCCGACAACGAGACGCCGATCGAGATCGGTGGCCTGCTGCTCGATCCGATCAGCCACCGTGTCACCATCGATGGCAAGCCGGCCGAGATGGGCCCGACCGAATACCGCCTGCTGCAGTTCTTCATGACCCACCAGGAGCGTGCCTATACCCGCGGCCAGCTGCTCGACCAGGTCTGGGGCGGCAACGTCTACGTCGAAGAACGCACCGTCGACGTGCACATCCGCCGCCTGCGCAAGGCACTCGGCGAAGCCTACGAAAACCTGGTGCAGACGGTGCGCGGCACCGGCTATCGTTTCTCGACGAAGAACTGAGCCGACATGAGCGAGGCTCTGCGCCAGCGCGAACGCGCAGGACAGCCCGGACGGCCACACCTGCCACTGGATCGGGAGCACAGGGATTGAACCGCGACTGGCAAGGCGCGCTGGTGCGCAAGCTGCTGCTTCTGCTGGGCGTCTGCCTGCTGCTGGGCCTGGCGACCGGCGAATACGGCTGGGCCCTGGCGCTCGGCGCGCTCGGCTACCTGGCCTGGACGCTTTATCAGGTGCTGCGCCTGCAGCGCTGGCTCAAGAGCAGCGAGCCGGATTCCCCGCCTCCGGATGCGGTGGGCCTGTGGGGCGACGTGTTCGACAGCCTCTACCAGATGCAACGCCGCGACCTGCGCCTGCGCGGCCAGCTGCAGGCCGTGATCGACCGCGTGCAGGGCTCGACCGCTGCACTCAAGGATGCGGTGATCATGCTCGACAGCGACGGCAACCTGGAATGGTGGAACCCCGCCGCCGACCACCTGCTCGGCCTGAAGAAGCGCCAGGATAGCGGCCACCCGATCACCAACCTGGTGCGTCATCCGGCGTTCAAGGAATATTTCGAGAAGGGCCACTACGAGGAGCCGCTGGAGCTGATCTCGCCGATCAACGACCGCATCCGCCTGCAGTTCAACATCACCCGCTACGGCAACAGCGAGCATCTGCTGCTGGTACGCGACATCACCCGGCTGCATCAGCTCGAACAGATGCGCAAGGATTTCGTCGCCAACGTCAGCCACGAACTGCGTACCCCGCTGACGGTGATCTCCGGCTATCTGGAGACGCTGCTGGAGAACAGCGACCAGGTCAACCCGCGCTGGCTGCGCGCCCTGCAGCAGATGAACCAGCAGGCCGGACGCATGCAGCACCTGCTCAACGACCTCTTGCTGCTGGCCAAGCTCGAAGCCACCAACCCACCCACCGGAGGCGTGCCGCTGGACATCGCCGCGCTGTTGCAGACCGTGCAGCACGACGCCCAGGCGCTGTCCGGCGAGCGCGGCCATCGCATCAGCCTCGAGGCCGATGCGTCGCTGCGGCTCAAGGGCAGCGAGTCGGAGCTGCGCAGCGCCTTCTCCAACCTGGTGTTCAATGCGGTCAAGTACACGCCCGACGGCGGCGATATTCGCATCCGCTGGTGGCGCAACGAGTACGGCGCGCACCTGAGCGTCGAGGACAACGGCATCGGCGTCGAACAGAAGCACCTGCCACGCCTGACCGAGCGCTTCTACCGGGTCGACTCCAGCCGCGCCAGCAGCACCGGCGGCACCGGCCTCGGCCTGGCCATCGTCAAGCACGTACTGCTGCGCCACCACGGCCGCCTGGATATCAGCAGTACGCCCGGCAAAGGCAGCGTGTTCACCTGCCACTTCCAGCCAGAGCAGGTGGTGACCGACTAGACCGAACGATGGATTCGTCGGCGGCAACGCCCGGCTCGCTTGAAATGCCGCCGGGCTGCCCCCATCCTCACGCGGGTCAACGGCCTTTCCCGAGCTCATGGACCCTTCCCCCGGTTACACCGCCCCCTCGTACTTCGCCGATTTCGGCCTGATTCTCTTTGCCCTGTTTCTGGTACTGCTCAACGGCTTCTTCGTTGCCGCCGAGTTCGCCATGGTCAAGCTGCGCTCCACTCGCGTCGAGGCGATCGCCGATGCGCATGGCTGGCGCGGGCGCATCCTGCGCAAGGTGCACAACCAGCTCGACGCCTACCTGTCGGCCTGCCAGCTGGGCATCACGCTCGCCTCGCTGGGCCTGGGCTGGGTCGGCGAGCCGGCCTTCGCCCATCTGCTCGAGCCGGTGCTGGCCGCCGTCGGCATCGACTCGCCGGCGCTGGTGCACGGCATCGCCTTCTTCACCGCGTTTTTCATCATTTCCTACCTGCACATCGTGGTCGGCGAGCTGGCGCCCAAGTCCTGGGCGATCCGCAAGCCCGAGCTGCTGTCGCTGTGGACGGCCGCACCGCTGTACCTGTTCTACTGGCTGATGTACCCGGCGATCTACCTGCTCAATGCCAGCGCCAACGCCATCCTGCGGATCGCCGGCCAGGGCGAGCCCGGGCCGCATCACGAGCATCACTACACGCGTGACGAGCTCAAGCTGATCCTGCACTCGAACCGCGCCATGGACCCGAGCAACCAGCACATCCAGGTACTCGCCTCGGCGGTGGAAATGAGCGAACTGGAGGTCGTCGACTGGGCCAACTCGCGCGAGGACCTGGTGCAGCTCGAGCACGATGCGCCGCTGGCCGACATCCTCGAGCTGGTGCGTCGGCACAAGTACAGCCGCTATCCGGTCTACAACCGCGACCTCGGCGAATACGTCGGCCTGCTGCACATCAAGGACCTCTTGCTGGCCCTGGCCGGCGACGAGCGGCTCGCCGAGCATTTCTGCCTGGACGACCTGCTGCGCCCGCTCGACCGGGTGTCCAAGCACATGCCGCTCAATGCCCTGCTCGAGCAGTTCCGCCAGGGCGGCGCGCATTTCGTGCTGGTCGAGGAAGGCGACCACAAGGTGATCGGCTTCCTGTCGATGGAAGACGTGCTCGAAGTGCTCGTCGGCGACATCCAGGACGAACACCGCAAGGCCGAACGCGGCATCCTCGCGTACCAGCCCGGCAAGCTGCTGGTGCGCGGCGACACACCGCTGTTCAAGATCGAACGGCTGCTCGATGTCGACCTCGACCACATCGAGGCCGAAACCCTTGCCGGGCTGGTCTATGAGAGCCTCAAGCGCGTCCCCGAGGAGAACGAGGAACTGCGCGTCGACGGTTTGCAGATCATCGTCAAGAAGATGCGCGGGCCGAAGATCGTCCTGGCCAAGGTGCTCAAGGCGTCGTAGAAACCACCAGCCCCGGGACGACGATAATGAAGGGGGGCTGCGTCACTCGCCGCCCACGGCGAAGTTCGGCAGGCTGTTGACCGGCTGGGCGAAGTCGAAGGGAATCGACTCGATCGCCAGCCCGACGTTGCGCTGCACCACGAAATGCAGGTGCGGCCCGGTGCTGTTGCCCGTATTGCCAGAGCGCGCCAGCCGTTCCCCGGTTGCGACGCGCTGGCCTTCGCGCACCACCACCGAGCCCTGCATCAGGTGCAGGTAGACGCCCATGGTGCCGTCATCGTGCAGCACGCGAACGAAGTTGCCGGCCGGGTTGTTGCCGCGCCCGCTCTGCTCGTTCTCCACCTTCACCACCATGCCGCCGCGCGCGGCAATGATCGGCGTGCCCTCGGGCATGGCGATGTCCACGGCATAGCGGCCCTTGGCGGTGAAATGGCTGTACTGGCCATTGGCGCCCTGCGTCTGGCGGAACGGGCCGCCGCGCCAGGGCAACGGGTACTTGTAGGGCTTGGGCAGCAGGCGCGGGTCACCCAGGGCGTGGCGCAGGCGCGGTGTGTAGCGCAGCGGCTTGGCCGGGTCGCGCGGCGCCAGGGTGGCCAGGCGGATCTGGCTGCGCGGCGGCAGGACCCAGCGAATCGGCTTGTCCGGCGCACCGACGGCATTGCTGACGTTGCTCAGGCTCAGCTCGATGTCCACCGGGGCGAACAGATCGTTGCGCACCAGCAGGGTTTCGCCAGCGGCATGCTTGCGCGTCTCGAGCTTCACCTGGTTGTCGAGTTTCTCGACCATGCGGTCGCGAAACACGAACACACGCGCACCCGGTGCGGCCTGGTCGGAATAGGTCACCACACCGTTAGCATCGGTGTACTTGTAGATGGTCAGCGCGCTGGCCGGCATCACGGCCAGCGACAGCCCGAGCAGCAGAAGGATACGCCCCAGCATGATGGCATTTCTGGTAGTTGTAGGAGTGTTGGCGGGCACAGCCTAGCAGTGCCCTGCAGCGCGCGGCGAGCGGCCATCCCCGCGGCTGTGAAACGCATCAAGCACAGGTGGCTCCAGGCGATGGACGGCGCTAGGCCCCCGGGACGAAATGCCGCTGGGCGGTGCCGCGGGCGATCAGCCGGGACAGGTAGTCCAGCTTCTGCGGGTCGCGGTCGACGAAGCGGAACGATAGCTGCAGCCACTCGCTGTCAGGCTTGGGCTCGAGTGCCGCCACCGCGTGCAGATAGCCGTTGAGCCGCGCCACCTCGGCGCCCTCGCCCTGCTCGAGGTCGAGCACGGCGCTTTCCAGCACCTGCGGCAGGTCGTCGCCTCGACGCACCACCAGCAGCGCCTCCTTCAGACTCAGCGCCTTGATCACGCAGGCCTGGGTGCCGGCGGCCAGGCGCAACTGGCCCTGGCCGCGCCCACCCGACGCCGCTGCAGGCTTGCTCGCCGCAGGAGCCGCGGCAGGCGACGCGGCCACCGGCGCCGTCGCCTCCGGCTTGGGCTGGCGCACGACCTCGGCCTTGCCGCCGGTCAGCGCTGCGAGCGAATCGTTGGCGACGCCGCCGGCCAGCGCTCGGGTCGGCGCGCTGGCGGCCAGGGCATCGAGCTTGCCGGCCCGACCGAGCGCCTTGCGCACCTTGGTCGCCAGCTGCTCGTTGGAGAACGGCTTGCCGATATAGTCCGAGACGCCGGACTGGATCGCCTGCACGACGTTCTCCTTGTCGCCGCGGCTGGTGACCATGATGAAAGGCACGGTCTTGAGCGCGTCCTGCGCGCGGCACCAGGTAAGCAGTTCGAGCCCGGACATCTCGGGCATTTCCCAGTCGCAGAGAATCAGGTCGAAACGCTCACGACCCAGCAACTGCTGGGCCTTGCGGCCATTGACGGCCTCCTCGATGACGATGCCGGGGAACTGACTGCGCAGGCCCTTCTTGATCAGGTCGCGGATGAAAGGCGCATCATCCACCACCAGTACGCTGACTTTGCTCATCGGTCCCTCCCCTAGCCGTTGCGGCAAGCTTATCGGCAAAGCATGCCGAGACTGAAGCGCGACGACCTGCCGGACGCCGCAACGCAGACAGCCATTCGCGGTCGCGGCATACTCTGCCCTTTTTCGAGCGCAGCCGAGGCCCGCATGGTCAAGCACATTCTGGTCGCCCACGATCTCAGTCCGGACGCCGATCTGGCACTGCGCCGCGCCGCACAGCTGGCTCGCCAGTGCAACGCGCAGCTGAGCCTGGCGCATGTCTGCGAGGCCGACGAGCAGGCCGCCGGTGAGCAGCTGCAGGCACACCTGGACCAGCTGGGCCTGGACGATGTACGCCTGTGGCTGCGCCCCGGGCCTACCGTCGAAGGGCTGCTGGCGCTGGCCGGCGGCATCGAGGCCGACCTGCTGGTACTCGGCCGCCACCATCGCCAGTCACCGCAAGGCTTCGCCGGCACCACACTGGAACGCATCCTGCTGGCCACCCCGATTCCGCTGTTGCTGGTGACGCATCCGGCAATCGAGCCCTACCGCCAGGCCCTGGCTGCGCTGGATTATTCGCGCTGCGCCAACCGGGCCCTGCACGCCGCCTGGCAGCTATTGCCGCCCGAGGCGAAGCTGCATGCGCTGAACATCGAGGAAGTCGCGGAGATTCACGGGGCCGATCCGGCGGCGCTGGCGCTGCAGGTCGAGCTGTTCGGCCAGCTGATCGACGATACGCGCACAGCGCTCGGGGCCGACGAGGGGCGGCTCAGCTACAGCCTGCATCAGGGCGAACGGCTCAACTGCCTGGATGCGGCGATCAGCGAGCTGCAGCCGCAACTGCTGGCGCTCGGCGGGCACAGCCGCAGCGAGCTGAGCCACGCGCTGCTCGGCAGCCTGACCCGGCACTTCTTCGATAACCCGCCATGCGATGTGCTGGTCGCCCGCTAGGCGTCGAGCAAGTCGTGCAGTTCGACGAACTGGCGACTCAGCTTGTGTCGCGCGTCGAGGTGCACCAGCGGCAGGCAGGCCTGGTGCGACTCGCGCATCTTCACCGAACTCATCAGGTACACCGGTAGCACCGGCAGGCCCTCGGCAACCAGCGCCTCGATCATCTGCTGCGGCAAGCCGGCGCGCGGCTGGAACTGGTTGACCACGATGCCCTCCACCGCCAGCGCCGGATTGTGGTCGTCGCGTACTTCTTCGATCTCGGCCAGCAGGCCATAGAGCGCCTGTCGGGAGAAGGCGTCGCAGTCGAAGGGAATCAGGCAACGGTCGGCGGCGATCAGCGCCGACACCGTGTAGAAATTCAGCGCTGGCGGGGTATCCAGGTAGATCCGCTCATAGTCCTCGGCCAACGCCTCGAGCAGTTTGCGCAGCTTGTTGATCTTGTGCTTGGCCTCCAGCTTCGGCTGCAGGTCGGCCAGTGCAGGGCTGGCAGTGATCAGGTCGAGGTTGGCAAAGGGCGTCGGGCTGATCGGCGGCCGCGCCTTGCGCGCACTCGCCCCGCCCTCGAGCACCTGGACGAAGAACTCGGCGATGCCCAGCGGAATGTCGTCACCCAGCTTGCCGCTGAGGTAATGACTCGAGTTGGCCTGCGCATCGAGGTCGATCAGCAGCGTGCGGTAACCCTGTGCGGCACTGATCGCGGCGAGGTTGCAGGCGATGCTGGATTTGCCGACGCCACCTTTCTGATTGAACACCACCCTGCGCATGTCTCGTCTCCCTGATCTGATCGCCCGAGTCTATACGGCAAACGCGACATCTACCTGACAGCGCGGCGATTTGCCGAATCTGGCGACGCCGGGCCGTGCCCGGCACGCGGTTGCGTACCGCCAAAGCCCTGCTACGGTTAGCTCTACCGATAACAATAAAAGGCACACCGAATGCCTCTCCCTCCGGGTACTCGTCGCCCCTGTCTGACGACGAGCCGACACCACCGATCCCGCGCTGCCGGCCTGCCCGCATGGCAGGGCGCCGGCTGCCACTATCCGACGTGCAACCTGCTCCGGCCGACCACACGGCCGGCCGCCTGCTTCCGCTTCCCATCCAGCCACCGGCCGGGCGACGCCTCTTGCGGCGCGCCCGGCACGGCGGTCCAACGCGCAAGGAGATACGCATGAAGCCAACAGCCATTGCAGCGGCAACCCTCGCCGCGGCACTGACCGTACCGGTGTCGGCGGCCGAATTTTCCGACGGCAAGGTGAAGATCGGCATTCTCAACGACCAGTCCGGCGTGTACGCCGACTTCGGCGGCAAGTGGTCGTACGAAGCGGCGAAGATGGCCGCCGAAGACTTCGGCGGCAAGGTCAAGGGCGTACCGATCGAGATCGTCACCGCCGACCACCAGAACAAGCCGGACATCGCCTCGAACATCGCGCGCCAGTGGTACGACCGCGAGCAGGTCGACGCGATCATGGAGTTGACCACCTCTTCGGTCGCCCTGGCGGTGCAGGGCATTTCCAAGAGCAAGCAGAAGATCAACCTGGTCACCGGCGCCGCAACCACCGAGCTGACCGGCAAGCAATGCTCGCCCTATGGCTTCCACTGGGCCTACGACACCCACGCGCTGGCGGTCGGTACCGGCGGCGCACTGGTTTCCCAGGGTGGCGACAGCTGGTATTTCCTCACCGCCGACTACGCCTTCGGCTACTCGCTGGAAGAGCAGACCGGCAAGTTCGTCAAATCCAAGGGCGGCGAAATCAAGGGCGCGGTGCGCCATCCGCTGGCGAGCACCGATTACTCGTCGTTCCTCTTGCAGGCGCAATCCTCCGGGGCCAAGGTCATCGGCCTGGCCAATGCCGGCCTGGACACCGCCAACAGCATCAAGCAGGCCGCCGAGTTCGGCATCGTCGCCAGCGGCCAGCGCCTGGCCGCCCTGCTTTTCACCCTCTCGGAAGTGCATGGCCTCGGGCTCGATGCCGCTCAGGGCCTGACCCTCACCGAAAGCTTCTACTGGGATCGCGACGACCAGTCGCGCGAGTTCGGCGAGCGCTTCTTCAAACGCACCGGGCGGATGCCGAACATGATTCAGGCCGGCACCTACTCCGGGGTGATGCAGTATCTCAAGGCAATCGACAAGGTCGGCAGCGACGCGACCGAGCCGGTCGCCAAGGCCATGCACGAGATGCCGGTGAACGACGTCTTCGCACGTAACGCCCGGGTCGGCGCCAACGGCCGGCTGATCAGCGACGTCTATCTGATGGAGGTGAAGAAGCCAGAGGAAAGCCAGCGCGACTGGGACTACTACAAGGTGCTGGCGACCGTCCCGGGCGATGAGGCCTACATCAAGCCGGCCGAGAGCGGCTGCGAGCTGGCCGGGAAATGAATATGGCCGTCCGCTCGGAAAGCCCGCGCGAGCCCGAGCCCGCCGAGCAGCACCCGGTGCTGCTCGCGGCGCGCGGCCTGCGCAAGGAGTTCGGCGGTTTCGTCGCGGTCAACAATGTCGATCTGGACGTGCGCCATGCCCAGGTGCATGCCCTGATCGGCCCCAACGGGGCCGGCAAGACCACGGTGTTCAACCTGCTGACCAAGTTTCTGCAGCCCACCGCCGGCAGCATTCGCCTGCTCGAACAGGACATCACCCGCACCGACCCCGCGCGCGTCGCGCGGCTGGGGCTGGTGCGCTCGTTCCAGATCTCGGCGGTATTTCCGCACCTCTCGGTGCTGGACAACGTGCGCGTCGCCCTGCAGCGCCCCAATGGCCTGGCGACCCAGTGCTGGCTGCCGCTGCGCTCGCTGAACCGCCTCAACGACAGGGCCATGCAGCTGCTCGAGGCGGTCGGCCTGGGCGACCGGCGCAACGACCTGGCGGCCGACCTCTCCTACGGGCGCAAGCGCGTGCTGGAGCTGGCGACCACCCTGGCGCTCGAGCCCAAGGTGTTGTTGCTCGACGAGCCCATGGCCGGCATGGGCCACGAGGACGTGCACACGGTCGCCGAGATCATCCGCGAGGTCGCACGTGACCGCGCCGTACTCATGGTCGAGCACAACCTCAAGGTGGTCGCCGACCTCTGCCAGCAGGTGACGGTGCTGCAGCGTGGCGAAATCCTCACCTCGGGCGACTACCGCAGCGTCAGCGAGGACGAACGGGTACGCGAGGCCTACATGGGGACCGATGATGACTGACGCTTTGCTCGAGGTCCGCGACCTCAATGCCTGGTACGGCGAAAGCCACGCCCTGCACGGCATCGACCTCGACGTGCACGAGGGCGAAACCGTGACCCTGCTCGGGCGCAACGGGGTCGGCAAGACCACCGCGCTGCGCTCGATCGTCGGGATCATCCGCACCCGCAGCGGCAGCATCCGCTTCGATGGCAAGGACCTGCTGCGCGTGCCGCTGCATCGCACCGCCCGCTGCGGGATCGGCTACGTGCCCGAGGAACGCGGCATCTTCGCCACGCTGAGCGTCGAGGAAAACCTCACGCTGCCGCCGGTGATCGCCAAGGGCGGAATGAACCTGAAGGAGATCTACCAGCTGTTCCCCAATCTCGAGGAACGCCGCAAGAGCCCCGGCACCAAGCTGTCCGGCGGCGAGCAGCAGATGCTCGCCATGGCGCGCATCCTGCGCACCGGCGCGCGCCTGCTGCTGCTTGACGAGCCCACCGAGGGCCTCGCCCCGGTGATCGTCCAGCGCATCGGCGAGGTGCTGCAGACCCTCAAGACACGGGGCATGACGATCCTGCTGGTCGAGCAGAACTTCCGCTTCGCCAGCAAGATCGCGGATCGCTTCTACGTGGTCGACCATGGCAAGGTCATCGATCGTTTCACGGTCGGCGAACTGCCGGGGCGCATGACGATGCTCAACGAAGCGCTGGGGGTCTGATGACGACACTCTTCGACATACCCATTCAGGCCCTGCTCGGCCAACTGCTGATCGGCCTGATCAACGGCTCGTTCTACGCCATGCTGAGCCTCGGGCTGGCGATCATCTTTGGCATGCTGAAGATCATCAACTTCGCCCACGGCGCGCAGTTCATGATCGGCGCCTTCGCCGGCTACCTGCTGCTGGCCACCTTCGGCATCGGCTACTGGCCGGCATTGCTGCTCGCACCGCTGATCGTCGGCCTGGTCAGTGCCGCGATCGAGCGCGTCGCGCTGTCGCGGCTGTACAACCTCGACCATCTCTACAGCCTGCTCTTCACCTTTGGCCTGGCGCTCACGCTCGAAGGCGCCTTCCGCTATTTCTACGGCTCCTCCGGCCAGCCGTACGCGGTTCCCAAGGCGCTGGCCGGCGGCTACAACCTGGGTTTCATGTTCCTGCCCAAGTACCGCGCCTGGGTGGTACTGGCTTCGCTGATCATCTGCATCGCCAGCTGGCTGTTGATCGAGAAGACCAAGCTTGGCGCCTACCTGCGCGCCTCGACCGAAAATCCGACGCTGGTGCGCACCTTCGGCATCAACGTGCCGCTGCTCCTGACCTTCACCTACGGCATGGGGGCGGCGCTGGCCGGGCTCGCCGGGATGCTCGCCGCGCCGATCTATCAGGTCAGCCCGCTGATGGGCTCCAACCTGATCATCGTGGTGTTCGCCGTGGTGGTGGTTGGCGGCATGGGTTCGATCCTGGGCGCGATCATCACCGGCTACATGCTCGGCATCCTCGAAGGGCTGACCAAGGTGTTCTACCCCGAAGCCTCCAATATCGTGATCTTCGTGATCATGGCGATCGTGCTGCTGGTGCGCCCGGCCGGCCTGATGGGGAGGGACGCCTGATGAACAGCCAAGCGCGAATCGACGCCGGCGCCAAGCGCCGGGCGCTGCGTCTGGAAACAGTGCTGATCGGCATCGGCGTGCTGCTCCTGGCGCTGGCGCCGTTGTATTTCTACCCGATCTTCCTGATGAAGGTGCTGTGCTTCGCGCTGTTCGCCTGCGCCTTCAACCTGCTGCTCGGCTATACCGGAATCCTGTCTTTCGGGCACGCAGCCTTCTTCGGCGGCTCGGCCTATTTCACCGCCCATGCGGTCAAGGAATGGGGCCTGTCGCCGGAACTCGGCGTGCTGGTCGGCGTGGCCGGCGCCTCGCTGCTCGGCCTGGTCATCGGCTTTCTGGCGATCCGCCGGCAAGGCATCTATTCGACGATGATCACCCTGGCGCTGTCGCAGATGTTTTTCTTCTTCTGCCTGCAGGCGCCCTTCACCCACGGCGAGGATGGCATCCAGAACGTGCCGCGCGGACGGCTGTTCGGCCTCATCGACCTGAGCCAGCCGCTGTTCATGTACTTCTTCGTGCTGAGCGCCTTTCTCGCCGGCCTGTTCGTGATTTGGCGGGTGATCCATTCGCCCTACGGCATGGTGCTGCGCTCGATCCGCGAGAACGAGAACCGGGCGATCTCGCTCGGCTATTCGGTGGCACGCTACAAGCTCGGCGCGTTCGTCATGTCCGCCGCGCTGGCCGGCCTGGCCGGCGGGCTGAAGGCCCTGGTGTTCCAGTTCGCCACGCTGACCGACGTGAGCTGGCAGATGTCCGGCGAAGTGGTGCTGATGACCCTGCTCGGCGGCATCGGCACGCTGGTCGGGCCAGCCTTCGGCGCCGCGCTGGTGACGACCCTGGGCAACTACTTCGCCACGTCCAACCTGCCGGTGACGCTGGTCACCGGGATCATTTTCATGGTCTGCGTGCTGGTCTTCCGCCGCGGCATGATCGGCGAGCTCTACGCCTCACGCCTGGGCCGCCGACTGGCGCAGCGCCGCGAGGAGGACTAGGCCAGGCGCCGCCGCGGGTCAGACCGCGACCGGCGCCTTGATGTGCGGATGGCTCTGGTAGCCGACCAGCTCGAAATCCTCGAAGCGAAAGGCGAACAGGTCACGTACCTCGGGGTTGAGTTTCATCGTCGGCAACGGCAGCGGCTCGCGCGTCAGCTGCAGGTCGGCCTGCTCCAGGTGGTTGGCGTACAGGTGGCAGTCGCCGCCGGTCCAGATGAACTCGCCCGGCTCCAGATCGCAGACCTGGGCGATCATCAACGTCAGCAACGCGTAGCTCGCGATGTTGAACGGCACCCCGAGGAAGATGTCCGCCGAGCGCTGATAGAGCTGGCAGCTGAGCTTGCCGTCGGCGACGTAGAACTGGAACAGCGCGTGGCACGGCGGCAGGGCCATCTGATCGACCAGTGCCGGGTTCCAGGCCGAGACGATCAGCCGTCGCGAATCGGGATTGGCGCGAATCATCTCCAGCAGCTTGGCGATCTGGTCGATCGACTCGCCATTGGGGGCCGGCCAGCTGCGCCATTGGTAGCCGTAGACCGGGCCGAGGTCGCCGTTCTCGTCGGCCCATTCGTCCCAGATCGACACGCCGTTTTCCTTCAGGTAGCCGATGTTGGTCTCACCTTTGAGGAACCACAGCAGCTCGTGGATGATCGAGCGCAGGTGGCATTTCTTCGTCGTGACCAGCGGAAAACCCTCGGCCAGATCGAAGCGCATCTGGTAGCCGAAGACGCTGTAGGTGCCAGTGCCGGTGCGGTCGCTCTTGCAAGTGCCGTGTTCACGCACATGCCGCATCAGGTCGAGGTACTGTTTCATCGCAGGCTCGTGGAATGGAAAAGGGCCAATGGTAAGAGGCCCGGCCGCGCTTGTCGCGTCGGCCGGGCCGGACGGTCAGGCAATCGCCTTCGGCGGGTTATGCCGGTAGGCCCAGGCCATCAGGCCCGCGCCGCCGAGGATCATCGGCACGCAGAGCACCTGTCCCATGGTCAGCCAGCCGAACGCCAGGTAGCCCAGCTGCGGGTCGGGCACCCGGACGAACTCGACGATGAAGCGGAAGATGCCGTAGCAGATCGCGAACAGGCCCGATACCGCCATCGTCGGGCGCGGCTTGCGCGAGTAGATCCAGAGAATCACGAACAACGCCACGCCCTCGAGGGCGAACTGGTACAGCTGCGACGGATGCCGCGCGAGCTGCTGCGGATCGGTCGGAAACACCATGGCCCAGGGCACATCGCTCGCCTTGCCCCAGAGCTCGGCGTTGATGAAGTTGCCGATGCGTCCGGCACCGAGGCCGATCGGCACCAGCGGGGCAATGAAGTCCATCAGCTCGAAGAAGCTCTTGCCGTTGCGCCGCGCGAAGATCCAGGTGCACAGCAGCACACCGAGCAGACCGCCGTGAAACGACATGCCACCCTTCCAGATCTGCAGGATCAGGCTCGGATCGTTGAGGTAGGCCGGCAGGTCGTAGAACAGCACGTAGCCGAGGCGACCACCGACGATCACCCCCATCGCCACCCAGAACACCAGATCGGACAGCTTGTCCTTCGGCCATTCGGGCGCGAAGCGCTGGACCCTGCGCGAGGCCAGCAGCCAGGCGCCACCGATGCCGACGAGGTACATCAGGCCGTACCAGTGGATCTTCAGCGGGCCAAGGGCCACGGCCACGGGGTCGATCTGCGGATAGGGCAGCATCGAAGTCTCCTTAGATCAAGAAATTGGTGCCCACGGTGAGCAACAGCAGGGCGAACAGACGGCGCAGCACCTTGGGCGACAGTCGGTGCGCCAAGCGTGCGCCGAACCGGGCGAAGAACATGCTGGTCAGGGCGATGCCGACCATCGCCGGCAGATAGACGAAGCCCAGGCTCCACTCCGGCAGCGCGGCTTCGTGCCAACCGACCACCATGAAGCTCGCCGCACCGGCGACGGCAATCGGTACGCCACAAGCGGCGGACGTCGCCACCGCCTGTTGCATCGGCACGCTGCGCCAACTGAGGAAGGGCACGGTCAGCGAGCCGCCACCGATACCGAAGATCGCCGAAGCCCAGCCGATCACGGCGCCGGCGACCGTCAGCCCCGGCTTGCCCGGCACGCTGCCGGCCGCTTTTGGGCGCAGATCCAGGCCCATCTGCACGGCCATGAGAATGGCGAACACACCGATGATCTTCTGCAGGACCGGCCCCTGCAGCGCAGCAGCGGTGAGGCTGCCGAGGCCGGCGCCAGCAAGGATGCCGAGGGTCATCCAGCCCACCAGCGGCCAGCGAACCGCGCCTTTCTGGTGATGTGCGAGCACCGAGTTGATCGAGGTGAAGACGATGGTTGCCAGCGACGTCCCCACGGCAAGATGGGTGAGCACCTCGGGGGCGACGCCCTGCGCGGTGAAGCTGAATACCAGCACCGGCACGATCACCAACCCGCCGCCGACACCGAACAGCCCGGCCAGCACGCCGGCCAGGGCGCCAAGGGTCAGGTAAAGCACAAACTCCATCGCGGCATCCAACCAGGCGAGCAAAGGCGAAATGGTAGCGGAAAGCCGGTGCGAAGCCGAGTCGTGGTTGCCGAACCGCTCGCCAGCCTGCACTCTGCCGCTCCAGCCTTCCGCAAACAGGGCGAACCATGTGCCTGATCGTTCTAGCCTGGCGCCCCGGGCACCCGCTCCCCCTGGTGGTCGCCGCTAACCGCGACGAGTTTCACGAGCGCCCGAGCCTGGCCCTTGGCCGCTGGGAAGATGCACCAGAGATCATCGCCGGCCGGGATCTGCAAGCCGGTGGCACCTGGATGGGCATCACCGAAACCGGTCGCTTCGCCGCGCTGACCAACATTCGCGTCGGCGGGCAGCCTGCCGGCAAGCGCAGCCGTGGCGAGCTGCCGGAAGCCTTCCTGCGCGGCGAGGCGGCCCCGGAGTCGTTTCTGCGCGCGCTTTGCGGGCGCCTGCAGGACTATGCCGGCTTCAACCTGCTGGTGGGCGACCGCGACGAACTCTGGCATCTGAATTCGCATAGCGGCACCGTGCAACGCCTGCCGGGTGGCGTCTACGGGCTCAGCAACGCCGACCTGGACAGCCCGTGGCCGAAGCTCGAGCGCGCCCGCGCGGCCTTCACACACTGCCTGCTGGAGCCGACACCCGAGGCGCTGCTGGAGCTGCTCGCCGACCGGCAGCGCGCCGCCGACAGCGAACTGCCGAGCACTGGGGTTCCGCTGGAATGGGAGCGACTGTTGTCGAGCATCTTTATCGCCAGCCCGGGTTACGGTACGCGGGCGAGCACCGCGCTGTTGCACCACGCCGATGGCCGGCTGGTGGTAGTCGAGCGCAGCTACGCGGCCGACGGCCGCGCCAGCGATACCTGGCTGCAGCTCGAAACACGCGCAGGGTGAGCGCAGCCGTCAGACCGCGGCGGACGGATTGAGCAGGCGGTTGAGGCCGAGGTTGCGCAGGGTCAGCTGCACGGTGGCATGAATGACCTGCGGGCTGTCGAGCACCATGACCCGGGCGAGCAGGTCCTTGGCGGTCTGCATGCTGATCTGGCGCAACAGCCACTTCACCTTCGGCAGGTTGGTGGCGTTCATCGACAGACTGTCGAAGCCCATTGCCAGCAAGAGAATCGCCGCTGCCGGATCGCCGGCCATCTCGCCGCAGATGCTCACCGGCTTGCCTTCCTCGTGCGCTTCGCTGACCACTCGCTGCAGGGTCTGCAGCACCGCCGGGTGCAGGTAGTCGTAGAGGTCGGCAACACGCGGATTGTTGCGGTCAACGGCCAGCATGTACTGGGTCAGGTCGTTGGAGCCGACCGAGATGAAATCGGCCATACGCGCCATCTCGCGGGTCAGGTAGACCGCTGCCGGCACTTCGATCATCACGCCCACGGGCGGCATCTCGATATCCAGGCCCTCGTCGCGCACCTCGCCCCAGGCGCGGTGAATCAGGTGCAACGCCTCTTCCAGCTCGCGGATCCCAGAGATCATCGGCAGCAGAATGCGCAGGTTGTTCAGCCCCGCGCTGGCCTTGAGCATGGCGCGGGTCTGCAGCAGGAAGATTTCCGGATGATCGAGCGTGACGCGGATGCCGCGCCAGCCGAGGAAGGGGTTCTCTTCCTTGATCGGGAAATAAGGCAGGCACTTGTCGCCGCCGATGTCCAGGCTGCGCATCGTCACCGGCAGCGGATGAAAAGCCTCCAGCTGCTCGCGGTAGATGGCCATCTGTTCCTTTTCGCTGGGGAAACGCTCCTTGATCATGAAGGGCACTTCGGTGCGATACAGACCGACGCCTTCGGCGCCGCGCTCCTGCGCCCGTACCACATCGGCGAGCAGGCCGGTGTTGACCCAAAGCGGCACACGATGCCCGTCGGTGGTCTCGCAGGGCAGCTCGCGCAGCACGTCGAGGCCCTCGGAGAGCTGACGCTCCTGCTCGGCGAGTACCTCGTACTGCTCGCGCAGTACCTTGCCGGGGTTGGTGATGATTTCACCCCGGTAGCCATCGACGATCAGCTCGATGCCATCGAGCTTCGAATAAGGCAGGTCGACCGCACCCATCACCGTCGGAATGCCCATCGCCCGCGCGAGGATGGCGACGTGCGAGTTGCTCGAACCGAGCACCGAGACCATCCCCACGAGCTTGCCTTCAGGCACCTCGCCGAGCATTGCCGGCGACAGTTCCTCGCTCACGAGGATGGTCTTGTCCGGGTAGGTCAGCGTCTGCTGGTGGGCTTCCTGCAGGTAGGAAAGCAGACGCCGGCCGATGTCCTTGACGTCCGAGGCGCGCTCGCGCAGGTAGGCGTCGTCCATCAGCTCGAAACGCCGCACGTGGTCGTTCACGACCTGGCGCAGGGCGCCCTGCGCCCACTGCCCGGTGCGAATGACCTTGATCACCTCACCGCCGAGCGCGGAGTCGTCGAGCATCATCAGATAGACGTCGAACAGCGCACGCTCTTCCTTGCGCATCTGGCTTGCCAGTTTTTCCGACAGCGTGCGCATGTCGCGGCGCACCGACTCGAGGGCATTGTGGAACAGCGCCAGTTCGGCCTCGACGTCCTCGACCTGCTTGTCCGGCACCACCTCGAGATCGGCCGGAGGCAGCACCACCACGGCGGTCCCCACCGCGGCTCCCGGGGCGCCGGGAATACCGCCGAAGCGCGCCTCCTGGATACCCTTGCCCTGGCGGCCGAGGCCGCGGATCGAGCCGGTCGCCTCGGCGTGCGCGATAACCCCGGCGAGCTGCGCGCTCATGGTGACGAGGAAGGCTTCCTCGCCCTCGTCGAACTGCCGCCGTTCTCGCTGCTGGATGACCAGCACGCCCATGACGCGGCGATGGTGGATGATCGGCGCGCCGAGAAAAGAGGCGTAGCGTTCCTCGCCGGTTTCGGCGAAGTAGCGATAGCGGGGGTGTTCGGAGGCATGCTCGAGATTGAGCGGCTCCTCGCGCGTGCCGACCAGGCCGACCAGGCCTTCGCTCGGCGCCATGCTGACCTTGCCGATGGCGCGCTTGTTGAGGCCTTCGGTGGCCATCAGAACGAAGCGTTCGGTTTCCGGATCGAGCAGATAGACCGAGCAGACATGGCTGCCCATGGCCTCCTTGACTCTCAGCACGATGATGCCCAAGGCCGCCTTGAGGTCCTTGGCGGCATTGACTTCCTGGACGATCTTGCGCAGCGTGCCGAGCATGCTCAAAGAGGCTTTCTCCTCTTCAGTCCCGCACCGGCAAGCGCGGGGCCAGTTCTTTGAGTGCGCGACGATAGACCTCGCGCTTGAAGGTGACCACCTGTCCCAGCGGATACCAGTAGCTGACCCAGCGCCAACCGTCGAATTCCGGCTTGCCGGTCAGGTCCATCCTGACGCGGTCTTCGGCGCCGACCAACCGCAGCAGGAACCACTTCTGCTTCTGGCCGATGCACAGCGGCTGGCTGTGCGTGCGTACCAGGCGCTGCGGCAGCCGATAACGCAGCCAACCACGGGTACAGGCGAGGATGTCGACATCGTGCTGCTCGAGCCCCACTTCTTCGTTGAGCTCACGGTAGAGCGCTTCTTCGGGTGTCTCGCGAGCGTTGATGCCGCCCTGGGGAAACTGCCAGGCGTCCTGATTGATCCGCCTGGCCCAGAGGACCTGGCCGAAATCATTGGTCAGGATGATACCGACATTCGGCCGAAAACCATCGGAATCGATCACGACTAGCAACCTCGAAAACGCATGTCGCCGCATTGTTCCACAAAACGGCAGCGAGCCGAAAGCGCGGCAAGCGGCCGCTGGAACCAGCCGCCAACACGGCCCTGACCGCCCCTGCCGGACATGGCGAACGGGCCGACACGCCGCTCGCCTACCGACGGCCGAGTTCCGCTATGCTTGGCGCCCTCTGACTGATGACCGAGGTTCCCGACCGTGCGCTTGGCCCTATTCGACCTGGACAATACCCTGCTGGCCGGTGACAGCGATCACGCCTGGGGCGAATTCCTCTGCCAGCGCGGCCTGGTCGATGTCGACACCTACCGCGCGCGCAACAACGCGTTCTATCAGGACTATCTCGACGGCAAGCTGGACGTCCACGCCTACCAGAACTTCTGCCAGGAGATTCTCGGGCGCCGCGAGATGGCCGAACTGCAGCGCTGGCACGACGAGTTCATGCGCGAGCACATCGAACCGCTGGTGCTGGCCAAGGGCGAGGCGCTGCTGCGTCGGCACCTGGAGGCAGGTGACCGGGTAGCCATCGTCACGGCGACCAACCGCTTCATCACCGGCCCGATCGCCGCACGCCTGGGCGTGGAAACGCTCTTGGCCACCGAATGCGAGATGGTCGACGGACGCTACACCGGCCGCCTGACCGACATCCCCTGCTTCCAGGAAGGCAAGGTGCAGCGCATCAAGCGCTGGCTGGCGGAAAACGAGCAGACGCTCGAGGGCAGTTACTTCTACAGCGATTCGCGCAACGACCTGCCGCTGCTCGAGCGGGTCAGCCACCCGGTGGCAGTCGACCCGGATCCGACCCTGCGCCGGATTGCCGAAGAGCGCGGTTGGCAGATCATCTCGCTGCGCTGAGCGACAGCGGGCTCAGGCCGGCTTGGCGCCCATCAGCGCCATGATCGCCAACAGCACGATCAGCACCAGTAGCGCATAGCCGCCGGTCATTCCCAGCAAACGGCCCGACGCAGGTGTTTCGCCAAGCGCCTGCCAGGCCTTCAGACGCCCTGCCAGCAAAAGGCCGAGCGGAACCAGCGCCAGAAACAGCAGCGAGCTTGCCAGCAGCCACAGCTGGCCCAGCGGCAAGCCGGCCAGATGCGCCAGCCACCAGCCACTGACTGGCAGCGACAGGCCAAGCAGCGCGAGCAGCGGCAACGACAGCCGCCGGGTACGCTGCAGCTTGCGCTGCAACACGGCCCGATCACCGCCACGCGCGGCCTTCCACAGCATGATCAGGTGAACGAGCACACCCAGCACCAGCAAAACCGCGGTGACGGCATGAGTGATTCGCAGCAACAGGTAATGTTCCATTCGCCAGCTCCTGGGGCCGCTCAGCCGAGAAATAGCCGATAGGCCGGATTGTCGCTCTCATCCCAATAGCGGTAGCCGATCTTGTCGAGCGCCGCCGGCACCAGGTGGCGCTCCTCGGCCGGCACCTGCAACCCGGCGACCACCCGCCCGTCGGCCGCACCGTGATTGCGGTAATGGAACATCGAGATGTTCCAGCGCCCGCCGAGCTTGTTGAGAAAGTTGAACAGCGCACCGGGCCGCTCGGGAAACTCGAAGCGCAGCACCATTTCGTCGCTGACCCCGGCGGCGTGCCCACCGACCATGTGGCGGATATGCAGCTTGGCCAGCTCGTTGTCCGTCAGGTCGAGCACCGGGAAACCCTTTTCGCGCAGCCCTTCGACAAGCGCCTCACGAGGGTCGTTTTCCGGATGGGTCTGCACACCGACAAAGATGTGCGCCTCACGGTCGGTGTGGAAGCGGTAGTTGAATTCGGTGATTTGACGCTTGCCGATCGCCTCGCAGAAGGTCTTGAAGCTGCCCGGACGCTCGGGGATGGTCACGGCGATGATCGCTTCACGCTTCTCGCCAAGCTCGGCGCGCTCGGCGACGTGCCGCAAGCGATCGAAATTGATGTTCGCCCCCGAGTCGATACCGACCAGCACCTGGTCGCTGACCCCTTCGCGCTCGGCGTACTTCTTGATACCGGCGACCGCCAGCGCGCCGGCCGGCTCGGTGATCGAGCGGGTGTCGTCGTAGATGTCCTTGATCGCCGCGCAGATCTCGTCGGTGCTGACGGTGATCACCTCGTCGACATAACGCCGGCAGATGTCGAAGGTGTGCTGGCCGATCTGCGCCACGGCCACGCCGTCGGCGAACAGGCCGACCTGCTCGAGCACCACGCGCTCGCCGGCGGCCATCGCAGCCTGCAGGCAATTCGAATCGTCCGGCTCGACCCCGATCACCTTGGTCTCGGGCCGCAGGTACTTGACGTAAGCGGCAATGCCGGCGATCAGCCCACCGCCACCGACCGGCACGAAGATGGCGTCGATCGGCCCCTGGTGCTGGCGCAGGATCTCCATCGCCACGGTGCCCTGCCCGGCGATCACATCCGGATCATCGTACGGGTGGATATAGACGTAGCCCTTCTCCTCGACCAGCTTGAGCGAATAGGCCAGCGCGTCGGGAAAGGCATCGCCGTGCAGCACCGCTCGCCCGCCGCGTGCGCGCACACCCTGCACCTTCAGCTCGGGCGTGGTGCGCGGCATCACGATGGTCGCCTTGATGCCCAGCTGGCGGGCCGCCAGCGCCACGCCCTGGGCGTGGTTGCCGGCCGAGGCCGTGACCACGCCGCGCGCCAGCTCATCGGCCGACAGCTGGGCCAGCTTGTTGTAGGCGCCACGAATCTTGAAGGAGAACACCGGCTGCAGGTCTTCGCGCTTGAGCAGGACCTGGTTGCCGAGGCGTTCGGAAAGCTGACGGGCCGGTTGCAGCGGGGTTTCCACGGCGACGTCATAGACGCGCGAGGTGAGGATCTTCTTGACGTACTGTTCGAGCATCGTGGCGGTCTTGGGCGGGTGGGCAGGCGTTTCGCGGAAGCGCCGAGTCTACCCCGCGACCGGACCGACGACCACCGACAATCCCGCGGCAGAACACCGGTACAGCGGGTGAGCGACATCGGCCGGTCATGCGCGGCTATAATCCTCGGCCCGTCTCCCGCCCCGGATGTCCACGATGAACCAGGACCAGCTCAAGCAGGCCGTCGCTCAGGCCGCCGTCGACCTTATCGTTCCCCAGCTCACCGACCGCAGCATCGTCGGCGTCGGCACCGGCTCGACGGCGAATTTCTTCATCGACCTGCTGGCGCAGCACAAGGGCTTCTTCGATGGAGCCGTCGCCAGCTCGCAGGCCACCGCCGAGCGACTGAAGCAGCACGGCATCCCGGTCTACGACCTGAACAACGTCGCGGACCTCGAGTTCTACGTCGACGGTGCCGACGAGGCCAACAAGCACCTGGAGCTGATCAAGGGCGGCGGCGCCGCATTGACCCGCGAAAAGATCGTCGCCGCGGTGGCCCGCACCTTCATCTGCATCGCCGACGCCAGCAAGCTGGTCGAACAGCTCGGTGCCTTCCCGCTGCCGGTCGAGGTGATCCCCATGGCGCGCAGCCACGTCGCTCGCGAACTGGTCAAGCTCGGCGGCGACCCGGTCTATCGCGAGGGGGTGGTGACCGATAACGGCAACGTGATCCTCGACGTGCACAACCTGATGATCGGCTTCGCCCCCGACTTGGAAGCGAAGATCAACAACATTGTCGGCGTGGTGACCAACGGCCTGTTCGCCGCGCGCCCGGCCGACGTCCTGCTGCTCGGCACGCCGAGCGGCGTGCAGACGCTCAAACGCTGAAGGCGGGGCGGCACCCGACGGAACCGGCGGCTACGCTTGTGAGGGCGCTCACCGCGTGACCACCAATCAGGAGGGTGTCGCCATGTCCGGCAAGTTCCATCTGAAAAAATCCAGCAACGGGCAGTTCCACTTCAACCTGCTGGCGAGCAACGGCCAGGTCATCCTGTCCAGCGAGCAGTACAAGGCCCACGCCTCGGCGCTGGGCGGAATCGAATCGGTACGCAAGAACGCTACGCGTGACGGCGCGTTCGAAATCAAGACCGGCGCGGGCGGCAAGCACTACTTCGTGCTCAAGGCCAGCAACGGACAGGTCATCGGCCAGAGCCAGATGTATGCCAGCGAGCGCAGTGCCGAACAGGGCTGCGACTCGGTGCGCCGACACGCACCCGACGCGCCCCTGCAGGACGAGAGCGCTGCCCTCGCCTCCTGACAACACAGGAGGCCTGGCGCCCAACCTCGGCGGCAGAACACCGGGGCAGACTTGCCTCGCCGAGCGGGTACAGCATGCCGTCTGACGTCACGGCCAGGCCTCCTGGGCTTCAGCCATGGCGGCCGGCACGCCGGTGTCTGTCGCCACGCTTGAACGCCAGCATCAGGCGCGGCGCCAGACAGATGCCCGCTGTGCTCGCCGTAGCGCAGGCTGCAACGGTCGGGCCGCGTCGAGGCGGGAAAACGAGGGTCTTGTAGCTCCGCTACGGATCGCCGTCCTTGGCGCACCGTCTGTATGGCAGGCCGGCGCGGATCAGGGACGTGCCGGCCCGGCTGCCTTGCGCTGGAACACGTAGAACCGGTTCGGTTCGCCGACCACATAGATGTTGCCGGCGGCGTCCATCGCCACGCCTTCGGCCTGTTCGATGCCCTCCACCAGCCCGTTGAGCCCGCCGAACAGGCTGATGAAGCTGCGCGGCCGGCCCTGCAGGTCGAGCTCGACCAGCAGCCGCGACTCGTCCGACAGCATCAGCACGTGCCCGCTGCGCGGATCGATGGTCACCGAAGACAGGTCGCGGACGATGAGCGGCCGCTCCGGCAGCGCCTGCAAGACCCCGGCGGCGCCATCCTCGCCGGGAAACGGCAGCTCGAACAGCCCCTGCGGATCACGCTCCTTGGCCAGCAGCAGGCGCTGGCTGCGCGGGTTCCAGGCCAATCCTTCGAAGCCCTTGTTGCCCGCCTCGGGAAAGCCGAGATCGTAGCTGGGCAGATCGGCCAGATCGAGGCGCTCGACGTCGGGCTCCAGACGGAACACCGCCACCAGCCGGCGACGTTCGTCGACGATGGCCATGCGCCCGTCGCCAAGCGCCTCGACCGCCTCGGGGTCGGCAAAACCGACCAGTTCGATGCTGCGCAGAATCAGCCCGGCCGGAGTGAACTCGACCAGCTTGGGGTGTTTGCCGGTCACGGTGAACAGCGTGCCGGTCAGGGGGTTCCAGGTCAGCCCGGAGGTTTCATCATCCTCCAGCCCGACCAGGCGCGTTTCCAGCGCCAGCTCGTAGTTCGGCAGCCAGATGCCGGCCGTTCGCTGCTCGAGCGGGACGCTCCGCTCCTGCCAGAACAGCCGCAGCTGGTCATCCCAGTGCAGGAGTTTTGCAGCGATCAGCAGGATGACCAGCAGGCACGCCACAGCGACCCAGGCGAACAGGCGCCAGGCACGGCGAGAAGAAGGCATGGGTGATTCCATCGACGCAGGGCAAGGGATTACAGCACACCCGCGCCACCAGCGGAACACCCGGAAAAAGGCGGCCGGACCGACGCCCGGCCGCCGAGCGATCAGAGCACGCGGCTCTCGAAACGCGACAGGCCGACCAGCTCGAGCACCAGCTGGTCGCCCGATTGCAGCGGGCCGACACCAGCCGGCGTACCGGTCAGCACCACGTCGCCCGGTTGCAGGCTGAAGTGGCCGGCGATGTGTCGGATCAGCGGCACGATGGTATTGAGCATCTGGCTGCTGTTGCCGTCCTGGCGCACCTCGCCATTGAGCGTCAGGCGAATGCCGATATCGCCCAGGTCTTCAACCGCATCACCTGGCACGAAGGGGGCCAGTACGCAGGCGCCGTCAAAGCTCTTGGCCAGCTCCCAGGGGTGGCCCTTTTCCTTCAGCTTCGCCTGCACCTCGCGCAGCGTCAGATCCAGCGCCGGGGCAAAACCCGATATCGCGTCGCGGATCTCTTCCTCACCGGGCTGGCGCGACAGCGGCTTGCCGATCAGCACGGCGATCTCCGCTTCGTAGTGCACCGCACCGCGGTCGCGCGGAATGGCAAAGCCACCGGCCAGCGGCACCGCACAGCTGCCCGGCTTGATGAACAGCAGCGGCTCGCTCGGCACCGGGTTGTTCAGCTCCTTGGCATGCTCGGCGTAGTTGCGCCCGATGCAGACCACCTTGCCCAGCGGGTAGTGGATCGGCGTGCCGTCGGTGTACTGATGCTTGTAGTTCATGGCAGTCCTCAGCCGTGGGGCGGCAGCGCTTGCTGCCACCAGTCGCTGTCGGGGATGGAAAGCGCAAGGCGCCTTCCACCTGACGGATCAGAGAGAAAAGATCTTGCCCGGGTTCATGATGCCGTTCGGGTCGAACGCCGCCTTGACCGCCTTCATGTAGGCGATCTCGGCCGGCGAACGGCTGTACTCGAGGTAGTCGCGCTTGGTCATGCCGACGCCGTGCTCGGCGCTGATCGAGCCGTTGTACTTCTGCACCGTCTCGAACACCCACTTGTTCACTGCGGCGCACTTGTCGAAGAACTCTTCCTTCGACAGCGCCTCGGGCTTGAGGATGTTCAGGTGCAGGTTGCCGTCGCCGATATGGCCGTACCAGAGCACCTCGAAGTCCGGGTAATTGCAGGTGACGATGGCGTCGATGTCGGCGAGGAAGGCCGGCACCCTGGAGACGGTCACCGAGATGTCGTTCTTGTACGGCGTGTAGTGGGCGATGGTCTCGGAGATGAACTCACGCAGCTTCCACAGGTTCTGCAGCTGCTGGTCGCTCTGGCTCATCACCCCGTCGATCACCCAGCCTTCGTTGACGCAGTGCTCGAAGGTCGCCAGCGCCTGCTCGGCGCATTCCTCGGTGGTGGCCTCGAACTCCAGCAGCGCGTAGAACGGTGCGCGCGTCTCGAACGGTGCCGGCACATCGCCGCGGGCGAGGATCTTGTCCAGGCACTTGTCGGAGAAGAACTCGAAGGCGGTCAGGTCCATCTTGTCCTGGAAGGCGTGCAGCACCGGCATGATCGAATCGAAGTCCGGCGTGCCCAGCACCATCGCGGTGAGGTTGGTCGGCTGGCGCTCCAGGCGCATGGTCGCCTCGACGACGAAGCCCAGGGTGCCCTCGGCGCCGATGAACAGCTGGCGCAGGTCGTAGCCGGTGGCGTTCTTGATCAGGTCCTTGTTCAGCTCGAGCAGGTCGCCCTTGCCGGTGACGACCTTCAGGCCGGCAACCCAGTTGCGGGTCATGCCGTAGCGGATCACCTTGATCCCGCCGGCGTTGGTGCCGATGTTGCCGCCGATCTGGCTCGAGCCGGCCGAGGCGAAGTCCACCGGGTAGTACAGGCCCTTGTCCTCGGCGAACTGCTGCAGCTGCGCGGTGACCACACCCGGCTGGCAGACCACGGTGCGGTCGGTGGCGTTGAAGTCGAGGATCTGGTTCATGTAGTCGAAGGCCACCACCACTTCGCCATTGGCTGCGACGGCGGCGGCGGAGAGCCCGGTACGGCCGCCCGAGGGCACCAGGGCGACCTTGTGCTGGTTGGCCCAGCGCACGATGGCCTGCACCTGCTCGATGCTCTTGGGAAAGACGATGGCCGACGGCGCCGGCGCGAATTGCTTGGTCCAGTCCTTGCCGTAGGCATTCAGCGAATCGGCATCGGTCAGCACTTTGCCAGGCTCGACCAGGGTCTTCAGCTCGTCGATCAGGGCGAGATCGGTCATCACGGGAACTCTCATACGATTCATGGTCACCCTGAGTACGCTTCAGCTCAGGAGGTGGGGTGTTTCGAGGGGCTCGTATGCTAGCATACGCACCCTTTTCAAACGTGCCTCGGCAGACTCCCGGCACCGGCGACGCCGGGTCGGTCAGCCTTCGCTGGACACTTCGTCCTCTCTTTCGGCCCTAAGGTTTTAACGCAGATGAGCCAGACCTCTCTCGACAAGAGCAAGATCAAGTTCCTTCTTCTCGAAGGCGTCCACCAGAACGCTGTCGACACCCTCAAGGCGGCCGGCTACTCCAACATCGAGTACCTGAAGACCGCGCTGTCCGGCGACGAGCTGAAGGAAAAGATCGCCGACGCCCATTTCATCGGCATCCGCTCGCGCACCCAGCTCACCGAGGAAGTCTTCGACGCCGCCAAGAAGCTGATCGCCGTCGGCTGCTTCTGCATCGGCACCAACCAGGTCGACCTCAACGCCGCCCGCGAGCGTGGCATCGCGGTGTTCAACGCCCCCTATTCCAACACCCGCTCGGTCGCCGAGCTGGTGCTGGCCGAGGCCATCCTGCTGTTGCGCGGCATCCCGGAGAAGAACGCCTCCTGCCACCGTGGCGGCTGGATCAAGTCGGCGGCCAACTCCTTCGAGATCCGTGGCAAGAAGCTCGGCATCATCGGTTACGGCTCGATCGGCACGCAGCTCTCGGTACTCGCCGAGGCCCTCGGCATGCAGGTCTACTTCTACGACGTGGTGACCAAGCTGCCGCTGGGCAACGCCACCCAGGTCGGCTCGCTGTACGACCTGCTGGGCATGTGCGACATCGTCTCGCTGCACGTGCCGGAACTGCCGTCCACCCAGTGGATGATCGGTGAGAAGGAAATCCGCGCGATGAAGAAGGGCGGCATCCTGATCAACGCCGCGCGCGGCACCGTGGTCGAGCTGGATCACCTGGCCGCCGCGATCAAGGACGAGCACCTGATCGGCGCCGCCATCGACGTGTTCCCGGTCGAGCCGAAGTCCAACGACGAGGAATTCGAAAGCCCGCTGCGTGGCCTGGATCGCGTGATCCTGACCCCGCACATCGGTGGTTCGACCGCCGAAGCGCAGGCCAACATCGGCCTGGAAGTCGCCGAGAAGCTGGTCAAGTACAGCGACAACGGCACCTCGGTGTCCTCGGTCAACTTCCCGGAAGTCGCCCTGCCGTCGCACCCGGGCAAGCACCGCCTGCTGCACATCCACCAGAACATTCCGGGCGTGATGAGCGAGATCAACAAGGTCTTCGCCGACAACGGCATCAACATCTGCGGCCAGTTCCTGCAGACCAACGAGAAGGTCGGCTACGTCGTCATCGACGTGGACAAGGAATACTCCGATCTGGCGCTGGAGAAGCTGCAGCACGTCAACGGCACCATCCGCAGCCGCGTGCTGTTCTGATCGGCCCGCGGTGAGGCAAGAAGGGAGGCCCAGGCCTCCCTTTTTCATGCCCGCCGCTCAGTAGGCGCCGCGTGCGCCGCCTTCGCCGCCCGTGCCGCTGGTACCCGGGTCGGCCGTTGGCTGGCCGTCAGCCCCCTTGTCGACTTGCGGAGTCGATCCGTCGCCGCCGGTCCGGCCGGTATCGGTCGCCGCACCGCCCTGGGTCGAGCCCTGCGCCGCACTGCCGAAACCCTTGCCACTCATGTCGTTGCCACGCGCCTCGGGCTGCTCGGACTGCGCCGCCGCCGGTTCGGCCGTCTGCCCGTGCTCGGCCGCCGAAACCACGGCCGGCAGGCACAGCGATAGGCTCAAGGCGGCAATCTTGCTCCAGTTCATGATCGTTTCCTCGCTGGGGTGACGGAGGTTAGAGGGCGGCCGCCGTCCGGAGGTTGCATCGCTCAGCGCAGCATCTGCCAGAGTGACGCCGCGATCCCGGCAATGCTCTCGCCGGCGACGAGTCCGGCCGCGGCGACGATCACGAAGCGTTCGGCCAGCTGCCGCGAGCGCACGGCGAGCAGCCAGGCGAGCAGCGCACCCAGGCTCATCATCAGCGACACCGAGGCCGGGATCACGAATGCCAGTCCGAGCGCCGCCGAGCTCGGCAGCCAGCGCAACCGCGCCGGCGGCAGCAGCGCCTCGAGCACGCCCAGCGGCAGCCCCACCAGCGCCCCGGCCTGCATCGCCAAGCGCGTCTCGCCGGCGAGCGCGTCTGGCCCGCCGCCGAGCGCTTCAGCCACCGCCTTCCAGGTCGCCACCGCCGGGGCCGGCCACTCGGGGGTGATCAACATGCTCTGCGGCGAGGGAATCAGCAGCTCGTAGACCAGCACCCCGACCAGGCTGCCGAGCGCAATGCCCAGGCATTGGGCCACCGCCTGGCGCCCGGGCGAGGCACCGATCACATGGCCGACCTTGAAGTCGTTGAGCAGGTCCGTGCATTGCCCGGCGGCGCCGCCGGCGGTGTTGGCGCTCATCAGGTTGACCGTCAACTGCCCGGGCGCCAGTACGCCGAAGCCGAGCTGCGAGAGCTGGCCCATGGCGCCGATCGGCGGGATGCCGGTAGCCCCCACGACCCGGGCAGCGACGATCGCCAAGAGCAGCGCCAGGGGAATCGACAGCGCCGCCAGCCAGGGATCGATGCCGAACAGCGTCATCTGCAACGCCACCACCAGCAGCGCCGCCAGCGCCAGGCCGAGCAGCGGCAGCGCCGCGAATTTCGGGCCCGCCGCCCGGCCGCCCCGGCGCTGGCGCAGCAGCCGCACGCCGAGCCCGGCGAGCGTCGCCGTCACCATCAGGCTCACACCGGGCCAGAGCAGCCACTCCACCAGCGCGGCGAACTGCGGCCCGCGGGCGTCCGCGGCCAGCAGCACCCGACCACTGTCGAGCAGCCAGGGCGCGACCACACCCCAGGCCAACAGCGCGCCGAACAGCAGCGACAGACCGATGCGCAGGCCGACGATGCCACCGAAGCCCAGCAGCAACAGCGAAGGCTCGAGCTGGAACGTCAGGCGTTCCAGCGACACCGACGGCGCCCAGCGCGGCAAGGCCCACCAGAGCACGTCCGAGAGCTTGAGCAAGGCAGCGGTACTCGCCGCCGCCGCCAGCACCCGCAACCGCCGCCCGGCCTCCGCACCGTGGCTGTAGATCTGCTCGAGCGTCGCCAGGGTCGCCATGCCTTCGGGAAAACGCAGACCGGCGCCAACGATCAACGATGGCCGGAGATACCAGGCCACCCAGACGCCGAGAAAACTGACCGAAAAGACCCAGGCGACCAGGGGCCAGGTCGGCACCTGCTCGCCGGTCAGCAGGCTGTAGGCGGGAATGGGCGCGACCAGGCCGGCCGAGGCGATCGAGGCGCAGGCTGAAGCCGTGGTCTGGTTGATGTTGCTTTCATGCAGCGTCCACGGTGGCCGGCCGAACCAGGCTGCCGCGCTCTGCCAGAGGGTGTAGCCGACCAGCAGGGCGATGATCGACATGTTGAACGACCAGCCGATCTTCAACCCGGAATAGAGATTGGAGGGCACCAGCACGGCCCCCAGCAGCAGCCCGGTCGCCAGGGCCCGGAGGCTGAGTTCGCGGCGCTTGGTCGTCGCGGCCTGAAATTCGAGCATTCGCTTACCCTAGCGCATTTGCCGACGGCGCGAAGCAATCGCCTCGAATTGGCGGCATATTCGCGGCTTTTCCACTCGCGGCATGAACTTCGACGTCAGGGGCTGGTCGGTTAGTGACTTTTGCCACCTTTCACTTGCAGCCCGACTCTAGGTACCGGACATGGATGCGGATCTTACCCGGGGCGAAACCTCTGCCAGCGGCAGAGTCACCCTTCTGACCCACAACGAACTGCTGGGGCGCTTCTTTCGCCACTTTCTCGACGAACAGGCCCACCTCAAGGTGGCACTGGCCAGCCTGTCGCCGCCGGAGAACGGCCTCGACGGCGACCTGATCCTGGTCGATGCCGGGCACAGCGAAACCGGCGAACTGTCCTCGCTGATCGAACAGATCGACGGCAAGACGCCGCTGGCCCTGGTCAACATCGTGCCGGACCAGGCCATGGCGCTGGTCGATCGTCACCCCTGGATACGCGGCGTGTTCTACACCCAGGCCACACCCGAACACCTGCTCAGTGGCATCCGCACCCTGCTGGCCGGCGGCGACTGGCTGCCGCGCATGCTAATGGAGCGGCTGCTCGGCCAGTTGCGGCGGATGCGCCAGCTGGCCGAGAGCAAGGCCACGCTGACACTGCGCGAACGGGAGATCCTCAGCCTCGCCGGCAAAGGCCTGTCCAACGCGGAAATCGCCGAACGCCTGTGCCTGAGCCCGCACACCATCAAGAGCCATATCCACAATCTGCTGCGCAAGATCGGCGCCTCCAACCGCGCCGAGGCGGCCTACCTGCTGCGCAGCCGGCTTGACTGGACCGAGTCGTGCGAGGCCTGAGCCGGTACGGCTTAAGCCTCGCATTTGCGCGTTTTTCCATCCTCGGATGGATATCCAGCCCAGCGGGCAGCGCGAAGAATCGGCTGGTCGATTCTTCGAGGAGCGTGCCATGACGCCTCCCCTCTGTGCCGCTGCGCTCGGCCTGGCCGCCCTGCTCGCCGGGCCCGCCACGCTGCAGGCCGCCGACCTGCTGGACAACGCCGACCTCTACGGCGCAGCGACCGGCGCCGCCGCGCAGGATCCGCTGAACCGCAGCGCCTGGGTGCTGCAGCAGGGCAGCGACAACCAGGCCCTGCTCGACCAGCGCGGCCAGCTGCTGCGCGGCCGCATCCTGCAGAACGGTGCCGCCCAGGAAGCGCTGATCCTGCAGCAGGGCAGCGGGCTGGAGGCGCTGATCCGCCAGTCCGGTTACGGCAACAACGCCGCCATCGTCCAGCTCGGCAACGACAATGCGGCCAGCATCGAGCAGGTTGGCGACTACAACAACGCACGCCTGGAGCAGCAGGGCGACGGCCTCAGCGGCGCGATCATCCAGCACGGCTCGGGGATGGACATCCAACTCATCCAGCGGCGTTGAACCCGGCAGGACGCCGCCCACGCAGGAAGCCGAACGGATGCTCGCCATGACACTCGCCTCGATACTGCTCGCCAGCGCCGCGGATGGCGTACAGGCAGCGCTCAGCCTCTCCGCCGCCGGTGAGGATGGGATACAGACTCAACTGTGCTTCACCGGTCACGGCCAGCAGGTGCGCTATCGCCTGCAACTGACCTCGACCGGCGCCGCCGGCACCAGTCGCAGCGGTCAGGGCGGCACGCTGGTGGCCGCGAGCGAACCGCTCTGCCCGGTGCGCAATCGCCTCGGCGCTGGAGCCGGGGTTCGGTTGCAGGCCGAGCTGCGCTGGTGGGTCGATGGCCGCGAACAGCCCCCGATCCGCCGCCAGTGGCCGCCGGCGGAGGCGCCGGACAGCCACGCCGGCTGAGCCGCTAGACCCGCGACAGGTGCCGCGGCTGGCTCTGGCTCAGGCGCCGGCCGAGCGCCATGCCCTTGAGTTCGATGCAGTGGTAGGTGAACGTCGAGACCATCAGCACCGCGCCCAGCAAGGCCACGGTCAGCAGCACATCGATCAGGCGATCGCCGGAGGTGATGTAGCGCATGATCTGGTGGCTCTGCGGGTTCTCCAGAATCACCGTGAACTCGGCGCCGAGCAGCCGCGACAGCACGATCGCCACGCTGGTGAAGACGAACAGCACCGCGGCATGGGTCAGGTAGATCGAGAACGACAGCTCGCCGAGGCGCTTGAACAGCCGCATCCGCAGCAGCCGCGAGATCACCCCGCGCTCGAAGGCGAAGACCAGGATCACGGCGCAGAACAGCAGGCTGGCGAGCAGCCCCTTGTGCGGTAGTTCGGCGGTCAGCACCCGGTAGACCAGCAGCACACCGAGCAGCTCCAGCGCATCGAACAGGGGGCCGTCGTCCAGCCGCATCACCGCCTCGCGGATTCGCTCGTAGAGCCGGTACAGCAGCACGCCGGCAAAGAAACAGGTGCCGCCACGGCGGATGAACGCCAGCATCGGCTCCGGCTCGACGAACAGCAACGCAGCGCTCACCAGCGATACCGCGGCGAACAGCTGCAGGCTGCGGCGCGGCATCAGCAGCAGCGTCAGGCCGAACACCAGATACAGGTAGTACTCGATGCTGATGCTCCAGGCCGGCGTGTTGAACGACAGGCTTTCGCTCCAGGGCAGCCAGGACTGCATGAGCAGCGCATTGGGCAGGATTTCGCCGGGTGCGGTCTTGCCACTGAAGGCCGGGTCGTTGAACGAGAAGCCGTGATGCTGGGCGACCAGCTTGGCGCACTCGAGCAGGATGAACACGGCGAGCATCACCAGGTGCAGGGGCAGCAGGCGGAACGTCCGGCTGATCACGAAACGGCGCAGCACGTCCGGGCTGAACGGCCGGTTGCCGTAAGCGTGGCAGAGCACGAAGCCACTGAGGACGAAGAAGAACTCGACGAACAGGTCCGCGTTGCGAAAGAACCCGAGCTCGGAAAAACTCAGCAGGATCTGCGCGTGGAACAACACCACGGCCAAGGCACAGAGGCCGCGAAAACTATCCAGCACATCGAAGCGTTGCACTGCTACCTCCTTGTCTGCGCGCCTGCCAGCAGGCTTGGGGAAAGTCGGAGCGCGATCGGTCGCGCACCAAAAAATAGGAGCGGAGCGCTCGCTGAAAAGTTTCGAAACATCTGTGGGCAGGCAGCGCTTTTGCGTGCTCGATCAAGTTGGGCAAGGGGTCGCCGTGCCCGGTCTCACCAGAGCCAGCCGAGCCAGAGCAGCAGCGCCAGCAGCCAGGCACTGAAAGCCAGCACACCGCGATCGAGCCAGCGGTTCCAGTGCCGCTCGCGACGGCGCCAGGCGCTGCGATCGGGCTGCCAGTCCGGCTCCGGCAGGGGTGGCCGGCGCAGCAGCCGGGTCAGCCGCAGCGACGCCACCAGCGCCGGGTTCGGCAGCTGCCTCAGGCGCCGCGGCACGCGCCAGCCCCGCTGCAATGCGATGGCCGCGAGGCCCAGCGCTGCCAGCAACGGCCAGAGCGCCGCCCAGACGCCGCCGGGATAGAGCCCGGCAAGCAGCGGTTCGCGCAGCGGCGACCAGACCCACGGCAGTACCACCGGCGCGAGGCTCAGCAGCGCCCAGGGCAGCCATTGCGATGGCCGCGGCGCCGGCCGGCGCATCGCCCGCTGCTCGCTACGCAGCAGCCACAGGGCGCGCAGCAGCAACAGCGCGGTGGCCACGCTGGCCAGCGCCAACAGCACGCCCCAGGCGGCAAGCGGGCTGGCGTGCAAGGCATCCTTGAGCAGGTACTTCACCGCCGCTCCGCTGGTCAGCGGCGCGCCCATGATTGCCAGCGCCGGTAACCAGAGCACGAGCCAGGTGCCGCGCGTGAGGCGACTGTCGTGCGCCAGCCCGGCGGCGAGAAACAGCGCCCCCTTGGCCAGGCCGTGATGCACGCCGAACAGCACCAGCAGGGTCAGCAACGCCGCAGACGGCGCCCCGGCGCCCCAGGCCAGCGCCAGGATCATCAGCAGCCAGCCCATCTGGCTCACCGATGACCAGGCCAGCACCGCCTTGGGTTTGCTGGCGCACAGCCCCAGCGCGGCGGCATAGAAGGCGCCGAACAGCCCGGCCAGCAGCATGGGCGTGCTCCAGGCCGCGAGCGTCGGATCGGCCGCCGGCAGGCATCGCCAGAGGCCCAGCACCCCGGCCTTGAGCATCGCCCCGGAAAGCACCGCACTGGCCGGTGCCGGCGCCTCGGGGTGGGCCAGCGGCAGCCAGACATGCAGCGGCCAGAAACCCGCCTTCAGGCCCAGGCCGACCAGCAGCAGGCCCAGGCTGAGCGAGTCGATCGGCTGGGCCTGCCAGCTGGCGAAGTCGAACGCCTGCCCGGTCGAGTGGCTACGCAGCAGCAGCCCGGCGAGCAGCAACATCTCGCCGCACAGCGCCAGTTGCAGGTACAAGCGCGCGGCGCGGCGCGGGCGCGGCCCGGCGTGGTGGGCGATCAGCCCGTAGGCAGCCAGGCTCATGGCGCTGAAGCCCAGGTAGAAGCTGAGCGCGTCGGTAGCAACGATCAGCAGCAGGTTGCCGGCCAACGCCAGCTGCCAGAACACCCAGAAGCGCAGCCGCTTCGCATCGGCTGCCAGGCTGCCGACCGCCGACCAGGCGGCGGCCGCCCAGAGCACTGCGGAAAAGCCCAGCCAGGCGCGCGTCAGCAGGTCATCGCCGCCCCAGCGCACGCCTTCCCACAGCCAGGGCAGTTCCAGCGCCGGCGCCGGCTGCAGGGCTGCCAGCAGGCCCGGCAGGCAGGTCAGCGGCAGCAGCGGCAGGAGGCGCTCGCGCAGCCACGGCAGCAGGGCTGCGGCAAGCAGCGGTGCGAGCGGCACCAGCAGCCAGAGCCAGACGTTCACAGGACGAACTCCCGCTCGACGATCAGCTGGCTCCAGCCCAGCGGGCTCAACGCGGTGGCCGCCAGCAGGCCGACCAGCAACGACAGCAGCGCGGTGAACAGCGGCGGCAACAGGAGCATCCAGTGGGTTTCCAGGCGCCGTTCGGCCCAGCGGTTCTCGTGCCAGTCCGCCGGCGTGGCGAACCAGCCGCGCCAGAGCAGCGGCAGAAAGTACGCCGCATTGAGCAAGGCCGAACCGAGCAGTACCAGGACGACCCAGTCCTGGCCGACCTCCAGCGCGCCCAAGCCCAGCGTCCACTTGCTGATGAACCCGGCGATCGGCGGAATGCCGATCATGCCCAGCGCGCCAACCGAAAAGGCGGTCATGGTCCAGGGCATGCGCCGGCCGACACCGTCCATTTCGCGGATGCGGTGAATGCCGAGGGTCTCGGCGAAATTGCCGGCGCAGTAGAACAGCGTGACCTTCATCAGCCCCTGGTGCACCAGGTGCACCAGCCCGCCCACCGCGGCGATCGGCCCGAGCAGGGCGACGCCCAGGGTGATGTAGGACACCTGGCTGATCGTCGAGTAGGCCAGGCGCTTCTTCAGCTCCTGCTGCTGCAGCGCGCGCAACGAGCCGAACAGGATGGTCGCTGCCGCCAGCCAGAGCAGCGGCCGAGTCAGTTCCAGTTCGAGCAGCGCCTCGGCGCCGTATACGTCGTAGACCACGCGGACGATGCCAAAGGCGCCGGCCTTGACCACCGCCACCGCATGCAACAGCGCGCTGACCGGCGCCGGCGCGACCATCGCCTGGGGCAGCCAGCCGTGCAGCGGAATCAGCGCCGCCTTGACCCCGAGCCCGGCGATCAGCAGCACAAAGGCCACGCGCAGTGCCAGTTCATGTTCGTCGACCTGGCCGAGCAGGTAGCCGGCCGCCTGGAAGTCCGGCGTGCCCGCCAGCCCGTGCAGCAGGGCCACGCCCATCAGCACCAGCGCCCCGCCGCCCAGCGTATAGGCGAGGTAGACCCGGCCGGCGGCCAGCGAATCGGGCGTGCCGCGGTGCACCACCAGCGGAAAGGTCGCCAGCGTCAGCAGTTCGTAGAACAGCAGAAAGCTGACCAGGTTGCCGGCCAGGGCGATGCCCACGGTGGCGCTGACGCAGAGGCTGAAATAGCCGAAGAAGCGCGAGCGCAGCGGTGAGCGCTCCAGGTAGCCGATGGCGTACAGCGTAGTCGCCGCCCAGAGCAGCGAAGACAGCGCGACGAACAGCAGCGACAGCGCGTCGGCCTGCAGTACCAGCGGCGCCCCCGGCAACAGCGGCACGCTGAAACGGAACTCCAGCCCCTGGCTGACGCCGTAGAGCAACCAGCCCACCAGCACCAGCTTGACGGTCACGCCGAGCAGGTTGAGCGTCACCCGCAGGCGCTGCTGCTCCTCGCGCAGGGCGAAGATGACCAGCCCGGGCAGCAGCGAGCTGAGTACGATCGCCAGCGGCAGCCAGGTCTGCGGATTCATCAGCCCAACCCTCCGAGCCAGCGCAGCAGCGGTTCGCTGACCAGCGCCAGGCACCAGACCAGCAGCGCCGGCAGCAGCGCCAGCCATTGCGCCGGGCGATCGGCACGCAGGCTCGGCGGGTTCGGCCGGGCGCGGTCGAAGCCATGGCTGACCACGCGCATCACATAGGCAGCCGAGAGCAGCGTGCCGAGCAGGATGCCGAAGGCCCAGGGCCACAGCCGCGGCTCGGCCAGCAGCGGCTCGAGCAGCAGCCATTTGGCGACAAAGCCGCCACTGGGCGGCAGCCCGATCAGGCTGCCGCCGGCCACGGCAAAGGCGGTCAGCGCCACCGGCACGTTCTGGCTGGCTCCCTTCATCCCGCGTACGCGCGTGCTGCCCAGAATGCTCTTCAGCTCACCGGCAGCGAGAAACATCGAGGCCTTGGCCAGCCCGTGCGCCAGCACGAACAGCCACAGCGCAGCGTGCAGTCGCGGGCCCTGCAGCTGCAGCAACAGGCCGAGCGCGAGCAGCGCATACCCCAGCTGGGCCACCGTCGAATAGGCGACCAGGCTCTTGAGCAACGGCGCACGCAGCGCCGACCATCCCCCCGCCAGCAGCGCCAGCACGCCGGCGGCGGCGAACAGGCCACCGGCCTCGCGCCCCAGCTCGGCGGGGGCAATCTCGCTCCACAGCAGCCAGAGGATGTACAGCGGCCCCTTGACCACCAGCGCCGAAAGCAGGGCGCTGACTGCCGTCGGCGCCGCGGCGTGGGCCGGTGGCAACCACAGGTGCAGTGGCCATAGCGCCGCCTTGAGCATCAGGCCGAGGCTGGCCAGCAACAGCGCCGTGCGGGTGGCGGCATCCGCCTCGGCCAACGCCGCCAGCGAGGGGATGTCGAGCACGCCGTAGCGTCCGTAGAGCAGTGTCACGCCCAGCAGATAGGCCAGCGAACCGGCGAGCGACAGCAGCAGGTAGTTGAGCGCCGGCTTCCAGGCCGCATCGCCGGCCAGTGCGACCAGCGCCACCGCGCAGAGGGCGAGCAGCTCCAGCGTGACGTAGAGATTGAACAGATCCGCTGACAGCCAGAGCGCCGCGAGCGCCGCCTGCAGCAGGCAGGACAGTGGCCAGAAGTCCTCGCCGCCCGCCGCATGGGCGATGCGCGTGGCGTACAGCGCTACCAGCAGGTGCAGCAACGCGGTGAACAGCAACAGCAGCGCGGCCAGCGGGGTCAGCCGCAGGCGGATCGCCAAGCCTTCCGCCCAGCCACCGAGCAGCAGCTGCTGGCTGCCACCGGCGAGGACCTCGACGAGCGCCAAGGCTGCGGCCAGCAGGCTGGCGAGGCTCACAGCGACCACCCAGCGTCCCGGTCGACGCGGCCGGGCCAGCAGCAGCCCGAGCGCGCCGGCCAGCGGCAGCAGCAGGCTGAGCAAGGCGCTGTTCATGACCGTTTCTCGTCGCGGCGGGCCAGGCCGTTGACCAGGCGCAGGGCCAGGGCCGTGGCGCTGACGGCCACCACCAGACCGGTGACCACCAGCGCCACCAGCAGGGGGTCGGTCGGCGTGTGGCGCGCCGCCAGGGCGATCATCAGCAGGAACACGCCACTGCCCATCAGGTTGATGGCGATGATCCGCCGCAGCGGCTGGCGCAGGGTCAGCAGGCCATGCAGGCCGAGCAGCCAGAGCCCGAGGCCAAGGGCGACCCACAGCAGTGTGGCGTTCATCGCTGGCGCTCCGCGCGCTCGCCGACCACCAGCAGCGCCAGGCTGAGGCCGATGGACAGGGTCGCGGCGGCCTCGATCAGCAGGATCAGCGGTTTGGCCCAGCCGCTGGGATAGGTCAGCCAGCCACGCCCGAACCAGGCGCACGCGGCAGCCACGCCGACGAACAGCAGCAGCCCGCCGAGCACCACCAGGCGCAGCGGCAGGCGGTGCCAGCCGAGCGGCGGGAGGGCATCGGCCAGGCGCAGCAGCACCAGCCCTGCGGCCAGCACCGCACCGGCCTGAAAGGCGCCACCGGGCGAGGCCGCGCCGCGCCAGAGCACATAGCCGCTGGCCAGCACCAGCAGCGGCGCCAGGGTCGGGGTCCAGGCGCGCAGCAGCGGCCAGGGCCGGCTCAGCGCCAGCCGGGCCGGGCCGCTCTGCCGGGCGCCGAGCAGCGCCAGCAGCAGCACCGCCAGTTCGAGCAGGGTGTCCCAGGCCCGGAAATTCAGCAGCACGGCCGTCACCGGGTGGCTCACGCCGCTGTCAGGCAACGCCGCCTCGACCGCTGCCGGCAGCGGCGAACGCGCCTCGGCCAGCGGCGCCACGGCATCGAACAACAGCCAGAACAGGGGCAACAGTACCGCCAGCACCGCCAGGCGCCGCGGTGCCGGCAGGCGCGGCTCGCTGCCTTCCAGCGGTTGCCGGGCCAGCGCAGCGAACAGCAGCACGCCGGTGAGGCCGGCGCCGATCGCCGCTTCGGCGAGCGCCAGGTCCGCCGCGCCGAGACGGGCCCAGACCAGCGCCAGGATCAGCCCGAAGGCGATGAACAGCAGCACCGCCGCGTACAGCTGACGGGCATGCAGCGCCCCGGCCGCCAGGCCGAGCAGCAAGACGCCGAGGGTGCCGTCGAGCAGCAGCTCACTCATGCCCATCCTCCTCGCTCTGCCGCGCGAGCAGCTGGCAGGCGACGGCGCCGGAGGCCAGGATCAGCAGCCAGATCAGCAGCATCTGCGCGATCGCCAGCAGGCTGTCGGCGCGCAGCGACAGGCCGAGGACGATCAGCCCGAGGCCCAGGGTGTCAGCCTTGGTCAGCGCATGCAGGCGGCTGACCGCATCGGGGAAACGCAGCAGGCCGAGGCTGCCGGCCGCCAGAAAGCCGAGGCCCGCCAGCAGCGGCGCCCAGCTGGCCCAGTGCAGCCAGTCACTCATGGCGGCTCCGCCGCAGCAGCTGGACCAGCGCAGCACTGGCGATGGCCGCGAGCAGGGCCAGCAGCAGCGCCACGTCACGCAGCGCCGGCTGCTGCCTGGCGTCGGCCAGCACCAGCAGGACCGCGGTGCCGGCAGTGCCGAAGAGCTGGATCACCAGCAGCCGGTCGACCCGAGTCGGCCCGCGGACCACGCGCACCAGGCCGAGCAGCAGGGTCAGCAGCACGAACGCCGCGAGCACTGTCATGCGCCCCTCCCCTCGCCGAACAGCCGCTGCAGCCGCCGCTCCAGTTCCGCCACGGTCGGCTCCCAGGCCTGCGTGGCGTCGAGCACATGGACGCGCAACACATCGCCCTCGATGCGCGACGCCAGCGTCCCGGGCAGCAGCCCCACCAGCGCCGAAAGCAACAGCCGCACGCGCGGCACGCGGCTGGCCAGGCAGTAGCCGGCCCAGGCCGGTGCAACTCGCCGGGGCGAACCCAGGGCCCGCCGCGCCACGTCGATGCCAGCGATGGTCATGTGCCAGAGGAAGAAGCCGAGAAACCCCGGCAGGGCGCGCCAGCGCAGCCGCCAGGGCTGCAGGCCCAGGCGCAGGCTCAGCCAGGTGGCGAGCAGCACCGCGGGGATGCCGACCAACCAGCCGCGCCCCTCGCTGAACAGTGCCCAGAGGGCCGCGTAAGCGAGCAACCAGCCGAGCGGGTTGAAGCCTGGGTGTCTGCGCATGGTGCGATCCATGGGGTTTTCCCGAGTCATGGCTTCTTTGTTTGACAGTCGAGGCCAAGAGTTCGGTGCTGTCCACTGCCGGCCCGAGCCGCCTTGTTTCAGCAGATTGCCGTTTCGCTCCCGCCCGCCGCGGCCCGGCAACCGGCAAGGAACGCCTGCGCCGCTGGCGGGTCAGTGATCTGAGCGCCCGCGCGCGCAGCGACAACAAGACCAAGCCGCCTCGCGGGCACCGACAGCGGCCCGGCGCGACGGCACGACCAAGGAAATCGCCATGAGCGCCATCGTTCTGCTGCTGATCGGCCTGGGGGCCATGAGCCTCGGCTACCTGTTCTATTCGAAGTTCATCGCCGAGAAGATCTACCGGCTCGACCCGAACTACCGCACCCCGGCGCACAGCATGCGCGACGGCGTGGACTACGTGCCCACCAACAAATTCGTGCTCTGGGGCCACCACTTCACCTCGGTGGCCGGCGCCGCGCCGATCGTCGGCCCGGCGATCGCGGTGATCTGGGGCTGGGTGCCGGCATTTCTCTGGGTGGTGCTGGGCACGATCTTCTTTGCCGGCGTGCATGATTTCGGCGCGCTCTGGGCCAGCGCACGCAACAAGGGCCAGTCGGTCGGCATGCTCAGCGGCCGGCTGATCGGCTCGCGCGGGCGCAGCCTGTTCCTGGTAGTGATCTTTCTCGTCCTGCTGATGGTCAACGGCGCCTTTGCCGCGGTGATCTCCAACCTGCTGGTGTCCACGCCGACCTCGGTGATTCCGGTGTGGGGGGCGATCCTCGTCGCGCTGGTGATCGGCCAGATGATCTACCGCTACAACATGAAGCTGCTGTGGCCGTCGGTCGGCGGGGTGATCGTGCTCTATGCGCTGATCCTGCTCGGCAACGCCTACCCCATCGTGCTGCCGGAGAGCGTGCTGGGCCTGTCGGCCAAGTCGTTCTGGATCCTGCTGCTGTTCCTCTACGCGGCGATCGCCTCGCTGCTGCCGGTATGGGTGCTGCTGCAGCCGCGCGACTACATCAACGGCCTGCAGCTGTTCGTCGGCCTCGGCCTGCTCTACCTGGCGGTGCTGTTCGGCGCACCGGACATCGTCGCCCCGGCCTACAACGCCGAGATGCCGGCCGACACGCCGAGCATCGTGCCGCTGCTGTTCGTCACCATCGCCTGCGGCGCGATCTCCGGCTTCCACGGGCTGGTCGCCTCGGGCACCACGTCCAAGCAGCTGGACAAGGAAACCGACGCCCGCTTCGTCGGCTACTTCGGCGCCATGGGCGAAGGCATGCTCTCGCTCGCCGCGATCATCTGCTGCACCGCGGGCTTCGCCAGCCTGCTCGACTGGCAGCAGGTCTACACCGCATTCGGCCAGGGCGGCGTGAACGCCTTTGTCGCCGGCGGCGGCACCCTGCTGGCCAACGGCCTGGGGCTGCCGGCCGACCTCGGTGCCACCGTGCTGGCGGTGATGGCGATTCTCTTCGCCGGCACCACCATGGACACCGGCCTGCGCCTGCAGCGTTTCGTCATCCAGGAAGCCGGCGAGCTGGCCGGCTTCAAGGTCAACACCCTGGTCGGCACCCTGATCGCCGTCGGCGTGTGCATGGCACTGGCCTACGGCGCCGGCTCGGACGGCACCGGCGGCATGGTCATCTGGCCGCTGTTCGGCACCACCAACCAGCTGCTCGCCGGGCTGACCCTGGCGATCATCACCGTGATTCTGATCAAGCAGGGCCGCCCGGCGATCTACACCCTGGTGCCGCTGGTGTTCCTGCTGGTGATGTCGATCTATGCGCTGCTGGTGCAGATGGGCCAGTTCTTCCGCGCCGAGAACTGGCTGCTGCTGGGCATGGACGTGATCATCCTCATCGCCGCGCTGTGGGTGACCTTCGAAGCGGTGATCGCCATGCGCGGCGGCCGCGATCCGCTGGTCGACGTGCCCACCGATGAGCCGCTGCCGTGAAGATCCTCGCCCAGCTCTCGGCCGGGCTGCGCGAGTTCTACGTCGCGCCCTACCGGCGCACCTTCGCCCGCGCCCGGCGCGACGAGGAGGACCTGTTCATGCTGCTGGTGTTCTCCGAGATGCTTGGCGTACCCAACCCGGCGGCCTGGTACACCCTGGAACTGATGCCCGAGCTCTACGAGCGCTTTCACGACTGGCACCGGCGCATGGGCATGGAGCGCTCGCCGCTGGAGCACATCGGATGCTGCTGACACTGGCCGCGCGCCGCCGCGTACTGTTCTTCAGCGGCAAGGGCGGCGTCGGCAAGACCACCGTTGCCGCCGCCACCGCGCTGGCCCAGGCCGAGGCCGGGCGCCGCGTGCTGCTGGTATCCACCGACCCGGCGCACAACCTCGGCCACCTCTGGCAACGCGAGGTCGGCCCGCAGCCGGTACGCCTGGCGCCGGGGCTCGACGGCCTGGAGCTGGACCCGGAGCTGACCACCCGCGAACACCTGGCGCAGGTCGGCGCCGCGCTGCGCCAGCTGATGCCGCCGCACCTGGCCGGCGAGGTCGACAAGCACATGGCGCTGTCACGCGAGGCGCCGGGCATGCACGAGGCCGCGCTGCTCGAGCGTATCGCCGACACCCTGCTCGACGGCCTGGCGAGCTACGATCTGCTGGTGTTCGACACCGCGCCTTCGGGCCATACCGCGCGGCTGATGGCGTTGCCGGAAATGATGACCGCCTGGACCGAAGGCCTGCTGCAGCGCCAGCAGCGCCAGTCGCGCTTCAGCCAGGTCCTGAAGAACCTCGGCCAGGACGAGGGCCTGGGGCGCAACGTGCTGGGCGGGCCCGAGGAGCAAGCGGAAGGCGACCGCGGCGCGCGCATCCGGCGCATCCTCAACCGGCGCCGCGAGCGCTTCGCCGCACTGCGCGAGCTGATCGGCGACAGCGAGCGCTGCGCCTTCGTCGTGGTGCTGGCGGCCGAACGGCTGCCGGTACTCGAGACCCTGGAGCTGCACGACAAGCTTGCGCGCAGCGGCATCGCGGTGGCCGCCCTGGTCGTCAACAAGCGCTCACCGAACGATGCCGGCCGCTTTCTCGCCGAACGCCACGCGCAGGAGGCGCAACACCTGGCCACCCTGCGCCAGCGGCTCGGCCAGCTGCCCTTGCAGGAGCTGCCGTTGCTGCCCGGCGACGTGGTGGGCCAGGCCGCCCTGCAGGCCTTCGCCCGGCGGCTGGCCGAGCACTGAGCCGGCGCCGCCGCCCGGCCGGCCCTACACGGCGCGCGTGCTCAGCTGCTCGGCGATGTACTCGGCCTGGCGGATCGCCAGGCTGACGATGGTCAGCGTGGGGTTTTCCGCCGCGCTGCTGGTGAACTGGCTGCCATCGGAGATGAACAGGTTGGCCACCTCGTGGCTCTGCCCATAGCGGTTGCAGACCCCGTCACCCTCCTTCGCGCTCATCCGGCAGGTGCCGAGGTTGTGCGTCGAGGGAAACGGCGGCAGACGATGCGCCTTGGTCGCACCCACCGCCTGGTAGAGCGCCTCGCCCTGGCGATAGGCGTGCTCGCGCATGGCCAGGTCGTTGGGGTGGTCGTCGTAGTGGACGTTCGCCACCGGCATGCCCCAGGCATCGCGCAGCGCCTCGTTGAGGGTGATGCGGTTGGTCGGCCGCGGCATGTCCTCGCCAACGATCCACAGCCCGGCGAGATGGGTGTAGCGATCCATCACGCGGGTGAAGTCGCTGCCCCAGGCGCCCGGGTCGAAGAACGCCGCCATGAACGGCAGGCCCAGCGACAGCGTCTCCATCTCGTAGCCGCCAGCGAAGCCGCGTTCGGGACGATGCAGCACCTCGTCGCTGATGATCCCGGCCATGATGGTGCCGCGGTAGAAGTGCACCGGTTCCTCGAACTCGGCGAACACCGAGCCGGTGGTGTGGCGCATGTAATAGCGCCCGACGGTGCCCGAGCCGTTGCCCAGACCGTGGGGAAACAGGCTCGACTGCGAGTTGAGCAGGATTCGCGGCGTCTCGATGGCATTGCCGGCCACCGCCACCACCCGCGCCTTCTGCCGCTGCAGCCGGCCCTCGGCATCGGCGTAGACCACCGCGCTGGCGCGGCCACGGGCGTCGTGCTCGATGCGCAGCACCTGCGCCTGGGTGCGCAGCTCCAGCTTGCCGGTAGCCTCGGCGGCAGGGATCTCGGTGTAGAGCGTCGACCACTTCGCGCCCATCTTGCAGCCCTGGAAGCAGAAGCCCAGCTGCTGGCAACCGGCACGGCCGTTGCGCGGCCGGCTGTTGATCGCCATGCGCCCGGTGGAGCAGTGCCGGTAGCCGAGTTTCTGCGCACCGGCGTACATCACCTTGAAGTTGTTGTTGCCCGGCAGCCCGGGGATGTCGTGGGTGCGGGTCACGCCCATCTTGTCCTCGGCGCGCGCGTAGTACGGCGCGAGGTCTTCGAGGGTCAGCGGCCAGTCGAGCAGGTCGGCGCCGTCGATCGCGCCGTAGGTGTCGCGGGCACGGAATTCGTGCGCCTGCAGGCGCAGGCTGGCGCCGGCCCAGTGCGTGGTGGTGCCGCCGACGGTCTTGCAGATCCACGCCGGCAGGTTGGGAAAATCACGGGCGATGCGCCAGGAGCCGGAGGTGGTGCGCGGGTCGCCCCAGCTCAGCTGGTTGAACGAGGGCCACTCGTCGTTGATGAAGGTCGCCGGGGACTCGCGCTTGCCGGCCTCGAGCAGCACCACCGGCACGCCCTTCTGGCACAGCTCGTTGGCCAGGGTGCCGCCACCGGCACCGGAGCCGATGATCACCACTACCGAATCGTCGTCGTACTGATAGGTCGTCATCTGGGTTACCTCAGGCAAAGGGCTTCGGGCTGGCGTTCAGCGGCGGGTCGGGCAGCCAGGACAGGTCGTTGAAGCCACGGTGCAGGTAGCCGCCCTTGGGAAAGGAGGCGCCTTCATAGCCGAAGTGCAGGTAGGCCAGTTCGTTGCTGTACAGCGCGGTCACCGCCACGCCGCGCACCTGGGCGAAAAACGGCTGCGTCTGCAACGTTTCGAGGATCGCCTGCTGTTCCCCGGCATCGGCCGCCAGCCAGTCGCCGCCCGCGGCGCGGTCAAGCGTGACCACCCCTTCGCGCAGCAGATCGGCAAGCCCCGGGTCGGCGGCGGCACGGCTGTCGAGTTCCTTGACCACCAGGGCGTAGACGGCATCCTCCATGCTGTCGTGGGGATAGAGCCGGCGGACCATGACCAGCAGGCGCTCGGCCTGGAGGCCATCGAGGCGGCTCAGCGGCAGCGACCAGCTGCGCGTCGGCGCGGCCAGCGCCACCGGGCCGTTGACGAACAGCAGGGTACCCATCAGCAGGCTGCCGGCGCCCTGCAGGAAGCGCCGGCGGTCGAGCGTCATCTCGCTCATGGCATGTCTCCTCTTGTTGTTCTTCTGGGCAGGACGGGACAGGCCTGCCTTGGAAGCCATCCTAGGCAGCCTTCGCCGACGCCGGGTAACACTGAGGTACTACGTTTGTGCGCAGGGATTTGTGTGCAACGGTTTGTGCGGAAGGGTCGCGCGGGCGCGCCTGCGAAGCCGGGACTGCGAGGTTGGCGGAGCCATTGCCGAACCGATATGGTCCTATGCGCGTACCTGCCCGCCGCGGCGGGCCATTCACAACGTCGCCGGGATGGCGCAACCGCAACCTGGAGCCGCTATGTGCAATCTGTATTCATCCACCGACCCTTCGCTCTACGAACACCAGACCCGCTCGATCCGCCTGCAGGGCGCGGTGACCAGCGTGCGCCTGGAGCGCGAGTTCTGGTCGATCCTCGAGGAAATTGCCGCCGGCGAGGGTTATGGCGTGCCGCAGTTCATCAACCAGCTGTACAGCGAGGTGATCCTGCGCCGCGGTGAAGTCGGCAACCTGGCGTCCCTGCTGCGCGTGGTCTGCACGGTCTATCTGACGCATGGCCGGCAGTCGGCCAGAACCCTGGAGCTGCTCGCCATGCCGGCACGGCAGCGACGCGGTGCGGCGAGCAACGCCCAGGCCTGAACCGCGGCGTAGTAGTCCGGTGCTACCCGTGGCCGGCGGGCGTGCTTCTAGAATGGGCCGCCTTGCCTAGCCCGATGGAGAGCGCTCAATGCCGTTCAATACCGAACTTCAGCCCGGCGTCTGCGAACAGCCCGATGCCGAGACCCAGGACTACGTGTTCAACCACACCATGCTGCGGGTCAAGGACCCGGAGCGCTCGCTGGACTTCTACAGCCGTGTGCTGGGCATGCGCCTGCTGCGCCGGCTGGACTTCGAGGAGGCGCGCTTCTCGCTGTACTTCCTCGCCATGACCCGTGGCGAGGCGGTGCCCGAAGATGCCGCCGAACGGCAGCGCTACGCCTTCGGCCGCCAGTCGGTGCTCGAGCTGACCCACAACTGGGGCACCGAGTCCGACGACAGCCAGTACCACAACGGCAACGCCGAGCCGCGCGGCTTCGGCCACATCTGCTTCTCCGTACCGGATATCGAACGCGCCTGTGCGCGCTTCGCACAGCTGGACGTGTCCTTCGTCAAGACGCTCGACAAGGGCATGAAGCACGTCGCCTTCATCCGCGACCCGGACGGCTACTGGATCGAGATCGTCCAGGCCGACCTGCTCGGCGAACTCGGCCGCGCCTGAGCCGCCTCAGGGCGCCAGCTGCCGCACGAACCAGTCACCGGCGAGCCGCGCCACCTCTTGCAGGCTGCCCGGCTCGTCGAACAGGTGCGTGGCGCCTTCGACCAGCGTCAGTTGGTGCGGGCAGCGCAACCGCGCGGCGGCGTCGCGGTTGAGGCGCAGCACTTCGTGGTCGCGCCCGCCGACGATGAACAGCGTCGGCGCGTGGACCTGCTCCAGGGCATCGGCAGCCAGGTCGACCCGCCCACCGCGCGAGACCACCGCGGCAATGTCCGCCGGGCGCGAAGCCGCGGTAATCAAGGCCGCGGCGGCGCCCGTGCTGGCGCCGAACAGGCCGATGCGCAGCTCGCGCAGCCCGGCGTCCTGACGCAGCTGGTCGACTACGCCGGTCAGCCGCTGGCTGAGCAGCGGAATGTCGAAACGCAGGCGCCGGGTCAGTTCGTCGAGGGGCTGCTCCTGTGTGGTGAGCAGGTCGAACAGCAGCGTGGCCAGGCCACGCTCGTTGAAATAGCGCGCCACGTTGCGGTTACGCGGGCTGTGCCGGCTGCTGCCGCTGCCATGCACGAAGACCACCAGCCCGCACGCCTGCGGCGGCACACGAAGGTCGCCATGCAGCCGGGCCCGGCCCAGGGTGAAGCGCATCGGGGTGCTGACGAGCGGGTTCATGCCGGCTCACCTCCCCGTGCCCAGGCCTGCTGCAGCAACTCCACCACCTGGCGGTCGGACGTCTGGTCGAACAGTTCGTACCAACGGCCGATGGCATAGAGGTCGTAGGGCATGTGCAGGCAGACGACCCGATCGGCGATCCGCTCCAGCTGCGCGACGCTCTCGGGTGCCGCCACCGGCACCGCCACGGTGATGCGCGTAGCGCCCAGCTTGCGTACCGCCTCGGCCGCCGCTCGCATGGTCGCGCCGGTGGCCAGGCCATCGTCGACGAGGATCACCGCGCGGCCCTTGATCACCGGTCGCGGGCGGTCGGCGCGGTAGGCCTTCTCGCGGCGGTACAGCTCGTCGGTTTCCTGGACCATGGTGGCGTCGATCTCGGCCTGCGAAGCATGGCTGAGCCGGACCACATCGGGGTTCATCACCCGCACGCCGCCACTGGCGATGGCGCCCATCGCCAGCTCGCGGTTGCCCGGCGCGCCGAGCTTGCGCACGACCAGGATGTCCAGCTCCAGCCCCAGCCGTTCGGCTACCTCGAAGGCCACCGGCACACCGCCGCGTGGCAGGGCCAGCACCAGGGCGCCGGCCCAGTCGCCCAGCTGGTGCAGGCGCTCGGCCAGCGCCTGGCCGGCATAGCGGCGGTCGGGAAAGGGAATGGTCAGGGACATGGTCGTCTCCTTTGCGTCGGCGAATATCGTCTGAGTCTGGCCCAAGTTGCGGCCGGCCGCCTGTCCTGCAAGGCGCGCCGGCTGCCTGGCCGCGAGGCCCGCTCGATGGGCTCGGCGGCGGCTGCCAGGCAGCGCAGACGGGGCGTCGAAACCTGCACCAGTGAACTACGCTGAAAAGGCCCCTCTCCTTACTTGTCGAGACTCTGAAAATAGACAAACAGCGTCAGCGCCTCAGCGACAAACTCCTTCAACCCGAACACCACGACCCCTACCTCAAGGCCTGGCATCAGCGCAGCGATACGCTTTGCCCGCAGTGCGGCGCCGCCTACCAGGAAGGCCGCTGGACCTGGCAGGGGCTGGTCAACCCGGCCGATGCGCAGGAAGCGCTGTGCCCGGCCTGCCAGCGCATCGACGAAGACGTGCCGGCCGGCACCGTCAGCCTGCACGGCGCGTTCGTGCTGCAGCACCGCGACGAACTCTGCGGCCTGATGCGCAACACCGAGGAACTGGAAAAGCGGGAACACCCGCTCGAGCGCCTGATGGCCATCAGCGACGCGACCGACGGCCTGGAGGTGACCACTACCGGCGTGCATCTGGCTCAGCGCATCGGCCATGCGCTGGAAGCGGCCTACGACGGCGAGCTGAAGATCCACTACAACGACGAGGAATACTTCGTCGACGTGCACTGGCAGCGCGACTAACCCTCAGCACGGCTGCGGTGGCAGGGCTGCCGCCGCGACCTGGCCGCTGGCCGCGAGCAGTTGCAGGTAGTCGTCGTAGCGATAGGTCGGCCCGTCGAGGCAGGCGTAGCTCGCACCGATGTAGCAGTGCCCGCAGAGCCCGACGCCGCAGTGCATGCGGCGCTCCAGCGACAACCACACCCGGTCCGCCGCCATGCCGGCGTCCAGGCAGCAGCGCGCCACCGCCAGCATCAGCGCCTCGGGCCCGCAGCTGAGCACCAGGGCCGGCGCCTCGCCTTCGCCCAGCCACTGACGCACGACGGTGAGCGGGTTGCCGCCCGGCAGGCCGGCTTCGCCCTGGTCGAGCGTCTCGATCAGCCGCAATCGCGCCCGCCACCGTTCGCGCTCGCGCCCGAGTACCTGATGGGCCCGGCTGCGCGCGGCGTAGACCAGCGCCAGCCGCTCCGGGGCCTGTTCGAGCAAGCCGGCCAAGGGCGCCAGCCCGCAGCCGCCAGCAACCGCCAGAACGCGTCCGGTCGCCGGCAGCTCGGGCCAGGGGCGGCCGAACGGGCCGCGATAGCCGAGCACGGCGCCCGCCTCGAGGGCGAACAGCGCCGCGGTGAGGCTGCCGGTCCGGCGGATCAGCGCGCTGAAGCGGCCGTTCGCATCGGGTGTGCTGACATAGGTAAAGGCGGCCTCGCCAACACCGGGCAGGGCGAGCATGAAGAATTGCCCGGGGCGCCCCCTCGGCTCGTCCCGCCGGGGCTCGAAGGCAAAGGTGAAATGCTGCGCGGCCTCACCGTCGGCATAGGCCTCGAGCAGGCGCAGCGGCCTGGGCGTCAGGTCGATCATGGCTGGCTGATCCTCTGCATCACCTGGTGCACGCCGATGCTTCCGGGGCAGACCGCATCGCAGCGGCCGCAACCCACGCAGCCATCGCGGCCGAAGCGCTCGGCAAAGGCCTCGCCGAACTTGTGATACCAGAAGCGCTGCACGCGCTGGCCCGGGCTGGCGCTGGGGTTGTGGCCGCTGGCTTCCTTCTGGAAGCCGGCATACAGGCAGGAATCCCAGACGCGCTCCTGAACGACACCGCCCTCGCCGGCCTGCTGCGCTGGCGCGAAGCACGAGCAGGTCGGGCATACCGAGGTGCAGCCGGAGCAGCCGAAACAGCGCAGGCCCAGTTCGTCCCAGGCGCCCTGCGCTACGGTTCCGGCGTTCAACGCTGCGCGGCCGGCGGCGATCGCCACCTGCTCGCCCTGTTCGGCGGCCACGCGCTGGGCATTCGCGGCCCGCTCGTGCACCCAGCCCGGCGCGGCGGCGGGCAGCGCCAGCCCGGCGAGCGCCCGCTCGCCCGCCGCGGAGGCCACCAGCAGCAACCAGTGCGCGTCGAGCCGCGAGAGGATCAGGTCGGCCGTCGCCGGGCGAACGTCCGGCCCGCTGTCCATGCGCGCGCAGAAGCCGTGCCGGCAACTGTGCGCGCAGTCGACACCGACCAGCAGGGTGGCGCGACGGCGCAGTTGATAGTGCGGGTCTTCGGCGAAGAAGCGGTCCTGATAGGCGATCGCGGTCAGGTCGCAGGCGCTGAGGCCGAACAGCACCTGCGGTTGCGGCTCGGGCAGCAGCGCAATGAAGCGGCCGTGCTCGTAGCGGAACAGCGCCTCGCGCTCGGCGAAGAAGAACGCCTTGGCGGCGAACTGCGGCGGCTCCTCCGGCGCTGCGAAGGGCAGCGCGGAGCCGGCCTCCAGCCGCTGCCAGCGCAGCGCGCCCTGGCTGTCCGGCAGCGGTTGGTAGAGCTGCCGCCCCTCGCCCAGATGGGCGCGCAGCAACTCGGGCGATTCCAGTTCAAGGGCCTGCATGGCAGTCCTCCGGGGGCCGTTCGAGTTCGATGCGCGGCGCCTGGTCGGCCGGCAACGGTTCGAGCGCCACAGCGCAGGCCTTCAGCTCGGGCATGTGGCTGATCGGGTCCTGCGCGCTGTTGGTCAGCCGATTACAAGGGGCCTCGCGGAAGTGATACGGCATGCCGACGGTGCCCGGCGGCACGTCGTCGGTCAGGTGTGCCCGCGTCTCCAGCACGCCGCGCCGCGAGCGCACCCGTACCCCCTGCGCCTCGTGCAGGCCCAGCTGCGCCGCGTCCTGCGGATGGATGAACAGCAGCCCGGCCGGCGTCTCCCGCTCGAGCAGCGGCGACTTGCGGGTCATCGCCCCGCCGCCGTAGTGGAAATGCAGCCGGTGCGTGGTGAAGCAGAACGGGTATTCGGCGTCCGGGCATTCATCCGGTTCGACCTGCGAAACGGGCAGCAGCTGTGCGCGCCCGCGCGGAAAGCTCTGCTTATGCAGGATTGGCGAGCCCTCGGGATGCGCCGCATCGCACGGCCACTGCAGGCCGCCGGGACGCTCGAGCCGCGCATGGCTCATGGCGCTGAAGCAGGGCGTCAGTGCCACCATCTCGGCGAACACCGCGGCGGCATCCACCCAGCCCATGCCGGAATAGCCCATGCGCTCGGCAAGGGCGGCGAGGATCTGCCAGTCCGCGCGCGCCTCACCCGGGGGTTCGACCGCCTTGCGCACCCGCTGCACGCGCCGCTCGCAGTTGCTGAAGGTGCCGTCCTTCTCGGCGAAGGCGGCCGCCGGCAGGACCACATCGGCATAGCGCGCGGTTTCGCTCAGGGTCAGCTCCACCACCACGAGAAAATCCAGCGCCTGCAGGGCGCGCGCCAGCTTGTGCTGGTCGGGGTCGGTGACCACCAGTTCCTCGCCGAGCACCATCAAGGCGCGGAACTCGCCACGCAGCGCCGCCTCGCTCATGCCCAGCGAGGTCAGCCCCGCTGCGGCGGGCTGCGCCACGCCCCAGGCGCGGGCGAACCTGGCGCGTACCGCCGCGTCACTGACCTTCTGGTAGCCGGGATAGACGTCCGGCAGACAGCCCATGTCGCAAGCGCCCTGCACATTGTTCTGCCCGCGCAGCGGATTGACGCCGGTGCCCGGCCGCCCGAGCTGACCGCAGGCCAGGGCCAGGTTGGCCACCGCGATCACGTTGCCGGTGCCGCTCTGGAACTGGGTGATGCCCATGCCGTAGGCGATGAACGCACGGCGCGCCTGGCTGTAGGCCCGTGCCAGCTCGATCAGCGCCAGCACCGGCACGCCGGTCAGGCGGCTGGTGAGCGCCGGCGTCAGCTCGCGCACCTGTTCGCGCAGCGCCTGCTCGTTCTCGCAGCGGTAGGCAAGGAACTCGCGATCCTCCCAGCCGTTGGCGAAGATGATGTGCAGCAGGCCGTTGAGCAGCGCGATGTTGCTGCCCACCCGCAGCTGGATGTGCTGATCGGCCAGGCGCGCCAGCCGGGTCCGCCGCGGGTCGACCACCACCAACCGGGCGCCGCGCGCCTGCGCGCGGAGCATGCGCGCACCGATCATCGCGTGGTTTTCGGTCACGTCGGCACCGATCACCAGGATCAGCTCGGCCTCGTCGATATCGGCAATCGAGTTGGTCATCGCACCGGAGCCAAGCGTGCGGCTGAGCCCGGCCACCGAAGGGCTGTGGCAGATGCGCGCGCAGTGGTCGATATTGGCCGTGCCGAGTACCGCGCGCGCGAACTTCTGCGCCGCGTAGTTATCCTCGTTCGTCGCATGGGCACAGCTGATCACCCCGACCGCGGCCGGCCCGGCGGCCTCCAGCGCGGCACGCATTTCACCCGCCACCAGCGTCAGCGCCTCGTCCCAGCTTGCCTCGCGGAAGCGCCCATGGGCCTTGATCAGCGGCTTGCGCAGGCGGTCGCCGGGATCCACCGCGAAGCCGCTGGCCCAGCCCTTGGCGCAGAGCTGCCCCTGGCTCACCGGGTGGCCTGCCTGCGGCTCGACGCCGATGACCCGGCCACCCTCGACGCGCAGCCCCAAGCCGCAGCCAACGCCGCAGAACGTGCATACGCTGGGGACCACCTGCATCGGCTATTCCTCCACCGTTTGCGGCCATGCGCACAGGCTTGGCGAGTGTGGCCGCACCCTCGCCCATAAAAGATAGCCGTCGCCTGGCGCTGCGCACGCCTGCCATGAAAAGCCGAGCCCTTCCGTGCCGGGCGGGCGCATAAAAACGTTGCCGCCAGGCACTTGGCGCCATTAAAGTGCCATTAGTGCAACCCGTCCGCCGAGGCGCCCGGGAGCCGGCCGCCACGCCGCCTGCACGGCGGCCAACCAGGATGGACAGCCGATGAACAAGAAGAACAAAAGGATTCCCTGGCTTGCCCGCAGCGTGCAGCTGCTGGCGCTCGGCCTGCTCGCTTCGACCGTGCCCGCGCAGGCCGGCGAAAGCCTGACCCTGCTGACCTGGGAGGAATATCTCAGCGACGCGGTAATCGAACGCTGGCAGCGCGAAACCGGCGTCGAGATCAGGCAGATCTATTTCGACAACGGCGACAGGCGTGATCGCGTCCTCGCCCAGCCCGACCATCAGATCGACCTCGCCCTCACCGAGATGATCAGCGCCTCACGCTTCGGCGCGCGCGGCCTGCTCGAACCGCTGGACACCCAGCAGCTGCCCCGGCTGCGCCATGTGCCGCAGCGCTGGCGCAGCAGTTGCGGGCGCTACGCCGTGCCCTACCTGTGGGGCACGCTCGGTATCGCCTATCGCAGCGACCGCATCGCCAGCGCACCGCGCTCCTGGGCCGACCTGCTCAAGCCTGCTCGCCGCGAACCGCACATCATCATGATGGAGGACCACGAAGACATCCTGGCCAGCCCGCTGATCCTGCAGCAGCACTCGATCAATACCTCTGACAATGACGAGCTCAAGGCCGCGTTCGACCTGCTCGTCGAGCAGTCCGGCGCCGTGCTGACCTACGAATATGCAATCACCGCGCTGCGCAGCCGGCGCTTTCTCGAGCGTGCCGACATGGCGCTGGCCTACAGCGGCGACCAGCAGGTACTCAACGAGGTCGAGGGCATCGAAGGCGAGCCCTGGCGCTACGTCGTGCCCGAGGAAGGCACCCTGCTCTGGGTCGATTGCCTGTCGGTGCCGAGCAACTCGCGCAACAAGGCACTCGCCTACCGTTTCCTCGACTTTCTCAACCGCCCGGAAATTGCCGCGCTGAACGCCGCCGACCTGGGCGTCGCCACGCCGAACGCGGCGGCACAGACGCTGCTGCCGGACGAGATCCGGCATGACCCGACGATCTATCCGCCGGAGGATGTCCTGGCCCGCAGCCAGGTCTACGAGATGCGACCGCTGCAGGGTACGCAGACCCGGCGGCGTATCATCAGCGCACTGATCAACGCCCATGACGCTCGGTAAACGCGCCCTGCTGGTGATCTTTCCGGTCATCCTGATCATCCAGCTCCTGGCCTCGACGACCGCCTACCTGACCCAGCGGGCCTCGCTGCTCGGCCTCGAACAAGCACGCCTGGAGCAGCAGCTGCTGGCACTGAAATCGGCCTACCTGGACTACGAGGCATTCAACCGCAGCGTGCTCAGCACACTGATGGATAGCGAGGCACTGCGGGCCTTTCTGCGCGAAACCGACACCGAGTTCCGCAACGACACCCTGGGGTTGCGCATCCAGCAGAGCATCCGCTCGTTGTCCAACACCGAGCTGACATTCGTCGCGCTGGCCGTGGTGCAGCCCGACGGCGAACCGGCCTATTACTTCGAAAGCAGCCTGTCGCCGTTCGCCACGATGAGCGCCACCCAGCAGGAAGCCGCCCGGCAGGCACGGGCGTCCTCGGCGCCCAGGCGCACGGTATACGCCGGCCAGGCCGACGGCGGGCCCTTGTTGCTCAACACCGACTTCATCCTCGCGCAGACCAGCACCCGCCCGCTGCCGAGTCAGCGCGGCGAGGCCTTCGCCGTCCAGCTGGCGGTGCGCCCGGAGCGCTTCATCAGGCTCAAGCAGAGCCTGGAGCGGGAATACGGCGCCGCGGTGGAGATCGCCGCGCAACCGATGCCCGCCGAGTCGGAGCTGTCCGCCACGATCTCGTTGTCGCGCGGGCTGCACGCGCGGCTGACGCCCGCCGCGCATTACAAGGCCGAGCGCCTGCGCACCCTGGGGCTGGCCTTCATCGCCGGCGGCGGGCTCATCTGTCTGGTGTCCATCGGCCTGCTGCTGTGGCTGATCCGTCGCTACATCACCGGCCCGATCAGCACACTCGACGACCAGCTCACCGACCTGCTGCTGTGCCGCCGGGCCGCCCTCGACGAGCCCGGCGACGGCGGCGAGATCGGCCGCCTGACCACGAACATGAAGACGCTCCACGAGCGCAACACCGCCGCGCTGCAGCGCATCCAGGAGATCTCCTGGACCGACAGCCTGACCCAGACCAGCAATCGCGCGCACTTCGGCATGCTGGCCAACGCCATGTATGAACAATGCCAGCATGGCGAACGGCGCTTGGCGCTACTGTTCATCGACCTGGACAACTTCAAGCAGGTCAACGATCAGCATGGCCATGACGCCGGCGATGCCCTGCTGCGCATCTTCGCCCAGCGCGCCCAGGGCGTGCTCGAGCGCCATCGGCTGCAGCACCCACGGACGGAAACGGCCTTCGCCCGGCTGTCGGGCGACGAATTCGCCATTCTCCTGCTGACCGACAACGAAAACGCCGGCCTGAATGAGCTGTGCGACGCACTGCTCAGCCTGTGCCGCGGCGGCTTCCGGCTGGAGGACCGCCTCTACCCCGTCAGCCTCAGCATCGGTACCGCCCGCTACCCGGACGACGCCGACTCGATCAGCCAACTGCTGACCCGCGCCGACTCCGCCATGTACCAGGCCAAGGCCGAGGGCAAGAACACCGTGGTGGCCTTCAACGGCGAGCTCGAACAGCGCAACGAGCGCATCCGCCTGATCGAGGATCAGCTGCGCGCACTCGATGGCGACGACCAGTTGCGCCTGGTCTACATGCCGGCGCTCGACCGTGACGGCACCGTGGTCAGCTGCGAAGTGTTGCTGCGCTGGCATTCGCCGACGCTCGGCACCGTCTCGCCCGGCGAATTCATTCCCATCGCCGAGCGCGCCGGGCTGTTTCCGAAGATCGACAGCTGGGTCATCGACCATGCGCTGGCCGAATACCCCGCACTGGTACGGCTGTTCGGCGAGCATGTCATCCTGGCGATCAACGTGTCCTCGGCGCAGCTGGTCGACGATCGCATCTGCCGTTACCTGATCGAGCGCACCACGCACTACGGTATCGAACCGGGCCGCGTCGAGATCGAGCTGACCGAAACCTACGCAGCCGAACTGAGCAAGGACACCATGGCAGTGGTGACCGCGCTGCGGCAGGCGGGCTTTCGCGTGGCAATCGATGACTTCGGCGTTGGCTACACCTCGTTCCAGCAACTGCTGCACTACCCGGCCGACACCATCAAGCTGGACATGGTCATCGTCGACAGCCTGACCCGCCCGGCGATGCAGCAGAGCCTGGCCGCGCTCATTGCCTTCTGCCATGCCCAGGGCAAGCGGGTGAACGCCGAAGGCGTGGACAACCTGCACAAACAGACGGCCCTGCTGGAAGCCGGCTGCGACCTGTTCCAGGGCTACCTGCTCTCGCCCCCACGCTCGCTCACCGCCCTGGAAGACTGGATGGCCGTGCGCCGCCGAACGCCCGGTTCCCTACGCCTGGAAGCCCTGCCACAGGCGGTTTCGTTGCCGTGTTGAGCGCAGCCACATAAGTGGTAGCTATGGCCAGATCACCTTTCGCTTAGGGTTTGATCCGTGCATCGGCCAGCGCATTTTTGATGCAAAGAGTGGTGTCGGACATTACAGCCGCTAACGCCCGCATTTGCCGCTGGTTTGGAGCGCAGCGGAAGAGCAAGTCGTCGGACTCGAAGCGGATGTTAGGCTTTATCCAGCTCAATTCTGGATCGCAGCTTCGAAACATCGCTACTAATTTGCGCCATCACGCTCTTCATATACTCGGCAGTTTCTCTGGCAAAGTTATCGTAAGCAGCAAGCACCTGATGGTTTTCCCATGGCGGTTCACGGTTATCTCCGTGGGCGTAGGCTTCAGCCAAATCCGCCTCCTTGATGTATTCAGACGCTTCCGCTCTAAACTTCCAGAATAGATCGTCTAACTCATTCGAAATATATATTTGCCGTTCGGTTATGAGCTTTCTTAATGAAATGTAGGTTGAATGGTAAATTTCACCCCATCCCTCATGAATATCCGTAATAAACTCCTCTTCCATTTCCGAGATATACTCGTTTTTAACCTTAAGAAGCTCCAAATATGTCTCAACGCGCTTCTCAAAAAATCGCTGGTAGAAGGCAAGGGATATTCCGGCAAAGTTCTCTTTTTCTTTCAGAAGAAGATTTGACTCCGTTTTAAACGCTTCCAGCGCTAGCTTGTTCTTCGACTTTAGCGATTCCATCTCCGCATCGAACTTAGCCGCAGTGGTCTTAGCAATGCGGTCGGTCCAAATCTTGCCTAGAAAGTGCGCAAAAGCGCCAACGATCAAGGACGCGCCGCCTAGTGACGCCAATAATGTTCCGACTATTTCCGTGTACATTCCCTAACTCCTGACTTGCCTAACGATTAAGCTAACAGGCAGACAAAAGCGCAGCTTTTGGCTGTCCAGCGAACGGAGTGAGCGGCAGTTGAGCGCATTGTTATGTGCCTCATGCGCGGAATCCAGTAACTCGGAAATTGCTTCCGGTTATCTCTGATGAAATATGGTCAATGAATTGATACATGGATTTATTGATGAATTCGCTTATTAGCCAGCTAGCATCTTTTGTTAAATGCTTGCTAAGTGTTTGAGGATTGTATCGGGATAGCTCGCTGAGCCTATGCATCGCCCCAATTGTTAGGGTTAATGTGCTTTTTTCTATTATGTGATTCTTCAAGTCTTTTCTTTTCACATACCAAAGATCATTGGGGCTGTAGATGTACCTTAGCTCTCTCCTTATTTTCTTATGGTATGAATTTAGTTTGGCAAGGCTGCCAGCGGTGGGGTTGTTTCGGGGCGCATCCCAGTCAAACTGTTTGTTTCTGCGCAGAGTGTATGCAAGTGAGTTGTCATAGCGTTTGTCTAGGCTGTAGCCAACTAACCGGCCTAAAGTGGTTTTGTTCGAGTGCTCGGGTTCTAGCCTTATTTCTAGCCAGGCCTTTTTTCTAGTTTTGTCGTGTACAAATCTAGGCTCAATAATTGGGATGAATAGCTCAGCTATGTTGCTGTAAGTGAGTTTAAAAGCCCGATGGATGTATGGAATGTTGTACAAAATGTCTTTTAGGTTGAATCTCTCTCCTTCGGCTGGTATGTGTTCTCCTAGATAACGCCCTAGAGCAGATACGACTCCGGCCGGCTGAAATCTGACGATTTCATTTATTATGTTGATATGCCCATCCTCTCTTTTTCCTGAAACTCCATGTGCTAGGTCATACCCAATACCTTTTACCTCAAGAAGTGCCTTGGTGGCATTTAGGAAGCAGTAATATGCGGTTAGAGGTTTTGATACTAGCGAGAGATCTTTAGTGGACTCATAGAAATTTCTCGCTTGCTCCCAATAGAAAAGGGCGTCATCTTGATCTTGCGATCTTAGGTAGATTTCTACATATTGCCAGGTGGAGTCAGTTAGAACAGTTTTGCTTGCAAAGTCCGGTGATATTTTTGGTTTTTTTATTGTTATGGCTTTGTTTTTGTATTTTATAGGTGATCTCGGGGTGCGCGGGTTTAATTTGCTTCTGAGCTCTTCTATTTGGGCACTGAGTTCACGCGCTTCTTCATTGGTTATCACGATCACTCCAAATTATTGAGGCACATAACGTTTGACGTGAGGGGCGGCCGGAGCCGCAGGCGGAGGGAACCCAAAGCACAGCTTTGGGCCGTCCCTCTCGACGGAATTGTCATGCCTAGTGCCCCTTGGGGACGATGAGAACTTTGATTTCAAAATCATCTTCCCGTTTGTTGAGGTCATTCTCGAGACCGCGAGGGTTTGAAATCCAGCCCTCGGGGTCATACACGAAACACAGGAGCCTTTTGCAGTCAGGGTGTGTTCTGTAGCGCTGCGAATCAATGATCAATTCCTCGCCGACATCTTTCGCCTTGAGCGTTTGCCTTGTCTTCTTAACCTCAATGATGATTTTTTCATCCTTTAGCAGAAAATCAACGCGTGAACATCCGCCCGCATAGCTTGGTGTCCACTCTTCTGGCCTGATGTCATCAAAGTAGATGTGCAATAAAGAGTGAAGCAAATCTTGAGCGTCGTACTCGTCATTAACATGTAAACTTTCTCTATTCGCATGTCGTGTTCTCATTTGTTTTGCTACAAGGTGAAATCGCGAACAAATCTGCTCAACTAGGCCGAAGTAATTAATTTCTGATTTTTCAGAAGCCTGTGATGCCAACTTGGCCTTGGCTTCCGTCCAAGGGAACGTAGAACCACAGTTATCGCAATGAGTGGGTACAGAAGTTGAGAAACCGATGGCGACAACCCCCTCGACATGGTAGTCACCTTTAATTTCGTGTTTGCAATTTTGGCATTGGTAAATCGTTGCGCCGCCGCACTGCGCACAGAACTTCCGACGAAACTGTGGCGAGCGATGGTAGTGATCAGTAATTTGGTGTCCGTTTAGACAGACTTGTTGAGTGTCATATTGTCCCACTGGGCACCTTCTCAATAGGCATAACGTTTGGTTAAGGGGCCGGCTTTAGCCGGTCCCAGTGAGCGGAGCGAGCGATTTGAACCATTTGCTATACGCATTTGACAGTGTCTTGGATAAATTTTCTAACTCTCAAATCTTCATTGCCTAGTGCGCGAACCCAGCTATTGGTTGGCTCGCTGAATTTAAATATGTCAAAGACATTGTAAGTGTTGTCGTCGGCGTCGCTGTATATCCCTTTTACAACAATGTAAGAGCTTAAGGCTTTTTCTATTGAAAATGGGTGCAGCGAGTAATGCATGGACTTTCCTGTTTCATATGAAAGGGTTATGTTTTCAGGAAAGAAATCGCCGAAGCTGGAAGTGTAAGTTAGGTTTCCTCCAATCGGGGTGATAACTGCGTTATCTAGCTTTACATTGTAGGCACTGGCATTTTTTCCAGAGCAATAGGGAATGTCGAAAAATATCTTTTGAGGCTCAATTTCCTTAACCGATATTCCTCTGCTGCAAAGATCAACTATAGGTTTTTGCGCTTTACTAGAGCTTATTCTTAATCTTTGAGTTTCGATGGTGATCTGGTTTTTACGCTCCCATATGGCCAAAAGGACGGCAACGGCTATTAGGGATATGCCTATGGGGGTGGAGGGATCTGACGTCTCGATGGATAAGTATTCGTTCAAAATCCCAGATATGTATTTGTCAAAATAAGGGGCGGCCCCGAGTAAGCTTAGGCCGCCAGCAATTAAGGCCAAAATTACCTTGCCTATGAGAGTGCCTTTTATTATCTCTATGGCTCTTAAGGTAAATGTTTTCAAGTCCACGGATAAGTCTCAGTGCGTATAACGCTGAGCTTAGCGGCGACCTTGCAATGGAGGCGAAGCCGCAATGAAAAGGGCGTCCGGCGGCCATCGGCCGCGTACTACAGCGACTGGTTAACCGCTTTGCCCTGCTGGCAAAATTTATGGGCGAGGGTGCCCACACATTTGGCGCAATTCTTTTTTCACGCGCCTTGCAACTGGGCCACGCCAACCGATGGAATTATTGAGAAAGACGCCAACGACCTGATAACCATTTGAATCTGCGCCAAAACGGTCAGTAATTGCGCCCATGTTATTCATACAATCCAGTGCTTCCCTGGCACCTGCATTGTTAATAACCTGCCAATCAGCTTGAATCTCAGCAGCGATTTCACGAAGTTCCCGCATACTCCCTCCCAACTAAATTAAATTATTTATCTTTCATCAGGAAAAAGACGACGCCACCGGCAATTATGACACCTACCCACTGAACAAAAAGGGTTGTCACATCCATTGTCGCACGATCAGGCAAATTGAAAAGGAAGGCATAGCCACTTTCAATTACCGAGTCACTGTATCTGCCACCACCATAAATGCGATACGGAGGAAAAATCAGCATGACAGCCACGAGCGAGCCTATACCGATCAAAACCTTTCTTTGATTCTCGTTCATCTCCAAACATCCTTTTATTGGTACGGTTAACGCCGCGCTCTGCGGCAAATTTGAAGCGCAGCGGAGAATTTGTCCGACAGCAGCGCCTTGTTAGGCGAGAGAATGCACCGCCAGAAAATCATACGGCCACACCGAAGAGCGCACCGACCCCAGCCGTCAAAGCCATTGCCAGAGCCCCCCAAAACGTGACCCGAGAGGCGGCCTTAAGAACAGGAGCGCCGCCGACTTTCGCTGCTAATGAGCCTAGTAAGGCAAGGAACACCAATGAACTGCCAGGGACGACCCACATAAGTAACCACTCCGGAAACGATAGGACGACACATAAGGGAAGGGCCGCACCTACCGAGAATGTGCCTGCCGACGCCAATGCAGCCTGAATTGGACGGGCCGTAGAGACCTCTGAGATGCCAAGTTCATCGCGTGCATGTGCCCCAAGTGCATCCTGCTTCATCAGTTGACTTGCTACGCTGTCTGCGAGCGCCCGGTCTAACCCGCGCCTGACGTAAATCTCGGCAAGCTCCGCATGCTCTTGTTCAGGCGCATCAGCCAGCTCGGCTTTCTCTCTGGCAAGGTCGGCCCCCTCCGTATCGGCTTGAGAGCTGACTGACACGTACTCACCTGCTGCCATCGACATAGCACCTGCAACGAGACCAGCTACGCCTGCGACTAACAAAGCCTTGGAGTCCGCCCCTGCTGCTGCCACCCCCAAGACCAGGCTCGCAGTAGATACAATCCCGTCGTTTGCACCAAGAACCGCAGCACGAAGCCAACCGATTCGATCTGTTTTGTGTCTTTCAGAGTGTCTCATGCGAAGTCCAAATATAAGGTGAGCAGTAGCGCCTAACGCCCGCAGCACGCGCGGCTTTGTAGTGGAGGCGCAGCCGAAACGAAAAAGCCGTCGCCGTGCCTGCGATTGTTAGATGCCTGACTGCTCAATGAACGCTAGTCTTGGATAATAGGTTAAGAATTGCCACACCGCTCACAATAAACCCGATACCAACAAAGCCCCAAGCGTCCAACTTCTGCCCATAAACACCCCATGCAATCAAAGTCACCAAAGCGATTCCCAAACCTGCCCAAACCGCATACGCTATACCTACAGGGATTGATTTAAGAGATAGCGAAAGAAAGTAGAAAGCAATTCCATAACCAACCAAAACCACAAGGGACGGGCCTAGTTTAGTAAACCCATTGGTAGATTTTAGTGCAGTAGTTGCAACTACTTCTCCAAATATTGCAATAGTTAAGAACATCCAATTTTTCATAAAAATTAACCCCTAAGCGTCAAGAAGGAGCCAAATTTTAAGGAACATTTTTTGAAAATGTCAGTCTTGTTGTAAAAAATTATCTGTGAGCAAACAACATCTAACAGTGATTAGACCGCATGCGGCGTTAACGCATAACGGTAGCGTTCGGTATAACTCCGAAAACACGGAGTCGCTTTGTAAAACATTTCCCTCTTAAAACAATGCCTTAGCTGATCAATCATGGCTTCCACTGTGTTCGCTTGACGGTTCTCTATTGTGAATCTAGGAATACTGTACAAACAACCAGCCAAGGAAGTCATATGGACAGCCAACCGCCCAAGCCGCGCTTGCGGGAGCAGTTTCACGCCGTGATGCGCGCGCATCACTACAGCATCCGCACCGAGAAAAGTTACTGGTACTGGATACGCTTTTACCTGCGGTTTCACCAGATGCGCCATCCGCTGGAGCTCGGGCCTGCCGAGGTCAACCAGTTTCTGAGCTGGCTTGCCAGCGAGCGCCACGTGGCCGCGGCCACGCAAAATCTGGCGCTGAATGCCATCGTGTTTCTGTACGCCCGTGTACTTGAGCGACCGCTGGGTGATATTGGCGAGACGATCCGTGCCAAACGCCCACCGCGCTTGCCGGTGGTGCTGTCGCACCAGGAGGCGCTGGCAGTCATTGGTCGGCTGGCGCCACCCTATGATCTGCTGGCGTCGCTGATGTATGGCGCAGGCTTGCGCGTGGTGGAAGCTGCGCGGTTGCGGGTGAAGGACATCGATTTCGACAAGCAGGTCATCATCGTGCGTGACGGCAAGGGCGGTAAGGACCGCACCACCTTGCTGCCAACCAGCCTGATTGCGCCGCTGACGGAACGGATTGCGCTGATTCGCGCGGGGCGGCAGGCGCGGGAGGCGTTCTACCAGGTGCCGGTGACGGTGCCCCACGCACTCAAACGTAAGTACCCCAGCGCCTCCGGTTCGCTGCAATGGCAATGGCTGTTTCCCTCCGCCGGGGTATGCATGGATGCGGACGGCGACCCGGCTCGTCATCACGTGCATGTCAGCTCCATTCAGCGTGCCATCAAGCAGGCGGTGCAGGCCTGTGGGTTGGGCAAGCCGGCGAGTTCCCACACCTTTCGGCATACCTTTGCTACCGAGCTGCTGCGCCGGGGCAGTGATATCCGCACGGTACAGACGCTGCTCGGGCATGCCGACGTGCGCACGACGCAAATCTATACGCATGTGCTGGGCCAGGCATTTGCGGGGGTGCGCAGCCCGCTGGGTTGAGCGGTAGGGCGACCCATGATTGGGCGTCTGGGTATTGATGACGGCGGTCCCTGCCAGGATGGCGACATGCCATCACCCTGGCAGAGTAGTTCGCGCAGATGTCGTGGCTCAAGTCCATGGGCGCGATTTTTGGATAGAAACAACAAAGGCGCCCGAAGGCGCCTTTGTCTGACTGCAACGGCGTTTAGACCTTGCTGCGCTCGTAGCGCTTGCGGTCGTTCTCGTTCAGCATTTTCTTGCGCAGGCGGATCGACTTCGGCGTGACTTCCACCAGCTCGTCGTCAGCAATGAATTCCAGCGCCTGCTCGAGGGTGAATTTCAGTGCCGGGGTCAGCTGGATGGTCTCGTCCTTGCCCGAAGCGCGCATGTTGTCGAGCTTCTTGGCCTTGGTCGGGTTGATCACCAGGTCGTTGTCACGGCTGTGGATGCCGGCCAGCTGGCCTTCGTAGACCTCGTCGCCCGGGCTGAGGAACAGCTTGCCGCGGTCCTGCAGGGTTTCCAGCGAGTAGGTCAGCGCGGTGCCGGTAGCCATGGAGACCAGCACGCCGTTCTGGCGGTTGGTCACTTCACCGGCCTTGATCGGCCCGTAATGGCTGAAGGTCGAGGTCAGAATGCCGGTGCCCGAGGTCAGGGTCAGGAAGGCGTTGCGGAAGCCGATCAGGCCGCGCGCGGGAATGGTGTATTCCAGACGGATACGCCCCTTGCCGTCGGGGATCATGTTGGTCAGATCGCCCTTGCGCAGGCCCATCTGCTCCATCACCGGGCCCTGGTGCTGTTCTTCGATGTCGATGGTGACGTTCTCGTACGGTTCCTGCTTCTCGCCGGCCTCGTTCTCGATGATCACCACTTCCGGGCGGCCCACGGCCAGCTCGAAGCCTTCACGGCGCATGGTTTCGATCAGTACCGAGAGGTGCAGCTCGCCGCGGCCGGAGACCTTGAACTTCTCCGGGCTGTCGCCCTGTTCGACGCGCAGCGCCACGTTGTGCAGCAGCTCCTTGTCCAGACGGTCCTTGATGTTGCGGCTGGTGACGAACTTGCCTTCCTTGCCGGCGA
>ERZ1673962.117-NODE-117-length-66366-cov-12.049811_pt1 | contig 66366 bp, 59 predicted proteins | sample MGYA00580188_ERZ1673962 | MGnify/ENA primary metagenome ERZ1673962 (study PRJEB41334, sample SAMN05608104) | rock metagenome | biome: terrestrial subsurface; feature: shale formation; material: shale | place: USA: Pennsylvania ...
CTACGAGCTCTACCTGCACGATCCCAACGCTGTGCCCGAAGAGTGGCGCACCTATTTCCAGAAGCTGCCGGTCAGCGGTGGCGCTGCGGCCGATGTATCGCATTCGACAATCCGCGATCACTTCGTACTGTTGGCCAAGAACCAACGTCGTGCTCAGCCTGCTTCAGCCGCCAGCGTCAGTAGCGAGCATGAGAAGAAACAGGTCGAAGTCCTGCGTCTGATCCAAGCTTATCGGATGCGTGGCCATCAGACTGCCCAGCTCGACCCGCTCGGCTTGCAACAGCGCCCGGCTCCAGCTGATCTGGCGATCAATAACTATGGCTTGACCGACGCAGATCTGGATACGGTGTTCCGTACCGGCGACCTTGCCATGGGCAAAGATCAGGCCACCTTGCGCGAGATTCACCAGGCGCTGCAAGAGACTTATTGCCGCACTATCGGGGCTGAATTTACCCACATCGTCGATTCAGACCAGCGTACTTGGTTTATCCAGCGGCTCGAGAGCGTTCGTGGACGTCCGTCCTTTTCGCCTGAAATCAAGAGCCACCTGCTTGAGCGCCTTACAGCTGCTGAAGGTCTCGAAAAGTACTTGGGTACCAAGTATCCGGGTACCAAGCGTTTTGGTCTGGAAGGTGGTGAGAGCCTTATTCCGTTGCTGGACGAAATTATCCAGCGGTCAGGCTCCTACGGCACTAAGGAAATCGTCATTGGCATGGCCCACCGCGGCCGTCTCAACGTACTGGTCAATACCTTCGGTAAAAACCCACGCGACCTCTTCGATGAGTTTGAAGGCAAGAAGGTCGAAGGGCTCAGCTCCGGTGATGTTAAGTATCACCAGGGTTTCTCCTCCAACGTCATGACTCCGGGTGGCGAAATACACCTGGCGATGGCGTTTAACCCTTCGCACCTGGAAATTGTGTCGCCAGTGGTTGAAGGCTCAGTTCGCGCTCGTCAGGATCGTCGTTGCGATGCGGTGGGTGACAAGGTACTGCCAGTCACCATCCACGGTGACGCCGCCGTTGCGGGGCAGGGCGTCGTTATGGAAACCTTCCAGATGTCCCAAACTCGTGCATACCGCACGGGCGGCACCATCCGGATCGTGATTAATAACCAGGTTGGCTTCACCACCAACAAGCAGGAGGACGCGCGCTCCACCGAGTACGCGACCGACGTCGCAAAGATGATTCAGGCGCCGATCTTCCACGTGAACGCGGATGATCCTGAAGCAGTTCTGTTTGTCACCCAGCTTGCTGTTGACTACCGGATGCAGTTCAAGCGCGATATCGTCATCGACCTGATCTGCTATCGGCGTCGCGGTCACAACGAAGCGGACGAGCCCAGCGGCACTCAGCCGCTCATGTATCAGAAAATCGCCAAACAGCGCACCACGCGTGAGCTGTATGCCGATGCTCTAACGCAATCGAGCGTGCTCGACAATGATCAGGTCCAGGCCAAGGTCGACGAATACCGCGCCGCGCTTGATAACGGTCTTCACGTGGTCAAGAGCTTGGTCAAGGAGCCGAACAAGGAGCTGTTCGTCGATTGGCGGCCGTACTTGGGCCATACCTGGACTGCTCGATACGACACGCGTTTCGAGCTAAAAGCGCTGCAGGAATTGTCCAGCAAGATGCTGGCGGTGCCGGAAGGCTTCGTCGTTCAACGTCAAGTGTCGAAAATTCTCGAAGACCGCCAGAAGATGGGTGCCGGTGCGCTTGCCATCAACTGGGGCTATGCCGAGACACTGGCTTACGCGACCCTGCTGTTCGAAGGTCATCCAGTTCGCATCAGTGGCCAGGACGTTGGCCGCGGGACCTTCTCGCACCGCCACGCGGCGTTGCACAACCAGAAGGATGGCAGCACTTACATCCCGCTCCAGCATCTCTACGAAGGCCAGCCTCGCTTCGACCTGTACGACTCCTTCCTGTCGGAAGAGGCGGTACTGGCGTTCGAGTACGGCTATGCCACCACCATGCCTAACGCATTGGTAGTATGGGAGGCGCAGTTCGGTGACTTTGCCAACGGTGCTCAGGTCGTCATCGACCAATTCATCACCAGTGGCGAGCACAAGTGGGGCCGTCTGTGCGGATTGACGATGCTGCTGCCGCACGGTTACGAAGGCCAGGGGCCGGAGCATTCGTCCGCGCGCCTGGAGCGTTACCTGCAGCTGTGCGCCGAGCACAACATTCAGGTATGCGTGCCGACAACGCCCGCTCAGGTCTATCACATGTTGCGCCGCCAGGCGATCCGCCCGCTGCGCAAGCCTCTGGTAGCGCTGACGCCGAAGTCGTTGCTGCGTCACAAGCTGGCAACGTCGACCCTGGAAGACTTGACCCAAGGTTCGTTCCTGACTGTGATTCCGGAAATCGATCAGATCGATCCGAGCAAGGTCGAACGCGTTGTCATGTGCAGCGGCAAGGTCTATTACGATCTGCTGGATAAGCGTCGCAACGAAGGCCGCGAAGAAATCGCCATTGTTCGCCTGGAGCAGCTATATCCGTTCCCGGAAGATGATCTGGCTGAGGTGCTAGCGCCTTACCAGAACGTCAAGAGCATCGTCTGGTGCCAGGAAGAGCCGATGAACCAGGGTGCCTGGTATTGCAGCCAACATCATATGCGTCGCGTTGCCGTCGCGCATAAGAAGGAGCTGTTCCTGCAATACGCGGGTCGTGAAGCCTCTGCAGCACCTGCAGTCGGTTATGCCTCCATGCACGCCGAACAGCAGGAAAAACTGCTGCAGGACGCCTTCACCATTTAATCCTTCTTGCAAGAGGCCGCGGACACCGCGGCCTCGATGTAAAAACCGAATCAAATAGGACCCAGCTAATGGCTATCGAGATCAAAGCCCCTCAATTTCCGGAATCGGTTGCTGACGGCACCGTTGCGACCTGGCACAAGCAACCGGGCGATGCGGTAAAGCGTGACGAACTGATTGTCGACATCGAGACCGACAAGGTTGTTATGGAAGTGCTAGCCGAAGCGGATGGCGTGCTGACCGAAATCGCCAAAAACGAAGGCGACACCGTGCTCAGCGGTGAGCTGCTTGGCAAGCTGGACGCTGGCGCTACGGCTTCAGCTCCAGCTGCTGCGCCTGCAGAAGCCGCCGCTCCGGCAGCCGCGCCAGCATCGGCACCTGCAGCGGGTGGAGAAGACGCGATCCTCGCGCCTGCCGCGCGCAAGCTGGCCGAAGAAAACGGCATCGATCCGAACAGCGTAAAGGGCACTGGCAAGGATGGGCGGGTAACCAAAGAAGATCTGGTTGCTGCCATCGAGGCCAAAAAGTCGGCTCCGGCAGCCGCCAAGCCCGCCACTAGTGCAGCATCGGCACCTGTTTCTGCTGCTGGTGACCGCACCGAGAAGCGCGTGCCGATGACGCGCTTGCGCGCCAAGGTTGCCGAGCGCCTGGTCGAAGCACAGTCCAACATGGCGATGCTGACCACCTTCAACGAAGTCGACATGACCGAAGTCATGGCGCTGCGCTCGAAGTACAAGGATCTGTTCGAAAAGACCCACAACGGCGTGCGTCTGGGCTTCATGTCCTTTTTCGTCAAGGCTTCCGTCGAGGCGCTGAAGCGCTTCCCCGCGGTCAACGCGTCGATCGACGGTACCGACATCGTCTACCACGGCTATCAGGACATCGGCGTCGCTGTCTCCAGCGATCGTGGTCTGGTCGTTCCGGTGCTGCGCAATGCCGAGCTGATGAACCTGGCCGAAGTTGAAAGCGGCATCGCCACTTTTGGCAAGAAAGCGCGTGATGGCAAGCTGTCGATTGATGAGATGACTGGCGGCACCTTCACCATCACCAACGGCGGCACCTTCGGTTCGATGATGTCGACCCCGATTGTCAACCCGCCGCAAGCCGCTATCCTGGGCATGCACAACATTCTGCAGCGTCCGATGGCCGTTAACGGCCAGGTGGTCATCCGACCGATGATGTATCTGGCGTTGTCCTACGACCATCGCCTTATCGATGGGAAGGAAGCGGTCAGCTTCCTGGTGACCATCAAAAACCTGCTGGAAGATCCGGCCCGTTTGCTGCTGGACATCTAACAAGCGTCACGGGCTGCAGTTGGCAGGCTAGGCAAGCGCCGGGCCTGCTGTCTGCGGCCTTTGATTTTTTAGCTGCACTCAAGAGGATTCGTAATGAGCCAGAAATTCGACGTCGTCGTGATCGGTGCCGGCCCCGGCGGTTATGTTGCAGCCATTCGCGCAGCGCAACTGGGTCTGAAGACCGCCTGTATCGAAAAATATCAGGGCAAGGAAGGCAAGACCGCGCTTGGCGGAACCTGTCTGAACGTCGGTTGCATTCCGTCCAAGGCGCTTCTGGACAGCTCCTACAAGTTCCATGAAGCCCACGAGAGCTTCAAGGTTCACGGCATCAGCACTGGCGAAGTGGCCATGGACGTTCCGACCATGGTGGCCCGTAAGGACCAGATCGTTAAAAACCTGACTGGCGGTGTTGCCGGTCTTATGAAGGCGAACGGTGTAACCGTGTTCGAGGGTCACGGCAAGCTTCTCAGTGGGAAGCAGGTCGAGGTCACTGGCCTGGATGGCAACACGCAGGTACTCGGTGCGGAGAGTGTAATCCTCGCCTCCGGTTCCAAGCCCGTCGATATCCCGCCGGCGCCGGTCGATCAGAAGATTATTGTCGACTCGACAGGCGCTCTGGACTTCCAGAGCGTGCCGAAGAAGCTTGGCGTTATCGGCGCCGGTGTCATTGGCCTCGAGCTGGGATCGGTCTGGGCTCGCCTGGGTGCAGAAGTCACCGTCCTCGAAGCCATGGACAAGTTCCTGCCGGCCGCCGACGAACAAATTTCCAAGGAAGCCTTCAAGGTCCTGAGCAAACAGGGCCTGAATATTCTGCTGGGCGCCCGTGTGACCGGTTCGGAAGTGAAGGGTGACGAGGTCACCGTCAACTTCACCAACGCTGAGGGAGAGCAGCAGCAGACCTTCGACAAACTGATCGTTGCAGTTGGTCGCCGTCCTGTGACCACCGATCTGCTGGCCGCTGATGCAGGCGTCGACATGGATGAGCGTGGCTTCATCTTTGTCGACGATCAGTGCGCGACCAGTGTCCCAGGCGTTTATGCCATTGGTGACGTGGTCCGTGGAGCGATGCTCGCGCATAAGGCATCGGAAGAGGGTGTGATGGTTGCCGAGCGGATCGCGGGCCACAAATCGCAAATGAACTACGACCTGGTTCCGTCGGTCATCTATACCCATCCGGAAATCGCATGGGTCGGTAAGACTGAGCAGGCGCTGAAAAGCGAAGGCGTTGAAATCAACGTGGGCACCTTCCCGTTCGCTGCCAGTGGCCGTGCCATGGCTGCCAACGATACGGCGGGCCTGGTCAAGGTCATCGCTGACGCCAAGACCGACCGTGTACTGGGTGTGCATGTCATGGGGCCGGCTGCAGCCGAGCTGGTTCAGCAGGGCGCCATCGGCATGGAGTTCGGCACCAGCGCCGAAGATCTGGGCATGATGGTCTTCTCGCACCCGACCATGTCCGAAGCGCTGCACGAAGCTGCGCTGGCGGTGAATGGTCACGCGATTCACATCGCCAACCGCAAGAAGCGCTAATAGCGCAGCAACAAGCGGCGGTTCGCGCTGGGCTTTATAGGCCTGGCGCGGCCGTCGAATACCTTCAAGCAAGGTATGACAGGTCCCTGAAAGGTATCTTCGATAGTTTTCAGCGACTTGAGGTGACGCCGCTGCAATGTGGCGTCTGATGCACATCAAACCGAACGGTAGCTAAGATGAATCTTCACGAATATCAGGGTAAGCAACTGTTTGCCGAGTACGGATTGCCGGTTTCCAAGGGTTATGCGATCGACAGCCCCAAAGAAGCGGCTGAAGCCTGTGATCAGATTGGCGGTACCGAGTGGGTAGTTAAGGCTCAGGTACATGCTGGCGGTCGTGGCAAGGCGGGTGGCGTCAAGCTGGTCCGTAGCAAGGACGAAGCCCGCGCATTCGCCGAGCAGTGGCTAGACAAGCGCCTGGTGACCTATCAAACCGACGCCAACGGACAGCCGGTCAGCAAGATTCTCGTTGAAGCCTGCACTGACATCGATAGAGAACTGTACTTGGGCGCCGTGGTTGACCGTGCTACCCGTCGGGTGGTCTTCATGGCTTCCACCGAAGGTGGCGTCGACATCGAAAAGGTCGCTCACGACACGCCGGAAAAAATCCTCAAGGCAACCATCGATCCGCTCGTCGGCGCTCAGCCGTTCCAGGGTCGCGAGTTGGCATTCCAGCTCGGCCTGAAGGGTGATCAGGTCAAGCAGTTCGTTCACATTTTCGTGGGCCTGGCCAAGCTGTTCGTCGACTACGATCTGGCTCTGCTCGAAGTCAATCCGCTGGTCGTCAAGAAAGACGGCAATCTGCACTGTCTTGATGCCAAGCTGAATATCGATAGCAACGCGATTTATCGCCAGCCCAAGCTGCGCGGTATGCAGGACCCGTCCCAGGATGACCCGCGCGAAGCTCACGCAGCGAAGTGGGAGCTCAACTACGTTGCACTGGAAGGCAACATCGGCTGCATGGTCAATGGTGCAGGTCTGGCCATGGGCACCATGGATATCGTCAATCTGCACGGCGGCAAGCCGGCGAACTTCCTCGACGTCGGCGGCGGCGCTACAGAAGAGCGCGTGACCGAAGCGTTCAAAATCATCCTGTCCGATGAAAACGTCGCGGCTGTCCTGGTTAACATCTTCGGCGGCATTGTCCGTTGCGACATGATTGCTGAAGGCATTATCGGTGCGGTCAAGGAAGTCGGCGTCAAGGTTCCTGTGGTCGTCCGTCTCGAAGGCAACAATGCTGAACTCGGCGCCAAGATGCTGGGTGAAAGTGGTCTGAACATCATCGGTGCGACGAGCCTGACCGATGCGGCCATTCAAGTCGTCAAAGCCGCGGAGGGCAAGTAATGAGCGTCCTGATCAATAAAGACACCAAGGTTATCTGCCAGGGTTTCACCGGTTCGCAAGGTACCTTCCACTCCGAACAGGCCATCGAATACGGCACCAAAATGGTCGGTGGTGTGACTCCGGGCAAGGGCGGCACAACTCATCTGGGCCTGCCGGTATTCAACACGGTTAAAGAAGCAGTCGAAGCGACTGGCGCGGATGCGTCAGTGATCTATGTTCCGGCACCGTTTTGCAAGGACTCCATTCTTGAAGCAGTGTTCGGCGGTATTAAGCTGATCGTCTGCATCACCGAAGGCATCCCAACCCTCGATATGCTGGAAGTGAAGATCAAGTGTGACGAAATGGGTGTTCGCCTGATTGGCCCGAACTGCCCGGGTGTGATTACGCCTGGCGAGTGCAAGATCGGTATCCAGCCGGGTCACATCCACATGCCGGGCAAGGTTGGCATCGTGTCTCGTTCGGGCACTCTGACCTACGAAGCGGTCAAGCAGACCACCGACGCTGGTTTCGGTCAGTCCACCTGTGTGGGTATCGGCGGCGATCCTATTCCAGGATCGACCTTCATCGACATCCTCAAGTTGTTCCAGGAAGACCCGCAGACCGAAGCGATCGTCATGATCGGTGAAATCGGCGGTTCCGCCGAAGAAGAGGCAGCTGCCTATATCAAGGCCAATGTTACCAAGCCGGTAGTCTCCTACATTGCTGGTGTGACGGCTCCGGCGGGCAAGCGCATGGGGCATGCCGGTGCGATCATTTCCGGCGGCAAGGGCACCGCGGACGAGAAGTTCGCAGCGCTGCAAGACGCTGGCGTGAAGACTGTTCGTTCGCTCGCCGATATCGGCAAGGCGCTGGCGGAAGTCACTGGCTGGGACGCCAAGCAGGCCTGATCCCCTCCTAGTGGCACCCGATGCCAGTCAGCTTGTCTGACTGGCATCTTCGTTTCTGCAGGACGATAAACGGCGTTCTGGCTTGGTCCGAGCGAGTATGCCTAGGGTGTCCATCTTCTCGCACCATCTCGTTTTGGGGGAGTACGACTCCTCGCCCTCGCTAGTCATTTCGATTAAGGTGCGTGCTTTTTTCGTGCGGCGCAGCATGAGCCGTATCCGGGAGTTCACGCTTGGTGCGTGTCGTGCCGGAACCTTCTGTAGTGGGATAGTTCAATGATTCGACTGAAAGGCCTTGATCTGCTGGCCCTAGGCTTCATGACGTTCGCGCTGTTTCTCGGCGCAGGCAATATTATCTTTCCACCCAGTGCCGGGCTGGCTGCAGGGCACTCGCTCTGGCTTGCAGCACTGGGGTTTCTGTTGACTGGCGTCGGGTTGCCTTTGTTGACTGTGGTCGCGCTGGCACGGGTTGGCGGCGGCATGGATCGCTTGACCGCCCCGCTGGGGCGTGGCGCCGGCACGCTGCTGGCGGTAGCGGTGTACCTCGCCATTGGCCCACTGTTCGCTACGCCTCGGACGGCAGTGGTGTCGTTTGAAATGGGCGTTGCGCCCTTTACCGGCAACGCAGCTATCCCCCTTTTCGTTTATACGGTTCTGTTTTTTGCGGCGACATTGTTCCTGGCGATAAATCCAGGTCAGTTGGTGAACCGGGTCGGCAAGTTCATCACGCCTGTATTACTGGCTGCGTTGCTGGTGCTGGGCGGCGCTGCGGTGTTCGCGCCGGCTGGCGACATCGGGACCACAGCTGAGAGCTACCGTAACGGTCCCCTGCTGAAAGGATTTCTAGAAGGCTATCTGACCATGGATACCTTGGGCGCGCTGGTATTCGGCATTGTGATCGCGACCGCCATCCGTGATCGAGGCGTATCCGAGCCGGCGCTGGTGACCCGTTACTCGATGATTGCTGGCGCCATAGCCGCGCTTGGTCTGTCGCTGGTGTACCTCGCGCTGTTCTACCTGGGCGCAACTAGTCAGGGCATTGCCGGTGAGGCGCAAAACGGCGTGCAGATCCTTACGACTTACGTGCAACACACCTTTGGTACTACGGGCAGTCTGCTGCTTGCAGTCGTGATTACGCTGGCTTGCCTGACAACCGCAGTCGGATTGACGACCGCCTGTGGCGAATTCTTCAGCGGCTTGATGCCCGTCGGCTATCGCACTGTCGCCGTGGTATTCACGCTTTTCAGCCTGTTGGTGGCCAATCAGGGCCTGACCCAGCTGATCAGTGTGTCGGTGCCCGTGCTGGTCGGGCTCTACCCGCTGGCGATCATGTTGGTTGCATTAAGTCTGCTGGATCGCTGCTGGGTTTCGCCCAGTCGGGTGTTCATCCCGGTAATGGCCGTCACGCTGGTGTTCGGTGTTGCCGATGGGATGTCGGCGGCGGGCTTCACCGACCTGGTTCCCGTGTTGTTTACCAGGCTCCCCTTGGCCGCGCAGAGCATGGGTTGGCTGGTTCCAGTGCTGGTGACTCTGGCGATCGCGTTCGCCGTGGATCGGCTGCTTGGTCAACGCCGACTCGCATCATAATGCCGGTTGATTCGGCCGCACCATTGGTTCTCGAGGCGCCTAGCAAGCGGTTTCGCTGGCTATAATCAGGCACGTGCGTCCAGAGGGGTTTACATGCTCATTCCCAATCATTTGCTGCCTCATCTGATTGCTGTCGCGTGGTTCGTACTGTGCTGGGCGGGCTACACCCGCTACGCAAGCTGGCGGGGCAGGGACACGGCGTGCCTGGCCAGCGTCCTGCATTTGTATCGGCAGGACTGGATGCGGCGCATGCTGCTGCGCGATAACCGCATCGCCGATGCCAACGTGATCGGCAACCTGGAGCGCAACGCGGCATTTTTCGCATCCAGCACCTTGATCATTCTGGCTGGCATACTGACCGCGCTGGGCGCGTCCGAACGTGCAGTTTCGCTGTTGGCAGATCTGCCGTTCGCACAACCGGTCAGCCGTGGGCTTTCGGAAATCAAGCTGTTGGCGTTGGCGGTGGTGTTCGTTTATGCGTTTTTCACTTTCAGCTGGTGCATGCGGCAGTACAACTTCGCTGCTGTGCTGGTTGCCTCGGCGCCGATGGCGGGTGAGCGCAATGTGAGTGACCTTGAGCGCAAGTCATTCGCCGAGCGGGCTGCAAGGGTCATCTCGATGGCGGCAAACCAGTTCAACTTCGGCCTGAGGGCTTATTACTTCGGAATGGCCACCTTATCCTGGTTCATTCATCCCTGGTTCTTCATGACGGTAACGACCGGGGTGGTACTTGTCTTGTATCGCCGAGAGTTTCATTCCGATGTGCTTGAAGTCATGGTGTTCACGCCAACTTTGCCTATCGAGCCGCCCAAGGAGTGAGGGGCTAGTCAGTAGAGCCGGTAAACTCTGTGGTTTGGACTTTTTGAGAGTTCGCATGAGCGATAGTTTGATATTGGAGCGCACCCAGCGCTTTCTTTCCCTGTTACGCCACTGTCAGGTCCTGGGCATGCGCGTCGAGCATGCGAGCGCCAAGGGGCTCACGTTGTGCCTTCCCTATAGTGAAAAGATCGTCAGCAATCCTGAGACCGGACGCGTCCATGGCGGGGCGATTACAACATTGATGGACACCACTTGCGGTATCTCCACGGCGTGCGCACTGCCTGAGCTCGAGATCTGTCCCACGCTTGATCTACGCATTGATTACATGCATCCCGCCGAACCAAATCATGATGTGTTTGGCTTTGCTGAGTGCTACCGCGTAACACCGACAGTCATTTTCACCCGTGGAGTCGCTTATCAGCGTGATATCAACGAGCCGATTGCACATGTTGTGGGTGCTTTCATGCGCATGGGCAAGAACAGCCTAATGAAAGCACCGGAGGCACCGCAATGAGTGTTCCGGACCTGGACGCGCTGGTCCGTGAGGCTCACGCCAGCAATGATTACGATGTGCTTCTGAACATGGTGCCGTACGCCAGGCTCATCGGTATCGAGTGCTTGCGGCTGGGCGATGAGATGGTGTTTCGGCTGCCGAAGAACCAGGACAATATCGGCAATCCTACGCTTCCAGCCATCCACGGCGGCGTGATTGCTGGCTTCATGGAGCATGCGGCAATGCTCCATCTGCTGATGTTCATGGGCGCGCCACATTTGCCCAAAATCATCGACTTCTCGATAGATTATCTTCGAGCGGGTCACTATCGTGACACCTTCGCTGCCTGCCAGGTCTGGCGCCAGGGACGCCGTGTGGCCAATGTTGCCGTGACGGCCTGGCAAACCAATCAGGCCGAACCGATCGCTACTGCACGTTGCCACTTCAAGGTCAACGAGCCCTGATAGGCCTGGCCGGTGCCACTAGTAGTTGTCTCGAAGGTGTTGAATGGATGCGTTGCTGATACTGGGTGGGCTACTGCTGATCGTAGTCGGTCTGATCTGGTTGATCGTTCTGGCGTTCGGTACGGGCTTGTTGTGGGGCGTCGGCTGTCTGCTACCACCGGTGACTCTGCTCTATATCGCGCGCCACTGGAATAACGCCCGGAAGGCGGTGGGGCTGTCCGCTTTGGGCTTCATCCCTCTTGTAGTTGGGTTTACATTGCTCGCCAACCACGATCCGGAGCGAATCGCAGCCATCACCAGCCTTGAGTGGCTCGAGCAGGATGAGATGCAGGGCCAGCAGCTGAGTTTTCGCTTGCACGGGCAGCTCGATGGCAGGCCCTTCGAGCCTAGGGTTGGCAGTTTCATGGATGGCGTACTCATATTGCGTGATGGGGATCAGCTGTTTGCCCAGCAGGAAGTGAGCATTCGCCTTGGCGAAAAGCCGTCTGGAGCTGTGCAGGTCGATGTGCTTCCCGAGGACACCGGTGCTGTCCCGGAGATCGAAATCAACTGGATGCGTCCGGAACAACAGCTACCTGAGGCGCGCCGAGTTCGAAGCGGCTACACCTTACATCTGGATCTGCAGCCGGTGCCGCCGAACAAGCTGGCCGGTGACTTCCATCTCGTCTTGCCGGCCCATTACCACACGAGCCTCAGTGGACATATCGAACTGTTCACCGACAACCTGCGTTATCGTTCGGGCCAGGTGGATCTGACGCATGACTCGGCTGACACACTCGCTTATGTGGCTAAGGATCATCTGCAGCGACGCTTCGAGACGCGAGCAGTGACCATCGGGGCCCTGCCTGCTGTTTCCTTCCCTGCGTCGAGCATGATCCTCTCACTGCAAGCCGAAGTTGAAGGTTCGCCGAGTCTTTTCGAACTCAATATGCACAAGGGTGACCAAGGCTGGGCGGTCGTCGACGATACCTATCCGCCGCTGAAGGCTACAGTCGAAACCCAGCCAAAGGTTGCCACGACCCAAGCAACACCACTGCCCGATAGCGCCGCTTCGGCCCGAATCGATCGCCGCCAGCGGTTCTCTCTGGCGCGGTTGCTGCGCAATCCGGAACGCTACGAACATCTGCAAATACGCGCCCATACCAAGCGCGGTGGTGTTGCGGAAGGACGCTTCAAAGGGCTTGATCGGGACGGCAACCTGTCTATCAGGCAACGGCTGAAAGGGCCGGGGGAGGCAGTGTTCAATCTCAGCCCCGACGATATCGTTCGGCTTGAGCTACTCGAACCTTAGTGGGCCTAGCAGGATGTCGCTGTACAAGGTCTGCAATGGCACCCAGGCATACATTGCACTTGAATTTTAGCGCCAAGCCCCCATCTGCTTGTCATCGCCGCAGTCGCGGTCCGTGCCATTGACGATGTGGAGTTTGCAAGACGATGAGTGTGGAGACTCAAAACAAAGAAACCCTGGGCTTCCAGACCGAAGTGAAGCAGCTGCTTCACCTGATGATCCATTCCTTGTATTCAAATAAGGAGATCTTCCTTCGCGAGCTGATTTCCAACGCCTCGGATGCTGCCGACAAGCTTCGCTTCGAAGCGCTGGCCAAGCCTGAGCTGCTTGAGGGTGGAGCCGATCTGAAGATTCGTGTCAGCTTCGATAAAAATGCCAAGACCGTCACTCTCGAAGATAACGGCATCGGCATGAATCGCGAAGATGTCATCACCCATTTGGGCACTATCGCCAAATCGGGTACGGCTGATTTTATGAAGCACCTGACCGGTGACCAGAAGAAGGATTCACACCTGATCGGTCAGTTCGGCGTTGGCTTCTATTCCGCCTTCATCGTCGCGGAGCAGGTCGAGGTGTTCAGCCGCCGCGCCGGTACGTCTGCAGAAGAAGGCGTGTATTGGTCCTCGAAAGGCGAGGGCGATTTCGAGGTTGCGAACATCGAAAAGCCGGAACGTGGCACTCGCATCGTTCTGCACCTCAAGTCTGGCGAAGAAGAGTTTGCCGACGGTTGGCGCCTTCGCAACATCATCAAGAAATACTCCGACCACATCGCGCTGCCGATCGAATTGCCGAAAGAGTTTCATGGTGAGGAGAAAGACAAGCCGGCCGGGACCGAGTGGGAAACCGTCAACCGAGCCAGCGCCCTGTGGACCCGTCCACGCACCGAGGTGAAGGACGAGGAATACCAGGAGTTCTATAAGCACGTCGGGCACGACTTCGAGAATCCGTTGGCCTGGAGTCATAACAAAGTTGAGGGCAAGCTCGAATACACGTCGTTGTTGTTCGTTCCTGGCCGCGCGCCGTTTGACCTGTATCAGCGAGAAGCACCCAAAGGACTGAAACTCTATGTCCAGCGGGTCTTCATCATGGATCAGGCCGATGAGTTCCTGCCGTTGTACCTGCGCTTCATCAAAGGGGTAGTCGATTCCAACGACCTATCGTTGAACGTGTCCCGCGAGATCCTGCAGAAGGATCCGGTGATCGATTCGATGAAGTCGGCGCTGACCAAGCGCGTGCTGGACATGCTGGACAAGCTGGCCAAGGACAAGCCGGAGGACTACAAGAACTTCTGGAAGCAGTTCGGTCAGGTATTGAAAGAAGGCCCGGCGGAAGATTTCGCGAACAAGGAGAAGATAGCCAGTCTGCTGCGTTTCGCTTCCACCCACGATGGTTCCGGCGAGCAAAGCGTGTCGCTGGCTGAGTACCTAGCTCGCGTCAAGGATGGGCAGGACAAGGTCTACTACCTCACCGGCGAGTCGTATGCGCAGGTCAAGAACAGCCCGCATCTGGAAGTCTTCCGCAAGAAGGGTATCGAGGTGTTGCTGCTGACTGATCGTATCGACGAGTGGCTGATGAGCTACCTGACCGAATTCGATGGCAAGCAGTTCGTGGATGTCGCCCGCGGTGATCTGGACCTCGGCAAGCTGGACTCCGAAGAGGATAAGAAGGCTCAGGAAGAGATCGCCAAAGCAAAGGAAGGCCTGGTAGAGCGTCTCAAGACAGCGCTTGGCGATGAGGTTGCTGAAGTGCGCGTATCGCACCGTCTGACTGATTCGCCGGCAATTCTGGCGATTGGTGAGCAAGACTTGGGCTTGCAGATGCGCCAGATCCTCGAGGCCAGCGGACAGAAGGTGCCGGAATCGAAGCCGATCTTCGAGATCAACCCGGCACACCCGTTGATTGAAAAGCTCGACGCCGAGCCGGATGAAGATCGCTTCGCCGATCTTTCGCACATCCTCTTCGATCAGGCAGCCTTGGCGGCAGGAGACAGCTTGAAGGACCCTGCAGCTTATGTGCAGCGCCTCAACAAGCTGTTGGTTGAGTTATCCGCTTAACCTGATCTGCCGCAAAAAAGGCCCGTCACTGACGGGCCTTTTTCGTTCAGCTGCGTTTGCTGAAAGAACCAGGGTAAATCAGGCATTAAGCGCGGCTCGCTTGTAACAGCGTTATCGCGTTATGAACCGCCAAGCGACTGGACGGTCTATCTGCGTGCTCATCAGGAGGACATCGGTTGCTCAACATACGAAACTGTCTCGCCGCGTTTTGCCTGGTTGTCTCGGCTGCACCGGTACAGGCACGGGACTACCACTACAGCGACGCCCATCTGCATTTCGTCGACTTTTTCCAGGAAAGCGATGGCATGGACCAGCTGCTTAAAGCCATGGACAAGGGCGACATTGATCACGTGATGATCAGCGGTATACCGGTCGCTAAGAAATGGCACGAGAATGAGCCCAAACGCCCTCGCTACTATGCAGGCGATGACGCGGCCGTCTACTGGTACAGTGCGACCGATGTGGTGGTCGCTGCGGCGCTCAAGGAGTTAGACGAAGAGCAGCGCAAGCGCTTCCATCCGTTTCTATCGGGCTTCAATCCGAATGACAAGAACGCCGACGCGCATATCCGTCGGATGCTCGATATGGACCCAGGACTGTGGCAGGGACTTGGTGAGATATTCACTCGGCATGATGATGTGACGGCTCTGACTCAGGGCGATACGCCCCGCGCCAACAACGAAGCGTTGACGCGGGTCTACCACCTGGCAGCCGAGTTCGATCTGCCGGTCATGCTGCACTCAAACATCACCTCCAAGCGCGAGCGCAATCCGCTCTATCTAGCTGAATTGGAAGAGCCGCTGCGTAACCACCCGCATACACGCTTTATCTGGGCGCATGCTGGTACCAGCATGGAGCTTCATCGTCACCAGGAGAAGCTGGACTTCCTGCTACCTACCGTCAAACGCCTGCTCGATGACTATCCGAATCTATATGTCGATTTGTCATGGACCATGCTTCGTCCGTATCTGCTAGACAGCGCAGGCGCACCCGATCCCGACTGGGTGGCTTTGGTCGCGCGGCATCCTACGCGCTTCATGATTGGTTCAGATGTTGTGGGGCGCTTCGAAGGTTTGGGAGAGGCGATGCGCGCATTTGATCCTTTCCTCGATGCGTTGCCCGAGGCCGTGGCACGCAAAGTGGCGCGTGACAATTTTCTCGCTGTACTTCCGCGTAAGCGGCAGGCGGAGGTGCAGTAAACGGGTGTAGCGTCGGCTGGCTCCATGGCTGCTCGTCCGGCTTCGCCCCTAATTCGCCCCTTCTTGACGCCAGGATTTAGAGGTGTCCGTTCCTGCTTATTAATCAAGATCTGTGACCCGTCTCTTTAGCCATCTGCGGGTGCTAACCAGGCCTGCGCGGCGAGCCAGGAGCGGGCATCGCTGGGATTAATCTAAACGAGCGGGTAGTACGATTTACCATGACCCGCTTTGTTTCGGCGAGGCCCCGCAAAGCGCTTCGTGTTCTGCACTGTGCTACAAGGTCAGTCCATCCGGTTTGCCCCAAAGCTGGGCAGAACGGGTGGAGATGCGTACCATCCGGCGTTTTTCGCAGGGCTTCGGCTGTCGCTTCCAGGGCGATGGGCCTCGCCTGATCCAGCCGTCTACGCCGAGACTTCGCTATGTCCAATCCCTCATCTCCTCTAATTCGAGCTTATAACCGTATCGGTCTGGTCACGCAGATTGTGGCCGGCCTTGTTGCGGGCTGTCTTCTGGCCTGGCTGTGGCCCGAGGCCGCAGCGTCAGTCAGCTTGCTAGGAAGCCTGTTCGTCGCAGGATTGAAGGCGGTTGCGCCGGTATTGGTGTTCGTTCTGGTCACTGCGTCGCTGGCCAATCACAAGCGCGGACAGCCGACGCACATTCGTCCGGTTCTGATGCTCTATGCGTTGGGCACGGTCAGTGCGGCAGCCGTTGCTGTTATCGCCAGCTTCATGTTCCCGACAAGCCTGACGTTGGTCAGCCAAGCCAATGACGTCGTACCGCCTGCAGGCGTCGGGGCTGTTTTGAAAACGTTACTGTTCAACGTCGTGGATAACCCGATCCATGCGCTGATCGAAGGTAATTTCATCGGCATCCTGGCGTGGGCGATTGGACTTGGGTTTGCGTTTAGGCATGCGCGTGAGAGCACTCGCGATCTGATCGCCGATGTCTCGGAAGGCGTTACCTTGATCGTCAAGGTCGTCATCGGGTTTGCTCCGCTGGGTATCTTTGGTCTGGTAGCCGGGACCTTAGCCGAGTCCGGCTTTGCCGCGCTGGCCGGTTACCTGCAGCTCCTGATGGTGCTGGTGGGCAGCATGCTTTTCATGGCGCTGGCGGTTAACCCCTTGGTCGTGTTCTGGCAGATTCGCCGCAACCCTTACCCGTTGGTGTTCACCTGCTTGCGGGAGAGCGGTATCACTGCTTTCTTTACCCGCAGCTCGGCAGCCAACATCCCGGTGAACATGCAGTTGTGCGAGCGGCTCGGGCTGCATAAGGACACCTACTCGGTTTCGATCCCGCTTGGCGCGACCATCAATATGGGGGGGGCGGCTATTACCATTACGGTGCTGACATTGGCAGCCGTGAACACGCTGGGCATCGTTGTGGATATCCCGACGGCGATCTTGCTCAGCCTGCTTGCGGCGGTTTGTGCCTGCGGTGCCTCTGGTGTCGCTGGCGGTTCGCTGTTGCTGATCCCGCTGGCCTGCAGCCTGTTTGGGATTTCCAACGATTTGGCGATGCAGGTCGTCGCTGTCGGCTTCATCATCGGAGTAATTCAGGATTCGGCCGAGACTGCGCTGAACTCCTCGACGGATGCGCTATTTACAGCAGCATCATGCATAGCGCATGGAGATGTGGAAGGACAGGTGCAGGCTTCCTGATCTACTGCTTTCGTCCAGGTCGCGTTCCGGTCCGGTTAAGCGATCTGGAGATGACGGCATATAAAACATCCACAAACAACAACGGCGCCCTGAGGCGCCGTTGTCGTTTACTAGCTGTGCTGATCAGCCTTTCCAGCGCTTCAGTACCAGCGTTGCGTTGGTGCCACCGAAGCCAAAGCTGTTACTCATGACGGTGTCGATCTTGGCATCTTCGCGGGTTTCGCGAACGATCGGCAGGTCCGCGACTTCTGCATCGAGCTCTTCGATGTTGGCCGAGCCGGCAATGAAGTTGCCCTGCATCATCAGCATGCAATAGATCGCCTCGTGAACACCTGCGGCGCCCAGTGAGTGGCCTGACAGGCTCTTGGTCGAGCTGATGGCTGGGATCTTGTCACCGAACATGTTGCGTACGGCCTTGCTCTCAGCGACGTCGCCCACAGGAGTGGAGGTGCCATGGGTGTTCAGGTAATCGACATCACCTTCAACCGTGGCCATCGCCTGCTGCATGCAGCGCAGCGCGCCTTCGCCGCTCGGTGCGACCATGTCGTAGCCATCGGAGGTCGCGCCGTAGCCGACAATTTCCGCGTAGATTTTAGCGCCGCGCTTGAGCGCATGCTCCAGCTCTTCGACCACCACCATGCCGCCGCCACCCGCGATGACGAAGCCGTCACGCTTGGCATCATAGGCGCGCGAGGCCTTTTCCGGCGTCTCGTTGTACTGGCTGGAGAGGGCGCCCATGGCGTCGAACAGGCAGCTCTGGCTCCAGTGCTCTTCCTCTCCGCCGCCGGCAAAGACGACGTCCTGCTTGCCCATTTGGATCTGTTCCATCGCATGACCGATGCAGTGTGCGCTGGTGGCGCAGGCCGAGGCGATGGAGTAGTTGATGCCCTTGATGCGGAACGGCGTCGCCAGGCAAGCGGAAACTGTACTGCTCATGGTGCGCGGTACACGGTATGGCCCGATGCGCTTGACGCCCTTCTCGCGAAGGATGTCGATGGCTTCCATCTGATTGATGGTAGAGGCGCCGCCGGATCCTGCAATGAGGCCGATGCGCGGGTTGGAAATATCCTCAGCGCTGAGGCCTGAGTCTTCCAGAGCCTGTTGCATCGCCAGATAGGCGTAAGCTGCCGCATCGCCCATGAAGCGCAGAACCTTGCGGTCGATCAGCTCTTCGAGGTTCAGATCAACCGAGCCGGAGACCTGGCTACGCAGGCCCATATCGGCATAGGCCTGATTGAAGCGAATACCGGGGCGACTGGCCCGTAGGTTGGCGGAAACGGTGTCTTTGTCATTGCCGAGGCAGGAAACGATACCCAGGCCGGTGATTACGACGCGACGCATGCGGAAGTCCTTCAGAAGCTATCAGTAGATGTAAACAGGCCGACACGCAAACCTTCGGCACTGTAAATCTCGCGACCATCCACGCTGACCGTGCCATCGGCGATACCGAGGACAAGAGAGCGGCTGATGGTGCGTTTGATATGGATGTTATAGGTAACCTTCTTGGCGGTCGGCAGGACCTGACCGAAGAATTTGACCTCGCCAGAACCCAGCGCACGACCACGGCCCGGGTTGCCCTGCCAGCCCAGATAGAAGCCGACCAGCTGCCACATGGCATCGAGGCCCAGGCAGCCAGGCATGACCGGGTCACCTTCGAAGTGGCAGGCAAAGAACCAGAGATCAGGGTTGATATCCAGCTCTGCAACCAGCTCGCCCTTGCCGTACTTGCCGCCGACTTCGCTGATATGAACGATGCGGTCAACCATTAGCATGTTCGGCGCGGGCAGTTGCGCATTACCGGGGCCGAACAGCTCGCCGCGGCTGCAACGGAGCAGATCTTCCCGAGTAAAGGCCTGTTGTTTGGTCATGCGTATTCCTCAATGGTCCCTTTATGGAGGGCTTGCTGCATTCATCCGACTCGAATAAGCGAGTCCGGTCATAAGACTAGTCATAGACTGCCGCCTTGCGCTGAAAGTCACAGCACAGGGACATGGGTACCGCTCGTTTCGACCAACCACGAGACGACCATGGTAGAAACGGGCCGATACTTTAACACTCCTGATCCGTGACAACGACCATGTGACGTTCTGCCTCTTATAGACCATTGGGGAATGCCGCCCCCAGGATGCTGACAACGCGAGCCTGGATACACGGTCTTTCGCTGTCGCTCGGCGCGACCGGAAATTGTAATCGGATGATTCTGCTGGCATCAGGGTTTGCACTGGTTGCGTGCGGAGCGCTACGTATAATGCTGACCATTGCACTCTGTGCCTAAACGGATCCCCCATGACTGAACAGCAACCCATAGCGGTGCTTGGCGGCGGCAGCTTCGGAACCGCTATCGCAAACCTGCTTGCCGAGAACGGCCACAGCGTCCGTTTGTGGATGCGCGATGCCGAGCAGGCCGAGAGCATTCGCACGCACCGCCAGAATCCGCGATATCTGAAAGGTGTGACGCTGCTGCCAGGCGTCTGCCCTGTCACCGATCTTGGGCAGACGTTGGCTGACTGTCAGCTGATCTTCGTAGCATTGCCTTCCAGCGCCTTGCGCCAGGCCTTGGCCCCTTTCGCTGATCATCTATCGGGGAAGATGTTGGTTAGCACTACGAAAGGCATCGAGGCCCAGGGCTTCATGCTGATGAGCCAGATCCTGGAAGAAATCGCACCACAGGCCCGAATCGGAGTGATTTCAGGACCTAACCTGGCGCGGGAAGTAGCCGAGCATGCACTGACCGCGACGGTTGTCGCCAGCGACGATGAGGCGCTTTGCCGTTGCGTGCAGCAGGCGCTGCATGGGCGCACGTTTCGTGTCTATGCCAGTTCTGACCGGTTTGGCGTCGAGCTTGGCGGAGCATTGAAAAACGTTTACGCGATCATGGCTGGTATGGCCGCGGCCCTCGGCATGGGCGAAAACACCCGCAGCATGCTGATCACGCGCGCCCTGGCTGAAATGACTCGCTTTGCTGTTAGGCTCGGCGCAAATCCGATGACGTTTCTCGGGCTGGCAGGAGTGGGAGACCTGATCGTCACGTGCACCTCGACGAAGAGTCGCAACTTTCAGGTGGGCCATGCTCTTGGTGAGGGGTTGAGTCTCGATGAGGCGGTGTCGCGGCTGGGTGAAGTGGCCGAAGGCGTCAATACCATCAAGGTATTGAAGACCAAGGCCGAGGAGCTACAGGTCTACATGCCACTGGTCGCGGGTCTGCATGCCATTCTGTTTGAGGGGCGTACGCTGGATCAGGTGATTGCGCTGCTGATGCGCGGTGAACCGAAGACCGACGTGGATTTCATTTCCACCGACGGTTTCTGATACGACAACGGAGCTACCAATGAACACATCACAACGCAGCGCTGACCGCGAGTCACTGATTCTGCGCGCACTTTGGATGCTGATTTTCTTTTTTGTCTGGCAGCTGGCCGAACTGGCCCTGCTGGTTGTAATCGTGGCGCAGTTGGTGCTGCAGGCGGTGAATGGCAAAGCCAATGACAGCTTGCTGGAGCTGGGTGACAGCCTCAGTCAGTACGTGGCGCAGATAGGCCGTTTCGGCACGTTCAATACCGATCGCAAGCCTTGGCCGATGTCCGATTGGCCTAAACCGCGTCCGGCCGATAGAGAATCGGTACCTCCTGTGCAGCCGGCCCCGCCAAAACAGGAGCCGCAGCCATGATGTTGTGGCTGTTGCGCCACGGCGAAGCCGAGCCCCGCAACCGGACCGATGCCGAGCGTAACCTCACCGCTGCGGGCCGAGTCGAAGTGGAGCGCGCCGCCGCGCATCTACAAGGGCAACCGCTGCAGGCCATTCTGGCAAGTCCCTATCAGCGAGCCCAACAGACCGCTGAGATCGTCCGGCAGGCGCTCGGTTTTAGCGGATCGGTGGAAACCGTACCCTGGTTGACGCCGGAATCTGATCCGGCCGATGCGCTGCTTTATCTCGATCGTCGTAGCGAACAGCACGTGTTGCTGGTCACCCATCAGCCCTTTGTCGGTGTGTTCGGCGGGTGGCTGGTCAGTGGTCACCGCGACGCGCCCATTCCGATGGCAACCGCTAGCCTGGCTGAGTTGGAAGGGGAGCACGTTGCGGCGGGGTTGATGCGCCTGGTTGCGCTGCGGCATCCAGTCTAATTGCACTAGCTACTATCGATACTGCGCTTGCAACTGCAAGTGACTTGCTGCAGACAAAACAAAAACAGGAGCGATACGTGAGCATTTGGCAACGACCACCGAGCCTCGAACAACTCAACGCCAACCGTCAGAACACCATTGTCGAGCTGCTCGATATTCGTTTCGAAGCAGTCGAAGAGGATTGCCTAACGGCCAGCATGGTCGTGGACTCCCGTACTCACCAGCCCTATGGGTTGCTGCACGGCGGTGCTTCGGTAGTGCTCGCTGAGACCGTTGGGTCCATGGCCAGCTACCAATGCATCGACCCGAGCCGATTTTATTGTGTCGGCCTCGAAGTGAACGCCAACCACATCCGCGCGGTACGCAGCGGTCGTGTCACAGCGGTCTGTCGTCCGGTTCATCTGGGACGGTCCAGCCACGTCTGGGACATACGGCTGCACGGGGATGACGGCAAGCTGAGCTGCATTTCGCGTTTGACTGTTGCGGTCGTGCCGATTGGCGAAAACAGTCCGCAGCCTATGGAGGCGTCGTAGGCGCTCTATTTGGCAGGACTGCCTTTGCTTCTGCCGCTTCGGCCGATTGCCGTTAAGGGAAGGGGCGCCAGACAATGGCCGTCGTCTCCATCCAGCGCCTATAACTCATGACGCAACGCATTTTTTTCGCTCACGCCAACGGTTTTCCATCTGCCACCTATCGCAAGCTGTTTGAAGACCTGACGCCCGAGTACGCAGTCACCCACCTCGATCAGCACGGTCATGACCCGCGCTTCCCGGTCGATGACAACTGGCAGAACCTGGTGCAGGAGCTGATTGAACAGCTAGCGGCGTTGCAGGAGCCGGTCTGGGGAGTCGGGCATTCGCTTGGTGGAATGCTGCACTATCACGCCGCCTTACAACGCCCGGAGCTTTATCGCGGGGTGGTCATGCTCGATTCGCCTATGCCGACCTGGCTGGATCAAACCTTGATCTGGGCGGGTAAACGCTTTGGTTTCATTGATCGTCTGACGCCCGCGGGGCGTACACTTGGTCGTCGCGAACAGTTCAGTTGCGTCGACGAAGCGCGGCGTTACTTCGCCAGCAAAGCACTGTTTCGCGCTTTCGATCCTGCCTGCCTGGATGCGTATGTCGAGCATGGGCTCGAGCCGACTGCTCAAGGGGTGCGTTTGCGCTTCGACCCGGAGACTGAAATTCGTATCTATCGCAGCGTGCCGCATGTGACGCCCGGCTGGCCCCATGCGCTGAAGATGCCACTGGCTGTCGTGCGGGGACGTGAAAGCCGAGTTGTGCTGCCCCATCATCTTTATCTGCTACGACTGGTCGCCCACGGCGAGGCGCATACCTTGCCCGGCGGGCATATGTTTCCGCTCGAGCGACCGGGTGAAACCGCGGCCCTGCTCAGGCAGTTGTTCGGTCGCTGGACCGAACTGGACAGGCGGGGTGCCGCATGAGTGTCACGTTCGAAGAGATCCGCCTGAGCCTTCCACATATCGAGGTGGCGGCTCACCTGTACGGTCCGGAGGACGGTCAGCCGGTCATTGCTTTGCACGGCTGGCTGGACAATGCGGCCACCTTTTCGCGTTTGGCGCCGTTGCTTGAGGGCGTCCGGATCGTTGCGCTAGACCTGCCAGGGCACGGGCATTCCGATCATCGACCGCTTGGGGCGGCGTACAACATCTGGGACTACGCGCACGACGTCTTGCAGACGGCCGAACAGTTTGGCTGGAAGCGGTTTTCTTTATTGGGGCACTCGATGGGCGCCATCGTGTCGGTGTTGCTGGCCGGTGCCATGCCTGATCGGGTCGAGCGACTGGCCCTGATCGACGGGGTGATCCCCTATACCGGCGAAGCCGAAACGGCGCCGCAGAAGCTTGGGGAATCGCTGCAAAAGTTGCTTGTCGTCGACGACAAGCGAAAGCCGGTCTACGCCAGCTTCGAGCAGGCTGTCGCGGCGCGCATGAAAGGCGTGGGGGCTGTCAGCCATGAGGCAGCCGAGCGGCTCGCGCAGCGAGGGTTGATGCCGGTTCCCGGTGGTTATACCTGGCGCACTGATGCGCGTTTGATGCTGCCGTCGTCGATGCGCCTGACTCGTGCCCACGCGTTGGCATTCGTGCATGGCGTGGCCTGTCCGGCGAGCCTGGTGCTGGCAGAACAAGGTTTGCTGACCCAGCCGGCCATGCTCGAACTGACCCAGGCCTTGCCATTCGTGCTGCATCGGTTGCCCGGCGGCCATCACCTGCACTTGGACGATCAAGTCGGGGCCGAAGCGGTGGCGGCAGTTTTCAACCCGTTCTTCGCAGGGTGAATCGAGGCAGGACGGGATTACGCAAGAATCTGTCGCAAAGCCCCGCTTGACTTGCATTTGCCAACTGGTGACGCTGGGCTATCGCCTCAGCAGGGAACACCGCAATGATCAACCTCCATACCACTGCCACCTCTAAGGGTCTGGACCTGCCGTCGGTGGTGACCCATTGAGGTGTCGTATGCGAGTTAGATGGGTAACAGCGCTGATCTTGGCTATCAGCACCGCTGATGCGGCGGATCTTCCGGGCAGCAGAGACTTCGACTTGCTTCCGCGATACCCGCAATCTGAAATCGTGGGCTTCAAAGAGCGGGACGTGCTGGACCGAACCTATCCGCTGGATTCGATACGGCGTATCAGCGGGCGGCTACGCATGAGCGATCAGATCGCCGCCAGCGGCCACCTGACGGCCGTTACCTATCTTCTGCCCGATGTCCATACCGGCATCGAAGCGTTCGAGCGTGGACGAAATCGTCTGTTGAACGAGGGCGCTGAACTGCTCTTCTGGTGTGAGGGGCGTGAGTGCGGATCGAGCAGTCTATGGGCTAACGAGGTGTTTCATCGCTCTACGCTGTACGGCCCAGAGGCGAGGCAAGCCTATTTGCTGGCGCGCCTGCCAGGCGATTCGGATCGGCTGATGGCGCTATATGGTGTAACCCGTGGCAACGGTCGTCCTTATCTGCACGTGGAGCAGTTTGTGCCTGATCAGCCGCTCGGTATCATCCTGCCGAATCCTGGCACCCTGTTGCGTCAGTTGAAAAGCACTGGCGAACTCTGGCTGCCTCGATTGCCGCAAGAGCCTACGGCGGAGTGGGGCGCGCTGCTGGCCAATGTCCTGCGGCTCGACAGCACGATACGGGTCTCGCTGAAAGGCAAAGGCGCTGCGGCTTGGTACGAAGCGCTTACCCAGGAGCGAATCAAGGCGCGGCGCATGGAGGCGGAGACCTCCGACGAGGATGGGCTGCGTATGACGCTGTTGCGTTGAGGGTATATTCCAGACTGCAATAGCCACTGCTTCTGGTGCACTTTGCTCCAAAGTGCACCGCCTTCTTCCATAGGTAACACCATGCTTAACAACGATCGTCTGCTGGTGCAGATTCTGCTCCTGGTGCTGCTCGGTGCCTGTGTGTGGGTGCTGGCCCCGTTTGCCTCGGCGCTATTCTGGGCAGCGGTGCTCGCATTCGCCAGCTGGCCGATCATGCGCGTGCTGACCCGTTGGATGAAGGGCAATTCCACGCTTGCCGCAACCCTGTTGACCGGCGGTTGGATGGTGCTGGTGGCCGTGCCGCTGGTCTGGCTCGGATTCAACATTGCCGACCAGATCCGCGAGTTCAACGTGCTAGTGCACAACCTGCAAGTGCAGGGACTGCCAGCACCGCCGGCGTGGCTCGCTGAGCTGCCACTGATCGGCGACAACCTGTTGAATATCTGGAACACGCTGGACGAGCAAGGGACGGCCTTTTTCGCGACGATCCGGCCCTATGTCGGTCAGGTCGGCAACTGGTTGCTGGTGCGCAGCGCGCGCGTAGGCGGGGGGATGCTGGAACTCGCGCTCAGCCTAGTACTCGTGTTCTTTTTCTATCGCGACGGGCCAAAATTGGCTGCATTCGTCCATAGCCTGCTGCACCGTTTGATCGGTGATCGCGCTGATCATTACCTGGAGCTGGTGGCTGGGACAGTTCAGCGCGTCGTCAACGGTGTGATCGGCACTGCTGCCGCCCAGGCGATTCTGGCGTACGTCGGCTTCAGCATTGCAGGCGTACCCGGTGCACTGATCCTCGGTCTGCTGACGTTCGCTTTCAGTTTCCTGATGGTCCCACCCTTGGTCTGGGGCCCCGCCACACTCTGGCTCGCCTGGCAGGGGCAGTACGGCATGGCGATCTTCCTGGGTATCTGGGGAATGTTCATCATCAGTGGGGTGGACAACGTGCTGAAACCCTACCTGATCAGTCGCGGAGGCAACCTGCCATTGGTGGTGGTGCTGCTTGGCGTGTTTGGTGGCGTGCTGGCGTTCGGTTTCATGGGGCTGTTCCTCGGCCCGACGCTGCTGGCAGTTGCCTACAGCCTGCTGGAAGACTGGCTGGTTAAGGAAGTGCCAGGGGTCGTCACGCCAGCAAAACTACCGGGCAATCAATCCAACGATGCAGCAGTCCGCGACTAGCCGGCTGTTGCTAATTGTCGGCTCCCTGTTTAGAGCTGCTCGCGCTCGTACTTATCAAGCGCGTCGCTGGCAATTATCTGCCCCAGCTTGATCAGCTCCGGTGCTTTGTAAAACTCGTAGAAACGGCAAGCGCGCTTGGGAATGTTGACCAGCACGTTGGGTGGGTAGCCGGCAATCTTGTATTGCGTCAGTGAGGATTGCATCACCTCGAAGCTCTGGTTGATGAGTTCCAGCAAGGATGCCGGGCCACCCACGTCGATCACCATCGAACCCTCGGCTGACTTCGGCGCGCTTTGCCCAGACGGGGCGCCCGGCGGCTGGCTCGCGCCAGGCCCATCGACAGCAGTGAGTTCGGCTATATGCTCTTCAAGCCCCTTGCTGCGCCAGAACGGAAGGTGCGAGCTGATCGAGCTGACCATGGCATCGAAGCGTCCTGGTCGGATCACTTCCGGCAGGGGGTATTGTCGATGGTTATTGGCGTTGAGGTTGACGGCGATGATGATGTCGCTGTGGCTTGAGACCACCGGCACGATTGGTAATGGGTTGAGTATCCCGCCGTCGACCAGCATTCGGTTGCCTTGCATAACCGGCGTGAACAGGCTTGGGATGGCTGCTGAGGCACGCATGGCCAGTTCCAAGTTACCCTCTTGGAACCAGATCTCCTGCTGGTTCGTCAGATCGGTCGCAACGGCCGTGAAAGGAATCGGCAAATCCTCAATGTTGACCGATCCGAGCATCTCTCGGATCCGTCCGAAGATCTTCTCGCCGCGTATCGCACCGAGGCTAAAACTCGGATCGACCAATCGCAGCATGTCGAAGTAGTCCAGGCTTTCGATCCATTCGCGGTACTCTTCCAACTTGCCTGCTGCGTAAATACCGCCTACGACTGCACCCATCGAACAACCTGCGACGCAGGTGATCTCGTACCCCCGTGTTTCAAGCTCTTCGATCACGCCGATATGCGCATAACCGCGTGCGCCTCCCGAACCCAATACCAGTGCGACCTTGTTGCCCATGTGATTCTCCCTTTGGCATGGGGCTGTAGCTTCAAGCTTCGGGCTGCAAGCTTCAAGCTAAAGCCGAGGAGCCGGCCGCTTCATTGCAACCCTATTGGCCATGGCGCAGCGATGCGGTGACCAGCCTTGCTACAATCGTCACCCGTTTTGCCAGCATCACGAGACCTTTCCCAGATGAGCGAACCCATCCGCCTCACCCAATACAGCCACGGTGCCGGCTGCGGCTGCAAGATTTCACCCAAGGTGCTGGACGTGATCCTCGCCGGCAGCGGGGCACAGAATCTCGATCCGCGTTTGTGGGTCGGAAACGCCTCGCGTGATGATGCTGCGGTGTATGGCATCGATGAAGAGCGCGGGGTCGTATCGACTACGGATTTCTTCATGCCGATCGTCGATGATCCCTTCGATTTCGGCCGCATCGCCGCGACCAATGCCATCAGTGATATATACGCCATGGGCGGGGACCCGCTGATGGCGATCGCCATCCTTGGCTGGCCCGTCAATGTGCTGCCTCCGGAAATAGCCCGAGAAGTCATCGCAGGCGGCCGCGCCGTGTGTGAAGCCGCAGGCATTCCGTTGGCGGGCGGGCATTCAATCGACGCGCCCGAGCCGATCTTTGGTCTAGCGGTCACCGGCCTGGTCAACAAGAGGCAGATGAAGCGCAACGACACGGCCACGGTTGGATGCAAACTCTATCTGACCAAGCCATTGGGAATCGGCATCCTCACCACTGCGGAGAAAAAGGCCAAGTTGCGGCCCGAGGATGTCGGCAGGGCGCGTGACTGGATGTGCACGCTCAACACGCCCGGCAGCCACTTCGGCAAGCTTGACGGCGTGCGGGCAATGACCGATGTCACCGGTTTCGGGCTGCTTGGCCATTTGGTCGAAATGGCCGATGGCAGCGCTGTGACCGCGCGCATTGACTACGCCTGTGTGCCGCGTCTGGACGGCGTCGAGTACTACCTCGAACAAGGCTGTGTGCCCGGTGGCACCGGCCGTAACTTCGACAGTTATGGCGACCGCATCGCGGCCATTGACGAGGTGCAGAAACAGCTGCTTTGCGACCCGCAAACCAGTGGCGGATTGCTGGTTGCGGTCGCGCCGGAAGGCGAGGCGGAGTTCCTAGCGGTTGCCGCCGAACTTGGCCTGACGCTCAAGCCCATCGGCGAAGTGATCGAAGCTGGCGCCTATGCCGTTGAGGTACGTTGATGCGTGGTGATACCGATAATTTCGCTGAGCTGTTCCTTAACGATGTACCGATGATGGATGCGCGAGCGCCTGTGGAATTTGCCAAAGGCGCATTCCCGGGCGTGGTCAACCTGCCGCTGATGAACGATCTCGAGCGGCAGAAGGTTGGCACCTGTTACAAGCAGCATGGGCAACAAGCGGCGATTGAACTGGGCCACCGGTTGGTGAGTGGTCAAGTCAAGGCCGAGCGCATTCAAGGTTGGGCCGACTTCGCGCGCAATAACCCTCAGGGCTACATCTATTGTTTCCGCGGTGGGTTGCGTTCACAGCTGGTGCAGCAGTGGCTCAAAACCGAGGCGGGGATCGACTATCCGCGCGTGACCGGTGGCTATAAGGCGATGCGGCACTTTTTGCTTGAAACCATTGAGCATGCCGCCGCGCATGACAATTTCGTGCTGGTCGGCGGTATGACTGGGACGGGTAAAACCGAGGTGCTGGCACGCCTGGACGACGGAGTCGATCTGGAAGGCATTGCCAATCATCGCGGTTCAAGCTTCGGCAAGCGCGCCACTCCGCAGCCGGTGCAGATCGACTTCGAGAACGCCCTGGCGATTCGCTTGTTGAAGATGCAGAAAGCGGGTGCAAGGCAGTTCGTTTTGGAGGATGAAGCGCGGCTGGTCGGTCGTTGTTCGATTCCGCTGCCCTTATTTCAAGGGATGCAGCACTATCCGCTGGTCTGGCTCGAAGACAGTTTCGATGGACGGGTGGACCGCATCCTCAAGGATTATGTGATCGACCTCTGTGCAGAGTTCACCGTTGAGTACGGCGCGGAAGGATTCACCGCATTTGCTGAGCGTTTGCAGCAAAGTCTGGTCAATATCAGCAGGCGGCTTGGCGGCGAATGCTATACACGGTTGGCGGCAATCATGGATCAGGCGCTTGCCGAGCAAGCGAGTACCGGCTCGGTTGATCTCCACCGCGAGTGGATCGAGACGTTGTTAAGGCAGTACTACGATCCGATGTACGCCTACCAGCGTGAAAGCAAGGCCGCCCGGATCGAATTCGCAGGTGAACAGGACGCGGTCGTGGAATTCTTGCGCGAGCGCGCCGCGGTTCAACAAAACTGAGCAGGTCTCGGAAAAGAGGATGTATCGATGAAGAACATTATCTGTCTATCGCTGTTGGCACTTGCCCTTACCGGTTGCGCCGCCAAGACGGCCTATCGAGACAGCTGCGCATCTCAGCTGAACGCCGCTTGGGAAGAGCAGAGCCTGGCCGAGGCGGAAGGGTTCGCCGGCACGGTGAGCTATTCCAAGGCGATGGCACTGCTGACTGGCGCCAAGACCCAGCAACAATTCGAGGCTTACCAGGGCTGCGTCGAGAAGGCCAAGAAGGCGCGCTTCTATCTGCGTGAATCGCGCGCGGGCCGCTAATACCGCTGCGATTCTGTGGCAGCCGTCCGGCTGCCACTTCTTATCCATCGGTTCTGGCCGAGTGCCAGACCGACTCAGTAGGAATCCGCATGCTGCTCGATTTTTCCAACCTGGCGCCGGTCGAGGCCTACCGCTGGCTGGCGTCCACCATCACACCCCGACCGATTGCCTGGGTCTCGACGTGTTCGACCGCAGGCGTCAGCAACCTTGCGCCTTTCAGTTTTTTCCAGGTGATTAGCAGCAACCCGCCAACGCTGCTGATCAACGTCGGACTCAAGGACGGCTTGCCGAAAGACACCGCCCGCAACGCGCACGAAACGGGGGAGCTCGTTGTGCAGCTCGTCAGTGCAGAGCAAGCCGAAGCGATGAACGCCTCTGCGGCTGCATTGCCTCATGGCATCAGCGAATTTGAACACTGCGGGATTGCCAGCGAATCCGCGAGCCTTGTGAAGGTGCAGCGGGTCGCTGGCGCACCCGTTGCCTTCGAATGCCGTGTCGCGCAGATCCTGCCGTATCCTTCCGAGTCGCCCAACTGTCAGCTCATCTTCGCTGAGGTGTTGTTGGCGCATATCGATGACCGCGTGCTAGATGAGCGCGGTCGTATTGATTCTGCGCGGCTCGATCTAGTCGGCAGACTCGGCGGTGCAGCATATAGCTATACGCGCGAGCGTTTCGAGATGCAGCGACCCTAGTGGGCGCGTACGTTTGCGACCGCTTGGGTGATGGCGCGCGATCCGGGCTCTGATGAGGCACAACGTCAGCGCACCCAGGATCAAGCGTCATATCACAAGTTCGTAACACCAGGATTTCACCGCTTTGCTTGAGCTAGGCCGGGTCAGTAGGATCGACGGATAAAACAAAGGAGAGTTTGCATGCGCACCCGATTGGATGTCTGTCTGCGGGCGGCCAATGAAGTGCTGCTCGGCAAGCAATCGCAGGTGCGATTGGCCATGGCTTGCCTGCTGGCGAGGGGGCATCTGCTGGTGGAAGACCTGCCCGGCATGGGCAAGACGACGTTGAGCCATGCGCTTGCAAAGGTCATGGGGCTGGACTTCCAGCGCATCCAGTTCACTTCCGACCTGCTGCCCGGCGATATCCTCGGTACCTCTGTTTTCGACAAGGATAGCGGTCAGTTCGTATTCCACCCCGGACCGATCTTCGCCGAGTTGGTGCTGGCTGACGAAATCAACCGGGCCACACCGAAAAGCCAGAGCGCACTGCTTGAAGCGATGGAAGAAGGGCAGGTAACGATCGAGGGCGCGACGCGACCTTTGCCGGAGCCCTTCTTCGTGGTCGCCACGCAGAACCCGGTCAGCTCTGGTGGCACTTTCGCGTTGCCCGAATCCCAGCTGGATCGCTTCCTCATGCGCCTTTCGCTAGGATACCCGGCCAAAGCGGCGGAGAAAGCGTTGCTGCTCGGCGATTCGCGTCGTGATTTGCTCACTCGGTTACAACCCCAGCTGGATCGCGCCGAGCTAGCTGCCATCCAGCAGACGGTGAGCGCCGTTCGCGTCAGTGATGCTCTGGTCGATTACGTTCTGCGCTTGGTCGAGGCCACGCGCACCCAGCCGCAATTCGCCTGGGGCCTGTCACCTCGCGCCAGCCTGGCGCTGCTGGCGGCAGCCCGTGCCTGGGCCTTTCTCGACGGCCGAGATTACGTGATTCCGGAAGACGTCCAGGCGGTGCTGCCCTCGGTGGTTGGCCATCGGTTGCGCGAACGCGCCGATGCCACCGGGCATGGCGGCGGCGCGCTGGTGCAATGGCTTTTGCGCGAAGTGCCGGCGCTGTGATGCCGCCGCTGCTGGGCTGACGGGGAGCGGCTATGCGAGTGCTACCACGGATACGAGATCGCTGGCTGCTCAAACGCATCCCTCCGGGTCCTAGCGTACGCCTCAACCAGCGGCGTATCTTCATCATGCCCACAGCGGTCGGGATGAGCTTCCTGGTCGCGCTGCTGTTGATGCTGCTTGCCGCGATCAACTACGAGAACAGTCTGGCTTATGCCCTGACGTTTTTGCTGGGCTCGGTATTTGTCGTGGCGATTCTGCATACCTGGCGCAACCTGGCGGGTCTCGAATTGCAGGCAGGGGGGGCTAAGGCGGTTTTTCTTGGCGAGCAGGCGTGTTTGCGGGTGCGCTTGGAGAGTCGCGGACGCCTTTACCAAGCCGTCTCGGTCGGATGGCCCAAAAGCGGTCTGCAGTTGGTCGACGTGCCGGCCGCAGGCACCTGCGAACTGCAGCTTAGCCTGCCCACCGAGCGCCGTGGCTGGCTACGACCAGGACGGTTGCGCGTTGAGAGTAGATTTCCCTTGGGCATTCTCGTGGCGTGGAGCTGGGTGGATTTGCAGCTCGCCGCGCTGGTGTACCCACGCCCGCTCGCGGGCGATCTGCCTCAGGCCGTCGGGCTGGACGAAGAGAACGGTGAAGGTTCGCGGGCGCTGGGCGGCGGCATCGACGATTACCAGGGCTTGCGTCCCTGGCAACCAGGCGACTCGAAAAAACGATTGAACTGGAAAGCCTATTCGCGCGGTCAAGGCTTGCTGGTGAAGGATTTCACTGCGCTGTCCGGTGAGGACCCGCTACTGGATTTCGATGAACTCGCCGGTGATATCGAATCCCGGTTGTCGTTGCTCTGTCATTGGGTCGTGGAACTGTCGTCGCGCCAGCAACCTTTCGCCCTCCGAATAGCGGAAACCACCATCGAGGCCGCTGTGGGTGTTGAGCACCGTAACCGTTGTCTGCGAGCACTGGCGCTGTTCGGCCAGCAATCGGCGGCGCCGCAATGAGCAGCTTGCAGCCTATCCCACGCAACGGCCTGGTTTGGCTGTTGGTCGCGCAGGTACTGGTCATCCTGCCGCATCTGGCTCATCTGCCACTGTGGATCATCGGCCTCTGGCTGGGTTGCGCGATCTGGCGGGTGCAGATCTTCCGCATGCGCGCTCCATACCCACGGAGCTGGGTAAAGGCACTGATGATGCTGGGCGCTGCATTTGGCGTTTACTTCTCACGCGGCGGGCTGATCGGGCTCGATGCAGGCGTGGTGCTGCTGATCGCGGCGTTTATTCTCAAACTGGTGGAAATGCGCAGTCGTCGCGATGCGTTGGTACTGGTCTTTCTTGGCTTCTTTGCCGTGGTCACCAGCTATCTGTTCAATGACGGCCTGCTCGCCGGGATCTACAGTCTGGCGCCAATCATCGCGCTGCTGGCCGCGATGATCGGCTTACAGCAGAGCCCTGCGGGCACTCATCCCTGGCCGACGTTGCGACTGGCCGGCTCGTTGCTCTTGCAGGCGATCCCACTGATGCTGGTGCTGTTCGTCCTGTTTCCGCGCCTAGGGCCGCTTTGGTCATTGCCTCAGCCGAAGGATCGCGGCGTCACCGGTCTGGCTGACAGCATGGCGCCAGGTGATATGGCCGAGCTGAGTCGCTCGAGTGCCCTGGCATTTCGCGCCAGCTTCGAGGGCCCGATCCCTGATAGGGATCAGCTGTACTGGCGAGCAGTAACCTTTGAGCGTTTCGATGGACGGCGATGGTCGCAGTCTTTCAAATCGCAGCTCCCGCAGACCCCAGAATGGTCACCGCGGGGCGCACCGGTTGCATACAGCATCGTCATGCAGCCCAGTGGGCGGCCGTGGTTGTATGGATTGGACGTAGCGCAGGTCGACGCGGGCGATGTGCGACTGATGAGTGATTTCCACCTGGCGCGCCCTCGGCCAGTCGACAAACCGCTGCTGTACCAGGCGACTTCCTGGCCGGAGGCACTGCGCGAGCCAAATGCTGGACCTGCTGTTCTGGGAAGGGCTTTGGAACTGCCGTCCACAGGCAACTTACGCAGTAGGGCCTGGGCGGCGGAGCTGCGACGCGCGCATCAGACGCCCAAGGCAACGGTGCAAGCGCTGCTCAGCCATTTCAACCAGCAACCGTACAGCTATACCTTGCGTCCGTCGCCGGTGGGCGAGGACATCGTCGACGGTTTTCTCTTTGATACGCTGAACGGATTTTGCATTCATTACGCAGGCGCGATGACCTTCGTGCTGCGCGCGGCCGGTATCCCCGCGCGGGTGGTCGCTGGCTATCAGGGTGGGGAGGTCAACCCTTCGGGCAACTACCTATCGGTGCGTCAACTTGATGCCCATGCCTGGGTTGAATATTGGGAGGCGGGCAGCGGTTGGGTCAGTGTGGATCCGACATTCCAAGTCGCGCCGGAACGGATCGAGCGCGGGCTGGAGGAGGCGCTTGACGCTGAGCAGGATCTGATCGAAGGCGCCATCATGGACCTCCGGCGCTACCGCGACATTGGTTGGCTGAACGACCTGCGTTTCGGCTGGGACAGCCTCAATTACGGCTGGCAACGCTGGGTCCTTAATTACCAGGGCGAAAGGCAGCTGGAAGTACTGCAAGGGTTGTTCGGCAAAGTCGACTCCCGCAAGCTCGGTCTACTGATGGTCGCCACGGGGGCTTTGCTGGTTGTCCTGCTGGCGCTTCTGCTCCTGAAGCCTTGGCGCCGGGAACAAGATGCGCAACTGCGCCAGTTTCAGGGCTTCGAACAATTGCTGGCGCGGCATGGCGTGGCGCGGCACGCAGGCGAGGGTGCGCGCGACTTCGCTCAACGTGCAGCAGCGCGGCTGCCAGATGCTGCCCCCCAGATTCAAGCGTTCGCTGGACTGTACGAGCAGGCCCGTTATGCGGGTCAGCCGACCGACCTGGCCGAGATGAAGACTGCACTCCGAAGCTTGCGACGCCAGCTGCCTTGGCGTGCCAGAGTGAGCAAGCCGCGGGGTGGTATCGACGGCGACAACCTATAGCTGCTCGAGATGGCATGACATCACCAACTGTTCGGCGATGCCCCCGCTGGTCCGCGCAGCGATAAGATAAACCGCAATAACAACGAGTCGAGGTAGGAATGACCCTGTCCGAACTGCTACAAGCCGTGCGTGAAACCCCTCAAGATGTCGTCGTGCCTGCCAGTTGGGGGCAAGGCCGGGCCGGTTTTGGAGGGTTGGCCGCGGCGCTGGTATTTGAGGCCATGCAAGCGAAAGTGCCGAGTGATCGTCCGGTGCGGTCGCTGTCGATCACCTTTGTTGGGCCGCTTGCGGTTGATGTGCCCGTCAGCTTCGAGGCTGAAGTGCTGCGTGAAGGCAAGGCGGTCAGTCAGGTACTTGGCCGTGCCATCCAGAACGGCCAGGTGGTGACTCTGGTACAAGGCAGCTTCGGCGCAGCGCGTGTCTCCGCCGTCAGGGTGGAGGCTGAGCCGGCCCCAGAACTGCCGCCGGTGGAGGCCTGCCAGGAGCTGCCCTACATCAGCGGTGCGACACCTGAGTTCACCCGCCATCTGGTCATGCGCTGGGGCATTGGCGGTCTGCCTTTCTCAGGTAATACATCGCGAGAAATGGGCGGATGGGTTCGTCAGCGTGGCGAGGTCGACCGGGAGCCAGTAACCGTCTCGCATCTGCTTGCGCTCGTCGACGCATGGCCACCGGCCGTGCTGCCACACCTGAACAGTTTCGCGCCGGGCAGCTCGCTGACCTGGACCATCGAGTTTGTTCAGCCACTGCCAATACTCGACACCCATGAATGGTGCCGGTACCGCGCGGTGATCGAGCACGCTCAGGACGGCTACGGTCATTGCGCGGCCGCGTTATGGACCGGCAGCGGTCAACTGGTTGCACTGAGTCGACAGACGGTAACCGTCTTCGGATAAGCAGAGCGCCGCCCGCTGGCTCTTACGCCAGCGGGCTAATAGGTCATCCGTACATGCTGAGGCGGTCAAAGCTTGAGCTGGTGAATCGCTTTGCTGAGTTCGCCGGAGAGCGCCGCGAGTTCTGCGCTGGTGTTTGCCGATTCGACGGTTTGCTGGACAGTTCGCTCGGTTACGTCGCGAATGCCGGTGACTGAGCGGTTCAGCTCCTCGGCAACTTCACTCTGTTGTTCAGCGGCCACGGCGATTTGCGTGTTGCTTTCGCGCATCTGTGCGACTGCCGCAGTAATGGCTTCGAGCGCGAGTCCTGCCTCGCGTGCTTCGCGCACGCAGTCGTCTGCCTTGAGTGAGCTTTCCTGCATGAATTCGACGGCGTCGCGGGTCATGGTTTGCAGGCCGGTGATCATCTGGGTAATTTCGTCAGTCGATACCTGAACGCGTTTGGCCAGGCTGCGCACTTCATCTGCAACCACAGCGAAGCCGCGGCCCATTTCACCGGCACGTGCGGCTTCGATCGCCGCGTTCAGTGCTAGCAGGTTCGTTTGTTCGGCGATGCTGTGGATAACGCTGACCACGCCGTTGATTTTCTGGCTGTCGGCCGCAAGCTGACCGATCGTTTCGGCCGTTTGCTGGACGCCCTGCGACAGGCTGGATATAGAGCGCTCGACCCGTCCCACGACATTCTGCCCGTTGCCCGCGAGGCGGTCGGCACTCTGAGACTGGTCGCGTGTTTCCCTGGCGTGTTCGGCGATGTGGTGGACAGTGGCGGTCATCTCGTTGATTGCAGTCGCTGCCTGGTCGGTTTCGCTCTGCTGGCCGAGCATGCCCTGGCGGACCTCGCTCATGCTTGATGCCAGTCGAGCGGCTCCGTCATCGAGCCGGGTCGCCGCCTGGGCTACGGTGCTGACAATGCGTTGGTAACCGGCTTGCATTGCGTTGAATGCCGCAGCCATCTCGCCGACTTCATCACCGCTGGCCAAAGGTACTCGCATCGACAGGTCGCCGCTGCGCTCGACATGCACCATTACGTTCTTGAGCGTGTTGAGATGGCTTAGCAGGAAGTGGATCAACAACTGTGATGCGGCCAGCAGCACCAACATCAACACAGCAACAGCAATGGCATAGCTGAAGAAATGTTCACCCAGCAGCTGCATGGTACTGGGCACACGAGCCAGCACGGCCAGGGTGTCCCCGCCCGGTCGGGCTACCAGTTGGGTGCCCACGATCGGTGTTTTGCCGAACAGCTGGTCATGTTCGATTGCAACCCACCCTTGGCGGGCGGTTACAGGTTGCCCCTCGATCGCAACTGCCTGACCAGCCGGAAATACCTGAATGTCGGCGTCCCTAGGTATTGCGGTGCCTTCTGGCCAGGCCTGTAGTAGTGCTCCCAATTGCTGCGCATTGTTCTGTGCGTCGTGGCTTCGCGACTGCTGTTCGAGTTGCAGGGCAAAGAGCACCAGTAGCAGCGTCGTAGCGAACGACACCAGGTTCAGCGCCCAGAACTTGTACTTCAGTGAGAGATCGCGAATCCATAAAGCCATTGCATGCTCTTCTTATGTCGATGACCGGAACGTTCGTCGCGCAGTGGCATCGCCGCCTTTTTGCGAACCCGTTCTGTTAACGGCCGAAAGTGGTTGGGCTTGAGCCAGTTCAGTGTTCGTTCAGCGGCTCGATGCGGAAGAATTCCTGAGCACAGCGGGTCGTGCTCTGCGCCAGCTGTTCCTCGCTGATGCCTCGATGCTGCGCCACTTCACGGAGTACTTCAGGAAGAAATGCCGGCTCGTTCTGGCCACCTTTAGGTTTCGGCCGCAGCGTGCGCGGCAGCAGGTAGGGTGCGTCGCTTTCGAGCATCAAGCGAGCTTCAGGGATTTCGCGCACCAGTGGATGCAGGTGAGTGCCGCGGCGCTCATCACATATCCAGCCAGTGATGCCGATGTGGAGGTCGAGATCGAGGTAGGCATAGAGCGCGCGTTTCTCGCCGGTAAAGCAGTGCACGACCGCAGCGCTGAGCTTGTCACGGAACGGCCGAAGTATTTGTACCAGACGCTGGTCGGCGTCGCGCTCGTGAAGAAACACCGGCAGGCCGGTTTCTACTGCCAGCTGCAGGTGTTCTTCCAGGACCCGCTCCTGCTGTGCGCGAGGGGACAGATCCCGGTTGAAATCCAGTCCGCACTCGCCGACCGCGCGCGTCTCGGGTTCGGCGAGTAGGGCTTTGAGCTGTGCGCTGGTACTGGACGTCCATTGGCTCGAGTCATGCGGGTGGATACCTGCGGTACAGAACAACCGTTGCCGGCCTTCATCCAGCTCCCGGCAGAGGGCCAGTGCTGCTTCGCTTTCAGAAAGGCTAGTGCCGGTCAAAACCAATTGTGTGACGCCCGCTGTGTAGGCGCGCTCCACAACCGCACGGGGATCACGGGCAAACGTTGGGTGGGTGAGGTTGACGCCGATGTCGACAAGTTGCATGAAGCGTCTCGCTTATAAGATCAAAATATATAGATAAAAATCATGTAGTTGCAGCTGTTAATTAAAGACTGTTAGAAGGTGTCGCTGGCGGCCGGGCGAAGGCTATGAGAGTCTTCGCCACCTTGCGGCAGGGTGCCGCTGTGCATTTTGTCTCATTCGAGCCGATACCCGGAAATGACGCGATTATTTTCCCTGCTGCTGTGTCTGCTGGTGCTTGCACCCTGGCCGGCGGTTGCACGGGTGATGGGGCCTCCAGCCTGGCAGTCGGCGGATACCGTACGCGATCTCGCTGATATTCGCCGCAGTGGCGTTCTTAGGGTTCTGGTCAATCAAAGCCGCAACAGTTCCGGCGAGGTCAAAGGCGAGCCCATCGGTGTGGAATACGTGCGCCTGCGCGCCTTCGAGCAGTATCTCAATCGTGGATCGAAGGGCACGCCGATCAGCTTGAAGATCATTCCCAAGGCTAAGGACCAGCTGCTCGGTGCGCTGCAACGCGGTGAGGGTGATCTGGTTGCCCCTGGAGAGATCTTGCCGCAAGGCGCGGCGCGGCGGATAAGCCGTAGCCGTGCTGTGATCGCTCAGGTGCCGATGGTGTTGGTGAGTCGACAGGGTGGCCCTCGGTATAAGAGCTTCGAGCAACTATCAGGTCGTAGCCTGGCGCTGTCGGCCGGCAGTGCCGCGGGTCCCGAGCTGGAGAAGCTCAATCGGAGCCTGATGCAGGCTGGACGGGCACCGATCGCTGTCGAGTGGGTTGACCCCACGTTGGCGGTGGAGGACGTGCTGGAGATGGTACAGGCTGGCGTCTATCCGGCTACCGTGGTGGAGCAGCCCATTGCAGAGCGCTGGGCAAAAGTATTGTCTAAGCTGCGCATCGAATCGCAGCTGACACTGGGCGACCCCGCCGATATGCATTGGTTTGTGCAAAAGGACGCGGGAATGCTAAGTGCGAGCGTCGACCGTTTCCTCCAAACCTACAGCGCGCCTGATAACCAGGACGCAGCATTTGTTCGCGTCTACCGCAGGCTCTATCGGGTGCAGTATCCACTGGATCGTGTCGGCAGACAGCGCCTGGAAAAAGTCCGTCCGACCTTGCAGCGGCATGCCCAGCAGCAACAGATCGATTGGCTCAACCTGGCTGCGCTAGCCTTCAAAGAGTCGACGCTCGATCCGTCGGCGCGCGGTGCGGGCGGAGCCACCGGGCTGATGCAAGTGACGCCGGCGACCGCTCGTAGCATGGGTGTGAAGGATATCGGTCAACTGGATAACAACGTGCTTGCCAGCGCGAAGTATCTGGCGAATATCCGCCAAACCTTCTTTTCCAGTCCCAGGCTGAATGAGCGCGAGCGCATGGCGTTTGTGCTCGCGGCCTACAACCTCGGACCGCAGCGGGTCCAGAGCCTGCGTGCCGAGGCCCGCCGTCGAGGCCTTAACCCGGACCAGTGGTTTTTCCAGGTTGAGCGCGTTGCCATGTCGAGCATGGGCATGGGTGTGGTCAGCTATGTCAATGCCGTGAACAAGTACTACCTGGCCTACACCCGGGAGCGGTACCTACTCGAAGGCGGTCCGCAGAGCGCTTCCAGCAATTGAATCCTTAGCCGCGCTTCGCGGCGAGCAGCTGCTCAGCAGCTTGCAGCCGTTGGCGCTCGTTCTCATTGAATTGCTCGGCCGCCAAGCGGGTGATGGCGGCACGTTTATCCGCCTCGCCGAGTCCCTGGCTGCGCTCAATCCGGCGTTTCGCCTGGTTATAGGCGGTCAGGCGGCTTTGCCATGCCTGGCGCTGACGGTCGAGTTCCTCCAGGCGGGCTGCGGCTGCGTTGCCGACCAGCTGCTGGCGTAGCTGTCGTAGATCGGCCGGGTTGCCACCGTTGGCTGCCAGCGCACGTGTCTGCTCGCGCAGCTGCATTTGCATCTGTACCGCCACGGTACCCTGCAGTTCCGCTGGCAGGCTGTCTTGCAATCTGTCCAATGCCGCGCCTTTGCCTGACGCGTCGAGCGTTGCGTCGTGCCGAATGGCCAGGCGTTCTAGCGTGAAGCGGTCAGTCGCTTCGTCTAGCGCGAAGAATGCCTGGTGGACCCGATCATCGAAGATTCTCGCACGCAGCTGCTGAACCGCGCGAAGGCGATCGCGCATGGCGTCTATGTCGGCCTGTTGCGTATGGTGCTGCTCCAGCAACAGCAGCTGCCTTTTGTAATCCAGGTACTGGCTCAGCAGTTGGATGGCATGGTCCGCTGCAGGCTCGGGGAGCTGCGTTTCGATGTAGCGACGTAGCCTGGCGACACTGGTTTCGAGCGGTTCCTCACCAATTGAGGCCAGGAAGTAATCGAAGACACGGCGTATCTCCGCATCGATGATCAGACTTCCGCCCGCGTCAGCCCGCAGTCGGCCGTCCACCCGCGTACCTGCAAAAGAGTCCGGTAGACGGGCAATCGCGTCAGCCCGCGGCAGCTTCCGGCTGGGTGTTGGGCTTTGTTGCGGACTGACCTCGCTAGTGTTGATCTGAACGGGCTGAGGGCGGCCAAGGACTTGAGCAGGCGTAGGGTCGGGCGGGACACCTCCGTACATCGCGACGCCGAGGATAAGTGTCAATACGAACAGGACGGCAAGCATTTTCATCAGGATGCCTTGTGGTCAGGAGGTGGGGCCGAGCGGCCCCACCGGAGCCTCAGAGGCCTGCGTTCTTCAGGCGGTTGGCGTGCTGGCGGTAAATGGTCACAGGATCGGTTTCGAACAGGCTGGTCAGTCCAAGCACCTGGTTGACCTCATCCAGGTGGTTCATCCGATAGTTATCACGGATAACCATGCCCAAATGCGAGCTGCAGCGGCCAACCAGGCCGTCATTGGCTTCGTCAAAGGCCAGCGAGCCGGCGCCCAGCATGGCGTCACTCACATCCAGCGGGTTGGTCAGCGGGCTGGTGCCGCTCCAGGAGTAATAGCGCACCCCGTTTACCTTGTACGCGCCTTCGCCGCAGGCGCTGGTCGGAACCCCTTGCGGGTATTTCGCGTTGAAACGGGCGGCGCCTTCGCTGTTGAGTGATTCAAGTGAGCCGAGCGAATTCTGTGGTTCGGTACTGGGGCTTCCCGAAAGGAAATGGATCAATGCCCCCATGCCGTTGGTGAGCCCGGCGAGTATGGCTTCGCCACCCGAGCCCTCGGGAATCTTGCGCAACAGGTCGGCAACGTCGGAGCCTTTGTGCGGCGCGCCTACGCTGGTGACCGACGCGACCAGGTCGGGACGAACGGCGGCAACATAGCGAACGGTCGGCCCACCGTGGCTGTGGCCGACCAGATTCACTTTCGGTTTGCCACTGATCGCAACGATTTCCTCGACTTGTTGAAGAAGTTCCTCTCCACGCAGCTCCGAGGTGTTGAGTTGGCTGACTTCGGTAACGTAAACCTGTGCGCCATCACGTCGAAGCGCCTGGGGAATGCCGTACCAATAGTCGATGCCAAGCATGCTGTCGAAGCCGAGCATGCCATGCGCCAGCACGATCGGGTAACGCGTCTGGGTGTAGCCGCTGGAGCTGAATAGGCCGGCCTGGGCTTGGCTTGAAATTGCCACGAAGGTTCCGAGGCATAGAGCGAACACAGTCTTGTTCTTATTCATGAATGCACTCAATCAAGGGTGACTGGACATTGGGCAATCCCTCGCCATTCACCGCGCGTAGCGCGTACTGCAGCGGCTACAGGCGCAGCATTCGTGCCAGTTTGCCAGGCGATATAGATAGGAGGCTCTAGCGCAAGCGTTCCGCCTGCGGGATGGTCGCCGGGCGTGGTGGCGGCCACCGAGGCGTCTGTTACCAGATGGAACATCTGGCTGGGTAGGAAAGTGATGATTTGTGAATTAGCCGAAATTAACCGCTAGATCGAAGAAGTACGTGACTGATTGGTCTCAAGATAACTGGCTGGTCATGGGTAGTCGATTGCGACGATGTACCAGAGTTTTGGTCCGGTGGGCGTTTGCACCTGGACTTCAGCATCCAGCGTTTTTCCAACCAAGGCGCGCGCCAACGGCGAATCGATGCTGATCAGCCCCTGGCGCAGGTCCAGTTCATCTGGCCCGACAATACGGTAGCGGGCCTGCGCGCCATCTTCGTCCTCGACTGTCACCCAGGCGCCAAAATAAACCTTACCGGGGTCGCTGGGTCGTTCACCGACGACCTTGAGTTTTTCCAGTCGTTTGGTCAAAAAACGTACGCGGCTGTCGATTTCGCGCAGCATCTTCTTACCGTAGGTGTATTCGGCGTTTTCCGAACGGTCACCTTGCGCCGCCGCCTCGCTGACCGACTGGGTGACCTGTGGACGCTTCACGTGCCACAGCTCGTGCAGTTCGGCTCGTAGCCGTGCCTCGCCTTCGGGGGTGATCAGAGGGGTTCCGGCAGGGCGAGGTGGACGATAACGGCTCATGGAGTTTCCAGTTCAGGCACGGGCTGGGCATTCTACAGGTTGTCAAACGCGCAGCCTGCTCCGGTCAATTGTCACGCAGGACGTTCAGTGGGCTGGCATTAAGGGCTCGCCGCGTCCCCAGCACCCCAGCCGCACCGACCAGCAGCGCGCCGATCAGCGGTAGCAGTAGCAGCCATGGATGCGGCTGCCAGCGTAGATCGAAGACGAAGTGATAGAGCAGGGCGCTGACCAGTTCACAACCTAATGCGGCAAGTGCACCACTGGCGGCGCCCAATACCCCAAATTCGGTACGTCTGGCTCTGATCAATAACGTTCGCTCCGCACCGAGTGCTCGGAGCAGTGCACCTTGACGAATCCGTTCGTCCAGCGTCGCTTGTAGACCGGCGAACAATACCGCTAGGCCTGCCGCCAACACGAACATCAGCACATATTCGACCGCTAGCGAAACCTGCGACAGGATGCTGCGCAACTGGCTGAGCAAGGCTTCCACCTGCAAAATCGTTGCGGACGGAAAATCCCTGGCCAGCTGTACCAGCTCGCGATCCTTTCCTTCGGGCAGATGAAAGCTGGTCATGTAAGTGGCGGGTATATCCTCCAAGGTCTGTGGCTCGAAGATCATGTAGAAGTTGGGTTGGAAGCTGTCCCAGTTGACCTCCCGCAGACTGGTCACGCTGACGTCGCGGGTGAGCCCACCAACTGTGAAGCTGAGTCGGTCGCCCAGCTGTACCTGAAGACTCTCGGCCAGCTCAGCTTCCACTGACACGCCAGGCAGTTCGCCTCGCGCTGAAGGCCACCATTGACCGGAGGTTAGGCGATTGTCGGCAGGTATTTCCTGGGCCCAGGTCAGGCTCAGGTCCCGACGAATCGCGCGCTCGCCCTGGCTTTCCTTGCTGACCAGCTGGCGCACCGGCTCGCCGTTGATGGCAACCAGGCGACCCGGTACCACTGGATACAAAGGCGCGACGTGATCGGAGAGTGCCTCGATGCGTGCGGCGAATGCGTCCCGGTCGGCGGGCAGGACATTCAGAACAAAATGGTTGGGGGCGTCATCCGGCAATTGGTTCTGCCAGGTGTCGAGCAGTTCGCCGCGCAGCAGCCCTATTAGAGCCATGGCGAGCAGGATCAGGCCGAAAGCCAGCGACTGACCAGCCGCCGCCAGCGGGTGTCGGAGCAGTTGCCCGAGCCCTAAACGCCATGTCAGCGACGCCCCGGAAAGCGCTCGACGCAGCCCTTTCAGTGCCAGCAAAAGCAGTCCGCCAAGGATCGCGGTGGCGAGCAGACCACCCCCCAGCAGCGCGAGGGTAATCTTCAGGTCCAGACTGAGCCGCCACATGATCAAGCCAAGAGCGACCACCGCGGCGCCATACACCAGCCAGGAGCTTGGCGGGATCGGCAGCATGTCGCGGCGCAGTACCCGCAGCGGTGGCACACGACCGAGCGCGGCCAGGGGCGGTAGTGCGAAACCGGCCAGCGCAACCAGGCCGGTTGCAATTCCCGCCAGGGCCGGCCAGAGCGTGGCCGGTGGCACTTCGCTGACCACAAGTTCGCGCAGGAGGAAGAACAACCCATGTTGCGCTGCCCAGCCCAGCAGTGCGCCAACCGTGCTGGCAAACAGGCCGAGGTAGGCGAGTTGCAGGGAATAGAGCATTAGTGCTTCGCGGCGTGACAGACCGAGGCAGCGCAACAGCGCGCTGGCATCGAAGCGGCGCGCCGCGAAACGCGCCGCCGACAAGGCCACCGCGACACCCGCGAGCAGCACGGCGGCCAGGCTGGCCAGGTTCAGGTAGCGCTCGGCGCGCCCCAGCGCACCCCCGATTTGGCGGTTGCCGTCTTTGGCTGTTTCGATGCGTTGGTGTGGTTGGAGGTCGGCTTTGATGCGCTCTTCATACGCTCCCAGCTGTTCGGGCGAGCCGCGCCAGAGTTCGCGATAGCTCACACGGCTACCGGGCTGGACCACGCCGGTGGCCTCTAGATCGTCGAGATGCATCAGCACGCGTGGCGTCAAGCTGTAGAAATCGCCGACGCGATCAGGTTCGTAAGTCAGTACGCGGGTCAGCCGCAGCGGCTTGTTACCCACCTCTATTTGATCGCCGATCTGCAGGTCCAGGGCGGCGAACAGGCGCGCTTCGGCCCAGGCTTCGCCTGGCCGCGGGCCTGGATCTGGTTGTTCTGGCTGGTAGGGCGCAGCTGCACTGCGAAGCTCTCCGCGTAACGGATAGCTATCGTCAGCGGCCTTGACGCTGGTCAGCTGCAGGTTATCGTCCGTTGCGACGACGCTGGAGAATTCAACTACCCGCGCGTGTTCTAGGCGCAGTTGCCTGCCTGCCTCTATCTGGTCAGGCTCAGCGGGCGCGCTGCCGCGTAGCACGAGGTCAGCGCCCAGAAACTCGGTTGCACGCAGCAGCATGGCGTCGTTCAGGCGCGCACCGAAATAACCAATAGCCGTGCTGGCTGCGACCGCGATCAACAGCGCAAAGAACAATACGCGTAACTCACCGGCGCGCGCATCGCGCAACAGCTGACGCAGCGCTAGCGTTGCCAAGCGGCTGGCGGGTACATTCTTCATCGGCTCAACTCGTCGAGGAGTTGGCGACCGCCTTCCAGGCGGAGCAGATGCTGACAGCGCTGTGCCAAGCGTTCGTCATGAGTCACCAGCACTAACGTCGTGCCGCGTTCGCGGTTGAGCTCGAACAACAGCTCGGTGATGGTTGCGCCCGTATGACTGTCGAGGTTGCCGGTCGGCTCATCAGCGAACAGCACCGCCGGTTCCGCGGCGAATGCGCGGGCCACGGCGACACGCTGTTGTTCGCCACCTGACAGTTGCCTCGGGTAATGGTGCAAACGCGCGCCTAGGCCAACCCTGTCGAGCAGTTCGGTAGCTTTCGCCTGTGCGTCACGGCGGCCATGCAGTTCCAGCGGCAGCATGACGTTTTCCAGGGCGTTGAGACTGTCGAGCAGCTGAAACGATTGAAAGACGAAGCCGACGTGTTCCGCTCGCACGCGTGCCCGCTGGTCTTCGTCGAGAGCGCCAAGCAGGTGGCCGGCCAGGTGCACCTCCCCAGAGCTGGGCAGGTCCAGGCCAGCCAACAAGCCGAGCAGTGTCGATTTACCAGAACCGGAAGTGCCGACTATCGCAAGGCTGTCGCCCTTGTCGAGACTCAATGACACATCGTCTAGTATCGCCAGCTCTCCTTCCGCGCTGGGTACCGCTTTGCTAAGGTTCCGGGCGTAAAGAATGCTGGCGCTCATGGAGATTCCGATGCGAAATTGGCTGAAAGGTGGGGTCCTGGTTTTGCTGTGCTGGGCTCAGGGCGCCTTGGCGGGAACGGTGTTGGTGGTCGGGGATAGTATCAGCGCCGCTTTCGGGCTGGAAACCAGCCAGGGCTGGGTACAGCTGCTTCAGCAACGCCTTGATACAGAGAATCTCGATCATCGCGTGGTGAACGCTTCGATCAGCGGTGACACCAGCGCTGGAGGGCTGGCGAGGCTGCCTGCGTTGCTGGAGGAATATGATCCGGAAGTAGTCATTCTCGAACTGGGTGGCAATGACGGGCTCCGTGGTCAGCCGCCGAAACAACTGAATCAAAACTTGGCAGCCATGGTCGACCTATCACGCGAGGCCGATGCCAAGGTCGTGTTGCTCGGTATGCGCTTGCCTCCCAACCTGGGGCAACGTTACACAAGTGCATTTGCGGACGCGTTCGACTCGCTTGCAGACGAGCAGAACCTTCCATACGTCCCGTTTTTTCTCGAAGGTGTTGGGGGCGTTGAGGGCATGATGCAAGCCGATCGCATCCATCCCACTGCGAGTGCGCAGCAGCAGTTGCTGGACAACGTCTGGCCGGTGCTCGAACCCTTGCTTTGAAACGTGCGCGCGGCTACTGTCGCGCCCCTCGAATCGGAGCCTCAGATGCCGCGCCCAGCCTGGACCCTTTTTGCCTATCGCCTCATCGTTCCAGACGAGCAGTTCGATCTGTTTGCCTGCCGCGAAAATCGGCTGCACTTGGCATTACGGCAACTTGAGTTGAATGGTCAGGTTGATCGCACGCTCTGCGGCGGTTTTCTTCCAGCGCGCCCGCTCTGGCAAGACATCGAGCGCTCGATTCTGAAAGATCGCCGCCTCTGTCCCGCTTGCCGTGAAGCACTTAGCGCACAGCGTAAAGGCCTTCCGTCTGCCGTCAGCGCCTGGTAGCTCGGCGGCCGTCAGCGGTTCGAGTACAATCGCCGCCAACACGAACACTTTCCCAAGGAAACCCCTGAATGCTTTCGCGTGCGTTTGCAGTCGCCTCCAGTGTGTCACTCGCAGCCTTGCTTTCGGCCGGCCAGTCTGTCGCTCTCGAACTACCGCTACCTCCAGAGGGTGAGGACGTGGTTGGGCAGATTCAGGTGATCAAGGCCAACTACGAGGACACGTTCGCTGCACTCGGCGAGACGCATGATCTGGGCTATCTGGAACTGGTTGCGGCAAACCCGGGCGTGGATCCCTGGTTACCGGGTGAAGGAACCGACATCATCCTACCGACGCGGTACATTCTGCCGCCCGGACCGCGAGAAGGCGTCGTGATCAACCTTGCGGAGTACCGTCTGTATTACTACCCGGAAGGCGAAAACGTGGTGCACACTTTTCCGCTCGGCATCGGGCGCGAGGGGTGGGGCTCCCCGGTTGGCAATACACGGATTTCAGCCATGACAAGCAATCCGGCTTGGTACCCGCCGCAATCTATCCGTGATGAACACGCTGCCGATGGCGATCCTTTGCCAAAGGTCGTGCCGCCAGGACCTGATAATCCGCTTGGTCCTTACAAGATGAGCCTGGCGTTGCCCGGGTATCTCATCCACGGTTCGAACAAAAAGTTCGGTATCGGCATGCGCGTCAGTCATGGCTGTTTCCGTATGCTCAACCACAACGTCCTAGAGCTGGCGGGCTTGGTCAAGGTCGGTACCTCGGTGCGGATCATCGATGAGCCGTACAAATTTGGCGTGAGCCAGGGCAAGATCTATCTGGAAGCACACACGCCACTTCAAGACGAAGAGAAACCGATGACACTCATGGACAAGCATGCGGTGGTCATCAATACATTGCTCAAGCGTGATGAGGCTGCAGGTTCCCTCCAGCTGGATTGGGAAATGGTTCGTGAGATCATCGCTGGCGAGGATGGCCTGCCGATCCAGATCGCCGAGCAGGGCCAAGCGCTGGCCACTCATGAAGAGCACGTCTTCTAGAATCCGCCTGTAGATCGCGCCAGGAGAATCTGGCGCGCATAAAAAAGCCGACCTGATGGCAGGTCGGCTTTTTCTTTGCCTGAAGCTTACTTGCGGCTGGCGCGTTCCAGCATACGCAGTGCACGCTCATTGGCTTCGTCAGCAGTCTGCTGGGCCTTCTGAGCAGCCTGCAGTGCCTCGTCGGCACGGCTGTACGCTTCGTCGGCACGCGCTTGAGCGCGGGCAGAGGCGTCTTCGGTCGCGGTCAGGCGGGCTTCGCTTTCTTTGGTCATGCTGTTGCTGCAACCAGTGGCCAGAACTGCGGCGAAAGCCAGAGCAGAAAATTTCAGAACGTTGTTCATCGTGTTCCCCTTAAGGATGAAATCCATGGCAACTCCCGTTATGGAAAGTTGGCGCGCACATACTACCTATTAGTTGCGCTAAGTAAACTGAGCCAAGCAGCCGCTACCACATTTTTTCTGCATGCTCATTCATTTAACGGCAACTGCTGGTCAAACTGGCTGAAAAACAGCCAGAGTCAGCCGCTGCACTCGATACATGGACCGGTGTGAGTACCGAAAAGTTGCAGTTTTCATCTGCGTCGGTCATTTGATTACAGCTCGTTCGGCTTATTGCGCGGCGGCTACTGATTTAAGCAATTGAAGCCAAGTCTTACCTGGCGGTAGCATGCGTCGTCCAGCTAACAATAAGAACGGAGAATACGTGTGGACGCTGCACGTAGTTTTCCAAACAAACAGGGCAGGTCAAGCCTGCAGAGGAGGCGAGATGACCGAACAGCTAAACATCCATCATGATCGAACGAGCCATCAGTTCGAGACCACCGTGGATGGTCACCGCGCGTATCTGGCCTATGTTGATCTAGGCAAACAAACTCTGGATATCTACCGGACCTTCGTACCCGATGTGCTGCGTGGTCGAGGTATTGCGGCTGTATTGACCCAGCATGCGCTGGATTACGCCGCGAGGGAGGGCTATACGGTTATTCCATCCTGTTCGTATGTGGAGTGGTACATCGAACGGCAGGGTGCTTCCTCGGACGGTCTCGACCGGGAATAAAAAACGCCGGCAAGCCGGCGTCTTTTCGATTCTGACAGCGTCAGCTGCGGGCGCGGTTGGGCAGTACGTCCTTCAGCTTCGTGTGCATGCCGATAACGGCTTTTTCGGTTGCTTCCCAGTCAATACAGGCATCGGTGATCGAGACGCCGTATTTCAGATCGCCGAGGTCCTTGGGAATGGGCTGGTTGCCCCAGCCCAGGTGACTTTCCACCATCAACCCAACGATCGAATTGTTGCCCTCCAGGATCTGATTGGCCACGTTGTCCATCACCAGCGGCTGCAGGGCTGGGTCTTTGTTTGAATTGGCATGGCTGCAGTCCACCATGATGTTGGGCTTGATGCCGGCTTTGCTCAGTTCCTGTTCGCAGACTGCGACGCTGACCGAATCATAGTTCGGCTTGCCATTCCCGCCGCGCAACACCACATGACCATAGGCGTTGCCCTTGGTCGTGACGATGGAGACCCCGCCGGACTGGTTGATACCCAGGAAACGGTGTGGGCTGGATACGGATTGCAGCGCATTGATCGCTACGGTCAAACTGCCATCGGTGCCATTTTTGAAACCCACCGAAGACGACAGCCCTGATGCCATTTCCCGGTGAGTCTGGGATTCGGTGGTCCGCGCACCGATGGCCGACCAGCTGATCAGATCCTGCAGGTACTGCGGCGAGATCGGGTCCAAGGCTTCGGTAGCGGTCGGCAAGCCCATTTCTGCGAGATCGAGCAGCAACTGACGGCCAATATGCAGGCCATCCTGAATCTTGAACGAGTCATCCATGTACGGATCGTTAATCAGGCCCTTCCAGCCGACCGTGGTGCGTGGCTTCTCGAAGTAGACACGCATAACCAGAAACAGGGTATCCGAGACCTTGTCGGCAAGCACTTTTAGACGCTCGGCATATTCATGCGCGGCTTTCAGGTCATGAATCGAGCAGGGGCCTATCACGACGAACAGGCGATGATCCTTGCCGTCGAGAATGTCGCGTATTACCTGGCGCCCTTCGGAGACGGTCGCCAGCGCTGCAGCGGTCAGCGGTATATCACGCTTCAACTGTTCAGGCGTAATGAGTGTCTCGTTGGAAGAAACGTTAAGGTCATCGATCGGTAAATCAGCCATCGTGTTCTCGTCAATCACAGATGCCGTCCGCCAGCCAATCCCGGTGCGGCGGAGCAGAGCTTGAGGGCGCAGCGGGGGAAGCGGAACCTTATCGCGTATTGCGCTGCCTCGACAATCATCTTGAAGTCGGACTGCCATATCGGCGGTGGCTGGCGTGCCAGGTAGCTTTTCATAGCCGCTGGGCGCTGCCTGGGGACACTGATAAGGTGACCGTTTAACGTGCGCCAACCATGGCGTCCCACTGATCTGTAGTTGGAGTTCCCGCATGACTGCTCCCAAATCTCGAATCGGAATCATCGGTGCTGGCGCTATCGGCGGCTTTTACGGCGTGATGCTCGCCCGGGCTGGCTACGATGTGCATTTCCTTTTGCGCAGCGAATACGAGACGGTTCTGCAGAATGGCCTGCAGATAAACAGTGCGGTGCATGGCTCGATGCACCTGAACTCGGTACAGGCCTACCGCACTGCTGCGCAAATGCCCAAATGTGATTGGCTACTGATTGGCGCGAAAAGCACCAGCAATTCGGACTTGGCTCCCCTGATCGCCGAGGCTGCAGCGGAAAATGCCAAAGTTGTGGTGTTGCAGAACGGCCTGGGGGTCGAGGAGACCCTGCGCCAAGTGCTGCCAGACAACATCCATCTGCTGGGTGGTCTCTGTTTCATTTGCGCCCATCGATCAGCGTTAGGCGTTGTGGAGCACCAGGCGCTTGGTGGAATGAATCTTGGCTATCACTCCGGCCCGGCCAGCGCCGCTGAGCAGCAGAGCTTGGTTGAAGAGGGTGTTTCAATGTTCCGGGCGGCGGGTGTCGACTCTAATGCGGCTACGAACCTCGCGCAGGCGCGTTGGCAGAAGCTGGTCTGGAATCTGCCGTATAACGGTCTTTCCGTATTGCTCGACGCCGGTACGGAACCTTTGATGAAAGATCCTAACAGCCGAGCGCTGGTTAGATCGATCATGCTGGAAGCCTGTGGAGCTGCTGCCGCCTGTGGCGAACCGCTGCCCGATACGCTGGTGGACCGAATGTTGATGGCCACTGATCACATGCCCAACTATCTGCCGAGCATGTATCACGATCATGCGCACGGACGCCCGATGGAGCTTGATGCAATCTATGCCGCTCCGCTGGCTGCGGCGGCAGGCGCGGGTTTTGCGATGCCGAAGACCGAGGCGCTTTACCAAGCTCTGCGTTTCCTGTCAGCACGCGCGCTCTGACGATTTGGTCAACCCGCCCGGCGGGTCATGTCTGCTGGGCGGTTCTCGGTGCCGTAGTGGTTCGCTTCTCGGCTGCTAAGCTCAATAGGACCTCCAGATGCGGGTTCTGTAACTAGCCCGGTAATGCGATTGGGTTGGCGGACCTATAGAGCGCGAGGGTTGGGCTTGCCGCTCTGCCTTGGCGAAGGGCGGAAGCAGTCTATGGCTCGATATCTGCAGGCAACTCATACGGAAATGGCCTAGAATTCCGCCGTTCTGGTGCTTAAAGTTATAAAAATATGGGTGGCGTCCGGGCGCCATTGGCCTTTGAGGGATCTCTATGAAGCTTCAGCAACTGCGTTACATCTGGGAGGTGGCGCATCATGACCTCAATGTCTCGGCAACAGCGCAAAGCCTGTTCACCTCGCAGCCTGGTATCAGCAAACAGATTCGTTTGCTCGAAGATGAGTTGGGCGTAGAGGTTTTCGCGCGCAGCGGGAAGCATCTGACCAGGGTTACGCCAGCTGGTGAGCGGATCATCACCACCGCTGGAGAGATCCTTCGCAAATGCGAAAGCATCAAACAGATCGCCCAGGAGTTCTCCAACGAGAAGCGCGGCACGCTGAGCATCGCGACCACCCATACGCAAGCGCGTTACGCACTGCCGCCCGTGATCAGTGCATTCATCAAGCAATACCCGGACGTTTCGCTGCATATGCACCAAGGCACCCCAATGCAGATTGCAGAAATGGCCGCAGATGGAACCGTCGATTTCGCTATTGCTACCGAGGGGCTAGAACTGTTCGGCGACCTGGTCATGATGCCGTGCTATCGCTGGAACCGTTGCGTCGTTGTGCCGCAGGGGCATCCGCTGGCAAAACTGGAGAAGCTCACGCTGGAAGCTTTGGCCGAGCATCCAATCGTGACCTACGTGTTCGGTTTCACCGGACGGTCCAAGCTGGACGAGGCGTTCAGCCACAGGGGGCTATCACCGAAGGTGGTCTTTACCGCCGCTGATGCCGACGTCATCAAGACCTATGTGCGCCTCGGATTGGGTGTCGGAATCGTTGCGCGCATGGCCGTCGATGCAAAGCTCGACCCGGACCTGGTTGTGCTCGATGCGAGCGAGCTGTTCGAACCAAGCGTGACCAAAATCGGATTCCGTCGCGGCACATTTCTGCGCGGTTTCATGTGCGACTTCATTGAAACTTTTGCGCCGCATCTCGACCGCGAAATGCTCGAGAAAGCCGTGCATTGCAAAAATAAGGTCGAGCTGGATGAATTGTTCATGAACGTCGACCTGCCAACCTTTTAGGCCCATCTCGACAAGAGGCAGGGAGCGGGCGAAACGGGAACGTTCGGTGCCAAGCCGTGACGAGGGACCATTCGTAGGCCCCTTCATCGAGAAAGGCTAGCGTCGGTCGTTAGCTTTTAGCGATCAGGTTGCCAGCGTGTAAACCGCATTCCTTCTGGGTCGACTCTTCCCACCACCAGCGGCCCTCACGTTCGTGCTGATTGGGCAGTACCGGACGTGTGCACGGCTCGCAACCAATGCTGATAAACCCGCGCTCGTGCAGGCTGTTATATGGCAGCTCGAGCATGCGGATGTAGCCCCACACTTCTTCGCTGGACATCTGTGCCAGTGGGTTGAACTTGTACAGGCTGTGGCTGGGTGTGGAAAATGCGCTGTCAATCTCGAGCACCGAAACCTGGCTGCGCGTACCCGGGCTCTGATCGCGGCGCTGGCCTGTTGCCCAAGCGCGAACGCCGGACAACTTGCGACGCAGGGGTTCGATCTTACGAATTCCGCAGCACTCGCCATGGCCGTCGCGGTAGAAACTGAACAGCCCCTTTTCGTTGACCATAGGTTGTAGCAGTGCTGGATCGGGCGTCATGATTTCGATGGGAATACCGTAGTGCTCGCGAACCTGCTCGATGAAGCGATAGGTCTCGCTGTGCAGTCGTCCGGTATCGAGGCTGAACACTTTCACGCTCTTGTTCAGCTTCCAGGCCATGTCGACCAGCACGACATCCTCAGCCCCGCTGAACGAGATCCACAGATCATCACCGAAAAGGTCAAAGGCCAGTTTGAGAATGTCCTGCGGGGATTTGCCGGCATAGGAGGCTGCCAGCGCGGCTACATCAATGGGTTGGCTCATCAGGCGGCTTCCTTGGTTGGCGCTTGGCGCGCTCTGCTGGCGACGATGTTAACAAACAGTTGTTATGACGCTAAATAACGTTTCAGGTCTACAGACCGCTCTTTGTGGAATAAGCGACGCGTTGCTTCGCTGGGTCCATGCCGTTAGAGTGCCGCTTCAATTTTTCTGCTGTAAGGAGCGCGCCCGTGGAAATAGCCTGTCTCGACCTGGAAGGTGTTTTGGTTCCGGAAATCTGGATTGCCTTCGCCGAGGCCACCGGAATCGAATCGCTGCGGGCGACCACGCGCGACATTCCTGATTACGACGTGCTGATGAAACAGCGACTGAGGATTCTGGACGAGCACAATCTGAAGCTCTCGGACATTCAGAAAGTCATCGCCACGTTGAAGCCGCTCGACGGCGCTGTCGATTTCGTGGACTGGCTGCGAGAGCGTTTCCAGGTGGTGATTCTGTCCGATACCTTTTACGAGTTCTCGCAGCCACTGATGCGTCAGCTGGGTTTCCCCACGCTGCTCTGCCATCGTCTGATCACCGACGACTCGGATCGCGTCGTGGACTATCAGCTGCGCCAGAAAGATCCCAAGCGACAGTCTGTAATCGCGCTGAAGAGCCTCTACTACCGCATCATCGCAGCAGGCGACTCGTACAACGACACCACCATGCTCTCCGAGGCGCATGCCGGCATCCTCTTCCACGCGCCGGACAACGTTATCCGAGAGTTCCCGCAGTTTCCCGCGGTGCATACCTTTGATGCGCTCAAGCAAGAATTCATCAAGGCATCTAGCCGCAAGCTGACGCTGTGAAAAAATGGCTCCACGGCAGCATGCCCAGCCGCCGTGGAGCCTTATGCTTCTAGCGTCGTCTCCAGCGTTCCCAGCAACACGCTCACCTTATCCAGGGTTTCCTGATACTCAGCCTGCCAGGCTGAATCTGCCACGATGCCGCCGCCGCCCCAGCAGTAGACGTCTTCTTTTCGGAACAGCAGGGTGCGGATCGCAATAGAGCTATCCATTTCGCCACGCACATCCAGATAAAGTAGCGAGCCACAGTAAATGGCGCGGCGAGTCGGCTCTAGCTCTCCAATGATCTCCATCGCGCGGATCTTCGGTGCGCCTGTAATCGATCCGCCGGGAAAGGCGCCGGTGAGCAGATCGAGCGCATCCTTGCCCGTTGCAAGTCGCCCGCTGACGCTGCTAACCAAGTGATGCACATTGGGGTAGGTTTCCAGGGAAAACAGCTCCGGCACGCGGATACTTCCGATTTCGCAGCTGCGGCCCAGGTCGTTGCGAAGCAGGTCGACAATCATCAGGTTCTCTGCCCGGTCCTTTGTGCTGGCCATCAGCGCGTCGGCTTGTGCCTGATCGCTTCGAGGATCGAGCTTTCTAGGGCGAGTGCCCTTGATCGGGCGGGTCTCGACTGTCCTTTCGCTCACGCGCAGGAAGCGCTCAGGAGAGACGCTTACAATGGCTCCTTCTTCGGTCGCCATAAAGCCAGCGAAGGGGGTCGGACATGCGTCGCGCAGGAGGCGGAACGCCGGCCACGGGTCGCCGCTATAGGTGGCTTGAAAGCGTTGGGCGAAGTTCACCTGATAGCAGTCACCTGCTTGGATGTAATGCTGGATACGCTCGATCGCGTCTTGATACTTGCTGGGTATCAGGTCGGCTGTGAAGGCAGATGACAGGCTGAACGTTACTGGTGGAGATTGCCAATCCGTTTCGAATAGCGTGGTCAGGCGATCGCGTTCCGTCTGATCCATTGATGGATGAAAGACCAGGTGCGTGGATTGACGCTGATGATCGTTCACCACTGCCCAGGCATAGATGCCGAACCGAGCATTGGGAAGACCCAGGTCGTCGGCAGCATCATTTGAGAACTTTTCCAATCGTGAGCCGAAGTCATAGCTGAGATAGCCCAGCAGGCCGCCTATAAAGGGAATGTCGGCGTTCGGCGGCGCTTCGGCATCACCTAATGAGCGGAGCGCCTCACGCAGCCTCGTAAAAAATGCGATGCCCGTTTCTGACGCGCTAGGTTCGAGAACCTGTATTGGCCATGCGCTGAGCAAGTCGAATCGGCCACGTTCGGCAACCGGCCGGCCGGAGTCAAGCAGCACTGCGCCGGGCGCATGGCGGATGCGCTCGAACCAGAAAGCTGGATCGGGGCGATAGGGAAGGGCATGGAGCGAGCAGAGGGGCATGATCTGTTTCGTTCGGAGGAAGCCCGGCCAGTGAGCCGGGCTCAGGCTCAGTCGTGAGCCGGGATGTGGCCAAACAGCTCCTGAGCGAATCGCACTCGCTCTTCCGGGGTTTCCTGCGCCCCATCCTTCTTGAGCTCCTCGACCCGCTTTTCCACGGCGTGGGCGCGGTGGGTCAGGCCACAGTCGTTAGCGATCTGAATGTTGAGGCCGGGGCGAGCGTTGAGCTCGAGAATCAGCGGCCCCTTATCCTCGTCCAACACCATGTCGACACCGATATAGCCAAGGCCGCAAAGCTCGTAGCAGCCGGCTGCAAGTTTCATGAAGCCGTCCCAGTTCGGCAGTTGTACGCCGTCCACGGCGTTGGTGGTGTCCGGATGTTTAGTGATTTTATTGTTCAGCCAGGTGCCGCGTAGCGTAATCCCTGTTGCCAGGTCTACTCCAACGCCGATGGCGCCCTGGTGCAGGTTGGCCTTGCCGCCAGACTGTCGGGTCGGCAGGCGCAGCATGGCCATTACCGGGTAGCCCAACAGGACAATGATGCGGATGTCCGGAACCCCTTCGTAGCTGATGCTCTTAAAAATCGGGTCAGGGGTAACGCGGTATTCGATCAGGGCGCGGTCACGGTGCCCGCCGAGCGAATACAGTCCGGTGAGGATATTGGAAATCTGATGCTCGATCTCGTCGTGAGTAAGGATCTTTCCTGACACCGTCCGGTAACGACCCTCGAAACGATCGGCTATGACGAGAATGCCGTCACCGCCCGCACCCTGCGCAGGCTTGACCACAAAGTCGGTATGGTCCTTGACGATATCCTTGAGCTTCTCGATATCGCGCTCGGTCTCGATGATCCCGTACATTTCCGGGACATCGATGCCAGCCTCGATTGCGCGCTCCTTGGTGATGATCTTGTCGTCGACGATCGGGTACAGGTTGCGCTTGTTGTACTTGAGCACGTAGTCCGCATTGCGGCGGTTGATGCCCATGATGCCTTTGGCTTCGAGGGCCTTCCACGTCTTGATTAGACCGAACATGGCTCAATCCTTCAAAAAGGCTTTGAAACGAAACAGTTCGGTCAAGCGGTAGCCGCGATAACGACCCATCGCAAGCATGAAGCCGACCATGATCAGCAGGACCGCCGGGAAAGTGAAGATGAAGTAGGTCAGTTCCGGAATGTTCATCAGAACGAACGCCAGCGCAGCTGCGATGAGTGTACCGACCGCAACCTTGAATGCATGGCCGCCGCCGCGTTCTTCCCAGGTGATGGAGAGGCGTTCGATGGTCATGGTCAGGATGACCATCGGGAACAGTGAAACGGACAACCCGCGCTCAAGTCCGAGCTTGTGGCTAAACAGGCTGATCACCGCGATCAGCACCACGACGAACGTGAGCACAACGGACAGGCGCGGCAGCATTTGAAGTTTCAAATGCTCCAAATACGAGCGCAGCGACAGGCCCATGGCTGTAATGATGGTGAACAGGATGATGCCGAAACCGATCTGGGTTTCACGGAAGGCCAGCGCAATCAGCACTGGCGTAAAGGTACCCAGTGTTTGCAAACCGCCGAGGTTGCGCAGAATCAGAATCACCAGAACACCGATCGGAATCATGATCATGATCTGGTAGGTCTGCTGAGTTTGCAGTGGCAGGCCGTAAAGCGAATATTCGAGGAAGTCGGCGTCGGTATTTTCGTCAGTCAGTTTTGCCAGACGGATGGCATTCATTTCGCTGCTGTTGAGCGTAAAGGTAACTTGCGGGTTGCGCCCACCTTCGAGGTTCAGCAGCGGCTCGTTACCGGTCCACCAGACCAGACGGTCATCAGGCAAACCTTGCTCGCCGGTTTCCGGATTGAAATACAGCCATTTGTCGCCGTTGAAGCTGCGCAGCCAGAGTTCGGGGGACTGAGCCATGTCAGCCTGCAGTCGAACCGTATGAACGCGCTCCATAGGCACGTGCGCTATGGACAGCAGCAGCTCGATTACCCGTGCCTTGTTCGGCGTGGAAGCGTCACCGCCAAGCAGCAGCTTGACGTTGTCATCGTTGGCATTGTTGACACGCTTTATGGCTTCGCTGATGAAGGTCTCAACGTCGGCCGAATGCTGGCGTATCGGTGAAAGCAATGCTTCTGCGGCGATCTTTTCAGCGCCTTCAACCGGAATGCTGTCGCGGAAAATCGGGCCGGTAGCCTTGGTCTGTTCACCGCTGTAGCGCCTGGTCAGGACCAGTCGGTAGTAAAGCGTCTGCTTGCCATTGACGCGCCGCGCTGACCAGGTAACCCGGCGGTTGCCATCGGCGCGGTTGATGCTCACACCATAGTTGTTGGAAATGAAACTCTCGTTGAGGCTGACGAATTCCTGGTTAAGCGGAGGCACGTACATCTGCAGCTTCACCGGCTCGCGCGGGTTGGCCTGAAATTCAACCTTGGCGTCTATGTTCCAAAGGTCATCGGTTTCATCTTCAGTAACCGGGATGCCCAAAATGAATATCTGGTAGGCAGTGATTGCGATGCCCAGCGTGACGAGCAAAAGAATCAATATTTTCAGGTGCAGTGTAAGGGCGCGCATGGGGTTACTCGTCAGCTTCGGATTCGATAATGCAGCCGGGCTTGCCAGCAGCGTACTTAAGACCAGGGTCGACCAGGGCACCGAAGCGAGCAAGCGCTTCAGAACCGATTAGAAGTGGGTATTGGAATGCGCTTCGGTCCGTGAGGTTCACTTCAATGCTTCGTTTAGCCTTGCCCATACAGAGATTGAGTTCAACAACCGGGCGAGGTGTATAGGTTTTTTCTTCCTCTGGATCGAAGTCGCCAGCGCGACGTTTGATCTTGCTGATGCGCTGCAAGGGGAGTTCGATGGGCCGGTTATGGGCCTCATCAATAGCCAGGTAGAAGCGTACCCAGTTTTTTCCGTTGCGCTTGAAGCGCTCGATGTCGCGGGCGCTGAGCGAGGCAGTCTGTGCGCCTGTATCGAGTTTGGCTGGCACCTCAAGACCGAAATCGGGCAACGCCACGTGCTCATTCAGGCCGTAGATCGTTTTTTCATCGGCCTGTGCCCAAAACGGAGCGCTTACGAGACAGAGCAATAGAAGGCGGGTTTTGGTGCTCATAAATCCAGGTAGTCGAGTCGAGGAAGTGGCCGGGACAACAGCCATAGTGAAGCACGTCGAGGCGAGCGCCGGGCGTGGCATATACAGCGGCGCATTCTAGCATGGGCGGTTGATCGCGAGGCTAGGCTCAAGCCGTGCTGCGGCGCTAGGCGTGCAGTGGTTAGCTCTTGTAGGCGGGTAGATTGTCGACAATCTACTTTTGTATTATTGACCTGCCGCGTTTTCAGGGGCTAACGTATGGCTATTAAGGTTGAGGTGTCGACAATATGCTGGATACGCTGGAAGTCCCTCGCTCCGATCAGGTGGACAGCGGTACGCTCTCCGAGCACGTTTTCCGACGGATTCAGGCAGCCATCGTAAAAGGCGATATCGCACCGGGGAGCAAAATATCGGAACCTGAGCTCGCGCGTACCTATGGCATCAGTCGCGGCCCGCTGCGTGAAGCAATACACCGTCTCGAGGGGCAGAAGCTGCTGGTCCGTGTGCCGCACGTTGGCGCCAGGGTGGTATCGCTCAATCATGCCGAGCTGATCGAGCTGTACGAGATTCGCGAATCCTTGGAAGGCATGGCCTGCCGACTCGCCGCCGAGCGCATGAGCGAGGCGGAAATTGATGAGCTACGGCGCGTTCTGGATACCCATGAGCGAGACGAGGCATTCCAGGCGGGCGTCGGCTATTACCAGCAGGAAGGCGACTTCGACTTCCACTATCGGATCATTCAGGGCAGCGGCAATCGCACGCTGACTCAGATGTTGTGTGGGGAGCTGTATCAGTTGGTGCGTATGTACCGCATCCAGTTCTCCGCAACGCCCAACCGCCCGCGTCAGGCATTCGCCGAGCACCACCGGATTCTCGACGCCATCGCCGACCGCGACGGCGAGCTGGCCGAGCTGCTGATGCGGCGCCACATCTGCGCTTCCAAGCGCAATATCGAGCGGCATTATTTGGCTGCTCAGCAACAGACATCACAACCAAGAGGTGAGGCATGACACTTCCTACCCCAGGTCAGCGTTTCCGTGACGCGGTGGCCAGCGAGCATCCCCTGCAGGTGGTCGGCGCTATCAACGCCAACCACGCTCTGCTGGCCCAGCGTGCTGGCTTCAAGGCGATCTACTTATCGGGTGGCGGCGTGGCGGCCGGCTCGCTCGGCCTGCCGGATCTCGGCATAACCGGGCTTGATGACGTACTGACGGACGTGCGCCGTATCACGGATGTCTGCGACCTGCCGCTGTTGGTTGATGTCGATACTGGTTTCGGTTCCTCGGCCTTCAACGTGGCACGTACGGTCAAGTCGATGATCAAGTTCGGCGCTGCGGCTATCCATATCGAAGACCAGGTGGGCGCCAAGCGCTGTGGTCACCGCCCCAACAAGGAAATCGTTTCGCAGCAGGAGATGGTTGATCGGATCAAGGCGGCTGTGGACGCGCGAACCGATGACAGCTTCGTGATCATGGCGCGTACCGATGCGCTGGCCGTAGAAGGGCTGGAATCGGCGCTTGACCGTGCGCAAGCCTGTATCGAGGCGGGCGCTGACATGGTCTTTCCCGAAGCCATCACCGAACTGGCGATGTACAAAACGTTCGCAGATCGGGTGAAAGCTCCGATCCTGGCCAATATCACTGAGTTCGGTGCAACGCCTCTGTACACCACCGAGGAACTCGCGAGTGTCGATGTCTCGCTGGTGCTGTACCCGCTTTCCGCGTTCCGCGCGATGAACAAGGCGGCCGAGAACGTCTATACGGCGTTGCGCCGTGACGGTACGCAGAAAAACGTAATCGACACCATGCAGACCCGCATGGAGCTTTACGATCGCATCAATTACCACGCGTTCGAGCAGCATCTCGATTCGTTGTTCGCACAGAAGAAAAGCTAACGCGGGGGCGCAATCGCCCCGTCCGGCTTGATGAGCAGTTTGCAGTATCCAGAACAAATCCAATTAAGGAGAAGGCAATGGCTGAAGCAAAAGTATTGAGTGGCGCCGGCCTGCGTGGCCAGGTTGCCGGGCAGACCGCTCTTTGCACGGTTGGCAAGACCGGCGCAGGACTGACCTACCGTGGTTACGACGTACGTGATCTGGCCGCACAGGCCGAGTTCGAGGAAGTCGCTTATCTGCTGTTCTACGGTGAGCTGCCGACCGCACAGCAGCTGAGTGAATACAAGGCGCGACTCAAGACGATGCGGGATCTGCCTGGCGCCCTGAAGGAAGTGCTGGAGCGAATCCCCGCCGACGCTCATCCGATGGACGTGATGCGGACCGGCGCTTCCATGCTGGGCACGCTAGAGCCCGAGCACTCCTTCGAGCAGCAGCGGGATGTGGCCGAACGTTTGATGGCGGCTTTCCCGGCGATCATGTGCTACTGGTACCGCTTCACTCACGAGCAGGCTCGGATCGAATGCAGCAGTGATGAGGACACCCTGGGTGGGCATTTCCTGGCCTTGTTACATGGCAAGAAGCCGAGCGAGTTGCACGTCAAGGTGATGAACGTGTCGCTGATCCTGTACGCCGAGCACGAGTTCAACGCTTCGACCTTCACTGCGCGCGTCTGTGCTTCGACCCTGTCGGATATGTATTCCTGCGTCACCGGCGCGATCGGTTCGCTACGCGGTCCGCTGCATGGCGGTGCTAACGAAGCGGCCATGGATATGATCCAGCAGTGGAAATCCCCGGAAGAAGCGGTTCAGGGCATCCTCGGCATGCTCGAGCGCAAAGACAAGATTATGGGTTTCGGTCACGCGATCTATAAGGAGTCCGATCCACGCAACGAAGTCATCAAGGTGTGGGCGAAGAAGCTCGCTGACGAAGTCGGCGACACCGTTCTCTATCCGGTGTCGGTCGCTGTCGACGAAACCATGTGGGCGCAGAAGAAGCTGTTCCCCAACGCCGATTTCTACCACGCCTCTGCCTATCACTTCATGGGTATCCCAACCAAGTTGTTCACGCCGATCTTCGTTTGCTCGCGTGTCACTGGCTGGGCGTCCCATGTAATCGAACAGCGGGCCAACAACCGCATCATTCGGCCGAGTGCCGATTATGTCGGCCCAGAACAGCGCAAGGTCGTCCCGCTCGCTGAGCGTTGATCGTCAGGGGGGGCTCCGACGGTCGGCGCTCCCTCGCCTTGCCCTACGAATTTATTGGATGGTCCTTCCGGCATGAATACAGAACACCGCAAACCTTTGCCAGGCACTGGGCTTGACTACTTCGACACCCGCGAGGCGATCGAGGCCATTCAGCCGGGTGCCTACAACAAGCTGCCCTATACCTCCCGCGTCCTGGCCGAACAGCTGGTGCGTCGCTGTGAGCCCGAAGCGCTGACCGACTCGCTGAAGCAGATCATTGAACGCAAGCGCGACCTCGACTTTCCATGGTATCCGGCGCGCGTCGTCTGCCATGACATCCTCGGCCAGACCGCGCTGGTCGATCTCGCCGGCTTGCGTGACGCGATCGCGGAGCAGGGCGGCGACCCGGCGAAGGTCAACCCGGTTGTTCCGACTCAGCTAATCGTCGACCACTCCCTGGCGGTTGAGTTTGCAGGCTTCGATCCGGATGCGTTCGAGAAGAACCGTGCCGTCGAGGAGCGCCGCAACGAGGACCGCTTCCACTTCATCGAGTGGACCAAGACTGCGTTCAAGAATGTCGACGTGATCCCGGCCGGTAACGGCATTATGCACCAGATCAACCTGGAAAAAATGTCGCCGGTGATTCAGGCGCGCGGTGGCGTGGCCTTCCCGGATACCTGCGTCGGCACGGACTCGCATACGCCGCACGTCGATGCGCTGGGTGTGATCGCCATTGGCGTCGGTGGTCTCGAAGCCGAAACCGTGATGCTCGGACTGCCGTCGATGATGCGCCTGCCCGACATCGTCGGCGTGCGCCTGACTGGCAAGCGGCAGCCGGGTATCACCGCTACCGACATCGTCTTGGCCTTGACCGAGTTCCTGCGCAAGGAGCGAGTAGTCGGAGCCTGGGTAGAGTTCTTCGGTGAAGGCGCTGACAGCCTGACGATTGGTGATCGCGCGACGATCTCCAATATGTGCCCGGAATATGGCGCAACGGCTTCGATGTTCTACATCGACCAACAGACTATCGATTACCTCAAACTGACTGGTCGCGAGCCGGAGCAGGTCGCGCTGGTCGAGCAGTACGCCAAGGAAACCGGCTTGTGGGCGACGGCGCTGGAAGGGGCCGAGTACGAGCGCGTATTGGAGTTTGACCTGTCCAGTGTAGTGCGCAACATGGCTGGCCCGTCCAACCCGCACAAGCGTCTGCCGACCTCGGCGCTGCACGAGCGCGGCATTGCTGACGAAGATATGCTGGCTGCGGCGCGAGCCGAAGAGGCTGAAGGTTTGCTGCCGGACGGAGCAGTGATCATCGCGGCCATCACCAGCTGCACCAACACCTCCAATCCGCGCAACGTGGTCGCGGCCGGCCTGCTGGCGAAGAAGGCCAACGAGTTGGGTCTGGTGCGCAAATCCTGGGTCAAGACTTCATTCGCTCCAGGTTCCAAGGTCGCCAAGCTGTACCTGGAAGACGCCGGCCTTCTGACTGAACTGGAAAAGCTCGGTTTCGGCATCGTCGCCTACGCCTGTACGACCTGTAATGGCATGTCCGGTGCGCTGGATCCAAAGATCCAGAAGGAAATCATCGACCGTGATCTGTACGCCACGGCCGTACTTTCAGGCAACCGTAACTTCGATGGTCGCATCCACCCGTATGCCAAGCAGGCGTTCCTGGCGTCGCCACCCTTGGTAGTCGCCTATGCCATCGCGGGCACTGTGCGCTTCGACATTGAACAGGACGTGCTTGGCACGGATCAGCATGGCAATCCGGTCACGCTCAAGGACCTCTGGCCATCTGACGAGGAAATCGACGCCATTGTTGCCGCGTCGGTGAAGCCCGAGCAGTTTCGTCAGATCTACATCCCGATGTTCGACCTCGGCACCATCGAGGAAGCTGAAAGCCCGCTCTACGACTGGCGGCCGACATCTACTTACATCCGCCGTCCCCCGTATTGGGAGGGTGCGCTGGCTGGTGAACGCACGCTGAAAAGCATGCGTCCGCTGGCGATCCTGCCGGATAACATCACTACCGATCACCTGTCGCCATCCAATGCCATCCTGCTGGACTCAGCAGCCGGTGAGTATCTGGCGAAGATGGGCCTGCCGGAGGAGGACTTCAACTCCTACGCCACCCACCGCGGCGACCACCTGACTGCACAGCGGGCAACGTTCGCCAACCCGCAGCTGGTCAACGAGATGGCCGTGGTCGACGGCAAGGTGCAGAAGGGCTCGCTCGCCCGCGTCGAGCCGGAAGGTGAGGTGATGCGCATGTGGGAAGCCATCGAAACCTACATGAACCGCAAGCAAAACCTGATCATCGTCGCTGGTGCCGACTATGGTCAGGGCAGTTCGCGTGACTGGGCAGCCAAGGGCGTGCGACTAGCCGGTGTCGAGGTGATCGTCGCCGAAGGCTTCGAGCGTATTCATCGCACCAACCTGGTCGGCATGGGCGTGTTGCCGGTCGAGTTCAAGCCGGGTACTACCCGCTTGACCCTTGGCCTCAATGGCACCGAAACATACGACATAGAAGGCGAGCTGTCGCCGCGCTGCGACCTGACTCTGGTCATTCACCACAAGAACGGTGAAGAAACCCGTGTGCCGGTCATCTGCCGCCTCGACACCGCGGCCGAGGTGGGCGTCTACCAGGCGGGTGGCGTGCTGCAGCGTTTCGCTCAGGACTTCCTCGCGTCAACCACGGCGTGAACCCGTCCGGTGGATGGCCTGCTTCCACCCACCGTGCCGGTCCCGGTGGGCCGGCCGAGCCTGATCCACCCGACCGTCCATTCATTTTCCAGCCAGGACTCACCCATGGCGCAACAATCCCAGATCAAGATTCCCGCAACCTACATGCGTGGCGGCACCAGCAAAGGCGTGTTCTTCCGCCTGCAAGATTTGCCGGAAATCTGCCAAGTACCTGGCGCTGCGCGCGACAGGCTGTTCATGCGTGTTATCGGCAGCCCCGATCCTTACTCGGCGCATATCGACGGCATGGGCGGTGCGACCTCCAGTACCAGCAAATGCGTCATCCTGTCGAAGAGCAGCCGGCCTGATCACGACGTCGAGTACCTCTATGGTCAGGTGTCGATCGATAAGCCCTTCGTCGACTGGAGCGGCAACTGCGGCAACCTTTCAACCGGCGCCGGTGCGTTCGCGCTGCATGCCGGCCTGGTGGACGTCGAGCGTATTCCGCAGAACGGCACCTGCGTGGTGCGGATCTGGCAGGCCAACATTGGCAAGACCATCATCGCCCACGTGCCGGTCATCAACGGCCAGGTGCAGGAGACCGGCGATTTCGAACTGGACGGCGTGACCTTCCCGGCTGCCGAGATCGTGCTGGAATTCCTCGATCCGTCCGACGACGGCGAGGAGGGCGGTTCGATGTTCCCAACCGGCAATCTGGTCGATAATCTTGAGGTTCCTGGCATCGGTACGCTCAAGGCGACCATGATCAGTGCGGGTATCCCAACGGTTTTCGTCAATGCCGAGGATATCGGTTACCAGGGCACCGAACTGCGGGAAGACATCAATGGCACTCCCGAGGCGTTGGCGCGGTTGGAAGCGATTCGAGTTGCCGGTGCGTTGCGTATGGGGTTGATCAGGACAGCGGAAGAGGCCTTGACCCGCCAGCACACGCCAAAGGTTGCGTTTGTCTCGAGGCCGAAAACCTATCATGCGTCATCCGGCAAGACCATCGAAGCAGGCGAGGTTGATCTGCTGGTGCGCGCATTGTCCATGGGCAAATTGCACCACGCCATGATGGGGACCTGTGCGGTTGCTATCGGTGCGGCTGCGGCAGTGCCCGGTACTCTCGTTAACCTGGCTGCCGGTGGCGGCGAGCTGACGGCAGTGCGCTTTGGGCATCCTTCCGGCACGCTTCGCGTCGGCGCCGAGGCGGAGCAGGCTGATGGAAAATGGTCAGTAACCAAGGCGATCATGAGTCGGAGCGCCAGGGTTCTTATGGAGGGCTGGGTGCGCGTTCCTGGCGACGCGTTCTAAGCGGTTGCCGACACAATGACGCAACTCGGCGTTGGCAAAGCTCAAATTTGTTGAGTAAGAAAAACAAAAAGTCCGCACTAAGCGGGCTTTTTGTTGTCTAGCAGAACGGCGCCTATTTGAGTCGACGCTCTACGCCTTTTTCCACGAGGATTTTGGCGGATATCTCTTCTACGGAGAAATGCGTGGAGTTGATGTAGTTGATGTTTTCGCGGCGGAAGAGGTTCTCTACCTCGCGAACTTCAAACTCGCATTGGGCGTAGCTGGCATATCGGCTGTTGGGTTTGCGCTCGTTGCGAATGGCGGTCAAGCGGTCCGGATCAATGGTCAGGCCGAACAGTTTGTCGCGGTGGGTCTTGAGCGCGCTCGGAAGTTGCAGTCGCTCCATGTCGTCTTCGGTCAGCGGGTAGTTGGCGGCCCGGATGCCGTACTGCATCGCCATGTACAAGCAGGTGGGCGTTTTGCCGCACCTGGAGACGCCGACCAAAATCAGATCCGCCTTGTCGTAGTAGTGCGTGCGGGCACCGTCATCGTTGTCCAGGGCGAAGTTGACGGCGTCAATTCGCTCCATGTAGTTGGCGTTATGGCTGATCGAATGGGATTTGCCGACAGAATAGGAAGAACGTGACATCAGTTCATGTTCCAGCGGGGCAAGGAAGGAAGAAAAGATGTCGATCATGAAGCCATTGGACTCAGCCAGGATGTCGCGGATTTCCTGGTTTACCAGCGTATCGAATATGATCGGCCGCGCGCCGTCGCTTTCCGCCGCTTTATTGATTTGCTGTACCATTGCTCGCGCTTTTTCAGCCGTATCGATATATGGCCGTGTGAGCTTGGTAAACGTGATGGTTTCGAACTGTGCCAACAGGCTTTGGCCGAGCGTTTCGGCTGTAATCCCGGTACCGTCGGATATGAAAAATGCAGTTCGTTTCATTGCGCATGGGACCTTAAGTCAAGAACGGTTCTCAGCTATAGTAGGCCCCTTCGCCGAGCCTCGATTGGCTGGCATTGTTACTTATTTTGCAGGGCCAGGCCACCGTGCCGCGGATGGGCACGAACCGAGTTTCCAACACAACGTGGAGAGATCACCTTGGTAGAGTACGTAGTTTCCCTCGATAAGCTCGG